>Ga0075424_100004780_pt1 | contig 12839 bp, 14 predicted proteins | sample SoiMethybrSBSTD3_FD_75301 | JGI IMG/M metagenome (GOLD analysis project Ga0075424, IMG submission 75301) | Bulk soil microbial communities from a Populus tree surrounding site in Tennessee, USA - Soil MetaG P. TD hybrid SBSTD3 | ecosystem: Environmental > Terrestrial > Soil > Tree plantation... | reverse complement strand
ACTTGGAACATCCGCTCTCCTCCAAATTTGGCCGCCATCTAGACGAAAAATGTTACTGGATTGTGATCTGGACCGGATGCGGCTCGCCAGTTCAGGAACGTCGCGGCGCGGCGACGAAGAAACGGGACGCCGCTGGCGAGGTCGAAGGGACCTTGTTGCTGACGGCGATTCGTACAGCCAACCTCGCCATCGGTCAAAGGGCGCCCGTTTGAGGGTCAATACCCAATTTCTGAAGGTATGAATTGAGCTATCTCAGACGCGGGAACGTAATATTTGGCGACATCCCGTGAATCGCTGGTCTGCTGTCCGTTCATTTGCTTGGTAACAGTCGTTGTGAGCTTCTGGGTTATGATGCCGAGTAGGCACTTCTTTTCCGGGTCAAATACACCAGATCCCGAATTTCCCCGAGCGATATAGCTAATGAGAGATTTCTGATATTTCGGCGGGATGGTACCGCCGATCTCAAGCGGCGACAAGACCTCTGAGTTCAGCATTCCCTCCGGTGCACCGACAAGAACGGCCTCGCCAGGCTTAGCGGGGTCTTGGCATAAAGACATGTGCTTCAATCCCATCAAGTCGGGTAGGTGCTGGTCGATTGAAAGCAGGGTCAGGTCTACGTTGATGATGTCGCCGCGCTTTATTACTTTAGCTGGGAGCTGCCTCTCGGCGATAACGACATGAGGTTCCCCTACACTCACGTGGGCCGCCGTAATGACGTATCCCTTTCCCAAGTAGACGCCGTGACCGCCACCGACTCGGACCGTATAAAGTCTGAGCGGGTCTAGAGCACTCGCTGGCCCAGTCATCGTGGCAAGAAACAGGCAAGCATAGAAACAGCGAACGACGCGCATAGTCCACACGCTCCCACAGCGGGGCACGGACGGACTTTGCGCCACCACGTTGATGGACGCAAGCGGACTAGCTGCCTCAAACCGCGTGTGCGGTCCACCGTGGTCACCTGATGGATGAGCTTCGGCGTAGCGTGGAGTCGGAGCGCCGGCGGTCAGCCGCGGGCGCATCGATGCCCTGGGGGGCTGCCCGCATGCTTTTCGAATGTCAGCTCACTCGGTCGCGATCTCGGGTCGTGGGCATTGTCTCTCACGCACCCGCGGCTGCCTGGACTCCTCGTCTGCCATCGGAGCTTCTGAGGGCGAAGTGTTTCGCGTTTACTCCAGGCGAGTGAAGCCGGGTGACGTAGCCGGCCCTTGTCTATTGAGGGCAGTGGAACGGTCGAAGGGCCTCTGTCATCCTCGCCGCCCCTCGACCACCCGGCGAGCGACAGGCCCCGGTGGGGGTGGTTGCGCACCGGGGGCCCTTTTTATGACGCGGATCAATCCGCACCCCTGACGTCAGCCCGCGCCGCCAAGCGGCACCACCGCATCGCCCAAGCTTCGCTCACCGACAGCCGAGAAAGCCTCAATGAGCGAACGGAGTGCGCGCGGATTCGCGCGATGCGTATGCGGCCGAGACCAAGCCGCTGGGCGCACGGGGATGACGATAGTCAGCCGATCAGGCGGGCAGGGGGCTCACGTGAGCCGACCGCTTCGTGCGGCGCGTAAGCCAGCCGAAGCAGGCGAGCGCACTGCCGAAGAGCCAGACCGCTCCTGGGATCGGGGTCTGTGTGATCACGAGTTGACCTGGGTCACCCGGGTTGTACAGCGAGGGCGGCGCATCGACCGAAAAGAAGTACGCAGTGCCGACCGAATAGATGTTGGCAAAGTCGCCCGCTCCGAAGCCAAACAGCACGCCATTGGTGTCGACCACCGGCGACGATGAGTATCCCACGTTGTCATAGAACCAGCTGTTCCCTGAGGGCGCCGTGAACAAAGCTTGGTTGGGCTGGTTGGGGTTGGGAATGAGCCCCGTTATGGGGCCGCTCACCGGCCCGGTGACGTTGCCGCTGATCGACAGAATGTCGTGGCCGCCGAGGCTGTCGAGCGTATCTGCAGCTGTGCCAAAGCCGCTGGCATTGAAGTTTGTGCCCGTCCATGTCCAGGTAAACGTGGCGGCATTGGCCGATCCCCCCACAATCAATCCCAACGCCAAAGCTCCGAAGATCGATATGGCGGTACGTACTCCGCTCACCTTTGTTTTCATGACTGCCCCTTAGTCTTATGCGAGATAATCGATTCGCGCCCCTAAGAGCCAGAAGTGCGCAATGACCCTGCGCTTGTCAATCAGCCGCGTGCATGAATTTTTTGGACAAACCGCCAATGAAGTCGGTGGCCGAATATCTCGAAGCAAGCCCGTCGGTTTTGAGCGGTTCGCACGGACGAGAGGCGATCGCGGATCTGCCGCGCTTGAACGGCAGGGCATAGGCGAGCCGCCGCTCATCGAGCCCGACACCGTCGATGGAGGGGATCAGGAGCGTTGCGTAGGCTGAAAGCGCGCGCGTTCGATTCGAATGGCGAGAAACAGATCTCTCTCGGCCAGCGAGAGGTAGTGACTAGCGAGCACTTGGTATTGCTCTCCTAACTCTGTTGTCTTCGCCATGTCGGCAAGCTGCAAGCACTCGTACGCTCGGTCGCGATTCCGTTTTACCCTGCGCCGTAGGTCTGACATTCGACCCCCCATATGCCCACGGCCGACTGCAGCACGGAGATTGGGCCGATCAATGTCGAACTGGTTTATCCACAGCTTTCCACAGCCGACATTGCGCCCGGACGGTCGGTGCTTCCGCTGTGTGTCATTCGCGACTCTGGTCATCCCCGGACGACAAGCGGGGGAACGTCAGCGGTGGTATTGGCGGCCTGCTTGCCCCAGGTTTCCAACGGCATCGGGCTCGTCTACCTGAGCTGACCCGTCGTTATCTTTAATACCTGGTGCGAAATTTGCGCCGGCTGGCATTCGGGCTTGTTGTCCGACGTCATCCGCCGGCGCGTGCACGGCTGCCGAAGGGTTTTTTTGCTCTTGCTCGGACATTTTGGGAGCGGCCGGCGCAGCATCATAAGTCTTGCCAAAGTCGGAGAGCGGCAGAGCGAGGCTGACCACCTCCTTTTGAGTATTAATGCCTTGAATTATTAGATTGGCTCCTCGCTTTAGTTCACTAATCAACTCAAGGCTAAGCTCATAATCCGCGAGGCAGCCGTAATTGGCACAGGTAATGTAGGGCGCGGTCATTGGCCAGCCATTGTCGACCGTAATTCGCGTACCCTGCGTGAGCTGCATTCCAAGTGGCAGTGTGACACGCAGAATTTTTTTCGTCCCATTGGCCGGTTCGATCAGGACCGCCGCGACTACTGGCATGCCAGACTCGAGGTGCGCATTTTTGCCGATATAGCAGACCTCCTGGACATTTGGCTCCGCTACTTTCAAGCAGCTCTTGGTCCACGCCGAGTAGACAAGCTGAAGCCGATTGACGGAATGCGATTGCGTATCGCCGCTGCGAGCCTGAGCCGGTTTGTGCTCGGGCTCTTCTGCCAAGAAGGGCGATAACCTAGGCCGGAGCTGCACCGTTTCGGCAACCGAGTGTACCGGCGAAGTCAGGATGATCGTAGCCAGCGCGATTGCCAATACTGATGTTGCCGCCGGGGCCGATTTGAACAGAAAGTACCTATCCATGACGGCGTCGCCTTGCGTTCTGCCTTGATGGCGCAAGTCGCCCCATTTCCCGCTCCGATCCATAATGTTGTTCTTCGATTGATCCAGAGGCAAGAGCTGCGGCCCTACCTCTTTGCGTGGCTCCAACAGCGCGCGCCTTCGTCCCCTGCAGCTTTCCGAAACTGGAAAGGCAACGGAAGCGTTCAAATGGCAACAATCGCTGCCGAGTGCTTTTTATTCCGATGATACCCAGCAAACCCGATACCGGCGATGCCAGTGAGCATCAATATCCACGTGGCAGGTAAGGGGGTTGCTGCCGCCTCTATCGCCTGCATTGTACCTGTAAACGAACCATCTCCGATAAAGGTCAGCCCGGTGATAAATGCAGTGATATTCGTCGGGTCTAGTCCCGCACTAGGATCGATTCCGGTAATCTCAAATTGAGAGACGCCCTTTGGAAAGAGCGACAGGAAATTGAACGTCTGCCCAGCCGCCAGAGCACTATCCACGAGGACAAACTGATTGGAATTGCTGTCCCATACGAGCAGTTGGTAAATTCCGCTGCCGACATTCGTGATTGGTTCAACGCTTGCGAAGAATGGATCGCCAGCTCCGATCGTGTAGATAAAGCCGGTTGCTATCACTGGATCAATAAATGTCATACCCGCTGAGGGCCCGACGTCAGGCACGTGGAAACTGTACAACGATGGCGAAACCAACCCGCTGGTGGTCGGGATGGGAAAGACCGTTGGCAAATTAACAACTGCGCCAACCGGAAGGTTGGGCGTGTTGCTGGTATTGATGGGCGTGTAATCGAAAAACGAATTAGAGCGGCTATCAATAGTACATATATTACAACCAGGAACGGGCGTCGACCCCGGTGTAGTATTGTTTAGCTGAATTGCAATTGAGTACGTCTGCCCATATTGGAGCACAGGCGATCCGTTGTTTGCGTTAAATGGATTGTTGTTCGTTGTCGGAACCGTAAAGTTCGTGGTGGATGGGGAAAGCGTGCCCGAGGTGTAGATTACGTTCGCTTGCTGAAAGGTACTCCCAAAATTTGGCGAAAACGGATTTATGTTTGTGCGCGTAATTGTGCTGGTATTATTCGAGATCGATATAGAGGCCGAATCGATTGACGGCATTGGGTTGCCGGTCGGATCATTCGGAAAGGGTATAGTCGGAAGGACCCAACTGATTGTTGGATTCAACCCTGTTGGATCCGGTGTAATCGTCATACTTTGCACAAACGGCATGGCGCCTACAGAGGAGCCGACCGCCGGCGTATTTACTATTGTTGTTGTCGAAGGTGTAAAATTGGTGGTGCTCGAGACGTGAAACGTCCATGGTCCCGTCAGCGCGCTATTATATGGAATACTCGCCTGGACTAAGTTAGGATTGAAACTATCCGGGCGAGTGAAAAGTGCCAGGGTCGTCGATCCTTCTCTCATAAACCCATAAGTAGGTGACGTTATCGGGCTAGGGCTGACGGTTGCCCGTTGGTCAAGAATGATGCCGGTAGCAAAATTGCCGTTGTTGGCGCTGTCATTTTCCAGGGTCGACGATAAATTTGTGACCGTCGGCGCTTGTTGAGCCTGCCCTCGAGTACTCGCCAAGGTCCCCAAAGCAGCTATAAGCGCAGCGACCCACACCGACACGGATTTCATGACACCCCCCGAGTGAATCCGCACCCTGAAACATCAGCGCTCCGCCGCAACCGCAAGCTGACGTAGCGCGCGTCTCCAAAAGCAGAGCTGTCACGTCGGGAATACCCACAACGTTTTCGCTCGCAGTAGTTGTCCCAAAGGCTGCGCCGACATTTCATTTTTGTCAACCGTGCAATACCTCCAAATTTTTTGGACAGTGCGGCCAAGGCGGCGTTTCCGTCTGCAAGGGGAGTGCGACGTTTCCTGACTGTTATCATCCGGTGGTAGCGCATGTCGCCAAACGTCGCTCTAACCTCCTGACCTGAGCCCTTGTTTCCTCCGCCGATGAGAGTTCCTTACCTCAACTTGCACTGAGACCTATCTTTGGATCGCCAGCGGGTAATCTGACTGCCTCGACATCTCGGCCCTAATTACTACTCGAGTGCGCTGATGAGTTCGTGGAAAGAATTCAGAATGTCCGCTGATGGCACATCGCGACGTCCAGCCTCAGAGGGTCGACGTGGTTTTTGGGGCGAAGCGGACTCTCGTAACTCGTCCGCCGGTCATACTTATGAGTTCACCCCCCCAACCGCGCCGGAGCATCCGCTGCCGGCAGTGACGCAGGGTAATTGGGTTGAGCCGTTTGAAATGGCTCGCGCCGTCCCAAGTGGTTGGGAATGACCAGAGCAATGTCGTGCCCGGCCCGCGCGACGAGCTCGAGTCACGATCTTGATATTGCCACGACCGCCGATGGCTCCGGCCATGGGGCAGCTTGATCTCACAGCGCGACCGGCGCGCTAGAGCAGCGGATCCGAAGGGCACGACCAGGCAATTGCTTGTTGCCAAAGCGATTGCCATGGGCGCCCGCGAGGCGGGCGCGAACTGAAAGGAGTAGCGGCGAATCTTTGGTTGAACACCTGAATTGAAGGCCGCAAAAGCGCGAATAGTGCCGCCATCTCGGCAACGATGGAGATCCGCTCTGCCACTTTGGGGCGATTGACTCTCCCCCTAAGATCGGCGATGTCTAGTGGGGCTAGAAGGCTTTGCGTGAGGGAGGTTGGGGCATGAAATCGCGTATTTGTTTGGCTGCTGTGGCACTCATTACCCTGTCCCCGTTCGCGTTCTTGGATGGTGCGAACGCGGCAACAATCTCGATAACTTCGCAAACTTTCACAGGCAATGCGCCGGTGGAAGGCACTCCGTTGCCGGCGAGCAGCGGTGGCGCCTTTTCCCAAATTGTGACAGGCAGCGCTGCAGGTGACCGTCTGTCACCGTACGCCTTTAACAATAACGGCACCACCAATGCTCCATACAGTATCCTTAGTGAGGCTTCGGCCGATTCTGGGTTCGCAATATACAATGTTGCAACCCCTTCCTTTACCCTGCTGTGGGGTTCACCAGACACCTACAACTTCGTGCAATTCTTTTCTGGTCCGAATGGTACTGGCGCCGTACTTTCGACGACCGGGGCATCTGGGACCAACTACATCGGGTCGGATCTAGCTTGTTTCGCTACCACTTGCGGCGGCACGCTTTTTGATTTGGTGACATTCACGGCCGCCAGCGGAACTATCGGCTCTGTTAGATTGAGCGACAGTGGGGCGGCTGCGTTCGAGTTCGGAATTGCCCCAGTCCCCCTTCCGGCTGCACTTCCACTGTTCGCCACCGGGCTCAGCGCTTTGGGTCTGCTCGGCTGGCGTAGGAGGCGGAAGGCTGCGGCGCCCGTAGCTGCGTGAACTCCTCGTTTTGCCGCCCGAACTTCTGAGCGGGCGGAGTGTTTCGCTTTTTTGCTCCAGCGAGTGAAGCCCCGGTCCCGTAGCCGGGGCTTCCTATTTGCGGCGCTGAAGCGGCCCAACGGCCTCTGCGTTTCGTCCATTGTTACCTCAGATGCTCGCCGGCCCTCGACCACCCGGCGAGCGATAGGCCCAATGGGCTCCTTGCGCACCGGGGCCCTCTTTTTTATGACCCAGAGCAATCCCGCGTCCCTGACGCCAGCCCACGCCTGCCATCCCGCGCCAGCTTTCAAGCAGCGCAGCCCTCGCGCTCTCTCCATATCCTTCTCGGTGCCGGCCCTTAGCCGCCTAAGGCACGAATAGGTCGGCTGTTAGCTTCGCCGTCCGCCGCTCACATAGGCCAACCAGGAGGGCACGCGGGAACAGGTGGGCGAGGCGAGGGGGCTCGGATTGCAGTCCACCTGACTTTGTAAACGCCGGTCGAACAGCTCACTGGCGGGATGCCACGGCCAGATTTGCGCGTCTTCATAGCTTGCCCAGGATCTCTTATTGGGCCTCCCCCGCGGTAGCACCCTCACCTGGTGAGCGTCCCGAAAAATCCCGTTACGCGACTTCCATCCCGCATCTTATCGTATGGGCGTCTCCTATGGGCGTCGCCGACCGTGCGACCACCGCTCAACCACAATGGTTTCTCGCGTCGAACGCTGGCGCTTCCGGAAGGTCGCAAAAAGACGTTTGCGGAATGCCTCCGAAACGTCCCGTTACATCCCGCCTCGAGGCGGCGGCGAGCCCGCGGAGCCACCTTGACAGCGCTCTCGCAGTACAGAATGCTCATGCCGGTTGCGGCATCCGGTGGACCCCACGGTCGAGACGACACCGGGAGGAATTGTTATTTCCCGTTGCAGAGCCGAGTTCATGCGTAGCCGCTCCATTCATCAGAAATTTTTCGTGATGGCGGTCGCCGCTGGCACCCGATGCAGCAACGCTGTCCTACGGCGGAACGGTTCCGGTATCTTCGGGTTGTTACGGCGGACGCGAGCCCGATTGGTACACCCCTGACCAAGTTTACAAGTCGGAGCCGCCGAGGAGGTGCCAGTGGCTTTGTTTAAGTTTAAGCGTAGTCACAAGGAGCCCATTGCGCTTACACAGTCCGAATTGGGCCGACTGCTCGAGCGGGAATGCGATCTCGAACAGCGGCTCAATACCGCCCAGTCGGCAGTCGAACTGGCGACGAGCCGTCGGGATGCGCTGTTAGTCAGTCCACTGGCCATGACCGATAGGAACGCCATCGCCGCCGCCGATGAGCGCGTCGTAAAGGCCGAAATGGCCAGACAGAAGCTCATGGACGCGTTGGCGACGGCACGGCGCGCGCGCCAAGCGGCAGAGCAGAAGATTGATGCCGAGCGGGATCATGCTTGGCGCATGGCTGAAGCTGAAAAACTCGAGCGGGTGGTTGCCGGAATAACGAAAGCCGTGGACGAGTTCGAGCAATCGGTCCAGCAACTCGCTTCTGCCCTGAACGGGTCCTTGGGCAAGACCACAGATGAGGCGCCGCTCCTCGCCGCTTCCCTGCGTGTGGGTACGGTCACCTTTGCCCTTCAGGCTCGCAATATTGTCGACGAGATCAAACGGTACAGGGTAGCCTTGCTTGAGGGCTTGGCGAAGGCGATGGCGCCGGCAAGGCGATTACGAAAGCTAGCCGCATCAGAGCCGGATACCGGCGTCCTCACGTTGGGTCATGTTGAGTCGTCGCCCAATGAGCGACTGTTTACATCCCAAGCTCGGTGCCAGACTGACGCGCCGGACCATCCGCTGGTGGCATTGACGCGGGATAATGTGATTGAGCCGTTTGAAATGGCGCGCGCCCCCACGCTCGTTGCGAGCAACGACGGCAATGTAGTGGCTTCCGGCACGCGTGATGAGCCTCGGTTGATCGACCTTGATATATTGCCCGGACCGCCGATGGCTCCAGCCATGGATCAAATGGATCCCAAAGCCCCAGCCAACGCGGTAGAGGAGCATCATTTGAAAGCGCGCCCGCCACGTTTGGAAGGGCATGACCAAGCATTGCTTATTGCCGAAGCGATTGCCACGGCCAGCCGCGAGTCCGGCGCGAGCTGACAAGCCGGTCGCCAACTGAAAGGATTATGCGGTCTTTAGTTCCTGCTTAATTGCCAGTTCCAGCGATTGCACATCGGGCGATGTGACGATGTAGTGAATTGCAGAAAGCAGCTCCCATAAGACAACATCTATTCCCTTTTCTGAATAGGTAAACGGCACCTCCTCGCATGAGGAGGCAATAGTGATAGTGCCTTCTGAATCGAAAATGAGCTTGCCGTCCCTCAGAAAGAACGAGCGGCGACTCTTGTCGAGAATTGCTTGTTCTTCGGTTTGAGCGCGTCCTGAATAGGACCCTGATGTGACAGATCCTACATATTCGATGACGGCTTTTCGTGAAATCCAGTGGCCGCTGTAAAAAATCACTGGCTGTGCGAGAAAGGTGCCCTCGCGTAGTTGAACAATGCGGTTGGTATCAAAACTCCGGATGCGAGCCTCCGCTTCGGTCGGGACGGCTCGCGCTGCCTTTATGGTCATGCCAAGAATCTCGGCGCCACCGCTAACAAAAAAACCAGGTGTTTTAGAATCAAATGCTTGGACTATCGGTTTGTTGTCGGGAGCATTAAGCCTCAGTCGGCCTATCCGCGGGGATGCGATGCTCGACAGCTCATGGTCGTTTACCAGGCTTCCCATCGTCTCGCTTAATCTCCGCAGCTCGGCGGCAGACGGTGCAGGTCGTCCCAAGAACGCGCGGAACGTGGCCAAAGCTTCAAGCAATGCTGTGGCGGATTGCCTCAAGACCGATTGGCGATGTTGTTCGGGCTTGGGCATCAAAGAGTCCTGTCTACGTGGGCATTGAGCTGCGATAGAGCTTGCTGGCAGTCGGCGAACGTTACCTGCTCGCCAAATAGGCCGAAATGTTAGTCCTTGTCGCCCCCATGCCTGCCTATTCCTCGAGAAATCGTTACTAATCGGGTTGCATTAGGAACTACTAACGTAATTGAAATCATGTTGGCACCCCTGCCGATAGGCGCGGTGTCCGGCCGGCATCAGGCGAAGGCAAAGATCGTTCTTGGCCTCAATTCCCAGCAGTTCTCGCTTGGGCGGCCCAAATACCCCACCAACCCAGGTGGTCGGGGCCTTTTTAGTTAGCGCAGCGCTAATCCCCAGCCGAATATCGCTTGGAAGCTTTCAGTCGGCGGTAACGAATCTCGACTACCCATGTGCCATTCGCTTTAAGAGGTGGACCATGGGTGATGCGCGATTTTTTAAAGGACAGGTCTCAGCGATATGCGCCATGAGTGCCGCACTCCAAGGCGTCCGCTGTACGCTTGGCCTTACGGACACAGATGATGGCGCCACCCAGGTCATTGCACACGAGATCAACGAGCTGGCACACCGCGGTGAACATGATCCCTTCCGCCTGGCCAGCGCGGTCTTGAAAATTCTCGAGGCTTGACGTCTGAGCTCTTCAGACGGCGGCTCCCTTTTCGTCGGATCCGCTACCACTGATAGCTGGCTGTCGATTGCCCGGGCCGCCGGTTGGCTGCTTAGTGGACGCGCAGGAACCAGCGCAACAGATCCTGAAACTGCTCCGGGAAGAGCAGGAAGTAGATAATCAGAACTAATGGGGCTAGTGCGAGCATCCAGTCACGCATCGAACACCAGGGTAGCCACCTTCGGTCAACTGGTCAGCTTAAGAATTGCACTCGACGGGGCGGGTCCCGGAAAGGGCAAGCTCCGAGCGACGCCCAATCAGCGATTCGATTAAAATCTAGCACGGCGCCCGTGCGACAAACGGCCAATCCCCAGGAAAATCCTTTGCCGTCGTCTTAAGCTCGTCGCGTGTAGGACCTCACACCTGTTCTCCGCCCCCTCCAGGCGGCCGGCTTTTCCTTCCGATTCAACCGATCAGAAAGAAATCTAGCCTAAGCATTTGTTGCGATTAGATATCGAAACGAGTACTGCAGCGATGGCCACTGAGCGACGCGCGCCGGGTCGGGTCCCGCTCTCATGTGACTATACGGCCCGAATAATGGCGATCGACGGTACCTGGCAACGCGCCTGCCACCTTGCGGACGGCGCCGAAGGTTGTGCCTGCTGCCGGCCTATTTTACGTTCGCCGCCGGGCCCGCACGAACAGTGCGGGCGCTTGTTGGAGGCGCTGGGGAGACCGGAGTGCTTTTCCAAGGAGCGATGGTGTCAACGATAATCTTAATTCCGGCCAATGCACTGTCGATCTCAGCCTGCACGCGCTCAACCTCAGAGGTCAAAAATTTTTGCAGCTCTTGAAGTTCGGACGTTAATCCTTCCAGTCCATCGATCGAAGTTGAAGTTAGCCGCGCTAGTGACGAACTGATTTGCTCAATATCTCTCCCGATTCTAGTGGGGTGTTTCGGGCCGTCTTGCTGTACCAACTTGCTGAGCGCCACCTCAAGATCCGACTCCACGGGGAGTGATTTCTCAACTGTTGCTGGAGATATTGGCGCGTCCATCAGCTTCTCCTGCATGTCGGATCTTTATCAAATCGAATCTTATTTGTGCCTGGTTAATAAATTCTTCTTAGCGCGCCGCCGAGCCGCAGATGGTCCCACGCTGGATCAAGACCAAGGACCGCGCGAGCCGTCCCCGTTCAGTCCAAAATAGGACAAGGATGACTAGCTGCCCCAAGGCTACTTGCGAGCTGGCGGGCTTGGCAATACTGGGCGGGCGGGCAATCCGGCCCAGAACATGACCGACCTGTCCCGGCGACTAAGCGAGTAATGGCGCGACGAGGCCGCGATTAATCGTCGTCCGTGACACGCAATAATCTCCTGTTCGAAGTTGATGGACAACGGCCGACGGAGTTGCCGCACAGTCTTTTCTCGTATAATAGAATAGGTCAAGACGCGCCTCGGGACCGTCCGTTGTGGCAAGCCCCGCTTCATTGCGAGTGAAATCGGGGCGTCGCGCATTACGATTTGCGAAAGCTGTGCACGGCCGGTTGGCACGCCGTTTTCTTCCCTGGCGGAGCAGCTATGATCTAGCCACCTGCCGCAGTGCAATCCCCATGCGGCACCGCCCGGAACGATCACCGCCCACCCGGTCGATCTCCGGGCGGCTTTTTGTCGCAAGCATCACGCTAGCCTCAAGCGATGGCTCGCTCTCGATAACCAAATCGTGATGCCTCTCACACCCACATTGACCCCCATCGCCGCCCCTGCCTCGGCGCCATAGAAAGGCGCCGCGCGATTACGCGATTGGGGCTTTTCTCTTAGATGAAGTGCTTCAAAGCAGCCGTACTTTCGCGGGAACGTCACAAAGGGCCGCTCGTTTCCAATGCATGAGACAATTGATGCCGAAACCGGAACACTGTGCGATGCCGAACGCCGAACAGTGCCGAACGAAAGCCGCAGAGTGTGAGCAGATAGCGGCGCGGATGCCAGATAACGAATTCAGGCAGCTGTATCTCTATTTGGCACGCCAATGGCGGACTGTTGCCGATTACGAGGGCACCAGCGGCTGAGGAGCACCAGCGGCCGGTGACCCTCGGCAACTGAGAAGTCAAGATTTTCGTCGCGGCTCAAGCAGTTCCGGTAATGCGACCCGCTGCGTGAAGCACGTCAGTCTTGCGGCCCGTTAGAGCCTCTTCAGCCACCCCACAGCTACGCCCGCGCTATGGCAGGGACTCCAGCTTGCGCTCTTGGAGAGTGAGGTCGAGACATGGTCGATCCAGCTCCGAGCGCGCCTTTGGTACCGCCGATGCCCTCCAGCCACCGCCTTTTAAATTTGAACTCTGTGCTTGACCGCCCATAAAAGCACAACTCAGCGGAATTAGCCGCTGCCGCCATTTGGGTCTGAGCGCAGGCTATCTCCTGTGGAT
>Ga0075424_100004779_pt1 | contig 12840 bp, 11 predicted proteins | sample SoiMethybrSBSTD3_FD_75301 | JGI IMG/M metagenome (GOLD analysis project Ga0075424, IMG submission 75301) | Bulk soil microbial communities from a Populus tree surrounding site in Tennessee, USA - Soil MetaG P. TD hybrid SBSTD3 | ecosystem: Environmental > Terrestrial > Soil > Tree plantation... | reverse complement strand
GTGGTTTCAACTGGGTCGACGTTCGGGATGTCTGCTCGGGGATCCTCGCCGCCGGCGACCGCGGTCGAACCGGAGAAAACTACCTGCTCGGTGGGCGCTACGCGTCGGTGGGCGAGCTCGCCGCGCTCGTAAAGCGCGAGACCGGAACCCCGACGCCGCGATTCACGTCTCCGATCTGGCTTGCGCTGATGGGCGCGCCGTTCGTCGTCGCCGCGGGACGCATCACCGGGCGCGAACCGCTCTACACGATCGAGGCGCTGCGGGCCTTGCGCGCCAACCGGGAGATCTCAACGGCAAAGGCCCGCGCCGAGTTGGGCTTTGCGCCGCGGCCGCTGGAGCGCACCGTGCGTGACACGCTGGAGTGGTACGTGAAGACCGGCCGGCTGCCATCCGGCGCACTCACCTGCGCGGCGGCCTGAGCATGCACGAAGCGCAGATCTTCAATTGGCTCGTGGTCACCGTGTTCGCGCTCGGCACCCTCACCTGGGTCTGCCTCGTCTACGTCACCGCTCCGTACGGGCGTCATGCCCGGTCCGGGTGGGGCCCCGAGATCCCGAGCCGGCTGGGCTGGATCGTCATGGAGAGCCCCGCGGTGATCTTCTTTTCGCTCGTCTACAGCCGGGGCGATCGCCGTGCCGCGCTCGTGCCATTGCTGCTCTTCGCCTTCTGGCAGTTTCACTACATCCACCGGATGCTCATCTTCCCCTTCCGCATGCGCATCCGTGGCAAGAAGATGGCCCTGGTGATTCCGCTGCTCGCGCTCGTGTTCAACTTCATCAACGCCTGGATCAATGCGCGCTGGATCTCGCACTTGGGGTACTACGATGACTCATGGGTCCGGGATCCGCGGTTCCTTTCCGGCGCCGCGCTGTTCCTGGCCGGCTGGTGGATCAACGTGCGCTCCGACTCGCTGCTCTTCCGGTTGCGCAGACCCGGGGACACCGGCTACCGCGTCCCCCGCGGGGGTCTTCACGATCGCGTTGCGAGTCCCAACTATCTGGGCGAAATCATCGAGTGGGCCGGTTTCGCGCTTATGTCCTGGTCGCCGGCGGCACTCGCTTTCGCGTTCTACACCGTGGCCAACCTCGCGCCACGCGCGTCGGCCAACCTGGGCTGGTACCGTGGCACGCTTTCGGACTATCCGCCCGAGCGCAAGGCTCTCATCCCGTACGTCTGGTAGGCGCACGGCCCATTCGGAGCCGACGGGTTCCCCATTGCCGATGCAGGCGACGCCGGAATCGGTATAATTTACGGTCCCTGCAAGGGCGCTCATCGTCTGCACTTCAGGAAAGGGTCGACTCCATGGATGTGCTCGAAACACAGCTCGCCCACCACGGTCTGCACCTGGTATTCACCTTCGGCTGAGCGCGCACATATCTCGCGTTGAGCGATCGCGGCGCGAGGCGGCGAGGTTAGTGGACTTTGGTCCAGCTATCGGCCCGCCGCCGCTGCTGCTAGGTTGATTACCGATGAGAATCGCAATCGGCTTGATCGGGCTCGGCGTCGCCGGCGGAACCATTCCCACCGGCTTGGCCGGCATTGCCCATGCCGGGGAGGTGGTCGGCGGCGCCGCCGCCGCCCTCGCGCTCTTGATGGGTGTATGCCTCGCCGCGCCCATGCTCGTTCGCCGGAGATCCCGCACGACGGGACCGGGGGCAAAGGTGGCGCCCTTCCGCCCGCCGATTCGCTCCCCCGCTCGCGGCATCTAGCGCTCCCTGCGTCGGCGCTCTCGGCCGCGCCGCATCACCCATAGCTCGCGCTTCATCCAGAGAAGGCCGCGGTCACCGTGGTTACAGCGGCCAGGATCAACCAGCCGATATCGCTCATGTCAGCTGGCCTCGATCATGCCCGAAGAGAAAGCGAGCTCGGAAGTCGCCGTCCCAGCTCGCTGGCCCACCGGCCGCTGTTTGCGGCGCGCATAGGTTTCGAGCCCTCGGGTGACGTGCTCGAGCGCGTTCCGCATGTCCCGACTGTAGCAGCGGCGGGTCGGGCAGGCGGCCTCGCCCGGCGAAAGCACGGCAGGCCGAGCCCCGACGAAGCCCGGCCTGCCGCTCGATGCGAAGCGCCGCTAGACTTTGCGGACGTTGGCGGCCTGGAGTCCCTTCGGGCCCTTGGTCACCTCGAACTCGACCTTATCGCCCTCGGCGAGGCTCTTGAAGCCCTGCGCCTGGATGGCGTTGAAGTGCACGAACACGTCCTCGCCCGCCTCCTGGGTGATGAAACCAAAGCCCTTCGCGTCGTTGAACCACTTGACCGTACCGTGAGCCATTGAACCGACCTCTTTCTTCTGAGGCTTGCGCCCCGGTGAAACCCCACCACCATGGCGGGGGCGCCCTCCGAATGGAGGGCAAAACAAAAACGCCGCGGGACCAGAGGTCCTCGCGGCGTTGATCTCGAATCTTGCGAATCGGCAACCGAGTGAACCTGAAACCGGTCATAACGATACAGGACCCGCGTCGGCCCTTCAACAACTATCGCGAACTCGCGACGAGCAGCTCACGATGATGAAGACCGCCAGGGCGGTTGTACCCGCCTCAAGACGCGGTCTGAAGTCCGGGGCGTGCACCGGCGCCGCAAACGCTTCCAGGTTGCTAACTCGCTGAGAAATCAGCGAAGAGGAGTGTACCACCGCGCGCGAGGCGCGGGCGACAGCGGTGAGGTGAGGGCGGCGCGAGTCATTTCCTCCCGTTGACACTCGCGGCGTGGCCCTCCAAGGTGAATGGCATACCCCGTGTCGGCGGGACAGTGCGTCCACCCCAAGCGCCGGAGGACATCATGAGCAGAATCGGAAGCCACTTGGTCCTTACCCTTCTGTGCGTAGCATTGGTCGGCGGCTGCGCCCTCGCCCAGGGGCCCGTCATGGCGCCGATCACGCTCGACATGAAGGGACCGGTCGCGGCCGGCCCGGCAGCCACCAGCCCAAAGGTCGGCCGGGCGGAGGCGTGGGGAGTTCTGGTGTTCTCGACCGGCGATGCGAGCATATCGGCCGCGATGCAGAACGGGGGCATCACGAAGATTCATCATGTTGACCACGAGACCCAGAACATCCTGGGGATCTGGGCCAAGTACACGACCATCGTCTACGGCGAGTAGCCATCGGAGGGACCATGCCGACCAGGGTGCACATCAATTTGGCCAATGGGGACGAGCTGCTCGAGCTGGGCCTGGGCCCCTCGCAGGTAGCGTCCATCGTGCGGTTTCGCGCCGAGCACGGCCCCATCAAGGACAGCGCCCAGCTGGCCACCATCCTGGGCGGCCAGGCGATGACCGACACGATCAGAGAGCGGGCCGACTTCTCTCCGGCCTACGACACGGCGCCCGAGGCGCCCGGGGCCTAGCGGCGGCGCATCATGTAAGCCTTCAAGGTCCGCCACTGCCGAGCACGCAGGTCTCGCTGCCAACCAGGTAGATGCCTCCGCTCGCCCTGCACTGGTCCCTCGCCGCCTGCTGGCCCGGACCGTATTGAGTGCAGGTCCCCCCAGTCTGTGTACCGCCCGAGGACTTACAGATCGCGGCGGTGTCGAGCGTGCACCCTGCCGCCAGGCCGAAAAGGCCAACCGCAAGGGCGCCCACCATCAGCAGGGTATGGGCGCGAGCGATCAGGGGCGGTCCCTCATCTCGTCCAGGATACGCGCGATGCCGTCCGCGGGGATGCCGGCCCAGGCGGGGCGATGGGATAGCTCGTAGCGCAGCTCGTACACGGCCTTCCCGAGCTCGAACACCGAGGTGACCTGCTCCACCCGCGCGCCGGCCGCGGGTACGAGGGGCAGGGGGCTGCGCTCCGCCGCCTCCAGATAGCCGCGCTGGAAGGCGGCACGCGCCTGACGCTCCCAGGCGTCCAGCCAAGGCGCCAGCGCGCTCCGCTCGCCGGCGTCGCGGCCGGCGAGGACGGTCCGGGCGGCATAGTCGAACGAACGCAACATCCCGGCCACGTCGCGCAGCGGTGAGCCCTTGGCGCGCCGCTCGGCCAGGGGCCGCGCCGGCTCGCCCTCGAAATCGATCACGACGTAGCCCGTCCGCGTGCGAAGCACCTGGCCCAGGTGGTAGTCGCCGTGGATGCGGATCTTGTGGCAACCGTCGCTGGCGAGCGGGGAGAGGTCGAGCCCGCGGCCGGCCAGCGTCGGCCATCGCTCGACGAGCGAGGCGACGCGCTCGCGCGCGGATTCGGACAAGGTATCCAGGCGCCGGGCGGCCTCGGCCAGTATGGCCTCCGTCTCGACCGCCACCTGCTCGCTCCACGCGGCCAGGTCGGCGTCGCTGATCGGCTCCGGCCGGAAGGCGGGCGGCGTACCGGCGGTGGCCAGGGCCACGTGCAGCTCGCCGGTCACGGTCCCGAGTGTGCGGAGGTCGTCCAGGAGATCGCTGCCCAGCGCGCGGAGCCGGTGCTCGGCGGCCTCGACGTCCGTGGGCGGCGGCTCCCCGGCGAGCGCGCTGGCGAGCGACTCGAGGCCGGCGAGGGCGTGGCTCCATCCGTCGCCGCTGTTCTCCACGAAGGGCTGGAGGAGGGCGATCGTCGTGGGCTCCCCACCTCGGTCCTGATGCTCCAGCCAGCCCGCCAGTCCCGGCGTGTGGGGAAAGCCGGTGCGGGTCGTGAGAAAGTGGGGGATCTCGAAGTCGGGATTGGGTCCCGGCCGGGCACGACGGAAGGACTTGGCGATCAGCTGGCCGCCGAGCAGCAACGACGTGTTGCTCTGCTCGCCCTTGAATAGGGTGACGGCAGTCTCCCGGCAGCCCGCCGCATCGGGCGCTGCCGCCGCGCCCGACCAGTGCCCGACGAAACGCCCGCTCACGCCCTCGAGGACGCGGCCCGTCGCGCAGGCATGGAGCACGCGACGGCCGAACTCCGGCTCGCCGTGCGCGTCGACGACGGCAAGGCCGTCCACCGTCCCCACCGCCTCGCCGCCGTCCGGCACGCTTCCCGGGCGAGCCGCCAGCGGGACGTAGTAGCGGTCGCTGTCGGTCTCCACCAGGAACAGCACGACGAGCGGCTCGGCCGGCCACTCGGGGGAGGGCGCGTCGAGGACGGCGGCGTCGAGCACGGCGAGGCGCGTGGGTCGCCGCCCGCGCGCCCCATACCACCGCTGGCGGGCCATGAAGGCGCCCAGGCCGGGCACTCCCCCTCCTTCGAGGAACGCCTTGAGCGCGGGCACCCGCTCAGAGAGAGATGTCCTCGATCCCATAGAGCACCTGTTCGGTGGCGGGTGGCTGGAGCCGGAACCAGTAGTAGCCGTACGGCGCCAGGCTCAGGAAGTACGCCTGAGTCCCGATGACCGGGAATCGGCTGTCGCTCAGCATCTCGACGGGCGTCCAGCCCGCGTAGTTGGCGAGGTCGATCTCCACCGGCTCGGCCGCGCGGGACAGGTTGTGCACGGCGAGCACGGTCTCGCCCTCCCACACCCGGAGATGCGCCAGCACGCTGTCGTTCTTGGCGCGAAGGAAGGTGAGTGTGCCCCGCCCGAAGGCCCGCGACTTCTTCCGGGTGGCGATGAGCCGCCGCATCCAGTTGAGCAGCGACCACGGCGGGCGCTCCTGCGCCTGCACGTTGATCGCCCCGTAGCCGAAGACGGGGTCGCTGATCAGCGGGAGGTAGAGGCGGGCGGGATCGGCGCCGGAGAAGCCGGCGTTCTTGTCGCCCGACCACTGCATGGGCGTCCGCACCCCGTTCCGGTCGCCGAGGTAGATGTTGTCGCCCATGCCGAGCTCGTCCCCGTAGTAGAGGATGGGACTGCCCGGCAGGGTGAAGAGGAGGCTGGTCAGGAGCTCGATCTTGCGCCGGTCGTTGTCGAGCAACGGCGCGAGGCGGCGGCGGATGCCCAGGTTGAGGCGCATCTGCGGGTCCTGGCCGTAGGCCCAGTAGAGCTCCCGGCGCTCGTCGCCCGACACCATCTCCAGGGTCAGCTCGTCGTGGTTCCGCAGGAACAGGCCCCACTGACAGCCGGGGGGAATCTCCGGCGTGTGCTTGTAGATGTCCGTGATGGGGCGCCGGTCGCCGTGGCGGACGGCCAGGAAGATCCGGGGCATCAGAGGGAAGTGGAAGGCCATGTGGAACTCGTCGCCCTCGCCGAAGTACGGGCGCACGTCGGCCGGCCACTGATTGGCCTCGGCGAGCAGGATGCGCCCGGCGTACTTCCGATCGATGGCCCCGCGAAGGGCTCTGAGGAAGAGATGGGTCTCCGGCAGGTTCTCGCAGATCGTCCCCTCGCGCTCGAAGAGGTAGGGCACGGCGTCGCAGCGGAAGCCGTCGAGTCCCCGATCGAGCCAGTGCTGCATCACCGCCAGCAGCTCGGCCTGGACCTGGGGGTTGTCGAAGTTGAGATCCGGCTGATGGCTGAAGAAGCGGTGCCAGTAGTACGCTCTCGCCTCGGGATCCCACGTCCAGTTCGAGCGCTCGGTGTCGATGAAGATGATGCGCGCGTCCTTGTAACGCTGGTCGGTGTCGCTCCAGACGTAGTACTGGCGGAAGGGTGAGGCGGGATCCCGGCGGGCCTCCTGGAACCAGCGGTGCTGATCGGACGTGTGGTTCACCACGAGGTCGGAGATGACGCGGAGCCCGCGAGCGTGCGCTTCCTCGAGGAAGCGCTCGAAGTCGGCCAGCGTCCCGTAATCGGGATGAACGGTCCGGTAGTCGGCGACATCGTAGCCGTCGTCCCGGAGCGGCGAAGGATAGAACGGCAGCAGCCACAGGCAGTCCACGCCGAGCTCCTTCAGGTAGTCGAGCCGACGGGTCAGGCCCACGAAGTCACCGATGCCGTCGTCGTTGCCGTCCTGGAAGGCGCGGACGTGCAGCTCGTAGAACACGGCGTCCTGGTACCAGAGCGGGTCACTCATGCGCGCGAGGGCTCCTAGGCGAAGTAGTCAAAATCTTGCTCACGGCGGCGCCACCGGCCCAGCCGCCAGATGACGGCGGGCCCGTGCTCGGGGTCGAGGGCCACGGTCTGCTGGGGTCCGCGGCACAGCCGTCTGGTCCCGCTGAGGAGCTCGGTCAGCTCGTAGGCCTCGTCGGGCGCGACCCCGAGCTTGGCCAGCGGAAGATCCAGCCGCGCCTCGTGGGCCCCGAAGGGGTCGAGATTGACCGCGGCGAGGATGACGTTGTCCCGAGCCGCCGTGGCCTTGCCAAAGAAGAGGATGTGATCACTCGCCGCCTCGTAGAAGCGCAGGTTCCGGTACTCGTGCAGGGCGGGGTTGTCCCGGCGGATCCGGTTGAGCCGTGCGATGAGGTCCTTGATGTGACCCGGGGCGTTCCAGTCGCGCACGCGGATCTCGTACTTCTCGGAGTCGAGGTACTCCTCGGTGCCCGGCACCGCGGCGTTCTCGCACAGCTCGAAGCCGCTGTAGACGCCCCACACAGACGACAGGAGCGCGCCGAGCGCCGCGCGCAGCCGGAAGGCGGGCGGCCCGCCGCGCTGGAGCACCTCGGGGAGGATGTCCGGAGTGTTCACGAAGAAATTCCCCCGGTAGTACTCGACCATGTCCGACTGCGTGAGCTCCGTGAGGTACTCGGTCAGCTCCTCCTTGAAGTTGCGCCACGTGAAGTACGTGTAGGACTGAGAGAACCCGATCTTGGCCAGCGCCCGCATCACGGAGGGCCGGGTGAAGGCCTCGGAGAGGAAGATCACGTCGGGGTGGCGGTCCTGGACCTCGCGGATCAGCCATCGCCAGAAATCGAGCGGCTTGGTGTGGGGATTATCCACTCGAAACGTTCGCACGCCCTGCTCCACCCAGAAGAGCACGATACGTAGCCAGGCGTCCCACAGGGACCCCCACGCGTGACCGGCGAAGTTCAGCGGATAGATGTCCTGATACTTCTTGGGCGGGTTCTCCGCGTACTTGATGCTGCCGTCGGGGCGGTGATGGAACCACTCGGGATGCTCGCGGACCCAGGGGTGATCGGGCGAGCACTGGATGGCCAGGTCGAGGGCGAGCTCCATCCCATGATCGCCGGCCGCCTTGACCAGGCGCCGGAAGTCATCGAGCGTGCCCAAGCCCGGCTCCACGGCATCGTGGCCGCCTTCGGGACCGCCGATCGCCCACGGGCTCCCCGGGTCGCCGGGGCCGGCGGCCAGCGCGTTGTTCCGCCCCTTGCGGTGCGTGCGCCCGATCGGGTGGATGGGAGGCAGGTACAGCACGTCGAAGCCCATGGCCTGGATGTCGGGCAGGCGACCGATCACGTCCTCGAAGGTCCCGTGGCGGGCGGGCACGCGTCCCTGCGAGCGCGGGAAGCACTCGTACCACGCGGCGAAGCGAGCGCGCGGTCGGTCCACCACCACCTCGTACTCACGGTCGTGGCGAGTCAGATCCGGCCGCGATGCCGCGCGCGCTACCAGCGCCCTCAACCCGGTGTCGAGAATCAGCCGCAGGCGCGCCTCCTGGTCGGGGGCGGCGTCGAGGGCGCCGACGGCGTGGCGGAGCCGCTCGGCGTCGACGCCGGAGGCCGCCCCGGCCGCCTCCTCGATCAGGGCCCGACCCTCGAGCAGCTCGCTGCGGAGGTCGGTCTGGCCACCGGCGACACGCCGCTCGGTCTCGCGCACCCAGGAGCCGAAGCGATCGGTCCATGCCTCCAGCACGTACGTGTAGCGGGTGTTCTCGTTTAGGGCCAGCTCGGCGACCCAGCGGTCGCCGTCGCGCTTGAGGAGGGGGGTGACTCGCCAGTCGGCTCCCCCCCGCGCCCGGTACCGCACGGCGGCCGCGAGCACGTCGTGGCCCTCCTTGAAGATGTCGGCCGAGACGACGAGCGGCTCTCCGACGACGCGCTTGACCGGGTACCGGCCGTCGTCCACGGCCGGGGCCACGCGCTCGATCACGATCGGCTGCCGCGGCTTCGTCATCGCCATCGGTCCACCAGGTACGCCTTCTCGTCCTCGAATCCGCGAGCCAGCCGCTCGCCCACGGCGGTGATCGCCGCCGCCGGCTTGCCGCGTGTCTCCAGGACGAGGGACGCGGTGCGTCCGAGGTAGAGCGGCGCCAGCGATTGCGCCACGTGGCCTCGGTGCGCCACGCGGTATCGCCAGGCGAGCAGGAAGTCGTACACGACATGCGTCCAGAGCCGATCGGAGAATCGGAACTCGTCGGGATCTGCTTCCCCCAGAGCCAGCACGTCGGCCAGCGTCTCCGGCGCGAGAATGCGGACCCAGATCTCCAGCAGGTCCCGCACCCCCTGACGGAAGCCGGCCAGGAGGCGGCCGGGATCGACCGGCCCGCCTCCCTCGCGGGGAGCGGGCTCCGGTCCACTCGCCGGCACGGTCTCGGAGCCCCGGATCTCCGGCCACTGGCCCTCCGTCTGCTCGGCGAGGGCGAAGAGCGCCCCGGCCACTCGTCCCACGGTGGCGCCGAGCGGCGAGGGCCGGCTCTCCGCGGCCACCCGCCGCTGTCCCACGGGGACCTGGCTGACGACCAGGCCCGATTGGATGGCCGCCACCGGCAGCCAGAACTCTATCCCCTGGCGCGCGAGGTCCGTGTCCCACGCCTCGGTGTCGAGGAAGGCCCCGGCCGCTTCGCCCGAGCACGCAAATTCCTCGGCCATCGGATGGGCGAGCCGCCGGCCCCATAGCGCGCGGGCGAGCGGCACGACGAGCGAGTGCGTGAGCGTGCCCTCGTAGCGCGTCCGCGTGTACATCGGCAGCACGAGGCCATGGCTGTCCTTGAGCACGGGCTCGGCGAGCGCGGCGGCGCGGCCGGGCGCGCCGGGATCCACCAGCGCGTTGAGGAACACGATGCCCCGCGCGCGCAGCTGTCGGCCTACGGCGAGGACGGTGCGGACGGCATCGCTGGCGTCGTCGCGCTCGGGTGCGGCGGGAGCTCGCCTGAGGCCGGAGCCCTCGAGGTGGACGAGCGGACAGGGCGCGACGGCGCGGGTCAGGGCCTCGATGACCTCACCGGAGCCGGTGGGATCCACGTGGACGACCACCGTGCCCGTGCTGCCGAGGGGACCCTCGAGGGCCGCCCGTCCGACCGTCTCCGCGGACGGAGTCGGGCCGACCGTGGGCAGACCAACGACGATGTCGGCCGTCCCCAGGGCCTCCATCTCCGCCTGCACCGCCGGATCGCTCAGGAGTCTCGCCATGCCCGTCCGCTCACTTGGTCAGGTGCGCGAGCAGACCAAGGTGATCGGCCAAGTCTCGCGTGATCAAGAAGCGGTGGCGCACCGTCTCACGCGCCGCCGCTCCCATGCGGCCGATCAGCTCAGGGCTGTTCAGCAGGTTGCGGAGGCGGAACGCCGCGCCCTCCACCGTGCTCACCACGTAGCCGGTGGCGTGCGGCACGATCTGGTCCGGGATGCCGCCGACCGGGCTGCCGATGACGGGCTTGCCCTTCCACATGGCGCACGCGACATCGAGGGCGAAGTCCGCCCGCAGCGGCTTCTGCACCACGACGGTAGCGCCCCGCTCGAGCGCGTTCAGATCGGCGTCAGCGGCGCCGCCGAGCACGACCGGCACGACGTCCCCATCGGCCTGGGCCGCCTCGCGCACCTCATCGAGCACCGTGCTGCTGTCGCTCGGCTCCGGCCCGGCGAGCACCAGCCGCACATCGTGCCGCTTCTTGACGAGCCGGTAGGCGTTGATCACGCCCTGCGGATCCTGGGTGCGGGTGAATTCTCCCACCTGCACGAGATAGGGCTTGTCCCGGGGCACGCCGAGCCGATCGAGCCGCTGGGCCTGCTCGAGGCGCGACATGTCGCGGTTCCGATCATCTAGTGGATCGACGGCCGGGGCGATCAGGAAACGAGGAATGGGCAAGGGCGGGGCGAAGGAGCGGCGCGAGAGCACGGCCGCGTCGTAGCGCGGGAGGAAGCGGCGCAGGAAGGCCCACACCTGGGCCTGTGGCGCCGAGAGGTCGCCGTGGCCGCGCCAGATCCAGCGGCCCGCATCGGGACGGCGATCCACCAGGAGAAAGGGCGCGCCGCCGTGGACCATGACGAGGTCCCCCTCGAGGGGCAGGCGCGCGGCGTTGTCCACGCACGTCGCGTGCAAGCGCTCGAGCATGGCCTCGGTCACGACCTGCTCGGTGCCGTGGAGCGCCAGCGCCAGGCTACGGGCGCCGGCGTCGAACTCGGCCGTGCCCACGATGATCTCCCACGTGGTCTCGACGCCGAGGGCGTTCACCACCGGCAGCACCCGGTTGAGGGTGGCGGCGATTCCCCCGCCGTAGCGCGACGCCGTCACATGGACCAGCCGGCGGCCACGGACCGTCTCCGCCAGCCGCAAGACGAAATCCACGGCGCCGCGCGGGGCCACCGCCCGGTAGTCATCGAGCGTGATGCGCACCGGGCCGGCCATGGCTAGCTCGTCACCAGCGCGTCCTCGAGCACGCTGAGGCACCGATCGCGGATGCGCTCGAGGCTACCCACGTGAGCGTCGATGCGGGTCAGCCGCTCGGCGAGGTCGGCGCGCCCCAGGCCCTGCTCGGTCCACTCCGCGAAGTCGCCCCGGTCGCGCCCGAGCCGGTAGCGCACTTCCACGACGTGGTAGAAGAGCGCGCTCGCATCCACCACGGCCAGCCCATCACGAAACTCGCGCAGCGTGGAGGCGGTGACTCCGAGGGGCACGGGCACCACGTGCGATCGCAGGAAGACGAAGGGCTCGCGGGCCGGGACCGGAGCCGTCGCCACCGGCCCCCGATGCAGGTGATCCTCGAGGACGGCGACCAGATTGGCGCGGAGCGCATCGAGCGAACCGGCGTCGAAGACGTCGACCATGGCCAGGCGCTCGGCCAGCGCCTGATCGCCCAGCTCCGTCGCCGCCCACAGGGCGAAGTCGTTCGGCCAGGCGTCGCCCTGCACCGGGCGCCGCAGCATCGTCCCCGCCGTGTGGGTGAACAGCATCTCGTCGGAGACCTGGCCGACCCCCTCGAGCAGCGCGCGGGCGTCCCAGGCCTCGGGGCCGACCAGCTCCCGTACCGCCAGGCAGCCATGGAACACGAACGGCATGAGCGTCATCGTTTACACTTCCTCGACTGGGAGGACAAGCATGCCATGAACGTGCTGATGCTGAGTCGAGAGTACCCTCCCCACATCTACGGTGGCGCGGGCGTCGTGGTCGATGAGCTGTCGCGGGCCATGGCTCGCCTCGCCCGCGTCGAGGTCCGCTGCTTCGGCGACCAGCGGGCGCCGGGCCCCGCGCTCGCCGTGCGCGGCTACGCGCCCCCGGCCGAGATCGTCCGGGCGGCCGCCGCATTCCGGCATCGCCCGGTGCTCGAGGCGCTCGCCGTCGACCTGGCCATGGCCGCCGAGCCCGTGGAGGCGGACGTCGTACACACCCATACGTGGTATGCGGCCTTCGGCGGGGTGCTCGTGCGAGCGCTGTTCGACATTCCCCTGGTGGTGACGCTCCACAGCCTGGAGCCCCTCCGACCGTGGAAAGAGGACCAGCTGGGCACCGGCTACCGCGTGTCGACCTGGCTCGAGCGGCTGGCGGTGGAGCAGGCGGAGCGGGTGATCGCGGTGTCCGGACAGATGCGTGCGGACATCCTCGCCCACTTCGCCGTGCCCCCCGATCGGGTGGTCGTGATCCACAACGGCGTGGACGCCGAGAGCTTCCGCCGCACCGAGCGGCGAGATGCCCTCGCGCGCCTCGGCGTGACGCCGCCCTACGTGTTGTTCGTGGGCCGCATCAGCGAGCAGAAGGGCATCTTCCATCTGCTCGAGGCCAGTCGGCGCCTGCCCGCCGGCGTTCAGCTCGTCCTCTGCGCGGCCGCCCCCGACACGCCCGAGCTCGAGCGTCGTCTCGCCGCCGAGGTCGCCGACCGCCCCAGCGTGCGCTGGATCAACGCCATGGTCCCCCGGGACGACGTCGTCCAGCTCTACAGCCACGCCGCGTGCTTCGTCTGTCCTTCCGTCTACGAGCC
>Ga0075424_100004778_pt1 | contig 12841 bp, 11 predicted proteins | sample SoiMethybrSBSTD3_FD_75301 | JGI IMG/M metagenome (GOLD analysis project Ga0075424, IMG submission 75301) | Bulk soil microbial communities from a Populus tree surrounding site in Tennessee, USA - Soil MetaG P. TD hybrid SBSTD3 | ecosystem: Environmental > Terrestrial > Soil > Tree plantation... | reverse complement strand
ATACGAAGCGATTGAAGGTGCTTAGGTCACTTCTGTCGGCGCAGAACTCGCGTGAGCGCCGCACTGTTTTTCCTGTTAATACAGGCGATCTACAGGCGATTTACAGAAAACGCCTTTCGTCGCGAGAAAGATACGACGCGGCTCAACAAAAAGCCCGGCGGCCTCGCGGCGACCGATCTCGGGTTGACCCGAGATCGGCACTAAAAATGCGAAAGCCGGGCAAGCCCGGCTTTCGTGCGCACTTCGACGTATCGCATTTCGCCAAATTACTACAGATCCGAAGGTGCGCAAGAATAATCGGATCTTTTTTCATTCACTGGCGCTGTCGGCTAAATGCCGGACTAGAACCCCCGGGCCGGCACTTCAGTCGTAGCACCAAAGGATCACCTTTCGGGATCCGGCGCGGCAAACAAAAAGGTCATGTTGACAATGGCTTGTCGGCCGGCAGCGGTCGGCAAGCCGGGCGGACCAGCGATCCGTCAGGCGCATTTACCGCAGACAGGCGCGCGAACAAGCTCCCAGCAATCCGCATGGACGGATTGCGATACCGAGGGAGCACGTCATGCATGCCAATCTCCGTAACGCGCTCGTGGTCGCCGCACTGATCGGCCCGGCGCAACCTGCTTTCGCCAACGTCATCACCGATTGGGACGAAAAAGCCATCGCTGCCGTTACACCCATGGCCAGCTTGGGTGGCACCTGGCCACACAAGGCTCAGCGCGTCATGGGGATGGTCCACGCCGCGATGTTCGACGCCGTCAATTCAATCGAGCGGCGCTACCGGCCGTATCTGGTGCAGCTGCCTGCGGACTCCACCACGTCGAAGGAAGCCGCCGCTGCGTCGGCTGCCGCTGCGGTACTGGCGACCATTGATGCAAAGACCGCGAGTGAAATGAAGGTCGTCCTCTCGACCTACCTGGCATCGATTCCCAACGGCGCAGCGAAATCGGATGGCATCAAGCTTGGCGAGGCTGTTGCGGCCAAGGTGGTGGAGGCGCGGGTGAATGACGGCTCCGATGCGCCCGATGCCTACCGGCCGCGGACCACGTCCGGCGTCTATGTGCCGACTGCGATCACGATCTCCTCGATGTGGCCGAATCTGAAGCCGTTCGCCATGGCCAAAGGGTCTCAGTTTCGGCCAGTCCCGCCGATTTCGCTGGAGAGCAAGGAGTGGGCAACCGACTACAACGAGCTCAAAGACTATGGCGGACAGACCAGTGCGAAGCGAACGGCGCAGCAGACCGAGACTGCCCGGTTCTGGTTCGTAGGTCCGCCAATGGCCTATCACCCGTTCGTACGCCAGCTCGTGACTGCAAAGCAGATGAGCGTTATCGACAGCGCACGGTTCATGGCGCTCATGGCGGTCGCGCTCAATGATGCGACCATTGCCGTACTGGACGCCAAGTACCATTACAATTTCTGGCGGCCGATCACGGCCATTCGCAACGGGGATATCGACGGCAACCCGGCCACCGATCGCGAGGCGACCTGGCAGCCGCTCGGCACCACGCCGATGCACCCGGAATACCCGTGCGCGCATTGCATCCAGACCGGCAGCATCGCGGGCGTCGCCAAGGCGGTGTTCGGAACCGTGGACATCCCCGAGATCGCGATAACCAGCCCGACGGCTCCCGGCGTGACCCACCGTTGGACCAGCGTGACGGCTTTTACCGACGAGGTCGCAAATTCTCGGATTTGGGCCGGCTTCCATTACCGCTTCTCGACCCGTGTCGGGACGGAGATGGGGCTTCAGATCAGTGAATACGTCGTGAAAAACATCATGCAGCCGGCGATCATCGGCGGGCGATAATGAGAGCTTCCGCCGGGCCCGCCACGCGGGCCCGCCGGGGGCCAGATCGGAAAATTTGACGGCGCGACTGCCGGTTGCAGGTCGTTGCAGATGGTGGTCAACTATTCGGCGAGGGGCCAAGCGCAGCCCGTTTGCGCGCCCCGTCAGCGGCGATGAATGAACATGACTTGAAGCCTCGTCCACCAGAGGGAGGAAGGCACATGATACCTATGACACAAAACCGTCGCCACTTTCTCGCCACGCTCACGGCAGCTGGCGCCGCTGGCCTCATCGGTGGGCCGAGTTTGAATGCGCAAGACGGACGGCTGGAAACGACGACCGTTCGAATCGGGAGAGCCGTCCTCTGCATCGCGCCCCAATTTGTCGCCGACGAGCTGCTGCGCGCTGAAGGCTTTACCGATATCCGCTATGACGCAAACGAGTCCGCAACGCAGGCCGTGCTTGCACTCGCCCGCGGCGAGATCGACTTCACGACGAGCTTCTCGCCACCCCTCATCGTCGCGATCGATGCCGGCGATCCGATTACGATCGTGGCCGGCGAACATGTCGGCTGCGTCGAACTGTTTGCCAGAGAAGGCATCCGCAGCATTGCGGACCTCAAGGGCAAGACCGTGGGCGTGCAAGGTGCCTCGACCCAACAGGCGTTTATGAGCGGCATGGCTTCGTATGTCGGGCTCGATCCGGCAAAGGATATCCGCTGGGTCACGGGCTCCTCGCCCAAGCCGTTGGACCTGTTCGCAGAGGGAAAGATCGATGCGTTTCTCGGCAAGCCGCCCGAGCCGCAGGAATTGCGCGCCCGCAACATCGGTCACGTGATCTTCAACAGCGCCATAGACCGCCCCTGGTCCCAATACTTCTGCTGTATGGTGGCCGGACACCGCGACTATGTCCGCAAATATCCGGTCGCGACCAAGCGCGTCCTGCGCGCGATCATCAAGGCCGCTGACCTTTGCGCCACTCAGCCAGAGTGGGCCGCTCGGAAGATCGTCGACGCCGGATTGACCCCTCGCTATGACCATGCGCTCCAGACGCTCAAGGAAATCCCGTACGCGAAGTGGCGAGAGTACGACGCCGAGGACACGATCCGGTTCTATTCGCTACGGCTGCGCGAGGCCGGCTTCATCAAGGCGACCCCCCACAAGATCCTTGCCGACGGCACGGATTGGCGTTTCTTCAACGAGCTCAAGCGTGAGCTCAAGGCCTGACCCATGCGCGCGCCGCTCGTCCTCGCCCTTGTCATCCTGGGGTCGGCTCTGACAGCGTCGGTAGTGCCGTTGGAACCGTCACGCGACACGGCCCCGGAGGCATCCCGGACAGAGCCGTTGCCGAAGATCGCGCCGGCGCCGGGCTTCACGCTGACCTCGCAGGATGGCGCGCGGATTTCACTGGCAGACCTTCGCGGCAAGGTGGTGGCCGTGACCTTCATCTTCACCCGCTGCAGCGCCACTTGCCCGGTGCTGACGCCGATGATGGCGCTGGTCCAGGATCGGCTCGGTGGTGATTTCGGGACCGGGATCGCATTCGCGTCCATCACGGTCGATCCGGAGCACGACACGCCTGAAATGCTCAAGTGGTACGCGCAGGCGTACGGCGCCGATGTCCCCGGCTGGAGTTTCCTCACCGGTCCCGTGCCGGTCATTGCCGACCTCACGCGCCGCTACGGCGTCTTCGCCGCCAAAAATGCAAACGGCGAGGTTGAACACTCGTTCCTCACTTCGATCGTCGATCAGCGCGGCATGCTTCGAGTCCAATATCTCGGCGCACACTTCGACCCCGAGGAGTTTCGCCGCGACCTCGTAAGCATCATGAAAGAGCTGTAATGCGAAAGGTGAGCGCGCTGGTCCGCCTCGTTTCACGCGTACCGGCCCGCGTTCAGATCAAGCTGCTGGCGGCATTCCTCGCGATCGAGGCTCTCTTGATCATGATGGGTGCGGTGGGCCTGCACGTGCTGAGCGGCGTCAATCAACGCACCGACGAGCTCATCAGGCTGCAGCGCAAAATCGAATCATATCGTCAAGTCCAGCACGACACCACAAATCAGCTCTACAGCGTTTCATCGATCTTGCCGTCGTCCGACGACGTGACCTTGGAGGGCACGCTGCGCCACCTCAACCAATTGAGGTACAACGTCGACCGGCTCGAGTTCGTAGCCAAGGATGAAATAGACCTGCTCGATCGCTTTCGGAAGGACTACGACCAGTTCACCAACATCGTAAAAGAGGTCGTTGAATTGATCTGTGCCGGCCGCGCCGCGGAAGCGCGCGAGCTGCAAGTGGCACGGGCTGCACCACTGGCCGACCGGCTTGAACGTCTCACCAACCAGCTGGTCAACAAGGCCGAAGCCGACATGGTTGCCGGCATCGAAGCGAGCAATCAGGCTTACGACACCTCCCGTTGGATCGTGGTGGGCTTTGCGCTTGGCAGTATCATGCTGGCTGTGATCCTTGGCTACGCGATCTCGGGTTCGCTGATCGGCCCCATCACGGAGGTGGAAGCCCAGCTTGGCCAGATCGCCGCCGGCGACTTTTCTCGCCGCGTCCGTGTCGATAATCGGGACGAACTCGGCGCCTTGGCGGCCAACCTGAACCGGATGTCGGAGGAGTTGGGCCGCATCTATCAGCAGCTGGAGGAGACCAATCTCGCCAAATCGCGCTTTCTTGCCGTAGCGAGCCATGATCTCCGCCAGCCCCTCCACGCGTTGAATTGGTTTGTCGCGCAATTGCGCAACGAGAAGGATCAGGCCGAAAGGAGCCGGGTGATTACGCGCATCGAGGCGGCCGTTACGGCCATGAACGAGCTATTTAATGCACTTTTGGATATGTCCAAACTCGAAGCCGGCGTCCTCGCTCCCAGTCCCTTGGAATTTCCGGTCGACCAGCTGCTCAAGCGGGTCGAGATGACCTTCGTGGCGGCTGCGCGGGAAAAAGGATTGCGGCTGCGGGTCTTGTCGAGCAGCGCCTGGATCCGCAGCGACTTGATTCTGCTGGAACGGATCCTGCTCAATCTGGTGTCGAACGCGGTGCGCTACACCGGCCGGGGCGGCGTAGTGGTCGGCTGCCGCCGCCGGGCCAGCGTTCTGCGCATCGAGGTCTGGGACAGCGGGATCGGCATTCCCGAGGATCAGCGGCACAACATTTTCGATGAGTTCTACCAGCTGTCCGCGTCCGAACAGGATCGCCGCGGCGGGCTTGGTCTTGGGCTTGCGATCGTCGAGCGGCTGTGCGCCCTACTGAACCACTCAATAGAGGTAACGTCGCGAGTCGGCAAAGGCTCGCGTTTCGCTGTTTCGATCCCTTTGGCATCGCCGCCCAAGGTGCTGGCGCTTTCCCCGCAACCGAGCTTCGAGCTGGCGACAGGAAAACTTGTCGTGGTCATCGATGACGACAGCCTCGTGCTCGACGGGATGCGCGGCGTGCTGAAGAACTGGGGATGCAGCGTCGTGACCGCCATGTCGGCAGACGCCGCACTCGCGGCGCTTGCAGAGCACGGACGACCACCCGATCTGATCATCTCCGATTATCGACTGGGCGGCGGAAAGAACGGTTTCGCGACCATCGAACGCTTGCGCGCCATATTCCACGCCCGCATTCCCGCGTTCCTCATCAGCGGCGACACCGCACCCGAGCGGCTGCGCGAAGCCAGCGCGAGCGGCTATTATCTGCTGCACAAGCCGGTGCTACCGATGAATCTGCGCGCCGTCGTCAGTCAGCTCCTTAAGGAGCATGAGGAGGCCACGCGTTGCAACGGGCTCGTCGTACCGGGCGAGCCGTTTATGGCCGCGGCAAGTCCCAGCCCAGCGCTCCCACCGCAATGACCGCCTCGGTGCGGTTCGCCACCTTTAGCGCCTTCAGGATCGCAGTGACGTGATGCTTCACGGTCGGCTCGGCGGTATCGAGAATGCGTGAGATCGCCTTGTTGCTCTTACCTTGCATCATCAGGGCCAGCACCTCCATCTGGCGCGCGGTCAGGCCGAGATCAGCCGGCGAGACCCGCCGTCCGGGCGCTGCCTGGGCCGGCGTCGCGTCGGTGCGAGCAAGCGCCTCGGGCGGGATATAGACGCCGCCCGAGAACACCAGACGCAGTGCGTTCGCCATCACCTCGCGCGGCGACGATTTCGGAATGAAGCCCAGCGCCCCGAGATCGAGTGCGCGCAGAACGTTGTCGCGGTCGTGAAGCGCCGACAGGACCACGATGGAAATCTTGGCGTAATGGTTGCGCAGGTCGGCGAGGACCGCGAAGCCGTCCCGGTCCGGCAGATTGAGATCAAGCAGGATCAGGTGAAGGTCGGGATGCTCTGCGATCAGCCGCATCGCCTGACGGCAATCCGACGCCTCGAGCACGGTCGCATCGGCCGCCAATTCCTTGAGGACGCCGCGCAGGGCGTCGCGGATCAGGGCGTGATCGTCGACCAGAAGAATCTTCATACAGCGACCCTTCTCGCGATCGTGCCGGAGAATACTTCAAGGCCTATCAGAAAGCATCCGGCAGAAAGCACCCGGCGCAAGGCTGGTCGTCCCTACCTCCGACGGCCACCCACGCCAAATGCCTGACCCCCGCGAATACGTCTGTTGAGGGTCGGTCATTCGCTACGCTCCGACCACCTGGCCGACGAATCTGTTTCACCTCCGATCGCTACGATTCCAGCGCGCTTACTGGGCCGTGATGATGGCCGGCCCCTCAGCCTGATGGCCGGCGTGGTCGGCATTGATCAGAGACTTAAACGAAAAGGAGAGGCCGCGTGCGGCCGCATCGCTCGCTTTAGGCGGCGCGCGGCGAAACACAAGCGATCGAAGGCGCTTAACTCACTTTCGTCGCCACAGAGCTCGCGCGAGCGCCGCGTCGCGCTTCCTGTTAATACAGGCGATCTACAGGGAAACGCCCTTCGTCAGGCGCGCGGTGAGCGCCGACGAGAGCGCGAGAAAGATGCGACGACGCGGCTCAACAAAAAACCCGGCAGCCTCGCGGCCATCGATCTCGGGTTGACGCGACATTTGCACTAAAAGTACGAAAGCCGGGCAAGCCCGGCTTTCGTGCGCACTTCGACGTATCGCATTTCGCCAAATTACTACAGATCCGAAGGTGCGCAAGAATAATCGGATCTTTTTTTATTCACTGGCGCTGCGGCCAGCCATAAGTCGAGCACCTGCGGAAAAGACGACTTACCTATGTCGGGGTAAAGAAAAACCCGCCGGTCGCAAGCGACCGGCGGGCGCTTTACACACTTGTCCGGGTTATTTCACGAGGTGCGGATGCCCGTTCCACGTCACCGCCAGCTGGGGCGGAATCGGGACCGGCGTGGCATTGCAATCGCTGTTGAGCGCCAACTGACCATTGCCGTTGATGGTGATGGTGTCGGCGATAAAGGCCGAGTAGGGCGCTGTGGCCTCCACCTCTGCGTTGCCCGTGATCGTGACCGCCTGCTTCGGCAGATAGACCACGCCCTCGAAGAAGAGCTCGGCGTTACCAGCGAGGCTGCTCGACGTCGCCGCCAGGCCGCTGGGGCCGCTCGGATCGAGGAAGAACACGAAGCCAGGCAGCTGGCCGCTCGTCTGCGCCGTCAGATGCCAATCGGCCTGGCCGGACATCTGCACGCCGGCGCCCTGACCGGTGAGGAAGAACGTCACGCCATTGCCCGTGAACTTGCTTCCACCCGACTCGTTGAGCACGCCGTCCTTGATGATGTAGAGCCCGGGCGCGAAGTTGACGCTGACCTGACCGGAGAAGCTCATGCCGCCGCAATACACGCCGGGCGTCAGGTTGACCGTCTGTTTGCCGGACGCGCTGTAGTTGGTGTACTGGCACGCGCCGACCGTCGGCTTGGTGTAGTTGACGAACGGGTCGGGCACGGGCTGGCACTTTTGCGGCGCCGGGCTGATCGAGGCATTGCCCACCTTGACCATGCCGCCGACAAAGCAGTTGTTGTTCGAGGCAATCGAGGTGTTGCCGTTCAGGCTCACCGCCTGCGAGTTGGTCGAGTTGACCTGCAGCGTGCATTGCGACGCCGTTAGGCTGATCGAGGCGTTGCCGTTGAGCGTCAGTGCGCCTGCCGCGGTATTGTTCAACGCCAGAATGCAGAACTGGCCGGGCGTTCCATCCTTGATGACGGCGGTGGACTGCACGCTCAAGGCCACCGACGAAATGCCCATCAGCCCCATGAAGCTCGTCTTGGCGGTCGCGCTGGCACTGGCCGTGAAGGTGTTTCCGCTCGACGAGAACGCCGGCGAAATACCGGAGAGCAGCGAGACTCCGTTGGCAGGGATATTGTTGTTGAACGTGGCGGTAGCCACGTTCGTCCAGTTCGCGGTGCCGTCGCGCGCGCCGGCCAGGACGGCGGCATCGAGCGCCGCCTGCAGGCCTGTCTTGAGGCCGCTGGCACGCGAATAATCGACGGCGCTGCCGACCATCGCCAGGAACGGGATGATCGCAAGCGTGAATATCGGAACGACGGACGCCTTCGAGTCGGACGCCAGGCGTGCGGCGTTGTGGCGGATCGCGGCGGACAGTCTGTCGAACATGACGGGCCTCCTCACGTGGTGCCCTATTTGAGCATTGAGTCTCTTGCGAAATTGATACGTCGCGCGCTGCAATTCGCATCCATTTTGTGCGCAATACGCGCGCATTTTTATCTAAAATTTGATTGGTCAGCTCTCGCCGGCAGCGCGCCGAGCACTGACAATGCGCATTCAAGCAGACAATGTTTTCGCTTCCGCTAAACGGAGAGCTCTTGCGGCGGCAGCGCGGCGAAGGCTTCCTTAACTCTCGCGGATGCGTCCCGCGCGGATCCTGCCGCGCTGCTGAAAACGTCTGCCGAGGACCCGCGGAAACATTTTGCCCGCCCCGACGCGTCGACATGATGAATAAATGATGAATGGATTGCTTCAATTTTTCTTCTCCGTTCACGTCCCACCAGGAACCGGTCCCTTGGGTCGGCCGTTTTCATGGATCGGAGCCGGTGTGCGAGGCGTGAGGCGAGGTGCGCAGGCCAAAGATTGTTGAGAAAGCGGAGGACACCATGAGGAAAATCGTGACAACCGCTTTGGCCGCCGGCGCGGTCATTATGTTCGCTGCAACAGCGGCCTCGGCTGCCGGACACGGCGGCCAGGCCGGAATGAGCGTTCGGCACGGCGCCATGGCCGGCGCGCATGCCTCGGTGCCGCGCGGCTTCCATGAGGGCCGCAAGACGGGATGGCATGCAAGGAGCGTCCCGCCCGGCTGGAGCCACGGCCGCAAGACGGGATGGCGCGGCGGGTCGACGCCTCCCGGACTGCGCCGGCACTGAACCGATCGCGTACGGCGCGGCATCGGCCGCGACGGGCGTCGCGAGCGCCCCACCCGGCGACCACGGGTGGGGCGCTCGTTTTATGCAGGTCTCCCATTGATGGCGATGGCATCGGCGATGTATCCGTGTCGCGCCGACGTTTCTCAAACGTCTCCCAGCGCTTGCGGGCCGGTCGTCGATGCATCCCCTGTTCGTCGCTCCTGGCGGCGCCAAATCCGTGCCGATCCTCTTCGTCACGCCAGCCACGTGGACGGAAACACGCGCGCGCCTCGATCCGGCGGCCCGCGCCTTTGCGGACGCCGCCGGCTTCGAGCCGCGCGCCGGCCGCCACCTGCTGCTGCCGCAACCGGAGGGGACGCTTGTCCTGTTCGGGCTCGATGCGCCGGACGCCTCCGCGCGCGATCCGTTCCTGCCGGGACGACTGCCGGGCTTGCTGCCCAAGGGCAGCTATCGTTTTGCCGAACCGCCGGCCGATGCGCGCCTCGCCGCGCTTGCCTTCGCGCTCGGCTGCTATCAATTCACCCGCTATCGCAAGGCCGACGACAAGGAGATCCGCCTCGAGCTGCCGCGCGGGGTCGACGGCGAGGAGCTTTCGCGCCTCGTCGAGGGCGTCTTCCTGGCGCGCGATCTCATCAATACGCCGGCGAACGACATGGGGCCGGCCGAGCTCGAGACGGCGGCGCGCGAGCTCGCCGGCCGTCACGGCGCCCAGGTCCGCTCGATCGTCGGCGATGACCTCCTCGAGCAGAATTTTCCGCTCATTCACGCGGTCGGGCGCGCCGCGCGCGGCGCGCCGCGGCTGATCGACATGCGCTGGGGCGACGAGGCCGCACCGAAGGTCACGCTGGTCGGCAAGGGCGTGTGCTTCGACACCGGCGGTCTCGATATCAAGCCGGACAATGCCATGCTGCTGATGAAGAAGGACATGGGCGGCGCCGCGACCGTGCTGGCGCTCGCGCACATGATCATGGCGCGTGGCCTCGCGCTGCGGCTGCGCGTTCTCATTCCGGCGGTGGAGAACGCGATCTCGGGCGATGCGTTCCGGCCGCGCGACATCTACCGCTCGCGCAAGGGCCTGAGCGTCGAGATCGGCAACACCGATGCCGAAGGCCGTCTCATCCTCGCCGACGCGCTCGCGCTGGCGGACGAGGAGACGCCCGATCTGCTGGTCGACATGGGCACGCTGACGGGGGCGGCGCGCGTGGCGCTCGGTCCCGACGTGCCGCCGTTCTATACTCATGACGAGGAGCTCGCCGCCGCCATCGCGCGCCATGCGGCCGATGAGAACGATCCGCTGTGGCGGCTGCCGCTGTGGCGGGCCTATGACGCGATGCTCGATTCGAAAGTGGCCGACCTCGGAAATGTCGGCAGCGGCAATTTCGCGGGCTCGATCGTCTGCGCGCTCTTCCTCAACCGCTTCGTCGCCGCCGCCAAGGCATGGCTTCACGTCGATATCTATGCCTGGACGCCGACCGCCAAGGCAGGGCGTCCCGAAGGTGCCGAATGCCAGGCGGCGCGCGCGGTCTATTCGTATCTCGCGGAACGCTACGGCTGACGCATGATCCCCAAAAGTGCGAACCGGTGTTCGGAAAAGATCATGCGCGAAAAAAGGGCGCCGCGATGAGCGCGTTCGACCCTCGCACCACCCCGGCGCGCCCGGATCTCGCCGCCATCGCGCTGAAAGGCAAGGTCGCGGCGGCCCGCTTCGTCGCCGGCACGGTGCGCGAGGTCGTTGAGGCGAGCGCGGCGCTGCGCCGCGCGCCGGCTCCGGATGCCCCGCTCGACACCGAGGCGCTCAAGGGCGAGCGCGTCACCGTGTATGAGACGACCGACGAAGGCTGGTGCTGGGGCCAGCTCGATGGCGACGGTTATGTCGGCTGGCTGCCCGCGAATGCGCTCGGACCCTGCGGACCCGCGCCGACCCACAAGGTCGCGGCGCTGCGCACGCTGCTGTTTCCCGGACCCTCGATCAAGCTTCCGCCGCTCGCGACGCTCTCGCACGGCTGCCAGCTGGCGGTGACGCGGGTCGAAGGAGCGCTCGCCGTTACCGCATCGGGCCATTACGTGCCGCTGCGCCACCTCGCGCCCGTCGCGGCGCGCGAGCCCGACTATGTCGCGGTCGCGGAGAAATTTATCGGCACTCCTTATCTCTGGGGTGGCAAGACCAGCCTCGGCATCGATTGCTCGGGACTGGTGCAGATCGCGCTCGCTGCGGCGGGGATCGCCTCGCCGCGTGACAGCGACATGCAGGAACGCGCGCTCGGCACGGCGATGCCGCCCGATGTTTCGCGGCTCCGGCGCGGCGACCTGATCTTCTGGAAAGGCCACGTTGCGATCGTGCGCGACGCCGCGAGCGTGGTCCACGCCAATGCGTTTCACATGGCGGTCGCGATCGAGCCGACCACGGACGCGGTCGCGCGGATCGCGACGGGCGGAAGCGCGATCAGCGCGGTCAAGCGCCTGCCGCCGCTCGCGGCCGCTCCTTGATCCGCCGAGGCTCGACTTGCGGGCGGGCAAACCGTAAGCTGCTGCGGATGCAAACGGCGATTTGACCGAGGCCGCATGTCCCGCCCGTTTTCGACGGTGATTTTCGTCGCGCTGCTTGGCATGACGGGCCTGAGCGGGAATGCTTTCGCCCAGACCGGGTGCCAGCCGACCATCACCACGCCATGCCCGAAGGGGGCCGAGAGGCCGATCGGGCAAGCACCAAAGCGGGCGAACGCGGACCAGTCGAACGCTCCGACAGATCATTCGCCGCGCATCCGGCTCGACAGGGACACCGATTTCAAATTCGGCACCGGCGGGCTCGGCCTGCAGCGGAAGTTTTGAGGACCGCTCGCTCTTTCGGCAGACGCGGTCCGATGCAGCTTAGTGGATCGCTCTTCTCATCGCGCAGAGACGCGGATCCTTGGAAGAGTGCAGGTGCGCGCGGAACTCCTGGCAATCTCGGGCGTTCCCAAACCGATCTCGCACAATTGTCATCGCGCCGTGCCAAGTCTGACCCGCTTCCTATTGAGGTTCACTGCAGTCGCGCTGGTCGCCTATGCAGCGATGTTTGCGCTCGCGAATCTCGTCGAACCAGTCCAGCGCGAAATGGTGACAGTGGTCCCGTTGCATCCGACGCAAAAAAAGTCGTCTTACGACAGTGATAAGACAAGAACGGCCATAGGTTTGGAGCAGACGCGGAACGCGCGACTTGTGACCACCCTGGAGAACCTGCGATTTCCGGTGCGATGAGCGCTCCTTGGACTTCCGCCGCTCAGCGGTCCAGTCTGGCAGCGGCTTGACGCGGAGCTCCGGGGCGACCGGCGCCGCAGAGCCGTTCTTGGCGATCTCGAGTGCGCGCAAAACGACGCAGGGCCGCCCATGGGGCGGCCCTGCTTTTATTGTGGCGCAGGAGACGTTACTGCGTGAGATGAAGAGGAATTTCCACCGCCTGCTTCATGCCGATCGTCGAGCAGCCGCCGGCCGTCTGCAGGAAGTTCAGGCTGACGTTGCCGTTGGTGCTGAACGTATGCGTCGCGATCTTGCTGCACTGATAATTGTTGCTTGCCGCGATTCCCCTCATGGTCAGGTCCACACCCGGCAGATAGACGACGCCGTCGGCCTTGAAGGTGGCGCCGGGACCCCAGTCGTTGGTGACCAGCCCGGTCTGCCGCGGATCCTGATATAGGGCCATGCCCTGCCACGGATTGCCGGCGGTGAGCGGTGGCGACAGCAAGAGCGATGCGTTGTGTCCGTTGCCATTGGGG
>Ga0075424_100004774_pt1 | contig 12845 bp, 12 predicted proteins | sample SoiMethybrSBSTD3_FD_75301 | JGI IMG/M metagenome (GOLD analysis project Ga0075424, IMG submission 75301) | Bulk soil microbial communities from a Populus tree surrounding site in Tennessee, USA - Soil MetaG P. TD hybrid SBSTD3 | ecosystem: Environmental > Terrestrial > Soil > Tree plantation... | reverse complement strand
GGTGGTCCTGCGGCACGTCTTCGGCCGGCACCAGGCGCTTGTTGTAGATGAAGGTAATGGGCTCATAGGTCGTGCCATAGGCCTGGTTCTTCCACACCGCCCATTTCGGCAGCGAGGGAATTTCCGGCGACGCATAGGTCAGCGCCTGGCCGTCGGCGACGAGCTTCACCTGCAGGTCCATGGCGGAGGACCACAGGAGGTCGGCGGTGCCGCTGCCCGCGGCAGCCTCCGCGATGAAGCGGTTGTAGAGCTCGGTCGAATTGAGGTCGGAGTATTCCAGCGAAATGCCGGGATAGAGCGTCTGGAAGTCCTTCAACAGCGCGTTGGAAGACGCGGCATCGGTCGTTGAATAGACGATGAGCTTGCCTTCCTTCTTGGCGGCCTCGACCAACTTGGCGTAATCGGCGGAATAGTTCTGCGGCGTCTGGGCGGCGGCGCTCGCGGCCGAAAACACAACGGCCGCAGCGGCCATGACCAGCTTATTCATGAAATCCTCCAGACGCGGCGGACTTGGCCGCGCATCGTTTACTCCCCGTCGTGCGGCGATGGTAGCTCATCGCCACCGCAGGGCTCAACCGGCGAAGCCGCCGCCATCCAGGAAAGCTTGTTCTTCGGGCGTGGTTGCGCGTCCCAGCACCTTGTTCCGATGCGGGAAGCGGCCGAACCGGCGGATGATGTCGGCGTGCTGCTCGGCCCATTTGAGGGCATCGGCATCGCCGCTCGCGCGGTTGAGTGCGACGCAGCGTTCCTGGTCGGCCAGGTTTTCGGAATGCTCGAACGGAAGATAGAAGAACGAGCGCTCGGCCGGCGGAACCTGGGCGTCGAAACCGCGCGCGATCGCGCGGCTTGCCGTCGCGCGCGCGAGCGGATCGGCCGCATAGGTGCGTGCATCGCTGCGGAATATATTGCGCGGAAACTGGTCGAGCACGATGACAAGCGCGAGCGCGCCGTCGGGCGTCGCGTCCCATGCCAGCCGCCCGGCCGCCGCGGCCTCATAGGTCGGCAAGAAGCGCGCGCGGATCGCGGCGTCGAAGGCGTCGTCCTTCTTGAACCATTTGTCGGGACCTGCAGCCCGCCAGAACGACAGCACGGTATCGGGACCCACCGGCTTATCAATCGACGCTTCGGTCACAGCTTGATCTGGCCACCGATGATCTGCGCGTGGAGCGCGGCGTCGAGGCGCACGAACGCGCCGACGCGCGGGTCGTCGAAGTAGATCGCGTCCGAGGTTGCGGTCGGATCGAATCCCTGCGCAACCAGCTCGAGCTTCCGCTGCTTGAACGTCGCGGTGACCTCGATCTCGCCGCGAATGCGCAGGAAGAGCGGCCGGGCATAGGACGGAAGCGTCTTCGCGATATGCGCGTGCAGTGCGGCGAGGTCGAGGCCGCCCTCGCACACGATGGCGGCCATGCCGGTGCGTCCGTCGTGACCGGGAATCGGGATGCCGTAGACGTTGGTATCGCGGATGCCGGGGAAGCGGGCGATCGCCTCCGACACCTCGGTGGTCGAGACATTCTCGCCTTTCCAGCGGAACGTGTCGCCGATGCGGTCGACGAAGTAGAAATAGCCGTCCTTGTCCTGGCGCATCAGATCGCCGGTTCGGAACCAGGCGTCGCCGGCCTTGAACACGTTTCGCAGGATCTTCTTCTCGTTGTCCTTGCCGTCCGCATAGCCCTCAAAGCGATTGCTCGGCCGCGTCGGGTCGTTGAGGATCTGGCCGATGGTCTCGCCCACCTCGTCCGGCGCGCAGCGGATGCAGAAGCCGTGAGCGTCGCGCATCGGCATTTCCTTCTCGACGTCGAACTTGACGACGCGGACCGGAAAACGGCGCTCGAGGAACCAGGGCAGCCGGCCGATGGCGCCGGGCCTGCCTTCGAAATTGAACAGCGTCACATTCCCTTCGGTCGCGGCGTAGAACTCGAGGATATGGGGAATGCGGAAGCGCTCCTTGAACTCGTTCCACACGTCGATCCGCAGGCCGTTGCCGCAGGCGAGCCGCACGCGATGCGCGGTCTCGTTGGGATGCCGCGGCGTATTGACGAGATAGCGGCACAGCTCGCCGATATATTGAAAGACGGTGCACTCGTAACGCACCAGATCATCCCAGAATTCGCGCGCGGAGAATTTCTCGCGGATCACCACTGTCCCGCCATTGACCAGCGTCGCGCCCGGCGCCACCACGCCGCCGGTGGTGTGATACATCGGCAGGCAGTCGTACATCCGATCGGAGGCTTGCGTGTCCATGACGCCGGCAAAGCCGAGACTCGCGAGCATCAGCCGGTAATGATTGATGTTCGCGGCCTTCGGCATCCCGGTGGTGCCCGAGGTATAGATGAACAGGGCGCGATCCTCGATCGTCAGCGGTGCGCGTTCCGCTGCGGCGAGCGGGTCGGCCGGAAAGGTCTCGATCGCGCGGTCGATGCTCGGCAGCGGGCCAGCGCTCTCGCCGTGCACCCAGATGTGCGGACGCGTCTGCAGATGCGGCTCGGCGGTCGCCAGCGCGGGGCTGAGCTCGGTTGCGACAATGACGTGCTTGGCCTCCACGATGTCGATGCAATGGGCGAGCGCGGGGCCGGCCAGATTGGTGTTGAGCAGCGCGACCACGCCGCCCGCCGCCGTCACGCCGATCCAGATCGCAAGATATTCGGGCCGGTTTGGCATCAGCAGGGCGACCACTTCGCCCTTGGCAAGGCCCTGGGCGAGCGCCCAGCGCGCATAGCGGTTGGCGCGCTCGCTCAGGCCGCGATAGCTCAGGGTCTCGTGGTCGCAGACGAGCGCGGGCTTGTCGCCGTATTTCGCGGCCAGTTCTTCGATCAGCAGCGGAAACACGCGGGTCGGGTGTTTCGCGATCGGCGTCGCGTTCCTGAGCGCGCGCAGCGCCCCGTTGAGGAAGACGACATCGTCCTTGAAGCGATAGAAAAAATTCATGGCCCTCTCGGCCGGGGCGGGGGATCGTTTCGATTCGTCATTATACCAGCCTCGGCGAATCTGGACCGCATTGGCAACGGCAAGCCGGGGTCCCGGGTGCGGCGCCCCACTGCGTGCTGCGCTGCACCCGGGACAAAAGGTCGCCGGAAATCAGCGATCCGCGCCGCCGAACGGCACCAGCGGGTTGTCGAGGAGGGCCGCGCGGTCGGGCCGGTCGGGCGCGGCGGCGTCGAGGAAGGCGTTGAACAGCTCGCGGATCTTGCGCGGCTCGATGTCGCGCACGATGAACACCATGCGGGTGCGCTCGTCGCCGTCGGGCCAGCGCTCGAGCTGGGACGTCGGATGCAGCACATGCTGGACGCCATGCACGACGATCGGGGTTTCCGGCGTCTCCGCAAGCTTCACCACGCCCTTCAATCGCAGCAGGTTGGGCCCGTGCACCGAGCGCAGCAGCTCGAGGAACATGTCCAAGGCCGATGCCGGCACCGCTTTGTCGGTCGTGAGCGAGAACGCGCGGATGTGGTCGTCGTGCCGGTTGGCATTATGATGGTGGGCCTGATGCGCCTCGGCATCCGCGTAGGCTTCCTGCGCGAGCCAGCGTTTCACGTCGGGGATTTTCCGCGCCGGATCGTAGAGCCCGCAATAGATCAGGCGCGTCGCGCTCGCCTCGCCGCTGTTTGCGTCGAGGATTGGCGCGGCGGGATTGAGGCCGCGGATGCGCGTCATCAGCGTCGCGTGCGCGGCGTGCCGCTCCGCGGTGTCGACGAGGTCGGTCTTGGTCAGCACGATGCGGTCGGCGACCGCGATCTGCTTCACCGATTCCGGATGGGCGTCGAGCGTCGCGGCGCCGTTGACGGCGTCGACCACCGTGATGACGCCGTCGAGACGGAAGCGCATCACAAGATAGGGATGCAGCATTGTGGTGTGCAGCACCGGCGCCGGGTCGGCGAGGCCTGTCGTCTCGATGACGACGCGGCCGAAGGAGACACGGCCGTTGTCGCGGTCACGCAGCAGCTTTTCGAGCGCCGTGACGAGATCGCCGCGCAGCGTGCAGCACAGGCATCCGGTCGCGAGCACCACGACGTCGTCGTCGACGCGCTCGACCAGCAGATGATCGATGCCGACCTCGCCGAATTCGTTGATGATCACCGCCGCGTCGGCAAGCGCGGGGTCGCTGACCAGCCGGTTGAGAAGGGTGGTTTTGCCCGCGCCAAGAAAACCGGTCAGCACCGTGAGCGGAAGAGGTGCGACCGGACCGCGTTCGCGGGCGCCGTGCTCGCTCATTGCGCCGCCGGCGTCACCTTGGGCTTTGCGGCCACCCGCGCCGGGGCGGGCTTTGCGGCCGTCGGCTTGGCGGCAGCCGTGGCCGTGACCTTCGGCTTTTGTTTGGCGGCGGTCGGCTTTGCGCCGGTCGGCTTCGTCGCCGTCGGTTTTGTCGCCGTCGCTTTCGCGGCTGTCGGCTTCGGAGCGGCCGTCTGCGGCGCAGGCTTTTTGGGGCGATGGGCTGCGGTTGCGGGCTTCGGCCGAGCCTTCGCTGCCGGGGCGGCTTCGGGCGATGCGGCCGTCGCCCCGGCCTGCGCCGGCGCGTCCGGATTGCTGCCCGGCTGGACGGCGGGCTTCTTCGGCGCCACGACGGAGACCACGACGGGCGGTCCCACCGGCACCTCGTTCGCGATCAGCGCGGACGGCTTTGCGACCGAGCCCTTCAGGTTCGACAGCATGAAGGTGCGCTGCGAATCAGTCTCGGCGCTCGCGGCTGGCTCGTCATCGTCGGCATCTTCGGCGGCCGGCCGCTTGCGATGCGGCCCGCACATCTCCTCCCGTAGATTGGGCGGAGCGGCATTGATGGGCGCGAGATTTTCGACGCTGCCCAGCGAGGGCCGCAGCCACGACAGGCCGGTATCGTTGAAGCCGTGCTCCAGCAGGCTCGCGGCCTTGGCGGTGCGCACCGGCGAGGAGCGCGCGCCCAGCACCACCGCGATCAGTCGCCGGTTGCCGCGCGTGGCCGAGGCGACGAGGTTGAAACCGGATGCGCAGATGAAGCCGGTCTTCATGCCGTCGGCGCCGGGATAGCGCTCGAGCAGCTTGTTGTAATTGCGCATCACCTTCTTGCCGAGCTTGATGGCCGGCACGTGCCAATAGAAATCATATTCTGGAAATTCGCGAATGAGCGCGCGCGCCAGGATCCCGAGATCGCGCGCCGAGGTGATCTGCTCCTCCGCCGGCAAGCCGTTCGGATTGACCCAACTCGATTGCGTCATGCCGAGCCGCTGCGACGCCCGGTTCATTTCGTCGGCGAAGCTCTCGACCGAACCCGCGACGCCTTCTGCCAGCACGACGGCGATGTCGTTCGCCGACTTCACCATCAGCATCTTGAGCGCATTGTCGACGGTGACCTGCGTGCCGACCGGAAATCCCATCTTCGAGGGCGCCTGCGACGACGCATTGGCCGAGACCGTGAACAGGGTGTCGAGCGTGATCCGCCGCTCCTTGACGGCCCTGAGCGTCAGATAAGCAGTCATCAGCTTGCTGACGGAGGCAGGATACCAGGGATAGGTCGCGTTCTCGGCCTGCAGGACCTTGCCGGAGTCCGCCTCGATGAGCAGGAGCGCCTCGTTGGCCGCGCGCGCGGGATTCGCCAGGACGGCCAAGGCCGCCCCGATCAGGAGCGTGCGGATAAGAGGGGTCATTCCATGGGGCACGATTCGGTCCGGTTCTGTTACTCGGGCCTCGTTAACGCTGGGCAGTGACCTATGATCCGAATGCCCGATCCTAAGCGCATCAGGGTATCGAACGCAAAGGCAGCGGCAATGGTTCTCTCGAAATTAGAGGATATTATGCTGAACGCCCGTCGCCAAGGAAAACGACCAGAATCCGGCAAATGGAGGGTCACATGACCGCCTGTATCATCGGATGGGCCCACACGCCCTTCGGGCGGCTCGATGCCGAAACGGTGGAAAGCCTGATCGTCCGCGCCGCGACCGGCGCGCTCCAGGATGCCGGCATCGCGCCCGCCGACGTGGACGAAATCGTGCTCGGCCACTTCAATGCCGGCTTCTCACCGCAGGATTTTACCGCTTCGCTGGTCCTGCAGGCCTCGCCCGACTTCCGCTTCAAGCGTGCGACCCGCGTCGAGAACGCCTGCGCAACCGGCTCGGCCGCCGTGCATCAGGGGCTCAAGGCGATCGAGGCGAAAGCGGCGCGCATCGTGCTCGTGGTCGGCGCCGAGCAGATGACCACGACGCCGGGCCCGGAGATCGGAAAAAACCTGCTCAAGGCGTCCTATGTGCGCGAGGAGGCTGACATGGCGGGCGGCTTCGCCGGCATCTTCGGCAAGATCGCGGCGCTTTATTTCCAGAAATACGGCGACCAGTCCGATGCGCTGGCGCGCATCGCGGCCAAGAATCACAAGAACGGCGTCGGCAATCCCTACGCGCAGATCCGCAAGGATCTCGGCTACGACTTCTGCCGCGCCGAGAGCGAGAAGAATCCCATCGTCGCCGGTCCGCTCAAGCGCACCGATTGCTCGCTCGTCTCGGACGGCGCGGCCGCGCTGGTGCTCGCCGACGTGCAGACCGCGCTCTCCATGCGCAAGGCGGTGGCGTTCCGCGCCGCCGAGCACGTGCAGGATTTCCTGCCGATGGCAAAGCGCGACGTGCTCAAGTTCGAGGGCTGCGGCGAGGCATGGCGGCGCGCGCTCGCGAGCGCCGGCGTGAAGCTTGGCGATCTGTCGTTCGCCGAGGTGCATGACTGCTTCACCATCGCCGAGTTGATCGAGTACGAGGCCATGGGTCTCGTCCCGGAAGGGCAGGGCGCGCGCGCCATTGCCGAGGGATGGACCGAGAAGGACGGTCGGCTTCCGATCAATCCGTCCGGCGGCCTCAAGTCGAAGGGCCACCCGATCGGCGCGACCGGCGTCTCCATGCACGCGCTCGCCGCGATGCAGCTCACCGGCACGGCCGGCGACATGCAGGTGAAGAACGCGAGGCTCGCGGGCCTCTTCAACATGGGCGGCACCGCGGTCGCGAACTACGTGAGCATCCTGGAGCGGATCAAGTAAATCGCACCGTCTCGCATCCAGGGGCAGCGAAGCCTGAGCCTGTCATGCGGACCGGATCAGCGCGGCATCACTCCGCGCCGCGCGCTGCCTGCCGCAACGCATCGGGGGCCTGTTTTTGCATTGCTCCACCATCGACGGTCCGCAGCTCCAGTTTGCCGATCAACTCGGCTCTGGCGGCTTCCGCCTCTTTTATCCGGGCCACCGCCTGCTGTGAGGTCGACACGTTCGATCCGAAGACAACGACGCCTCCCAGCACGGCGGCCATCGCCGCGACCATCACAACGAGATCGAATCGGATCGCCCCGAACAATATTGCGGCCATCGATATTCCACCGACCGCAATCGCAATCTTGGACGCCAGGATGATCTTCCGACAGCCTTCGACGGTCTCGGCCAGGTCGTCCATATCTGCTTCGAGGCGCGAGATCCGGTCGCGCAGGTCGCCGTCGGTCATGCAGATACGCTTTTACAGCACTTTGCGCTCTGATTTTAGCCCTATGCTCCGTCGATGATCTCGCGCAGGTAGGCGACGTGCTCGGCGAAGGCGCGGCGTCCGGCCGGACTCATGCGCACGCGGGTCTGCGGCTTGCGATCCTCGAAGCGCTTCTCGATCACGATGTAGCCCGCCTTCTCGAGCGTCTCGAGATGCGCGCCGAGATTGCCGTCGGTTGCTCCGACCAATGCCTTGAGCCGGGTGAACTCGATCGATGCCACTTTCGGGGCCAGTGCGTTGAGCGCCGCCATGATCCGCAGGCGCATCGCCTGATGGATGATGTCGTGGCCAGCGCTCATCGCGTCACGCCCATCCTGCCCAGCCAGACACCTCCGATGATGAGCGTGCCGCTCTCGACGACAGCCATCCACAGCCGCAGCCACGGTTCAGGCAGGAGATAGCCGACGACGATGAGCGCGATGCCGACAAGGCCGAGCACGACAAAAAAGCGCCCGAGCCACAATCCGGCAAGAACCATGCCCAGCATGACGAGCGATGGCTGGAATGCATACATCATCTGTCGGGGAACGAGGGGGCCGAGCGCGTAGGACCAGGCAGCCCCAAAAGCCACCAGCGCGACCATCGCCCAGATGATGCGCCAGTCGCGCGCCTCGCCCGGGCACGCGCGCATGCGCCGCGCGACGATCAGGGCAGTCACGGCGCAGCCCAGGATCGAGACGCCGAGCCAGATCATCCTGGCCGAGCGGGGATAGAACTCGGTCAGCCCATAACCGCATGCGACGAGAATTCCCCACACGATGAAGATCGTGCTGCTGCCGGCGTACATGATCGCCGCGCGCGTCCGGTCCTCGACCGTGGCGATGTCATGCAGGGAGGCCGCCGCCTCGCGCGAGTCGATGGTCATGGAACGCACTCCTGCTCTAATGACAAGTCTGACAGTTGAGCGGCCGCCGGTCGCCCCAATCGGCGAGCTTCGCGGCCGCCCGCTCCGCATAAGGCGAGCCCGGAAGCTCGGCCAAGATGCGCCCGAGATAGCCTTCGGCCTTGGCGCGATCGCCGGCGAGCGCCCAGCTTTCCGCCAGACCTGAAAGATATTCACCGCGATTGTGCCGGCGGAGCTGGTCGAAGACCGGCTTGCGGATCGTCAGGGCAGCCTCGAAGCCGGCCGCCGCGCGGGCTGCAAGATCGTGCGCCCGTGCTGCATCTCGCTGATTGCGCGCCGCAGCCAGCAGCACGGCCGCCCGCGGGATCAGCACGGCAATGTTGCCAGGCTGCAGGGTGATCGCGCGATCCATGTCGGCCATCCCCGCTGCGGCCAATGTCCGAGCGCCGGCAGCGTCGCCGGTGCCGAAAGCTTGGCCGGCCTGCCAGTACCGGGCAGCGCCGCGCCACACCAAAGCTTCAGCGTGATCTGGCTCCTGCCTCAACCTCTCCTCGATGATCGACATGGCGTTCTTGAACGCGGCGTCGTTGCCGGCAAAGCCGCGGAACATATCGTCGCGCACCTGCTCGTCGAAACGCTCCGCCGCGACGGCCGCAGCGGCGACGCCGACTGCGGCCATGACCGCGATACTGAAAAGGGTGTGCCGTCGCATGGGACACCTCCGCTGAACGCAGCACCTGCGATTAGACTTACGCCTAACTCTGTATTACAGAGTACTCTGTAAGTCAACTGTCCCATCATCGTCGGGTGAACCAGGCGGGCCCTGCGGCCCACGCCGGAAACACCGGCTGCTGTAATGCCGGTCGCCTCGAATGCAGAAAAACGTCCACCGCAGCGCGCGATCTCGCAACGCTGGCAAGCGTCAGCTCGGCTTGTCGCGCACCGCTGAGTCGGCAACCGCCGCGCCCGAGCGCGCTGCCACCTGTGTCGGGCCGTGTACCATGAACTGCGCGCGCGCCAGTTCGGCGAAGCGCCCGCCCAGCTTGACGAGCTCGTCGAAGGTGCCGCTTTCGACGATGCGTCCGCCATGGAACAGGAGGATGCGCGTGGCGTTGCGCACGGTCGAGAGGCGATGGGCGATCACGAAGGTGGTGCGGTTCTTCATCACCTCGTCGAGCGCAGCCTGCACCTTGGCTTCGGTCGCCGCGTCGAGCGCGCTCGTCGCCTCGTCGAGAATGAGGATGGGCGGATCCTTGAGGAGCGCGCGCGCGATCGACAGGCGCTGGCGCTCGCCGCCCGACAGCAGGCGGCCGCGCTCGCCCACCTTGCTGGCAAACCCTTCCGGGCTGCGCTCGATGAACTCCAGGGCCTGGGCGCGCGCGCAGGCGTCGCGCATCTGCGCCTCGGTGGCGTCGGATTTGCCGACCTGCAGGTTCTCGGCGATCGAGCGGTTGAAGAGCAGCGCCTCCTGGAACACGACGCCGATGTTGTGACGCAGCGCTCCGAGCTTGAGGGCGCGGATGTTCATGCCATCGATCTTCACCACGCCCGACTGCGGATCGAACGCGCGGTGCAGGAGCGCGAGCGCCGTCGATTTGCCGGCGCCCGTCGCCCCGACAAGCGCCAGGGTTTCGCCGGGCAGCGCCGAGAAGGAGAGATCGGCAACTGCAGTGCGCTTGCCGTCATACGAGAAGGAAACGTCCTTGAACTCGACCATGCCGCGAACGCGGCCGGGATCGATCGCGTCGGGCCGGTCGTGCACCGCGGGCTCGGTGTCGAGAATGTCGAAGAACTCCTTGAGCCGCGGCGCCTGCACGAACAGGTAATTGACGAAGCGCACGAACTTCTCGAGCTGCCCGATCAGCATGGTGGAGAAGCTCATGAACATCACGATCTCGCCGATCGTCGTCTCACCCTGGTAGTGCAGCCAGATGCCGACCAGGAAGATCGTGAGCAGGGTCAGCGTCGTCGAGGCCCGCGTGAGAACCGCGATGACGGCCCACCACGACAGCACTGGCATCTGGGCGGCGAGCAGCTCGTCGACGAGATTGCGCACGCCCGACACCTCGGCCTCGATGCGGCCATAGCCCTGCACCAGCGCGATGTTGCCGAGCGCGTCTGACGCGCGTTCGGCGAGGTCGGTGTAATGCCGCTCCACCGAGCGCTGCAGCGTGTCGGTCTTGCTCACCACGAGCGACGTCAGAATCGCGAAAATGACCGCGACCACGAGGAGAATCGAGCCGAGCTTCCAGTTCAGGAACAGCGCGAGCGGCAGCACGACGATGAGGGTCACCCCGGAGACGAAGGAGTCGCGGAAGAAGTCGAGCCATAGACTCCACAGCGAATCCGTTCCGGCCAGCATCACCTTCATCAGGCGTCCCGAGTGCGAGCCGCCGTGAAACATCAGCGGAAGCTGCAGCACATGCTCGAAATAGGAGGCGAGCACCGCCTGCCGGCGGCGATGGGCGAGCCGGTCGGCATAGAGCGCAACCGTCACGCCGGCGCCGATCGCCAGCAGACCGAAGGCGACCCAGCCCGCGAGCAGCCAGAACAGCTGCGCCGGCGGGCCGGCCGCCGTAGGAGCCGCGGTCAGGGCATCGATGATGCGGCCGAACAGCACGGGCTCGGCGAATTGCGCGCCCGCCAACGCCAGGTTGCCGATGCAGAGCAACCAGCCAAGCCGGGCCTCCGGCCCGAGCAGGCCGAGCGCGCGGATATAGATACGCAGCAAATCCATGGACATGCGACCAATGCTTCGACGGCCGGCACCTTACCGTATGTTGCCTGGCAAAGCCTGCCCCGGCCGCGCGCCGCGCCTGCCATGCCCGACAGTCTTGACGCCACGACGCGAGGCGCGCCGTGCCGTGCGTCGCGGCTGCGTTGAATAAAACCGGAATAAAGCCGGCATCAATTCCGAGCGCCGCATTTTATGAATAAGCCGTTGGAATTTATCATGATTTAACTTCAGCCGGGGCTTGCCTCGGCGTTACACGTGATCCCGCCTACATCAGCGTGCGGAAATCACAGGGGTCGAGAAAATGATCAAGAAAACTGTTGTCGCAATCACCATGAGCGCGCTCGCTCTCGCCGCAGGAGCGTCGAGCGCATCGGCGGCCAAGCATGCCAAGCATGCCAAACACGCGCAGACCGCGGCGCCGCCATCGGCCGAGACCATCCCTGGCGTCAATCCGATGACCAATTCGCCCACGGCTGCGCCGGTCGAGCGCCCCGCGCCATATTCGAAGGTGCCCGGCGTCAACCCGATGTGAGCGGCAGACCGATCGGACCCGAAAGGTCGGACCAACCCGTCCGGGCATTCGTCCGGGCGGGTTTTTCGTTTGTGACTTTAGGCAGCGGCTACGTCGTATTCGCCGATCAGTTCACGCGGCGTTCGGCGGCCGGCGGCAGGAAGCCGGCGTCGAAGACGTCTGCGGCCTTCGGTTTCGTCTTGAAGGTATGGGTCAGCGCGGTCTGATCGATGGCCTTGCCGAGCCGCGCCATGTCGACGTCGCCATAGCCGTTCGCGCGCACCTCGGGCGTCAGGATATTGTCGCGCAGCGCCATGCGCAGGCGCTCGAGCTCGATATCCTTCTTGGCGGCGTCATTGCGTTTGATCACCGCATCGACCGCCGCCGGCGGATTCCGCACGGTGTCCTTGAGGCCGCGCAGAACCGCGTACAGGAAGCTCTTGACCGCATCGGGCTTCTCGGCGGCGAACTTCGGATTGACGATGATGGCATGGCCGTAAAGATCGACGCCGTAATCGGCCATCAGCAGCACGACGATATCCTCGACCGGCACGCCGCGATCCTTGAGGTTGACATAGGACGTGAACGACAGGCCGGTGATCGCGTCGACCTGGCCGGCTGCCAGCATCGGCTCGCGCACCGGGAAGCCGACATTTTCGATCACGACCTTGGAGGCGTCGATTCCGTTCGCCTGGACGAAGATCTTCCACTGCGCGAAGGCCGGATCGGCGGCGGGAGCGCCGAGCCGCTTGCCCTCGAGATCCTTGGGAGCGAGGACGCCGCGGCTCTTGCGGGTGATGATCGCGAAGGGCGGGCGGTTGTAGATCATGAACACCGCCTTGAGTGGCGCGTTCGAATTCTGGTCGCGGAATTTGATCATCGCGTTGATGTCCGCGAAGCCGAGGTCGGCGGCGCCGGAAGCCACGCGGGCGATCGCGTCGAGCGGGGGCGCGGATGACTCGATGCTCACGTCGAGTCCCGCGGCGCTGTAGTAGCCCTTGTCGAGTCCGACGGCGAGGAAGGCGGAGGGTCCCTCGAACCTGCCGTCGATCGCGAATTTCACCGCCGTTTGCGCGACGGCGGGGCCGGCGAACGCGGCCGCGGCGATGAGAACGGCGAGCGTCGTCCGGATCGACCGGATGACACCGCGGACGGTCATGACCATCTCGTTCCCTGGACCTCCGGCCGCGACCGGTCACATATGGATCGATGCATGAAAACCTCTGCGGCCAGCAAAGAACATGCGGCTCGAAAGCGCAAGCAATGGCCGAA
>Ga0075424_100004773_pt1 | contig 12849 bp, 9 predicted proteins | sample SoiMethybrSBSTD3_FD_75301 | JGI IMG/M metagenome (GOLD analysis project Ga0075424, IMG submission 75301) | Bulk soil microbial communities from a Populus tree surrounding site in Tennessee, USA - Soil MetaG P. TD hybrid SBSTD3 | ecosystem: Environmental > Terrestrial > Soil > Tree plantation... | reverse complement strand
CACTCGTTGATCGGGAACCTGGCGAGCGTGCGGGCGTCGCTGACGTACGTCACGGGCGCGCACAACATGAAGTTCGGGTACCAGGGCGGGTTCGGCAATCCATCGCAGACCTACAACTATCCGAATCAGGTCACGCAGATCCGGATGAGAGATGGCGTGCCGAACCAGCTGACGCAAACCACCGCGGTTGGAGGCGGCATCAAGTACGTGCGCAATCTCATTCCGACCAACTTCTTCGCGCAGGACCAGTGGACGTTCAAGCGGCTGACGCTGCAGGGCGGCGTCCGCTACGACTCGCTGGTGTCGAGCTATCCGGAGTCGCGTGTTGGCGGCTCGGGCTATCCGTACGCCCCTGAAGAGATCTTCTATGCACGTCGATCGACCCCCGGCTACAACTGGAAAGACATCTCACCACGCATCGCCGCCGCGTACGACGTCTTCGGGAATGGGAAGACGGCTGTGAAGTTCAACCTGGGTCAGTACATGGAAGCCATCACGGCGACCAATAGCGATCTGGACATGAACCCGCTGGTGCGCACGGTCGTGAGGTCGACGCGCGGGTGGACGGATACCAACCGGAACTACGTGCCGGATTGCGATCTGATGAACCCTGCAGCGAATGGCGAATGCCAGCGGCTGGACAATCAGAACCTGGGGCGGGCGGTATTCAATCGCACCTTCGATCCGGGCTACGTTGGCGGCTGGGGCACGCGGCCGCACAACTGGAGCCTCGGCATGTCCGTGCAGCACGAAGTTGTTGCTGGTGTCTCCGTGACCGCCGGCTTCCATCGCAACACGTGGGGCAACTGGTACGTCGTGGACAACCGGGCGACCAGCTTCGCGGACTACACGCCGTTCAGCATCAAGGCGCCCCTCGATCCGCGGCTGCCTGGCGGAGGTGGCTACGCGATCGGCGGCTTGTACAACCTCGTGCCTGAGAAAGTCGGTCTGGTGGACGAGCTCGCGCAGTCCTCCAGGAATTTCGGAGATCAGAAGGAGAACTGGCAAGGCGTCGATTACTCGGTTGCCGCGCGGCTGAAAATGGGGCTGACGGTGCAGGGCGGAGCAGGCACAGGACGCAAGCTCGCCGATGGCTGCGCGGTGCGCGCGAAGCTGCCGGAGCTCGGGACCGGCCCCACCGGAGCCGCGAACAGCTCGGTCACGGCCAACGTCCTGGTGACAACGCAACGGGGTTCCCTGTCAGTGACGAACCCGTATTGCCGCTTCGCCGAGCCGTACCGAACCGACGTCCGTGGGCTCGCCACGTATACGGTTCCGCGAGTGGACGTCCAGCTCGCCGCAACGTGGGTCAGCGTGCCTGGAGAGTACCTCGAGGCGAACTTCGTGGCGGACAACGCATGGATCGCCGGCGGGCCACAGCCGCTCGGCCGCCCTCTGACGGGGGCCGCTGTTGCGACGGTGAATCTGATCGCGCCGTACACGATGTTTGCGGATCGACGCAACAATGTCGATTTCCGGGTCGCAAAGATTCTCCATCTGGCCGGGATGCGGACTCAGTTCGGCGTCGACATCTACAACTTGATGAACGCGGATGTCGTGACCGCCTACAACCAGACGTTCGTGCCTGGCGGCCCATGGCTGGCTCCGACAGCCCTTCAGCCGGCGCGGTACGCGAGGCTCAGCCTGCAAATCGACTTCTGATATGGAGAGACGTCGCCGAATTCGGATCCTGGTGCTCGGCGCCGCGCTGGGCGGGTTGGTCGCGGCGGCGTCGATGCGATCGCTGGGCGCGCAGCAGGGCCCGCGCCCGGCGACGCCGCAGGGCTACATCACCGGCGTCGTGAGCACCGACAGCGCTCCCCAGGCCGGCGTCTGGGTGATCGCGGAGACGAAGGATCTGCCGACGCCGTTCGCGAAGATCGTCGTCACAGACGATCGCGGACGCTTCATGCTGCCGGAACTGCCTGAGGCCACCTACAGCGTCTGGGTGCGCGGCTACGGCCTCGTCGACTCGCCGAAGGTTCAGAGGAAACCAGGCGCGACGCCGCTGACGTTACTCGCCGCGCCGGCGCGCACGCCGCAGGAAGCCGCGAAGGTGTATCCCGGCAACTACTGGCTATCGCTCATGGAGCCGCCGGCCGCGAACGAGTTCCCCGGTAACGGCACCAACGGCCTCGGCCCCGCGATGCTGACGCAGAATCACTGGATCAACTCGCTCAAGTCCGACTGCAACTTCTGCCATCAGCTTGGCAATCAGCTCACGCGCAGCGTCGATCACATCTTCAAGGCGAAGCCCGAGCTGAAGACGCACGAGGAGGCCTGGGAGTGGCGGCTCGGGACCGGCGTGCGCGGCACAGCGATGTACTCAGTGCTGACCAACCAGGGGAAGACGCGGCCGCTGCGGACGTTTGCCGACTGGACCCGGCGAGTCGCGAAGGGCGAAGTCCCGCCAGCGCCACCGCGGCCGAGCGGGCTCGAGCGCAATGTCGTGCTGACGCTGTGGGACTGGGGCACGGACCACTCCTTCATGCACGACGAGATCGCGACCGACAAACGTCATCCGACGGTCAACGCGAACGGACCGATCTACGCGGTGTCGGCCGGTCACGGGACGCTCGTGATCCTCGACCCGCTGACGAACCGGACCGAAGAGATCGAGATTCCGACGCGCGCGCCACGCGCCGAGGTGCCCTCGCGATTTCCGAAACCTACGCGTCCCTCGCTGTGGTGGGGTGACACCCATCTGTGGGGGAATCCACCGTACAACCCCGCCGATCCGCATAACCCGATGCTCGACAGCAAGGGGCGCGTGTGGATCACGTCGAAGATTCGTCCGAATCAGGATCCGTCGTGGTGTACCGACCCGTCGAACAAGTACGCGGCGTGGTTCCCGCTGCGCACGAGCGGTCGGCAGGCATCCTTCTACGATCCGAAGACGAAGCAGTTCACGCTCATCGATACCTGCTTTTCGACACACCACCTGCAGTTCGACAACGACGCGGATGAGACCGTTTACTTCAACGAGCTGACCGGTCCGATCTTCGGCTGGATCGACTCGAAGATCTTCGACGAGACGAAAGACGAGCAGAAAGCGGTCGGCTGGTGCGGTCAGGTGGTCGATACCAACGGCGACGGCAGGATCACGCGTCCATGGAACCGTGTCGCCGGTCGCGGCGGTGAGTCACTCCTTTATCAGGGCGATACGGCGACCGGCGGAGCGAATACGGGTGCGCGCGGCGGCGGAGGACTGGATCCCTCACTCGATACCGAGGTCGACTTCAACCTCTACTCGGCCGTGCCGAGTCCAGTTGACAATTCGATCTGGGGCGTGGCCGAACGCTTCCCCGGCTATCTGGTGCGCGTCGATCGGGGCGGGAATCCTCCCGAGAGCTGCCGTGCGGAAGTGTTCCGCGTGCCCGAGCCAGGGTTCGATCCGCGCGGCGTCGATGTCGATACCAACGGCGTGGTCTGGACGGCGCTCGCGGCAAGCAGCCATCTCGCCAGTTTCGATCGGCGCAAATGCAAGGGCACCGTTGGCCGCACGATCGACGGCAGCGAGTGCCGCGAAGGCTGGACGCTCTATCAGACGAACGGTCCGAAGCTGAAAGGCACCGACATTCCCGCCGACTTCCACTATTTCAACTGGGTCGATCGGTACGACATCCTCGGACTCGGCGCGAACAGGCCGTTGGCAACGGGATCGAATTCGGATGCTCTGCTCGTGCTCGATCCGCAGACGCGCGAATGGATCACGATGCGCGTGCCCTATCCGCTCGGGTTCTACTCGCGCGGCATGGACGGCCGCATCGACGATCCGGCAGGCGGGTGGAAGGGACGCGCCCTCTACGCGAACTACGGGACGCATTTCGTCTGGCACATCGAAGGTGGGAAGGGCACGAAAGGAAAGCTGGTCAAGTTCCAGCTTCGCCCCGATCCGCTCGCGCGATGAGCGATTCAACCGGCTCGATGGAGACAAGCACATGACACGTGCACTTGCTGCGACACTCGTCGGCGTGCTCGCCCTCGTCTGCTCGCCGTTGGCACAGAGCGCCGGCGGTCGTCTGCGGATTGCCTGGATCGATGTCGAGGGAGGCGCCTCCACGCTCTTCGTCGCGCCCAACGGACAATCGCTGCTGTTCGATACCGGCTTCCCGGGCAACGACGACCGCGACGCAAAGCGCATCGCCGCCGCGGCGAAAGCGATGGGCCTGACGCGGATCGACCAGGTGGTCATCAGCCACTGGCACGGCGATCACGTCGGCGGGCTGCCGGCGCTCTCCAAGCTGCTTCCGCTCGGCACGTTCTACGACCACGGGGACGGCGTCGAGCAGGCCGACCGTCCGCTGTACGAGGGCTACAAGGCCATCGCGGGAACGAAGCGGCACATCGTCAAGCCTGGCGACACGATCCCGCTCGGCGACGTGCGCGTGCGCGTGCTCGTTTCGGAGGGGCCCGTCATCGCCGACGCCGTCAACGGCGGCACGGCCAACCCGTTGTGCACCAACGCCGTGCGGCAGGAGCCCGCCGCGCCGGAGAACATCCGGATGGTCGGGCTGGCGATCAACTACGGGTCATTCAAGATGGCGACGCTCGGGGACGCGGACTGGTCGCGCGAGCTGGAGCTGGCGTGCCCGCTGAACAAGCTCGGGCGGATCAACCTGTACACGATCAACCGGCACGGGAATCTCGACAACTCGGCCGCGCCCGCGCTCCTGGGCGCGATCCAGCCGCAGGTCATTGTGGTGAACAACGGACCGCGCAAGGGTCTGGGACAGAAGGCCGACGTCAAGTACGTCACCCGGCCAGGCGAGACGCCAGCTCCCTACGAGCTGAACTCGTATCTGCGGCTCGCGAAGCTGCCCGGCATCGAGGGCATCTGGCAAGGGCACCGGTCACTGCTCGACGCGGACCCCGCGCACAACACCGCGCCCGACATGATCGCCAACCTGGAGGAGGGAGCCGCCGACCAGGGGTACACGATCACCGCGGCCGTGTCGGCCGACGGCACCTTCACGCTGACGAACTCGCGAAACGGATTCGCCAGAACGTACCGAGCGCGGTGATTTCACGACCTGCGATTGCGAACGCGTTCTTCGACGCGACCGGCGTGCGGCTTCGCGAGCATCCCATGACGCCACCACGAGTCGTGGCTGCGCTCCGCCGGGGCTGACGCGCGTCGGCGGCGAAGCGCTGGTTTTACGATCCCTTGTTGTAGACGAGGTCGCGCGTCGCCGAATCGGCGCCGCCCGGCGTCTGCGCCGCTCGCTGCAGTTTCAACACGTTGCCCTCGAGCACCCACACTTCACGGACGTTGTTGAGGCCGTGAATCGTGCGGAGCACCAGCCGGGCGCCATCCCAGTTCGCAATCCGCTTGTAGTTGTACGCCGGTCTCGGATCCTCGGGATCGGTCACCTGATTCATCTTGCCGTCTAATGTGAAGACCGCGCTCGTCGGGCGGCCGTTGCGCGGGGCGCCTTCGGCCTCGTACTTCATGGCGATCGAAATCTGGCCGGCGTTCTGCGTGATCGTCATCGCGATGGGCGGCTCTGCCACCCCGTTTCCCATGCCTCCGCTCGCAGCCATCTGACTCTTCGACTTGTCGAAATTCCAGGTTCCCGCAAAGTTGGGAATCGGAGTGTTTGGATTCGGCCTGGCTGCCGCGACCGTGTTTGGCGATGCCATACGGACGGTGGAGATGCGCGGGACCGGCGTCTTCGACGCGAGCTCCCGGCCAAAGAACAGATCGTGCGGGTTTGCATTCGGCTTCGGCACGAACTTCTGTGTCCGTCCGCCAAAGACTTCGGCGGCGTACAGGTTTCCTTCCGAGTCGGCCGAGATCTGATGCACGCCCCACGTTGCGCCCGGATACACGCCGTAGCGGCCGAAGACGGTTTCAATGTGGCCGCGCAGGTCGAACTTCACGAATTGCTCGTGGTCGCCGTCATAACACCACAGGTGCTGGTCGCGGCTCATCGACAGCGAATGGCAGTAGCCGCTCGGCCACTTGTCCAGGAAGACGCCGTTCTCGTCGAACACCTGGATTCTGCGGTTGAAGCGGTCCGACACATACACGCGTCGATCGTCGCCAACCGCGATCCCGTGCGGCACCGTGAACTCACCGTCGGCTTTTCCGGGCTGCAACGAGCCCCACCACAACAACGGCTTTCCTTCTTTGCTGAACTTGACGACCCGGCTGTTGGCGTACCCATCGCTCACGAAGAAGGTCCCATCCGGCAGCCAGTCAATCATCGTGGGCCTGTTGAAGTGCTGGAGGTCGTCGTTCGGGCCGAAGACACCCATTTCGCCAAGCGTAAAGACTTTCGTCTTGCCGTCGTTGGTGAACTTGTGAATCACGTGATTCATGTCGTCGACCACCCAGACGTGCCGTTCGGGGTCGTACGGCTGGACGTAGATCTGGTGCGGACCGCGGCCTCCCTCGAAGAGGTAATCCCACTGCTTCCACGAGTCGATCAGATTGCCCTGCCTGTCGATGACGAGGATCGTGTTGCGAAAGACCGGAACTTCGCCCGTGGCGCCGCCACGATTGAGCGCGCCCCAGTTGCCCGGGAATTCGGGGCCGATCTTCAAGTCCTTGGGAAGTTCGATTTCGCCCCGGCTGGTGAGAAAGACTTTGTCAGCGGATTCCGGATACACGCCTGACTGCGAGCCCCAGATGTATCCCGGTGCTGGCCAGGTCTTCTTCGGCCAGTTCGGATCCACCTGGTAGGGGCCGCTGATGTCGAAGCCGCCCCTTTCCTCGACGAAACCGCCCTTCGGCTCCCCGCCGGCGCCGCGCAGGTTTCGTTGCTGAGGAGAAACAGGGGACGACAGGACTGCCACGACCCCAATCGACACGAGGAGCGACGCGATCACAGTACGCATTCGAGCCTCCGCTAAAGATGCCGGCCATTGTGGTTGAGAGGAGGGAGCGAGTCAACATTGGGTTCTTTTGCGGGCGCTCGGCGCCAGGTTCGCGTCTTGCAACTCGCCGGCAGTGAATGCGGACTCGACTGTGGATCGCTGCAACGTTGGCGCTGCTGGCGACGGCATGGCCCCTGGAGCCACACGCGGCCAGCGAGGCGTATCAGATCGATCCCGTGAAGAGCCGGGTGACGATTGTCGTCGGAAAAGCAGGCGCGTTCAGTTTCCTCGCGGGCCACACGCATGAGGTGAGCGGCCCTATCGAGAGCGGCTCGCTCGACATCGATCCCGACAACGCGGCTCGCTCGCACGTGCGCATCGTCATCGCGGCAGCGTCGCTGAAAGTCTCCGGTGCGGACGAACCACCCAAGGATCGACCGAAGGTTCAGGAGGCGATGGAAAGCGACAAGGTGCTCGACGTCGCGCGGTTCCCGCGCATCACGTTCGAGAGCACCGATATCACGACGAAACGACAGGAAGGCGCGACACTCGACCTCGTCGTTGCCGGTCGACTCACTATTCGCGATGTCACGCGGCCTGCATCGGCGCCCGTGCACGCGGAGCTTCGCGGCGGCTCATTGATCGCCAACGGACGGTTTGCCGTCACCCAGACGGAGTTCGGTATCAAGCCTATCTCCGTCGGCGGCGTTGTCGCGGTGAAGGACAAACTCGACGTCTCGTTCTCAATCACCGCGCAGCGGTAATCGCCTCGAGGCGCCCGAGGCCGCTCGGGGCATTGCCAGAATGTCTGGCGGCGAGTATTTTCTAACCCCCATGTCAACGGCTCTCGTCGCGCTACTCCTCGCCGTTGCAGCCGCATTCCTCGTACTCGTGGAGCGGAGGCGCACGACGCACCGCTTCGATGTTGGTCAAGTCAGCGAAGGTTGGCTTATCGCGCGACGTACACAGGATGTCGTTGAAATCGAGCCCCGGATTCGGTCCTAGACTACGAGCACATCGCGAAGGGCGTCGGATTACGCTCGGTGCGGTCGCCGAATCGATGAAGGTCAAGGCCTCGTTGCTCGAGGGTCTCGAGCGAGACGACGTCTCAGGATGGCCGCCGGGCATTTACCGTCGCGCTCTCGTGCGCGAGTACGCCAAAGCGATTGGACTGCCGACGGAGGTCGTCCTCGACGAGTTTTGCGAACTCTTTCCGGAACCGGAGGAACGACACGGCGCACCGGTTTCACGATCTACTTTGGCCACTGCTGCCGGCGCGGAATTCCGAATAACGTTCGCGGAGGCTCCCACGCGAGCACCGCGTCTCCTGGGACGACTGTTTCGTGTTGCAGCTGAATGTGCGGCGGTGCTGGCGATCGGATACGTGTTGATGCTTGTGACCGGCTTGGCCTTCTGGACCTCCAGTGGGCTCGCCGCACTCGTCTGGTACCCTGCCGCAGCTGTAATTGGTCATGACGTTCGCTGGCATCGAATGCTTCGCTTGCGGCGATTCGGGACGGCGCGGTCGTCGCGAACACACACATCGTCCGCTGCTATATCGCCCGCCGCGGCGAATTTCATGTCTGTTGTCACAACAGCGGCTGGTGACTCGGCGGCCGACGCGCTGATCATGAAAGACGTACACCCGTCCACGTCAGCGTCTGCATCCGTCCACTGATCGAGTCCCGTCGCGCGCGCCGCGGATAACTTCGTTATCCGGCGGGCAAATCTGGCAACGCGAACGCTCTCGTTCCCGGTCCAAATCAGTATTTGTCCTGGATTCTGATACCCGAGAACGTCGGATCGTCATTTGCCTTGGTAGAGCGCTTACCAATGAGCACAGGCAAATGGCAGGTCGCTGTCTTTGTGTGGATCCTCGTGCTGTCGGCGTGTAGTCATCGGATTCAAACAGCGCCGCCACCACGCGCCGCGCAAATAGCGGCAGCACCGTTGCCGTTCATAGCGACAGCATATTGCTCCACTGGCATCACCGCATCGGGCGTTCCCGTCTCTCGCGGTATCGCGGCGGCGGACCCGGCGGTGCTACCGCTTGGCACCGTTATTCGCGTCACAGGCGCGGCCCCGTACGACGGAACGTACCGTGTTCTCGACACTGGTGCGCTGGTTCGAAAGCGGCACGTGGATCTGTATGTCCCCGACTGCGGGGCCGCGCGTCAATTTGGCCGCCGATCCGTTCGCGTCGCGGTGGTTCGTCGCCCGCAGTAATCGAGGTCGTTGGTCTCACGACAGCTGCAATAAACGCGTCTTTTTGCGAGCGGGGCCGCAACCGAAGCCGGCACGTCGTGAATGGGCCGGCGGCGCTGCCACATTGATCACAGCGCGCCGTGATCGCCGATACAGCGCGCCGTGATGCCGCGAGGATGAGCTTCGTCCGTCCCAGAAAAGTTGCGCGGCGACATCCACACCATGGGTAATACGGCGATCTGGTTGACTTTAAGAGTCTGGCTCGCCGATGTTCTTAGCCGGCTCAGACACTGGCAGTAAACATTGCGGTGCCATTCTGTAACAACGAGCTCGGCACGGCCATTGCGGGGCGCGAAGCACGTTCACCGCGTGACTTCTCGTCGCGGCGTTTCGCAAGGTGGAGACGAACATGACTCGCAGGCACCTGCCACCGCTCGTAGTGGTAATTGCGGTCGTCCTCGCGCTGAACGCGCGGGCGGCCTCTGCTCAAATGCGGACGGTGGCGGTGCCGAATCGATCCAATTCGGACGCGTACAGCGTTCTTCTGGGCGAGAATTTCCGGGCGTACACCGACCGTGTCCTGGAGCAGCCTCTAGCGGGGAACAACACGATCTACAGCTGCGACTTCGTCTACGACGCGCGCACTCGGAAGACATGTGTGAGGTCGCTGAACGTCGTTGAAGTCGGAGATCCGGGTGACATCAGGTTCTGGCGGATGCCTGGTGAGTATCCGAACAACCCGGAACGGTTCGGCCGTCTCGCCAACTATGCGCTCGTCGGCCAGATTGGCGCTTCCGGATATACGTCGGAAGGACGAGCCACGGCATACGAAACGGTGATTCAGTTCTTCACGCGAAACAACGGGACCGGATACATGTGCCTGTCCGCCGCTACGGGCGTTGCGAGCACACCTCGGAACAGTGGCGGCCGGCAGGCGCCGGCAGACGAAGCCGTCTGTCATGTGATGCTGCTCTACGACGGCTCGTTCGTGATCGGCGCCGACACGGATCCGCGCCAGTTGCCGTCGTACTCGCTCGTCATCAACGGTAATGTGCGGATCGAGGGGTGCCTCCGGATAGGCGACGTGACGTACGGAACCTGCATGTCCGCCGCGGTCACTGATAGATAGTACCGCCGCCCGGACCACTCGCTCGTGCGGCGGCCGACCGTGATCGTCTTTAGTTCACGGCGTCAGCGTGAACGTAATCAGGCCTTCGACGGTCGCGAAGAACGTGACGCAACCGCCACCAGGCACGCGCCGGCCATAGTGTGTCAAGGTCACCTCGAAGTCTCCGAATTCGCCGGTAGGGACTCCGTTCTCGACGAGCATCACCTGGCCCGTCTGGCACTTGCGCCGCTCCACGAGTTCCTGCGAGAGTTACCGCACAAGCAATCGAAGTGGCGACGCCACTCCTTCACCAATGAGCACGCCGTTCACGGAGCCACTCAAGAACTACATCACGCCATCGGGCTTGCAGCGCCTCAAAGACGAACACCGGTTTCTGCTCACCAGGGAACGGCCGGCGGTGACACAGGTGGTTGCCTGGGCGGCGAGCAACGGCGATCGCAGTGAAAACGCCGACTATCAGTACGGCAAACGGCGGCTGCGCGAGATCGACCGTCGGATTCGCTTTCTCACCAAACGAATCGATGCGGCGGAAGTCGTGGACCCGGAAGCGCCGAGATCCGGGAGGGCCGCGACGCAGGTCTTCTTCGGGGCGACGGTGCGTTACACGACCGCTGGCGGAACGGAGCGGGTGGTGAGCATCGTCGGCCAGGACGAGGTCGATCTCGATCGCAACTACATCAGCTGGGTGTCGCCGCTGGCGCGCGCGTTGATGAAGTCGCGAGCAGGCGACCGCGTGGTCCTTCGCGCACCGGGCGGTACGGAGCAGCTCGAGATCCTCGAAGTGCGCTACGAGCGCGTTGAGGTGAAACCGTTCCGTGAACCGCCGGGGGCGGAAGCCGCGCCGAGGCCATGAACGGCTCTCTTGTTGCTCCACTCCATTTCGGAGGAGGAGGTTCCAACCCGACGATTGGCGCCGCGACGTGTTCGGGAGGGGACGTGTTCAGGAGGGAACGCATGGAATTCAGCACCGCACGAGCCGTTCGAATCAGTCTCGCCGTCGGCGCCGCGGTCGTCGTGCTGCTGGTGGTGGCGCGGTTCGTGATCCCCGCGGATCGGTTCCGTCCGACGATCGAGCAACACGCATCGGCGGCGCTTGGCCGCGACGTCTCACTCGGCCGTCTACGCATTTCGCTGCTTCACCAGTCGCTCTCGGCCGAGACGCTGACCATCGCCGACGATCCGGCGTTCAGTGCGTCGCCATTTCTGACTGCGAAGTCCGTCACGGTCGGCGTCAGGCTCTGGCCGCTGATCGTGTCGCGATCGCTCGACGTCACGAACGTCAGGATTGAACAGCCCGTGGTGACGCTGTCTCGAAATGCCACCGGCCGTTGGAATTACGCCTCACTCGCGACCTCGTCACACACCTCGGGGACCTTCGCGATCAGGAAGCTCGAATTGAGCGATGGCCGGGTCCTTGTCGGAACGGCGACTCAGACGCGCACATACGACCACGTCAATGTCGCCACGTCAGATCTGTCGGCGGGTTCCCGTTGGCCAATCACCGCGACGGCTGTGTTGCCTGGCGCCGGCACGTTCACTCTCACCGGCGACGTTGGCCCGATGGACCGTACCGACGCGACGCTGACGCCACTCGATGCCATGCTCGTCATCGACGGGCTCAACCTCGCGAAGACCGGTTTCCTCAATCCGTCCGCCGGCGGCCTGCTTGATCTGAAGGCGACGATCGCGTCCAAAGGCGGCGTGGCCACGGTTGTGGGCAATGCAACGCTGTCGAAGGCGCTCCTCGTGGCCGGCGGCTCACCCGCATCCCGGCCGGTCGCCGTTTCGTTCGATTCGAAGTATGACCTCCGCACCCATACGGGAACTCTGAATCCGTCCTCATTGAAGATGGGCGAAGCCTCCGCTCGCCTCGCCGGGACCTACGACGCGCGCGGCGAAGCGGCGGTCGTCGATATCAAGGTTGCTGGCGGGCGCATGTCGGCCGCGGAACTCGAAGCGTTCCTGCCGGCTCTCGGCATCCATCTTCCTCGAGGCGCCCATCTGGCTGCCGGCACGATCGAGGCGAATCTGAATGTCGCGGGCGCGATTGGCCGACTGGTCGCGGCGGGCAACGTCGGCCTCTACAAGGCGAAGCTGGCCGGATTCGATCTCGGTTCGAAGATGCGGGCGATATCGGCATTCACCGGACTTCAGACCGGCAACGACCTCAATATCGAGTCGATGACCACCAACGTGCGCGTGGCGGCCGACGGACTGCGCTTCGATCACTTCAATGGCAATGTCGCGTCACTCGGTCATATCACCGGCACAGGAACGATCGACGCACGAAACAATCTTCATTTCGGCATGGTGGCGACGCTGGCGAATCTGACGCTCCCGAGTCCGTTGAGTGGCAGCCGCAGAGGAGGCGGCAAAGGAGCGGTCGGTACGGCGATCGGTACGGCCGGCGCTCTCGGTGGCCTATTGGGGACGCTTACGGGACACGGAGCCGCCGGTCAAATCGCCGGTGCGACCGGCCAACTCAAGAACGAACGCATTCCATTCCTCGTCGAGGGAACGACGTCGAATCCCCAATTCATTCCCGATCTCAGCGGGGTGGCGCTGCACATGCTCCAAGGGCAGTTGGGCGGGCTGGCGCTGCCTCGCTGATCCGGACAACGACGGAGAGAGCATCCTGAACGAGTTCAGAATGAAGGCGTCACCCAGAGGCCTGCGGCTTGTGTTGTGGGTCG
>Ga0075424_100004770_pt1 | contig 12851 bp, 8 predicted proteins | sample SoiMethybrSBSTD3_FD_75301 | JGI IMG/M metagenome (GOLD analysis project Ga0075424, IMG submission 75301) | Bulk soil microbial communities from a Populus tree surrounding site in Tennessee, USA - Soil MetaG P. TD hybrid SBSTD3 | ecosystem: Environmental > Terrestrial > Soil > Tree plantation... | reverse complement strand
CTCGCGCGAGCGCTGAAGGCGCACTACGAAGACCACCACACCGAGTGGCTGGACGAGTACTCCGACGTGTGCCTTCGCCGAGTGTGGAAGGCGCAGCGCTTCTCGTGGTGGATGACGACGACGTTGCACCGTTCGCCCGATGAAACGCCGTTCGATCATCAACGGCAGATCGCCGATCTCGATTACCTCACCAGCTCGCGCGCGGCGATGACGAGCCTCGCCGAACAATATGTTGGCCTACCCATGGAGATCGGACTCGGTTCGGTCGGACTCTAATCATGGGCAACCGCGGCGGATGCACGTGCCCACGGGCGGCGGCTGCTAGTCGAATCCCACCGCATGCAGGAGTTGCGTGAAGCGTGGATCGCCACGCAGACCGTCGAAACGTGGATCGGTCTTCAAATCTGGCATGCAGGTCGACCGATCCTCGATCCCCTTCCGCAGCCACGTGAACGCGTCGTCGTGTTGCCCGAGCGCTTCATGAGCAGTGGCCATCTCGTACGGACAGATGTAGCGATGGTTCGACAGCTCCTTCAATCGCGCCAGAATCGTCTCGGCCTCGTCGCGCTTGCCCGTTGTCGCATAGATTCCGGCAAGGGTGGCCAGATTCAACGGACTCGTGTCGTGCGGGTCGGCGTGGATGGCGGGGAGCGGTGTGCCCTTCGCGCCACCTTGCACATAGGCCAGCCAGATCGAGACGTGCGCCACGCCGAGGTTGGGTTCGAGCTCGAGCGCCTTCCGCCATTCGACGATCGCCTCGTCGAGACGGCGGCCGAGATACAGCGCCCAACCCGTGTTGATGTGCACCGAAACCGACAGCGGATCGAGTGATTCCGCGCGGCGCATCTCGGAGATCGCCTCCGGCGATCGGCCCATCTGCGCCAGGAACGCGCCATACCACGCATGCGCGTCGCTGGACGCGGGGTTCAGCGCGGTGGCCCGCTTGAACTCGTCTTCGGCGCCACTCCAGTTCCAGTCGTAGAGAAAACGCACCACACCCAGCGCCGTGTGCGCGTCCGAGAGCGAGTCGTCGAGCGTCAACGCGCGTTCCGCCGCCTGTCGCGCACGCGGCATCATCTCCGTCGATCGCTCGTAGAAATCACTCAGCGCGACATAAGCGTTGGCAAGCCCGGCATGGCTGCGAGCGTCCTCGGGATCGATCGCGATCGCGTCGTTGAACGCCTCGATGCTCTTTCTGAAGTCGGCTTCTTCGCCCTTGTTCAGGTGATACCGGGCTCTGAGGTACGCTTCCTGCGCAGCCGGCTTGACCGGGCGTGTCCGTGCCAGAAGGTTCTGCTGATCGGGCGTCAGCTGCACCCGAATCTCGTTGGCGACCGATCGCGCAATCTCGTTCTCGATCGACAGCACGTCGCCGACATCGCGATCGTAGCTGTGCGCCCACAGATGCTGGTCGGTTCGCGCGTCCACGAGTTGGACGGTGATCCGCATGCGCGATCCCGAGCGCTGCACCGATCCCTCGATGAACGCATCGACGTTTAGCTCGCGCCCGATCTCAGGCAGCCGCTTGTGCGTGTCCTTGTACTGCATCGCCGACGTGCGCGAGATCACCTCGACGCCATGCAGCTGCGCGAGCGTGGTGATCAGCTGCTCGGTCATGCCGTCGACGACGTACTCCTGCGAAGAGTCGCCCGACAGATTCCGGAGCGGCAGGACGGCGAGCGCGTGGACAGTCGGATTGGTGAATCGTCGCAGTGACGCTCGTGCGCCACCGATGTCGAGCCCGAGTACCACCGCGAGGACGAGAGCACCGGTGAGGAAGCCGACGAGGATGCTCGCTGCCACTCGCGGCATGCGGCCGCGCGTCGTGGCCGTCGGCGTGGATTGAACGTCCGCCTCCGCGAGTGGTTCGGGTGGCGCTGCGGCGGCAGGCCTTGCAGGCGCGACCTCGTCCGATGACGTGGGCACGGCCGCCACATCTTCACGCTCGCCGGCGTCCTCGTCGGGAACGACGATGGGGGCGATGAACCGGTGACCGCGGCCGCCGACCGTTTCGACGAAGCGAGGATTCTTCGCCGAGTCGCCGAGCGCCGCTCGAAGCTTGGCCACCGCAGTGCCGAGGCTGTGATCGAAGTCGACGAACGTGTCGGCCGGCCACAACGCCTCCCGCACCTCCTCGCGCGTGACCAGATCGCCCTGACGGTCGAGGAGGAGCAGCAGCAGTTGGAATGGCTTCTCTTGGAGCTTGATTCTGACGCCCTGTTTGCGGAGTTCTCCCGTGTGTCGGTCGACGTCGTAGGCGCCAAAGCGCACGATGCGCCGTTGGGGGGGCGCCATGGGTGCGGCAGACATTAGTGCGGGCGCCGCGTCACGTCAAGCGATCGCGCAGGTGATGTCGCGTCACATCTCGTTGACGGGCCGACGGTTACAAGGGCAACGAGAGATGTACGTCAGTTGATGCGCCGTGCATGGACTTCGTGTCGCCGCCAGCCCACTGTGGCTGCCGGAGGGACACGTCATGAAGCGCATCGTTTTGATCTGTTTCGCAGCAATCGTTGCCACCGCCTGCAATCCCAGAGGAAACGGAGTCATCGACACTCCCGATTCGGTGAATGCGGTGGTCACGATTCGAACCCTTTCTCTCACCGGCTCGGCGCCGGTCTCGGGCGGCACGTCGCAGTTGACGGCCACAGCCAGCTTCTCGGATGGCTCGTCGCGAAATGTCACGAGCCTTGCCCAATGGTCCTCGTCGGATGCCGCGGTGCTCACGATCTCGAGCGCAGGCATGGCGACCGGAGTCAGGGGTGGACACGCCCTCGCGCAGGCATCGTACGGAGGCTTGAATGGGGTGCTGGATCTCAACATCGTCATTGCGCTCCCACCACCTCTAAACCCCCAGGAAGTCGTCCACTGCGAGAAGCAGGGCGACGATGCCTCCGACATCATGCGGACGCTGTACATCGAGAGCTATCCGCGCACAACGGTGAGCCAGGTCGACCTCGGGTTCACCTCGAAGAACACTCGCGGCAACTACTCAGTGAAGCTGGAAGTTCTGGCCAACAAGGCAAAGGTGGGCGACAAGACCGTCACGATCCTGGTTGAGGCGAGCCGCAAGCTCGCATCGGCCTCGTTCGTCTTTACTCCGGCGCTGAACATCCCGCAGGGCGCATCGGTGCGATTCGTCGCAACCCTTGACGCCGGTCCCGCGGGTGGCGAGTTGAGCTGGGAGGGGACGACCGATTCCAAATGCCCGGCCATCGTCACACCGAACAACACGTCGACAGATCCCATCGTCGGACCCAAGATTCCGGTGCGCGTCCTCGGCTCGTAGTCTTCGGAAGTGAGAGCGATATGCGTCATTGGGAGCGTTCGTGGGCTCGGCCGGAGGCGGTTGGGGCCGTCGTCACGATTCTTCTCTGTGTGTTGATTGCGCTCGGCCTCTTCGTGGCGGGCGCGATCTGGAGGGGCTATGTGACGACGTGAACTCCGGCGGGGAATTGCGTACAGTATCGGTATCACGACATCCAAGGTGTGCGACACGCCGTAAATCCTTCCGGGGGTTGTCATGACCGTGCGGGCTCGATTCCTCGTCGTCGCTCAGGTGCTGATCGCGGGATGGAGCGCCACGCCTGCCCTCGCGCAGTGGCTCGACATCCCGACGCCGGGCATGCCCCGCACCGCGGACGGCAAGCCTAATCTCACCGCGCCTGCGCCTCGGACGGCAGACGGCAAACCCGATCTCTCAGGCATGTGGGCGATCGATGGCCTCGGGTTCGCCACCAACATCACCACCACCGAGATGCTGCCGTGGGCACAGAAGGTGGCCAAGGCGCGCACGGAGACGTACGGTCGTGACGATCCGGGCGTCCGTTGTCTGCCCGACGGACCCAGGGCTTCGATCTCGGGTCTCGACCCGTTCCGCCTCATTCAGACGCCGACGATCGTGGTGATCCTGCACGAACCGGGAACGTCGCGTCAGATCTTCACGGACGGCCGCGCGCTGCCCAAGGATCCCCAGCCGACGTGGATGGGGTATTCCATCGGGCGCTGGGAGGGTGACACATTCGTCGTCGAGACCGCCGGGTTCAACGACAAAACGTGGCTGGATTTCTCAGGCCATCCCCACACCGAAGCGCTGCGCATCACCGAGCGCTATCGCCGCACCGATTTCGGGCACATGCGGCTGTCGATCACGTTCGACGATCCGAAGACCTACACGAAACCGTTCACGATCGACGTGGCGGTGAACTTCATGCCCGACAGCGATCTGATCGAGAGCGTGTGCCTGGAGAACGAGAAGGACTATCAGCGCCTCGTCGGTCACGTCAACGACGAACGCAAGGGCAAGAAGGTCTCGCGCGACGTCCTCTCGCGCTACGTCGGCCTCTACGATGTGGGTTTCCTCGGCACCTTTACGGTGTCGCTCAACGGCGACGATCTTCATATCGAGCTCGGCAACGGCGGCGGCAAGCAGACAATGTTCGCGCTGTCCGACACGCTCTTCTCGTTTCCGTCTACTGGCGGAACGGTGAGGTTCGTGACTGACGGCAAGGGGCCAGCGAAGGAGCTGGTGCTGACGATCGTCGAAGGGGATATCAAGGGGACGCGGAAGAAATAGGTTCGAGGTTCGAGGTTCGAGGTTCGAGGTTCGGGGTTCGAAGAACGTGAACTCCGAACCGCCGAACTTTGAACCCCCGAACATCGAACATCGAACGTCGAACTTCGAACCGTCAGGTTCCTACCTGCCGATCACCCCCAACGCCCACGCCGCCTGCTTGCGGACGCGCGGACTTGTGTCCTTGAGTAACGCCGCTAATGGCCCGCTTGCGCGTTGATCTCTGAGAGCGCCCAGCGCCCACGCCGCCTGCGATCGCACGTGTTCGGCGCTGTCCTTGAGCGCGGCGATCAGGCCATCGACGGCGCGCCGATCGCCGATCGCGCCGAGCGCCCAGGCGACCTGCGCGCGTACGTCGGCATCCTGATCCTTGAGCGCATCGATCAGCGCGGCAATCGCATCGTCAGCGTCGAGCGCACCGAGTGCCCACGCCGCCACGCGACGCACGGGCGGTTCGCGGTCGCCGAGCGCCATCAGCGCCGGCGAGATCGCGCGCCGATCGCGCAGCGATCCCAACGCCCACACCGCATTGCGCCTCGCGATCCATTGCGGTGCGCGCGCCGACATGATCAGCGGCGTGAACGCCTCGGTGCCGATGGCGACCAGGGCGGCCGCGGCCTCCTCTCCCGGCGTGGTCTGGTGATCGATCTCCTTCGACCACCAGTAGCGATCCTTTCCACACACGGTCGGATCGACTGGTGAGCCATCGGCGAGCCGATCGATGAGCGCCGGTATCGCACGGCGCGCGTCGGAGCCGAGCCGCTGCAGCTCGCACGCGGCAATCACGCGATCGGCGGGTGTGGCGGCGGACAACTTCGCGACGAGATCGTCGACCGCCGGCGCTTGGATCAGAGACGCCAGCACCACCGCCGGCGTCGCCGCAGGGGTGTCGGCGAATCCTGACGGTTGCTGCAACAGCGACGAGACCAGCGTCATCGCGACGCCGACGAGCGACCACAGCACGTCGATCGTGGCTTTGAAGAAATCAACGCAAGGCATAACTACTCCGATGCCAAAAAATTAGCATGCACACTGCTGTTCGGAGTTCGAGGTTCGACGTTCGGGGTTCTTTCCGGCGAACCTCGAACCTCGAACCTCGAACCTCGAACACCAACCTCGAACGGCGGTTTGTTACCGAATTTGTCCGAGCGCGAATGCGGCTTGCGACCGCACCTGTGCGTTGCCGTCTTTGAGCGCGGTGATCAGCGGATCGATCGCGCGGCGATCGCGGATCTGGCCGAGCGCGAACGCAGCCTGCGAGCGCACTTGGGGATCGCCGTCCTTCAGCGCAATGGCGAGCGGATCAATCGCACGCGGGTCACGGATCTGACTGAGCGCGTACGTCGCCTGAGCCCGCACCTCGCGGTTCTGGTCTTTCAACGCGGCGACGATGAGATCGAGATTCTTCGGGTCGCGCAACTGACCGAGTGCATACACGGCCTGGCCGCGCATCTCGGGATCGCTGTCTTTCAACAGCGTCATGTACGCATCAGCCGGAATCGGCGCGCGCATCGACACCAGCGCGTGCAGCGCCTGCTGGCGCACCTCTTTGTTCTCGTCCTTCAGCGCGTCGCTCAACGCCGCGACGACCTTGGGATCAACGTCGCTGCGGCTGCCCCTCACGGCTGCGGATGGCGCCTGCGAGGGCGCGAAGGGGAGATCGACGAACGGTGCGGGCACTGGCGCATCGATGTTGACTCCCACACCAACACCCGCACCCACACCGACGCCGACGTGCGGCACTGGAGCGACATGCGGCGTCGGCATCATGAACGGCGTGGGCGTCGGGGTTGGTGTCGGCGTTGGAGTGACCATGGGGATCGGAGTCGGAGTCGGAGTGGGAGTGGGAGTTGGAGCCGCCGGCAACGACGGCAGGCCTTGCTCGGGACTGTCATCCCCAGCCGCAACGGGCGCGGGCTCGGCTGCCGGTGCCGCGGCTTCCGCCTTTGCCACGGGCTGCACTCCGGCCAATGTTGCGACACCAACGAACGCCATTGCCGCAACGACAGCGGCGGCCGCGCGCGTCGGCGAGCGGCGGGGCAGAGCAGGATTGAGAATCGCCATGAGTCGTCCCTCGAGTTGAGAGCGGTGCGCCATCGTCACCGCGGACCATGTGGGCCAGGCACCGCTGCGCAGCGAGCGCGCGATGTCCAGCAGGTGATCGGCGTAGTCGGATCCGCGAGTGCCCGCCGCCAGCACCAGGTCGTCGCACGCGTTTTCGCGCTCGGCGCGCAGCCGCCGCGCCGCAATCCAGATCAGCGGATTGAACCAGTACGCGGCGCACGCGAGATGCGCCATTGTCTGTGTGAGGCAATCGCGGCGCTTCACGTGCGCCAATTCGTGGAGCAGCACCACGCGCTGGCGATCGATCGGCCAGTCGTCGGCTTCCGACGGCAGCAACACGTGCGCGCGCACGAGCCCCCACGCCATCGGCATCGCATCCTCGTCTCCACTCACGAAGATGACGTGCCGGTCGATGGCGAGCGAGCGCGCGAGCTCGCGGGCGAGAGGCGCCCAGCTATCCGCTGGTCGCGCGTGCCGTGCGATCCACCACACACGAGCCGTTCCGAACGCGAAGCGCGCGAGCACCAGCAGCGCGCCGGCGATCCAGATCGACGAGGCGATCGCCGCCGCGCTCGGCGGCCGTGCGGAGCTCGACGACGGCATCAGACCTGGCGGCGGTGCGACCGGCGCGGCCTCGTCCACGATGTTGGTGGTCTGTGCGGCCGCGTGGTCGACGACGACCGGCGCGGCCACGGTCGTGGCGTCGCGCGGTTGCGGGCTCGACAGTGCTAGCCCACCTTCGCGCATGGCGCTGGGGTCGGCAGGGAGCACGGCGATCGTCCATCGCGGCGCCACCGCCGTCAGCACCGGCAATGCCAGTGACGCGCCGAGCGCCAGCGCCCAGACGTGATGGCGCACGGCGGCGGAACGCGCCGCGAGTGCGCGAGCGACGAATGCGGCCGCAGCGAGCACGATGGTGACCTTGATGAGGATGTCGGCGACGAACGAATCGAGGATCACGGCTAGGCTCCCTGCTTGCGCGCCTGATCGATCAGGCGCTTGAGACGATCGAGCTCGGCCTCGTCCAGACGCGATGACGAGACGTCGAGCAGCGCGGACATCGCCTGTGACGTCGAGCCGTCGAAAAAGGTTTGCAGCAGATGCCGCATCGCCGACCGCTTGGCGCTGTCGCGCGCGACCACCGGCACGTAGAGGTAACGCGGGCCGTCCTGCTCGTGGCGCACGTGACCCTTCTCTTCGAGGATGCGCAGCAGCGATCGCACGGCGGAGTAGCTGGGTGCCGACGGGATTTCGGCGCGGATGTCGGCAGCGGAGGCGCGTCCCAGCTTGTAGAGCGCGTCGACAATCTGCCGCTCGCGGCGGCTCAGGTCGTGATGGGCAGCTCGGGTCATAAGTGTTTCGTACGTAGGGGCCGCCTTTAAGTGGCCCAATGCGAGTGCTAAGAAATCAGCACAATGCCAAGAAACTAGCATTCACTTGGACGGCTGTCAACCCCTCAAGGTTGCCTGTATTGAACGCGCCCGTTCTCTATGCGAGGCTTTCGCGATGAGCACGCCGCTGCGACGTTGGTTGCGAGGAGCCCTCACCTTTTTCATCCTGTCAGCGCCGACACACCACGCTGCCGGACAGATCGCCACCGCGACCCTCGACGGCATCGTCACTGATGAAACCGGCGCGGCGCTGCCAGGCGTCTCGCTCACCATCAAAAGCACCAGCACTGGGGCGACGCGCAGCGCCACCACGGACGGCGCCGGGCGCTATCGCATCGCGGCGCTCGACCCCGGCGTCTACGACGTTCGCGCCGAGCTTCAGAAGTTCAAGGCGGCGGTGCGGACGGGCGTCGTGCTGACCGTCGGCGGTACCACGCAGGTCGATCTGACGATGAATCTCGGCACAGTGTCGGAGGTCGTGACCGTGCGCAGCGAGGCGCCGCTCATCGAGCCCGGCAAGATGGATCTCAGTCGGGTGGTGACGACGACGGAGATTCAGTCGCTGCCGATCAGCGGCCGCAACTTCGTCGACTTCGTCAAGCTATCGAGCGGCGTTGCCACGGGACGCGAGAACGTCGGCGGCGGCGCGTTCAAGGAGCCCGACGTCGGCGTCGGATCGGCCGCCGCGCCGCGACTCTCGTTTGCCGGACAACCCGAGCTGAACACGATGGTGCAGGTGGACGGTGCCGACAACGTGCAGACATTCACGGGTCTCCCGCGGGCGACGCCGTCGCAGGAAGCGGCGCAGGAATTTCGCGTCCTCAATTCCACCTATCTTGCCGAGTACGGCCGCTCGCTCGGCGGCTTCGTCAACATCGTCACCAAGTCGGGCACCAACCAGACCGATGGCTCGCTGTACTACTTCGGCATGCACGACGCGCTGGCCGCTCGCTCGATACTCAACACGCCGGGGGCCGACCGGCTGCACCAGCATCAGTTCGGCGTCACGCTGGGTACGCCGCTGTCTCCGGACAAGGTCTTCCTGTTCGCCAACTGGGAGGGCCAGCGGCGCGAGCTGACCAATCGCTTCTCACGCGTCGTGCTCGACAACATCGATGCGATCAATGTGGTGCGCCGGCAGTTCAACCTGTCGCCGGAGACCACCAATCAGCTGCAGTTGAATCACTACAACTCGTTTCTCGCCAAGGTCGACGCGCGCGGCGCGAACCACACGTTCTCGACCCGCGTGAACTTCCTGCAGTCGGACACCGACAAGTTCCTCGGCGGCGGCGGCCGCGCCTCGCCGACCTCCAGCACCGCCCGCGACAATCTCACGAAGGACTTCGCCGCCGTCGAGAACGTGCTCTCGGTGCTGTCGCCGACGCTCGTCAACGAGGCCCGCTTTCAGGGGGCGTATCGCAGCTTCGACTTCCCGTCGGTGTTCAAGGAGCCGGCGATCGACATCTCGAACTTCATCATCATGGGCAAGAGCACGTCGGACGTCGACGATTACAGCGAACGGCGTCTGCAGTTCTCGGACAGCCTGACGCGCACCGCCGGATCGCATCAGGTGAAGGGCGGCGTCGATCTGAACTTCATCCGCGACCGCTCCGAGTTTCACGCCTTCTTTCCCGCGCGCATTATCTTTCCGTCGCTGGCGGCGTTTGAAACCTTCACGCCGGTGGTGTTCTGGTGGCCGTATCTGAAGTCGGCGCCAACCTACCCTGGCATCGACACGTCGTGGACCTCGGACATGCCGTCGCCAATATGGCAAGACGCCACGCGATGGTCGATGAACTACAGCTCGTACGGCTTCTACGCCCAGGATCAGTGGAAGGCGGCTCGCAACCTGTCGTTGACCTACGGCGTGCGCTACGACGTCGAGCGGTTTCCGAGCGGCTACATCACCAAGCGCGACATGAACAACGTGCAGCCGCGGGTCGGCGCGTCCTACACATACAGCGACAAGGGCGTGATCCGCGCCGGCTACGGCATGTTCGTCGATCGCTTGGCCAGCAGCGTCGGACAGCTCTTCGACGCGTCGTACAACTCGAGTGCCGGTTCGCAGCCGAACTCACGGCTGCTGTTTCCAACCGTGGCGCCAATTGATCCGCCGTTCCAGCAGCGCACCGTCGCCGGGCCGGCGGCGCCACCGGCGGCGATCGCGTTCCTGACGACGGGGCAAGTGCCGACGACGAGCAGCGTGTCGCTTGCCGATACGTTGGACGGCGCGGTGCAGACGCCATACAGCCATCAGGCGAGTGCGCAGGTGTCCCACGATGTCGGCGCCGGTATGGCGGTCTCGGTGGGATATCTCTATCTCGGGGCGCGCAACGTCATCGGACACACCGGCAACCTCAACGCGATTCAAACCGGCACGCTGCCGTCGGGCAAGCCGTCGTTCGTCGGTGGACGCCGCTTTCCCGAGCTTGGCGACGTGTTCGTACAGACGAACACCGGCCGCTCCAACTACCACGGCATGACGCTCGAACTCGAACGCCGCTTCGACGGGCGCCTCGGCTTTCATGGCAGCTACACGCTGTCGCGGGTACGCACCAACGTCGACTCGCTGGCCAACCTCGCCGACATTCCCGAGGGGCAGGACATCGAGAGCGAGATGGCTCGCTCGCGTCAGGACGTACGCCATCGATTTACGCTCAGCGCGATCGGACAGGTGGTCGGCGATGTCCGCGTTGGCGGCCTGGTCTCGCTCGAGAGCGGACGCCCGTTCAACATCTACGTCGGCCGCGATGCCAACGGCGACGGCAACCCCAACTCCGATCGTCCGTCGAACATCGCGCGCAACATCTACGAGGGTCCGGGCTACGCATCGGTCGATCTACGGGTCAGCCGCGAGTTCGCGATGACGACGAGCACGCGGCTGGAGCTCCTGGTCGACTTCTTCAACCTGTTCAACCGCACCAACGTGAAGGACATCAACACGGTGTGGGGCAGCCTCGACTACCCGGGCACACCGCCGCCGGCGAGCCTCGGGTTCGGGACGCCGCGCGATGTGTTCAATCCGTTCCAGACGCAGATTGGGTTGCGGATTAAGTTCTGACGCGGCCCGGCCTTGGGCCTTGGTACTTCGTTCTTGGTCCGTCCTTGGTCCCTGGTCCGTCCTTGGTCCTCGGTTCCTGGTCCGCCGGTTGATTCGTCGCGATGGCGAACCGGTCCAAGGACCGTGGACTATGGACGGACCAGGGACCAGGAACGGACCAAGCACCAAGCACTAAGGCCCGGGGACCAACGAGGTGTAGACTCGCGCCCATGTCCGAGAAGCTTTCCGTCGATCGTCGAGGCTTCCTCAAGAGCGCGGCCGTGACGGGTGCGGCGGCGCTCGTGCCCGCTGCGGCGACGTCAGCTGCAGCCCCTCAAATCTCGTCACCGCCGGCCGCAAGCGCGCCGACGCCGCCACGCGAGACGGATCCCTCACCGACCGCCGAAGTCCTCACCACCGATCGGCCGGGCGGCGACTTCATGGTCGATGTGATCAAGTCGCTCGACTTCGAATTCGTTGCCGCCAATCCGGGTTCGAGCTTCCGCGGCATCCACGAATCGATCGTCAACTACGGCAACAACACCGCGCCCGAGTTCATCACCTGCTGCCACGAGGAATCATCCGTGGCGATGGCCCACGGCTACTTCAAGGCCGAAGGTAAGCCGATGGCCGTGCTCTGTCACGGCACCGTCGGCATGCAGCACGCGGCGATGGCGATCTACAACGCCTACTGCGATCGCGTGCCGGTGTACATCATGGCCGGCAACACGCTCGACGCGACGCTGCGACGTCCCGGAGTCGAGTGGGCGCACAGCGTGCAGGACGCCGCTGTGATGGTGCGCGATTTCATCAAGTGGGACGACCTGCCGATCTCGCTGCCGCACTTCGCGGAGTCGGCGGTGCGCGCCTACAAGATCGCGATGACGCCGCCGATGATGCCGGTGCTGCTGGTGCTCGATGGCGGCCTTCAGGAAGATCCGATCGCGAGCGACATCAATGCCCGCCTGCGCGTGCCGAAGCTCACCCGCGCGTCCGCGCCGCAAGGCGACTCGGGCGCAGTGGCCGAAGCCGCCAGGCTGCTCGTCGCCGCGCAGAATCCGGTCATCGTTGCCGACCGTGCCGCACGCACACCGGCCGGTCTCGCCAGATTGATCGAGCTCGCCGAAGCGCTGCAGGCGCCCGTGATCAATCAGGGCGGGCGCATGAACTTTCCCACACGGCACCCGCTCAATCAGAGCGCCAACGCGCGCCAGCTGATCGCCAACGCCGACGTGATCCTCGGCCTCGAGCTCACCGACTTCTGGGGCACGGTGAACGCCGCGCGCGATTCGCTCGTGCGCTCGTCCCGGCCGATCACCAAAACCGGAACGAAGTTGATCAGCATCACCGCGCTCGATCTCAACACCAAGGGCAACTATCAGGACTTCCAGCGCTATCCCGAAGTCGACATCGCCATGGCCGCCGATGCGGAAGCGACGCTGCCGTCGCTCATCGAGGCGTGCAAGCGCGCCATCACTGCGGATCGGCGAACGGCATTTGCCGAACGGGGCAAGACGCTCGCGTCGTCGCATGCCTCCGCGCTCGAACGCGCGCGCGCCGAAGCCGCGTACGGGTGGGACGCCTCGCCCATCAGCACCGCACGGTTGACGATGGAGCTGTGGGCGCAGGTGAAGAGCGAGGACTGGGCGCTGGTGGCGGAGAGCGGCATCATGAGCGACTGGACCGCGCGTCTCTGGTCGTTCGACAAGCATTACCAGTCGCTCGGCGGATCGGGCGGCGCGGGCGTTGGCTACGGCGCGCCGGCGGCGGTCGGCGCCGCGCT
>Ga0075424_100004766_pt1 | contig 12856 bp, 10 predicted proteins | sample SoiMethybrSBSTD3_FD_75301 | JGI IMG/M metagenome (GOLD analysis project Ga0075424, IMG submission 75301) | Bulk soil microbial communities from a Populus tree surrounding site in Tennessee, USA - Soil MetaG P. TD hybrid SBSTD3 | ecosystem: Environmental > Terrestrial > Soil > Tree plantation... | reverse complement strand
ATGGCCTGGGACATGCTTCGTGCAAAGTTGTTCGAAATCGAAATGAAAAAGCGCGAGGAGAAGGCCGCCGCCGAGCAAGCCGCCAAGACTGACATTGGTTGGGGCCATCAAATTCGCTCGTACGTGTTGCAGCCCTATCAGATGGTAAAGGATCTGCGCACAGGCGTTTCGACGTCGAATACAGCCGGCGTGCTCGATGGCGATCTCGACGAATTCATGCAGGCAGCGCTTGCGCAAAAAGCATTCGGGGGCGCGCCTAAACAGGTCGAAGATGTGGACTAGCTAGACGTCGCCCAGTCGTAATCCTGCGCAGAAATTTCTGCGGATCGACCGCCTCGCCGTTGACTTGAGTCTCATAGTGAAGGTGTGGACCGGTCGAGCGGCCGGTTGATCCAATCCTGCCCACGATTTCGCCGATCCGGACGAGCTGGCCTATTTTCATGCTGATCTCGGACAAATGGCCGTAGCGGGTTGCAAGTCCGCTTCTGTGCCGAGTTGGTCGACGAATTGCGGGACGCCCTCAAGGGGTTACCGATTGACCAGAAAGCGCGTGCCGAGATCAATGAATTGGCCGAAACGCAGCGGGGCAATCTCGACAAGGTCGTCCAGCACGGCAAGCGGGCCGACGCTATCGTCAAGAATATGCATCGGGTGAAGAAACAGGAGAGAGACCGTTTCTATATGTTGTAGGGGAAAACAAAGCCTTCATCGACGATGGTAATCCAAATTCACTGGGAGCCATCGCGTACCGCGCTATCTGCATCAACCCGGATTTGCGCGGACAGAATTCTCGACAACAACCGAGCCGCGAATGATTTCATTGCCGGCAGTTGTCGCCTCGATGAATGTCTGCTTTCGGGGGTAAAGCGGCACCGCTTTTGCGCCCCAAACTAGTCGCATTTTTGAGTGCATGAGAAGGTCTTCGCCTTGGGGCGTGGAGGCGTGCAAACTCGAATGCGTTTCGCTGGATTTTTCTTCCTGTTCATTTCCCTTGCTGTGACCAGTGGATCTGCCTGGGCAACAGCGGACGCGTGCCCAAGGAATCCAAATGCGCTGGGTACGAGTCGCGTGCTTACTATCAGCCCGAGCGAATTCCGGGGAATCGGCAGTATGCAATACAGGCAGGCTCTGCCGCTCAACGATCATGAGGTTGTCATCACGTTCGATGACGGGCCTTTGCCACCCTACAGCAACATCATTCTCGATACGTTAGCGTCGCAATGCGTTAAGGCCACCTATTTCCTGATTGGGCGGATGGCGCGCGAATACCCGTCCATTGTCCGGCGCATCTACAATGCCGGCCATACCATCGGCACTCATACCGAAAATCATCCTCTCGCTTTGCAGCGATTGCCATTGCGGCGGATCGGGTCTGAGGTCGAGAGCGGTATCGCCTCTGTCGATGCCGCATTGGGAAATCCGAAGGCACTTTCGCCGTTTTTCCGAATTCCAGGCTTAGCCAGGACCAACGCGATCGATAATTACTTGGCTTCTAAGGCGCTGGTGACCTGGAGCGCGGATGTTGTCGCCGATGATTGGTTCAGGCACATCACCGCAAAGACCATTGTACAAAGGGCCATCCAACGGCTGGAAGCAAAAGGTCGAGGCATCCTGCTGCTGCATGACATCCATCCGGCCACGGCCCTGGCGTTGCCAACGTTGCTCAAGGAGCTCAAGGCGCGCGGTTTCCGTGTAGTGCAGGTGGTGGCAGCTGGTGATCGGCCAAAATCTGTGCCTGAACTGTTAGCGTCACCCGCCGCTGAGAAGGCGGCATGGCCGACCGTGCCCAGAACGCGACGATTCTAATCCCGACCGTTACATTCTAATGACCCAAAGCGGACATAGGCCGTTCCGCGTTAAGCTTCCTTACGGTAAATTTGAAAATACGACCTGAACATCGACGGACGGCTTATCAGAAAATGTGAATGGTTTGCCTAGGAGAAGAGCATGAAGGTTGCCGTACTTGCCGTCCTCAGTGTGCTCATCGCTCTTCCGGCAGAAGCTGGTCAGCGCCATCGTGAAAATAATGTTTCGCCATCTTGTAACAATGAAGGCCGCTGCACGACTCTTAATGTAACCGTGCCCCCATCGATTAAGGCACCAAGCTTGCGGCGCACGTCAGAGCGTAAAACGCACCGCGCCGCCGATGCCAATGGCAACAGCATGATGGTGACTGTGCAAACAGCCTATGGCTTCAACATCACGGTGCATCCCGCCTACGCCAGCACGTTTCTGAAATTCTTCGCGCTGCTGAAAGAGCATGGCTATAAAGTGCCGGCCAACATCACCAAATGCTGGGCACCGCGGGGCACACATGTCGCGGGCTCCAATCACTATATCGGTGCGGCCTGCGATATTCAGACGGGTTTGAACCGTGGGCCCGAGTTCGTCTACCACGTGGGTGACCTCGTCAAACAAGTCGGCCTGTACAACGGCTGCTCTTTCCATGACTACGGTCATGTCGAAGCGATCCGTAGCACGCACAATCGGGCGCCCAATCTCTATGCTGCTATGGAAAAATTCAAATCGGAGCAATCGACAGCAAACTATCAGCCATGAGTGATTTGCTCCACCACGTGATCACGCTGATCTTCGGTTTGGTCGTTGACCTGTTTCGGTCACGAGCAGCGCTGGAAGCCGAACTCCTAGTGCTCAAACAGCAGATCATCGTGTTGCGTCGGGGCAAGCCAAATCGGATGCCATTTCTGGCTGTCGACAGGGAGCAGACATCGCGAGCGCGGATGTCTGCTTTTGATCCAAAGCACACACAACTCTCACTTAAATTCCTTAGCACTGCGGCTTAAAGCGCCGCTAACAAGCGCCGAATACAACCATTCGACTGGATTTTTTGGCCGAGCTAACCCAAGCCTCTCAAGACAATCCCGATCCTTCGAGGGCAAAACCGCACCGCGCGCGAATAATGAAAAAAGCGTTGGACGGCTGGCGATTTTCAACATTTGCAATGCAGGGATCAGCCGTTGCTCGATCTCGGAGAAATCGGTCCCGAACGGAAATAATGGCAGCAGCCCAGCATCCCGCGCCGGCTGAAGAGCCCGCGTAATCATCGTCGGCGTATTATTGCGGGCAGTCTTCGGCAGCTCGAATGACCGCTCGATTTTTCCGGCATCCTTCGCCTGCCGCATCAAGTCATCCTGGAAACGTGAATCGGCGATCCCCAGCATCGCGACCGCAACGTCTCTGTCACCTTTGCCGCGAATATTCGCAATGCCGTATTCGGTTACGATGATGTCACGTAAATGTCGCGGAATAGTGACATGCCCGTAGCGCCATCGGATATTTGACTGGCTGTTGCCTCTTGCTTCTCGCGTAGAGCGCAGCATGATGGTCGAGCGCGCGCCTTCGAGCGCGAATGCCTGTGCAACGAAATTATATTGCCCGCCGACACCGCTGACGATTCGGCCGTCATCTAGGCCGTCGGAGATCACGTCGCCGAGCAACGTTGCCATCATCGCGTCGTTGATGAAACGTGCGCCGCCGCGTGCGTGCCGCTTTTCTCTTTCGCCAAAGTAAAGCTCGTTAACAAATGAGATCGGCCGCATCCTGAATTTTGCCAGCGTGTCGGTCGGCATCTCACGCAGCGCGCGGTAGAATGCGCGTGAGCCAACGAAAAAGCCGGAATCCAGAACAGCGCCGTCGACCTCGCGCTTGAGCACGCCGGCGCGGAAGAGATCGAGCAGGCCTTCGACGAACATCTCCGAGCAGCCGTAAAGGCCGCTCGCGAAAGGCGTCACATAAGCATCCGCGTCACGCGAAGCCGTAGGGCGTAAAGTTGAGAGAATGCTACGAAAGTTCTCGTTATTACCGTGACGCAAGATCAGGCCTTGCGTAACGGCATCGCCGAGCGAGCCGATCCCGATCTGGAGAGTCCCGCCGTCCGGCACCAAGCTTGCCGCATGAAAGCCGGCGGCATAGTCGGCGAGCGCTATCGGTTCGCGCGGTGGCGCGAACAAAGGGAAATCCGCGCCCGGTCCATCAAGCAGAAAATCGAATTCTTCCTTCCCAATCTCGGCCTCACCGCCCATGAACGGGAGCTCCGAATTGACCTCTCCGGCAAACACAAATTTCGCGCGAGCCTCGCGCCGGAGCGCGAGCAGATCGAGCGTAAGATCGGGATTGCAGCTTAAGCTGTAAGGACGGGCTTCGTTCGCCCGATAGGCAACGAGCTGTCCGATCACGTTGACACCGCGTTCGAGTACGTATTGCAGGGCGTGGGTATAGTTTGCGGAAATGTAGTTCTGCTGCGCATAAGGCGAATCCAGCCATTGACCGGCCTGGAAGAAAAACTCGTTCACCTGGACATTGGGCGGCAGGGTGCCGGCACGAATTGCGTTCGCGTAGTCGAGGGCCGGATATCCGCCAAAGGCGCGTCGCGAGATTGGCTCGAGAAATCGGCGCTCCAGCTCGTTTTTTGTGCGAGGCACGACAAGCGTCAACGCCGTAAAAATCGTGAGTCGGATCGATCGGTCAGCCACGGCCTTCGCATAAAGCGCATTGGCGATGTGATTTGCTTTACCGAGCCCCAGAGGGAGCGCCAGCACGATGGTCTTCCCGACCCTTGCAAGGATGGCGTCGGCCAGTGGGGCAGCATCGTCAAAGGTCACTGGAGCCGGGTTTAAACGGCTCATTTGATCTCATCCCAGCCGGGATCCGGTTGAAATCGTGCGCCGTATGTAGAAGAAAAGCGCTCCAATGTTTGACGTACGTCATCAAAGCCGCGTGCTCTTGCGTAATGCATTGGGCCGCCGCGAAATGGCGCAAAGCCTGTCGCAAATATCATTGCACCGTCGACTATCTCCTCATCTGTGACGACGCCTTCCCGCAAACAAGTGACGCACACATCGAGCATCGGCAGGATAAGACGATCGGTCGTGTCAGGAGGTGGCGAGCCGTCATCGTGAGCTTTCACGGCGTGGCCGTCCTTCCATTCGTAGAACCCTTTGCCGGACTTCTTGCCAAGTTCGCCTTTCGTAACTTTGTCCTTGAGCCATTGGGGGGCGTCTGGCATTTCGCGCTTGAGGCTCGCCCGGAGCATTTCGGCAACGTGGAGGCATATATCGAGGCCGACCTGATCGGCGAGTTCGATCGGTCCCATCGGCATGCCGAAATCTTCCGCCGCCTTGTCGATGGTCTCTTTTTTCATGCCTTGGTCGAGCATCACCATTGCTTCGAGCAAATACGGCGTGAGCGCGCGATTGACCAAAAAGCCTGGCGCGCTTTTCACCGGAGCGACAAGGCGGTCGATTTTGCCCAAAAATGCATGAGCTGCTGATTGGACGTCATCCGCTACCTTGTCGTGAATGACAACCTCGACGAGCTCCATGCGTGAAACCGGGTTGAAGAAATGGATACCGATAAGACGCTCCGGACGCTTCAATCCTTCACGCAGCTGCTCCAGCGGAATGCTGGACGTGTTGGTAGCCAAAATCGCCCCGGGCTTCAGCTTCGGCTCGATGCCTGCATATACCTTCTGCTTCAGGCTAAGCGCTTCCGGTACGGCTTCGATGATGAGGTCGGCGGACGTCACGCCTTCGCCGCGCAGATCTGGGATCAGACGATCGAGGGAGTCGCGGATTCTGCGGCGGTTGTCGCGGCCGATCTTTCCATAGAGCTCGGTGGCGCGCTTGATTGCGCCTCCAATCGGCTCCGCCTTCATGTCGGCGAGGCTGACGGTGAATCCGTGCCATGCGCACCAGGCTGCAATGTCGCCACCCATCGCACCGGCGCCAATCACATGAATGCGTTTGCCGTCCCACGTCCCGCTAGCGAGCCCTTTGAGGTTGTTGCGTAGGAAGAAAACGCGCACGAGGTTCTGCGCGGTCTCGCTGACTAGAAGTCGCGCAAAGGATGAGATTTCCGCCTTCTGCATCGCTGCAGCACTGCCGCCATGTTCCGCCCACAGATCGATCAATGCATGCGGCGCCGGGTAAAACCTTCTCGGCGCCCTTTTCTCCGTTTCGCGTCGCATGCGCGGCGCCAGCAGGGCGCGCGCCGGCGATGAATTAAGAAGGCCGACGAGCATTCCAGGCCTGTGCAGCTTCAGCGAGCGGTCGGCCGCGGCTTTTATTGCGCCGATTACATGGCGTTCCTGCGTCACTGCATCGACGATGCCGAGTGTTTTGGCAGCGCTGGGACGCAGTGTCTTGCCGGTGAGCATCATCGTCATTGCCTGGACCGGATTGATGAGACGACTGAGGCGAACCGTGCCGCCAAGTCCGGGATGCAGACCGAGCAATACCTCGGGAAAGCCGAAGCTGGCGTCGTCGATGGCGATGCGGTGGTCGCAAGCGAGCGCCATCTCAAGCCCGCCGCCGAGGCAATAGCCATGGATGACCGCGACCGTCGGCAAGGGGAGGCGGTCAAGCCGATCAAGCACGCCGTGACCGCGCGCGATAAGGGCTTCGATTTTCGTTGGATCCGTCACGCCGCGTAATTCATTGATGTCGGCACCGGCGATAAAGCCGCTTTGCTTGGCGGAGCGGATGACGAGCGCCCGTGGCCGGTCCTGTTCGATTGTTGTCAGGGCTGCATCGAGTTCCGTCAGCACATCTTCTGAAAGCGTGTTGGTGCTGGTGCCCTTTTTGTCGAGCAAGAGCCAGACGATCCCATCCTGATCGGCACGCAATTTCCAGTGGACCCAGGGGCCGACACTCTGGCCGCCGTCCACGAACGGGCCAAGCTCGAGATTACGTCGGCCGAGAACGTCGAGGGCAGGGATACGAGTTTCTTCCATTGCGTCGACCCTAGACCGCCTCGATCAGCATTGCGCCGCCTTGACCGCCGCCGATGCATTCCGTGGCGATCCCGCGTTTCAGTCCCAACCGGTGCATGGCATTGATGAGGTGCAACACAATGCGATTGCCGCTCGCGCCAACCGGATGCCCGATACCGATGGCGCCGCCGTCTGTGTTGAGGCGGTCGCGCGGGATAGCGCCGGCAGCGCTCGAAAGCCCCAGTGCCTTTCGGCAGAATTCGTCATCTTCCCACGCTGCGAGACAACCCAGGACTTGCGCCGCAAATGCCTCATTCAATTCCCAAAGCTCAATATCGCCGAGTACGTATTTCTGCCGCTTCAGGATTTCGGTCGAGCAGAATAACGGCCCAAGACCCATGATCGAGGGATCGAGCGCAGACCATTCGCTATCGCGAATAACTGCTTTCGGCTGCAGCTTGTGTTTCTTCACAGCGCCTTCCGACGCCAGGATGACCCATGACGCGCCGTCGGTAATTTGTGAACTATTGCCGGCCGTGACCTTGCCCCATGGGCGCTCGAAAGCGGGCTTGAGTTTCGCGAGGCTGTCCGCGGTGCTGTCTGGACGCACGCCGTCGTCATGATCAAAGACTGTGCCGTCGCGGGCAAAGAGCGGCTCGACTTCTGCCGCGAGCCAGCCTTCCCTTTGCGCCGTCGCAAGCCGACGCTGGCTTTCGGCGGCGTATTCGTCGGCCTGTCGCCGGGAAATATGAAATAGATGCGCCACAAGCTCTGCGGTTTGCCCCATGTTGAGGTCAGTGATGGGATCAGTGAGGCCACGTTCAAGGCCGATAACCGGCTTGAAAAAAGATGGCCGGACGCCGAGCAGTGCGACGAGTCTCGCCCATATATTCCGCGCGCCAAACATGCGTGCATACCACTCGACTGCGCTGTGGTTGAACACCAAAGGCGCGTGGCTCAGTGATTCCGCGCCGCCGGCAAGGACGAGATCCATCACACCTTCGCGAATGTATCGGTAAGCGGTATCGATCGATTGCATGCCCGATCCGCAATTGATCTGCACGGTGAAGGCAGTCATTGACTCGCCCATGCCGAGACGCAGCGCGGCGACACGCGCCGGGTTCATTTCGTCGGCGATCACGTTGACGCAGCCAAGAATGACCTGATCGAAAGCGTCGGGCGCGAATGGCTGCCGCAACAGCAGCGGACGACCGCATTGCACGGCAAGATCAACCGGGGTGAAAGGTCCCGGCTTGCCGCGAGCCTTGATGAAAGGGGTGCGGCTTCCGTCGACGATATAGACGGGACGTTCGTTTACTCTGCGGCGGCTGGCCGCGGCGGCTCCTGTGCTGGCGATGGCCTGCCTCCTTGCGTGGGATTGGCGTCGCGGTGGGTTAATTCGTCGGCGGAAAAGTCATCGACATCAATGGCAGCGGCGACAGCCGCTTCAGTCTCGCGAAGTTGTACGGCTTCGCTGTCGTTAATGAGGCCCTTGTTGCGCGCCTGATCGATGTCGTGGATACGAGCGTTGCGCAATCGATCACGCAGGGGCTGCGCTGCATTGGTGAGTTTAAAGGCACGCTCGAGGCGCGCCAGACCACTGTCATCATCGGGATGAAATAGACCGACCGTGAGGCGATCGCGGGTAGCCGACGGCTCGAGAAGAAGAGAGGCGCAGGCGCGCGTGAGGCTGTCGGACGGCCCGCGGCGGCGGGGGCCAAACGGATGAATAATAAAGCGCAACACCCCCGCAACAAAACGGTTCGGGAAATTTGCGAAAATCTCATCAAAGCGCATGGCAATGGTCGCCATGCCGCTGTTCATGCACCATTCAACCAGCGGCAAGTCGCCATCTTGCCGCCCCTCGTCCTGCCAGCGCTTGAGCACTGCTGACAGCAAATAGAGCTCGGACAAGAGATCGCCAAACCGCGCTGAAATCATCTCTTTGCGTTTGAGGTCGCCACCCAGCGTCAACAAGGTCATATCCACTGATAAAGCAAAGGCGGCGGCATAACGACCTAGCTGCCGGTAGAATTGAGTCGTCTTTCCGGCATCCGGCGCTGGCGCGAACAGTCCGCCGGTCCAACTGCGGCTCCAGGCGCGGAAGGTATTGGTGACAGCGTGGCCGAAGTGCGCCCAGAACGCGCGGTCGAAAGCATCGAGACCGCGGACCTGATCGCCGTCTTCCAGGGCGAGCATTTCCTTGAGGATATAGGGATGACTGCGGATTGCACCCTGGCCGAACTGGATCAGGCTGCGCGTAACGATATTGGCGCCCTCTACGGTGATGCCAATCGGAACGGCGCGATAGAGGCTGCCCAGATAATTATGCCGTCCTTCCATGATCGCCTTGCCACCATGTACGTCCATCGCGTCATTGATCGAGACCCGCAGGCGTTCGGTTGCCTGCGATTTCATGATCGCTGTTACGACCGCGGGCTTGTGGCCGGCATCAAGCGCAGCACAAGTCATTCGCCGCGCGGCATCGACCAAATAGGCGGTGGCGGCAAGGCGTCCAAGTCGCTCCTGGATGGCCTCGAATTTGCCGATCGCGATATGGAATTGCTCGCGGATCCGTGCATAGGCGCCGGTGGTGTGGGCGGCGTAAACGGCGCCTGCGGACGATAATGACGGCAGCGAAATTCCGCGCCCGGCAGCTAGCGCACTCATCAGCATCTTCCAGCCTTTGCCGACCTGTTCGACGCCACCGATGACGTGATCCATCGGCACGAAGACATTACGGCCCCAGTTCGGTCCATTCTGAAAAACATGCAAGGCTGGCAAGTGCCGGCGGCCAATCTCGACGCCAGGCAGATGGGTCGGCACAAGCGCCACAGTAATGCCAACGTCTTCGTTCGTACCAAGCAGATGGTCGGGATCGCGCAGTTTGAAAGCAAGGCCAAGCACGGTCGCGATCGGTCCGAGCGTGATGTATCGCTTGTGCCAGGTCAGGCGAATTCCCAACACTTCGCGGTCATCGAAAGTGCCGCGGCAAACGATTCCAGAGTCGACCATTGATGCCGCGTCCGAGCCAGCTTCGGGGCTGGTCAGGCCAAAGCAGGGAATTTCCGAGCCGTCAGCAAGTCGCGGCAGCCAATAAACCCGTTGCGCTTTCGTGCCGAATTGCAGCAGCAATTCCCCGGGTCCGAGCGAATTGGGTACCATCGCCGTCACTGCTGCGGTGATCGAACGGGACGACAGTTTGCGTACCACTTCGGAATGCGCATAAGCGGAAAAGCCCAAGCCGCCATATTGCTTGGGAATGATCATTGCGAAAAATTTGTGTGCTTTTAGAAAAGCCCAAACCTGAGGCTGCAGGTCGCGCAGGTCCCAATTGATGTGCCAGTCGTCGAGCATTGCGCAGAGCTCTGCAACCGGGCCGTCAAGAAATGCCTGCTCTTCGGTGGAGAGCTTGGCGGGCGCTTCCGCGAGTAATGTTGCCCAGTCGGGGTTGCCGGTGAACAGATCGGCGTCCCACCATACGTCGCCGGCTTCGATCGCTTCACGCTCGGTCGTGGATAGGCGCGGCAGTACGCCCTTGGCCCGTTTGAAAATATAATAGGAAATATAATTTCTGCGAAACGTCATGGGCGGCCTGCAATCCAATCCGGCATGACAAAGGGTCGAGGACGCAAAAGTTCCGGCGATTGTAAATGCGCCGTCGGTGCTCAGATCAATTGCTGGCCCATGCACGGACGTTAGGACTATCGCACAGACGCTAGGGCTAGCACTGAGGAAAATCAGAAATTCACGAAAAGATGACAGAATTTTAGGCTGGTCCCCATGGGGCACTGATATGAATGTCAGGCATGTATCGGCGCTTGAAACAATGGATTGGAACGCGAATTCTTCGATATCTTCAAACGCCCGCGCGTCGTTACTCCCCGTTTTTTGCCCCGCCGATCGAAGTATTGGGCCGGTCCCTCCGACCTGGGGACATATTGCTGATTGAAGGCAATACCCGCCTCAGCGCGGTGATAAAGTTCCTCACACAATCAACATGGTCACATGCAGCGCTCTTTATCGGCGGTGCTGGCGCAAAGCATAATGAAACGGGCGGCGAGCAACCGGTTCTGCTGGAGGCCGACGCGGAACACGGTGTTTTGCTCGCTCCGCTTTCAAAATATGCGCGTTTCAATACACGTATCTGCCGGCCCGTCGGATTAAGCAGTAGCGAATGTCAAAAAGTCATCGACTATGCGCTGGCCCGGGTTGGCACTCAGTACGACACTCAGCAGATATTCGACCTTGCGCGCTATCTTTTTCCCTATCCGCCGGTTCCGGTATTCTTACGGCGGCGGCTGCTGGCTATCGGCAGTGGCGATCCGACGAAAGCGATCTGCTCAACTCTTATTGCAGAGTCATTCGCATCGATTCATTACCCGATTTTGCCGGAAAGCGTGGATGAAACCTCTTATGGAATAGCGCCGTTTGTTGAGAGCGAATCCGATCATATTCGCCGGCATGGCCTTTACACGCCACGCGATTTTGACATTTCGCCTTACTTTGCCGTGATCAAACCCACGATCGAGAACGGCTTCAACTTTCATACACTTCAATGGACCGCGAAAACCCTGCGTGCAAAAAAAAAGCATTCGCGCCGCCGTGATTCGTAATTTTTGAATGAATCTCGCGCCCCTAAGTGTGCAGCGTGTAATTTAGCTTGTCGTATCGACCGGGCGTGGCTTTCCGTCGGTGTCAACGGCAACATAGGTAAAAATGCCGTCGGTGACTGCGATTTGTACATTACCGATGCCTCCAGCTTTCAATTTTCAGTGTCAAGGAGGTATGTCCAACCTTAATGACCTGGGCATAGCAAGAGACTTCGTCGCCGACGTAAACAGGCCGGTGAAAGTTCATCCCGGTAATAGCGACGGTAACTACGCGCCCTTTCGCACGACGGGTTGCTGCCGCGCTTCCTGCAAGATCCATTTGCGAAATTAGCCAGCCCCCGAAAATGTCACCGTGAGGATTGGTGTCCATCGGCATCGCAATGGCACAAAGCGTCGGTTTGGAATTGGGCGGTCCTTCGGACTGCGGCGCAGGGTCATTTGGCAATTCTAAATTCCTAAGCGTTGCCAACGTCAAGTAAGCCTTAAGAATACAATAGATCACAAAGGGCCGCGAGTTGCCCGAAGCGGTCGGCGAGGTTGCCCGAGTACAACGACTGCTTTCGCACCTAAAGATAAGGTCGAGCATTGCCCCACTGTTCCATTCGAACTGAATTTTCACCGATGTCGGCCAATGTGTACCGAAAACCCGCACATAATGGTGATGAGGCCCGTCAAGGATCGCGTATGAATTTATTGATCCAATGCGCTGAACGGGCGCGAAGCCGGTGCATCTTTGTCCAACGACCGGTGTGTTCTGATCAAATTGTAATAGCCGGCGTAGGTCCGCAGAATTCCGCGCAGATGCGCCTCGCCGAAGACGATGAAATGATCCACGCACTCGCGGCGGATTGATCCGATCAGTCGTTCGGCAAAGCTATTTTGCTATGGCAAGGCCGGCGCCACAGGCTTGGCCCGCAATCGGCCTGTGACGGTGGTGCCATAGATTTGATCCCGATCGCGGATGAGGTTAAGCGCGCCGCCCGTCATCCACTGAGCTGAATAACTCCTGGCGCCGCGCCCGCGAATTGGGAATTTGAGACAACGACGTTCGAGTGCCTGCCACGGAACTCTTGAAGCTTCCGCCCCAAACTTCAGGACAGGACAATCGAAAAAGCCGGATGGTGTATTTTCCGGAAATTTCCCGATATTGCAGCCAGACGCTTTGATTGCAGGTTTAGGTTGTACGCCAGGAGCCACCGACCAACGTATGTCGATGAGAATTTTGCATATTTCACGCATGCGCGTGCGTGGGAAAGCTCGGTTACAAGGCCAGCTGACGGGCCTAAAACTGGCTGCGCTGTCATTTTCCTTTTTCGATCTAACCCATTGATGAGTAATGCTGCTATTTTCATATTTTTTCTAACTAACCCTCTGAAATGGCGCAATGAACAGGTGACTCTTAATCAGCGGGTCCCAGGTTCGAGTCCTGGTGCGCCCACCAACTAAGGTTTTGGCAACACAGGCATAAAATATGACGCAATGGTCCTTAGAGGGTCGGACCAGGTCTGCCGGG
>Ga0075424_100004764_pt1 | contig 12860 bp, 8 predicted proteins | sample SoiMethybrSBSTD3_FD_75301 | JGI IMG/M metagenome (GOLD analysis project Ga0075424, IMG submission 75301) | Bulk soil microbial communities from a Populus tree surrounding site in Tennessee, USA - Soil MetaG P. TD hybrid SBSTD3 | ecosystem: Environmental > Terrestrial > Soil > Tree plantation... | reverse complement strand
GTTCATTCAGTCTTCTGTGAATTAGCTCGTGCGTGTCGGAAGCAGTAAAGGGAAGTTGCCCTGTTAGCAGTTGAAACAGCACCATGCCGGCTGAGTACAGGTCCCCGCGCGCATCATCCGGTCTGCCGATGAACCTTTCAGGCGCCATATAGTTTGGTGTACCCAGCAACGCAAACCGACCAGTACGCGTGAGATCGAGTGTATTAATTTGCGCAATGCCGAAATCGGCTATCTTGATCGATGTTGGCCCGTTGCACAGGATGTTACCGGGCTTTATGTCCCGGTGGATGATGCCCTTCGCGTGTGCGTGCTCGAGTGCCAGCAACAGCTGGCCCATGATCTCGCCCACCTGCCGGACTGGAGGAGTCGCACCGGATTTGATTACAACTTCGAGTGTGCCCGCCGGTACGTATTCCATAACGATGTAAGGCGCGTTATCCTGTTCAAAATAGTCGAACACCGTGACAATGTTGGGGTGTAAGCAGCGACCGGCGGAACGCACCTCCGCCGCAAACCGCTTGAGCGTCTCGGCATTATCGGTGAGATCAGCCAGGATCTGCGATTGCAGGGCTTTGATGGCGACGGCCCGATCAATGTGCTCGTCGTAGGCCTTATAGACAATGCCCACTGCTCCACGCCCTACGACGTGTTCAATCCGGTATTTTCCAATGCGATCGGGATGCGGCTCCAATCGACCTCTACCGCTCGGCGGAACTGGATTTTCCGGGGGCACACTCATTCGCTGTCGCCCTTACAAGTCTGACCTCCCACGGGGATCATGATTCCAGCATTTTCATCGCACTGGCTAGGCTACGCCGCATTCTATTAAAGGACCTCGACAAGGAGCCTACCTCATCGGCGCTGGCGTACTGGTATTCTGCGACAGTCTCATCGCCCATACTAACGCTCTCGGCAGTCGTCGCCATTTTCCTTACGGGCAAAATGACCAACTTGTAGAGCATGAAGTCTAAAAGTACGAGTAGACCGAGAAATATCGCGCTCGTTGTTGCGACGAATAAGAGAAAACTCTTCCAAATCTTCGCGTCGGCATCGCTCATAGGAACAGAAATAATCTGAGCACCGACCGTCTCATTCATTTTCCAGCCAAATCCATTCTTGGATCCGTAGAGAGCAACCAGTGACGGAGGTGCCTTCTCAGGTGTCGAATGACATACCAAACAATCGGCGTTCCTAATCACCAATGGATACGTTGCTGTGTAGAAAGCACCGCTTTCGGTATTACGGATACGAATGTCCCTATCCATTGCAGGGTTCTTTCTCAACGCTTCGATAATTTCGACTTCCCAATCCTTGGCCTGATCGGATGGATTTGTTGGGTTTAGCGCCGCCTCTTTATAGTAAAATTGCGGGTAGCGCTCACGGAAATTTCGGAATACAGTTTGCGCAGAGAAGGAGGGCACCGTCTGCGGTAGGAACTGAACAGACGACTGATCTGCAAGCAGCGGCTGGACCTCTTCAGACGTATAGCGCCGCACCGAGAGCGCCTGGGCGCGCAAAACATCGATCTGCGACTGCAGTTGTTCGATGGCTTCGCGGCGAGAGATCTGGTAGAAGATGAAGGAAGAGAGGACAAGCCCGAATAGGAAGCAGGCCGCCAAGATTAGGTTGAATTTTAACTGTAGACCCACCGGCTGCTTCTCCGACCTAAGAAAACTGGGTGTGATGATGATGGCTCCCGCAGGACCGCGCCCGTCAAGGGATATGGCTAGCTATAGTAACGCGTCTCAGGACACGGGGGTAGAGGGCTACGGCAGGATCTCCAGAGCGCGCGTCCGAGGTGGTTCCGCCCTGTTGACGGCAGCCGTGGCGGCAGCGGCGCTCACGCTGATTTGTACCGATGCCGCCCTACAACCCGCGCATGCCGGCGCGCGCGTAGCAATGATTTTGGCTTCCGAGGACTACCAGAACTTCAGGCGTTCCGAGGTGGGGTTAAGCAAAGCTGAAGAGATAGTGGATCTCCTGCGAGCCCGCGGTTTCGACACAGCCATCGTAACCAATCCCGCAAACGCGGCAGCGCGGGCGGCGCTCCGTGACTTTGCGACGAAGGTGGCGACCGCTGATATCGCATTGGCCTTTCTGCTCGGGCACGGTCTTTCGAGCGTAGGGCAGACGTTTTTCTTACCGACCAATGCGTCTATCGACCGCTCGACCGATCTCCTTTCACGTGGGCTGTCGGTGACCAACATTGCACAAATCGTGAGCCGAGCCCAGGCGGGTGGGGTTTGCTTTCTCATGACCACACCGAATTTTGTTAAACCAATCGATGGCGTGGATGTAAAGCCGCAATTTGACAGTGACGCAAAGAATATTGCGGTCGCATTCTCTAACTCGACCAAAATACCGATCTCGCGCATTGAGGCGGCCGCTGGGCTTGCGGCAAGCGATGTAGTAAATTTGTTGCAGAAGCAGCCCAATGCCGACCTCAGACAGCTGATTGCTGCGTGTGGGTCCCAACAACAAGGTACGGTCTACGGCCTGGCAGCGAATGTGAGCCTAGCAGCGCCGGAAAAGAGCCGCCCGGTCGAGGCCGAAACCGAAAAGAAACCCGCAGCGTCAGCATCAGCGCCGCCACCCGCGCCGGTCGAAAGCTACACCGCGCTGGAAACTCTGGAGCGGTTACTCGATCCCCGGCAAGTGCGACGAATTCAAACGCGGTTGGCGGAGATGGGCCTCTATCAAGGTCCCATTGATGCGGTTATTGGTATTTTAACCCGCAATGCCATCAAGGAATACCAGAGAAAGACGGGAGTCGCAGAAACGGGCTTTCTAACGCCGGAGCAGCTGGCGGCGCTGACCAAAACGCCATAGCGCCGGCCATCGCCATTTCTTTTTTGCGTCGGCAGCACCCTACCCCTCTTTTGCATTTGGTCTCACTGCCCTGTTCGGGCCGGTGGGGCGGATATTTTCCCGATACGCCCCTGTGGCAGTCGTGAAGCCCATTGTTCGCAGGGTTGCTGACGCAAGACATCCAGCGCTCTTCCGTCCCGGCTGGATTGGTGCGGCCGTGCTGGTGGGACTCTGCCGCCCGCTCACTGCATCATATTCGCGCCAGTTGGGCATGGATCGAGCACACCTCAAGCGTGGTCCTGTTCGGCACGCTGGGCCCCGCAACGCCCGTGCGGCGTTGCGGACCGGCTCCTTGCCGCAGCGACAGGGTGATGTCAGGGAGAATCCCAAGACGCCTCAGGATTTCGGGCCGCGACTTGACGTGGGCTGGTCGAGTTCTGAACCTGAGACGGACATCGGCCCCTAGCATTTAGGAGACCCACAGATGAGCCTAGCCAAAGACCATCAGGGCAGCGCGACGTCGAGCGGCAAGGCTCTCGTCTACCAGGTGCTCGCCGAGGATATCAGGGCGATAGGCATCGAGGCCGCGTTCGGCCTCATGAGCGATGACACGGCATTGCTCGCGACCGCACTTGACACTGCCGGGGTGCGCTTCTACGGGGCGCGGCACGAGAACACGGCGATCACCATGGCGGAGGCATATGCCTACACCACTGGCCGCATTGGCGTGGCTGTGGTCGGGCGGGGACCCGCGCTCGCCAATGGTTTGCACGGCGCTGTCTATGCGAGTCGAACAGGCTCGCCTGTTCTCTTGATCTATGGGGAAGCCGCAACGAGCGGCCGGCCCAACGGGCTTGGACCGGACTACAAAGCGATCGATGGGGTCGGCGTGCTCAGGTCAGCAGGGCTGCGTGCGTTCACTGCAGCGAGCCCGCAGTCCGCGCGCATGGCTCTCGCTGATGCAGTAGCGAACGCGGCGGGGGGCGCCGCGGTCAGCCTGCATCTGCCCACCAACGTGCAGCTTGCCGAGATCGACCGGCCGAAGGAACGGCTGGAGGTTCGCCAACTCGAGCGCGCTCCCGCGCCTGCCACGACCCAATCGCTAGCGGCTGCAGCGGCAGTCCTGGCAAAAACCAGCCGGCCACTGGTCCTCGCGGGATTGGGTGCCCATCGCGCCGGTGCCCGCATTGCGATCGAGACCCTGGCCGAGAAGATTGGCGCCCTCCTCGTCACCACGGCGCGTGGCAAGGACCTGTTCCGCGGCAATCCCTATAATCTAGGCATCATCGGCTCGTTCTCGCACTCGGTTGCGCGGCGGATGGTAGAGCAGGCCGACTGCGTGCTGGTGTTCGGCGCGAGCCTAAACTTCCTCACCACAAGCTTTGGGTCGTCTTTGCCGCGGGTGCCGCTTATCCAGGTCGATGCGGTGCGTACCAACATCGGTCGGTGGCTCAATGCCGATGTCGCGCTCGTTGGCGACGCTCGGCTGGTTGCCGAGCAGCTCATCGCGACGCTTCCAGCGCGATCGGAAAAGAAACCCTTCCACCATGAAGCGACACGCAGCCTCATCTCCAGCTTCGATCCCGCAGGAGATTTTCAAGCCGCCAACACGACCCGCACGCTCGATCCGAGGACGCTCGCTATGGAGCTCGAACTGCTCCTACCGCAGGACCGGCACCTCGTGGTGGACAGCGGCAATTTCCTCAGCGTCGTGCCCTACTTGAGCGTTCCAGATCCCGGCTGCTTCAAGATGACCGCCGACTTCGCTTCGATCGGCCTTGGTTTTGGCGCAGCGCTGGGGGTCGCGATGGCCCGACCGGAAAAAACCACAGTGCTGGTGATCGGCGATGGCGGCTTCCTGATGACCATGGGCGAGCTTGAGACAGTGGTTCGTGAGGACCTGCCGATGGTGATCGTTTTGATGAACGACTGCGCCTACGGTGCGGAGCTTCACTTTCTCCGGCTCAGACAGCAGCCGGTAGCAAAGTCCGTGTTCCCCGACGTGGACTTCGCACCCATCGCCGAAGGCTTCGGCTTCGAGGCCGCGACGATCCGCACCCTCGAGGACCTGCACAAGGTTGCGCCGAAGCTGCGCAAGCCTGACGGACCCATCTTCCTAGACTGCAAGATCAACGCCGACGTCGCGGCGCCTTTCATGAGCGAGTTCGCGCACTTCGAAGGCCGTCACTGAACCGGGTCACAGCCGGTCGTGGCAGAGAACAGCTGGGGCTGATAGGCGTCGGCTCGCGCGCAGGCGGCTTTGGGCTTCAATGAGAGGCCCCGCATGAACGCTTGCGACGTCGTGACTTACCCATCAGTCCGTCGACCGCCGATTCCCGTCGGGAGGTGCTGGGCTCGGCGCAACCGGCGCACCGCCCGCCAAAGAGGGGCAGATACCCCGCAGAGGTATCTGCCCTTAAGACAGCTCGCCCTGAGCGAGATCAGCCGGCGAGCTGTCCGCAGAACGGATAGAGGCTACCGCTATTCCCGTCATGATAGAGGTCGGGTGTGGAAAACTCTTTCGACAGATCGTCGGCGGCAGTGGGCCGAGCGAGTAGAGGTCGATCTGACCACCGGCTTGTTCGTCGCGCGCCGCCTCGTCAGAGGAAGGCCCGGTGGGGCGTCGCACTCGGACAGATTTATCGCCGCTCCGGAATGATCAGCTATGTGAACTACACGTAGGAATAGAGGCTGCTCCTATCCGTTGTCCGGCAGCTCGTCTCAATTCCGCACCCTGACGGGCCAACTTCATGAGGCAGGCGTCGCACCCCAACCGGCACCTGCCCTTTTTATATTCTTGCTGGCCGAGCGGTCAGCCGATTACCGCGGCCGAGCTGCGTGAGCAGCCCGCGCCTAGAGCACGAAGGTCGACCGGCGAAGCGCATCCATCTCGCAAATCTACACTGGGCCTTGCCGACGCCCGCGACTGACGATCCCAACCGAACTCGAGTGCGGTCGCGGTTTTGCCTTAGTTCGGTGCCACAAGGCCGTGGCTGCGACGCGTTTGCGTCCACCTCCGCAGCTAACGCCCCGGATGCCTGTATGCGTCGCCGGGGCGTCATTGTTTCGGCTCCCGATCTGCGCGACCTCAATCCAGCACTGGGTGCCGGACTTTGGCCAACGCCACGCTTGGCGCCGCGGCAGGTGGGTGAATAGCCAACGTCCAGCCGGCGAGTTGTATGTCGCGGGTTCTTTCGCGTGGGCATGATACCTGCAGCGTGTGCAGATCGTCGACCGATTCGGAACCACGTACGCCGTCAAGCGCTGGGCTCTCGGGAACGGCGCCACGGTGTATTACGTCCTCTCGCTCGCCGGCGACGCGGTGGTCGCGCGAGCCGTTCTCCAGGTGGTCCGATGCTGCGTGTCCGAAATCCTGGTTTACCACCGGGCCAATCGCCGTCGTGGGATCGCATCGGCCCTGTACCGTTTGATCGAGGCCGATCTCGGCCTGCCGTTGGTCCCGAGCCGGATACTATCTCGGGCGGGGAGTGCGTTCTGGGCTAGCCGCCGATAAGGGCGCGTGCCGTCTTACACCTTCGGGCGCGTACTGCGGTTTGTCTGGCTAAGGGACTAAAATGCCCGCTCCATTCAGCCACTCTCGAAGCTCGGGTACGCCAATCCCGCGCAAACTCGTCGAACGGCATCCTCGCCGCCGAGGTCAGGAGATTTCGAGACGCCGCACGACACGGCCTGTCGCGGGAGACGTCGTTCGGAACACCAACGCCAGTTCCTTACCGAGCTTCCCGTAGAAGAAACCGAACTCGAGAATGACATTCGGGCGACCCTGAACTCAAGGATTGCACCCGGCTGGAGGATTGCGCTTCATGAGTTGAGCTACGCCGTCGCGACCGGCGTGATCGTGGTTTCGAGGTGCTGAACCCAGCGACCTGCCTTCACCGCTCAACCCAGCACTGGTCTTGGGCGAAACCGATCTCCTGAGCATCGAGCTGAGCACGTCGATTTTCCGAACCAACGGGCGATGCAACATCCGAAATGCCATGCCGCTTGCGCATCGTCTGCTGCGCAACGAAGATGCGGTTGATGGCTTGCTTGCCGGCGCCCTGCCGACGGGCGAGGCCTAGGGAGGAGACATGAGATGACCGCGGGAGAAGCCGCTGCATCTAGTGGGAGCGAATTGACCGCAACCGAACGCAGCGCGCTGAAGAAGGCGGCATGGCGGCTGCTACCGCTCCTCACCATCGCCTATCTCTTCAACTATTTCGACCGCACAGTTGTCGGCTTTGCAGCGCTGACCATGAACCGTGACATTGGGCTGACCTCGAGCCAGTTCGGCTTTGGCGCCGGACTCCTGTTCGTCACCTATTGCCTATTCGAAATCCCGAGCAACCTGGTTCTCTACCGGGTCGGCCCACGGCGGTGGCTCGCGCGCATCATGATTACCTGGGGTATTATCTCGGCCTCGACCGCCTTCGTCGTCGGACCCCACAGCTTTTATGCTGCGCGCCTGTTGCTGGGCGCCGCCGAGGCGGGTTACTTCGTCGGCGTCACCTACTATCTCTCCGCCTGGTTCCCGGTGCAGGTCCGCACCCGCATGCTCGCCTGGTTCCTTGTCGGCATTCCGCTGTCGACGGTAATCGGCGGCCCACTTGCGGGGTTGCTGCTGCAGCTCGACGGCGTCAGAGGATTTGCCGGTTGGCAATGGCTGTTCTTGGGTGTGAGCTTGCCCTGCGTTGCCTTTGGGCTCATCGTCTACGCAGCGCTGAGCGACCGGCCGCGGGACGCCAAGTGGCTCGCCCCCGCAGAGCGTGATGCGCTCGTCGCCATGCTGAAGAGCGAGACGCGCGAGCGGCAGAGGTCAGAATTCTGGCCAGCAGTGCGCGACCTGCGCGTCCTCATCCTCGCCAGCGTGCAGTTCTGCTTCACACTGGGTTCTTACGGGATCGGCATCTGGCTTCCGCAAATCGTCAAGGGTTACAAATTCTCGGACCTCGAAGTCAGCCTAATCGTCGCCGTGCCTTATCTCTTCGCCTCAGCGGCAATGATCGTATGGGCTTGGCATATCGACCGCACCGGCAAGAAGGTGGCCAACCTCGCCGTCGCCTGCTTTCTTGGAGCGGTCGGCTTGGTGGCGTCGGTGCTGCTCACCGGTTCGCTGCTGGCCGCGCTCGCTGGCTTGACTGTCGCGCTCGTCGGCGTGACTTCGGCACGCGCCATCTTCTGGAACGTACCGACGCGGTTCTTGACCGGCATCGGCGCCGCGGCGGACTGGCCTTCATCAACACCATCGGAGTATTTGGAGGCTTCGTTGGCCCCAGCATGATGGGCTGGCTCAAGGATTGGACCGGCTCGTTCTCCGCCGGATTGATGGCAATGGCCGCTATCATGCTGGCCGCAACGCTGCTCGCCGCCTCGCTCAAACTTCTTGTCAAACAAGAGTAAAGCAAGGTCTGCACAGCCTTGACGATTGGAAATGCCGGCGGGTAAAGACCGATCAAACCCGCCAAGCCATTGGCACTCGGTTGGGCGGGTCGGCGCACTTGACCACCATGGCTGGGCGCGGATGAGATTGGAGCCTCTTGCGCTTGCCGGCAGAAAATCTCGAAGACGTAGCGAAATGCGACACGGTCTGCCTCTGCTGACCGGCGAGCGTTAGTCTGCGGCTGTCGGCATGCGCGCTCTATACGCGCGCCCAGCCATCTTCAGTGCGACCCAGACGCTAAGGGCAACCAAAGGTGCTCGGGGAGGCTGCAACGTAGCAGCGGTTGATCGGCTATCCCTAAGCTACACATGCCTTCCAGACAGCTCATGCGCATCGCCTGACTATGCGCGACGCAGTAATCTTCTTCTCTAGTTTCCCGCCCGCGCCTCAGGACCCTCCGTCACGTCGTGAGATCCTCAGGTACCAAACGTACCGCGGACATGGATTTGAAGATTTCCATGCCCTGGAGCACCTGTTGTTGATGCCACCACAGATGTGCGGGGAGTTGGCACGGGGGCGTATCGATCAGACGGAAAGATTTACCGTGTGCGATGTGCTTGACTTGGGACATCAGAGTGGGCGGATTCGCCTAACTGCGTGTATTGGCCATACTGGCAGGCTTGGTTCAGCCTGCTATAACGTGGGTACACCTCCCTCAATGTCGCAGCTACGTTGCGGGTGTTGCTGATGCTCTTGTGGCGACGTTCCAGCCTTGGTCCAGAACACAGCTCGCGCCCACCGGGCCAGCGGCGGTCAATTCAAGGTTTGGCATCAGACGGCGCTGATGCTGATGCCAAAAAGCTCCGCAATCCCATCGCACTTTCATTCTTAGCGCTTGCATGCATCATTGGCGGCATCGTGCTCGGGGCACTCCTGAGGGGTCAGTTACCTGAACAAAGTCTTGCCGGGGACGCGAAGGATGTAGTGCGGCTGGGCACCGGTCTGATCGGAACGATAGCAGCCCTTGTTCTCGGTCTATTAATCGCTGCCGCCAAGAGCTCACACGATACACAAAATGCTCAAATTAGGCAGATGACAGCCAATATCATTCTGCTCGACTCCCTTTTGGCAGAATTTGGAGGAGAGGCGAGAGTGCCTCGCGAGCTCCTACGGCAGGTCGTCATCAATCTAGTCAATCGCGTGTGGCATGATAGCAGACCAAACGTAGTTGCTCCCTATGAGGCGAGCACCGAGGCCGAGGCGTTCAGTGCGCAAATTCAGCGACTATCCCCTCAGACGGAAGCGCAACATTCGCTGCACGCTCGGATGATAAAGATGACCACGGATCTGTGGCGAACGCGCTTGTTGTTGTTCACGGAGAAGGACGACGCTCTTCCGATGCCGTTCCTGGTCGTGCTGGTATTCTGGATCACCATCATTTTCGCAAGTTTCAGCCTGTTCGCGCAGCCCACTCCGATGGTGATCGGCGAATTGCTCGTCTTTGCGCTGTCAGTTTCCGGAGCCATCTACCTGATTTTGGAACTAAGTCAGCCGTTTGGAGGCTTGATGCAAATACGTAGTGAACCACTCCGTAATGCTCTCTTGCCGCTTGATTCTAAACGGTAAATCCGGCCGATTGGACAAAGCTTAAGTCTCGCCATCACCAGCCGCGCAGACCGTTATGGCGGCCTCACGCGCATTTTGTTCGGGCGGATGGGTCGTCAGGCCAATGGCTCGACCGATGCGGACACCATCGCGCATCGCTACCACGAACGGCGCCTGCCAACTCTTGGGCTTTACCGAATTCAGCTACTGCCGGGACGGTCGCTGCTATCGGCCGAGGCGACCTGACTTCGTTGGCCTGAGCCTTGTGATCGGCACATTCATTGTCACGCTGCGTCACGGGCCGCGTCACGGGCCACGGCTGAAACTCGGAGTACGGTCGCACTCCTGCCGCGCGGGGCTCGTGTGGGTTTGACCTTAAGTTGCGATATCATCATACGTCCAGTTGCAGAGATAGCCGGCATTCTCCGATCCCCTTCGACGATGCTTCATCCCTGTCTCGGGAAGTCCTCAGCTCCTTCCCAAGCAGAAGTCGGCATTAGACGAGTGACGAAGGGCGCCGGTGCGTTGAGGTTCCTCAAGCCAGTTCGGCTATAGCCGAAGGCCGTCTACCAAGCACAGAAGCTCCTGCTGCATTGGGCTGTTGCGCTGCGCCACCTTCACCACTGTCGCTGCGCATTCTTGATCTCGCCCCAATTGCCGCGCCAGGTGCCGAACAAGTCGTCGTGCGCGAGATCATCGACGGATTGCCGCTCGGTCCACGCCTGCTGTCAGTGCATAGTGCTTTGCTGTGCAGCCATGTGCCACCAGTGCAATTTTATACCGTGCAACCGCTAAATAGCAGCGCCGCAAACGCGGTCCTTGACGCTTGCGTTCGATCCGGCTCACATCTCAAGAAAAATTGCGAGGAGGAAACAATGCGAGCCACCAAAATATCCCGCCGGCACCTCATGTCCGGAGTAGCCGGTGTCGGCGCGACCATTCTGCATTGGCCGGCAAACGCCGCCGAATTCACCTACAAATTCGGGGCTTCGTCACCCATGGAGCATCCGGCCATGGCCCGGACGAAGATCGCCGCCGACAAGATCCGGCAGGCAAGCAATGGCCGGCTCGACATCAGCATCTTTCCCAACAGCCAGCTTGGCGGCGACACCGCGATGATCTCACAGGTCATTTCCGGGGCGATGCAGATGTACCTGCTGCCGATTGATCTTCTCGCCCCGCGCAAATCGGTCTGCGGCATCACCGGCACTGGTTTTGCTTTTCCGAATTATGACGCCGTCTGGGCGGCCATGGATGGCGATCTTGGCAAGCTGCTGCGCTCAGCAGCCGCCGACCTCGGCATCTACTGCCTCGAAACCAGCTACGATCACGGCTTCCGCCAGATCACGGCAAAATCTAAGGCGATCAACGGCCCGGGCGACCTGCGCGGCTTCAAGATCCGGTTGCCGGTGGCGCCATATTTCCTTGTGCTCTTCCGGCATCTCGGCGCGGCTCCGACCTCGATGAATTTCAGCGAGGTCTATAGCGCCCTCCAGACGGGAGTGGTGGACGGGCAGGAGAATCCGCTCGTCCTCATCGACACGGCGAAGCTGTATGAGGTGCAGAAGTACTGCAGCCTGACCAACCACGTCTGGTCCGGCTTCCACGTGGGCTTCAATGTGAACGCCTGGAAGAAGCTGCCGGCCGAGCTGCAGGCTCTGGTGACAGAGACTTTCACGGCGGAGGTCCGCGCCCAGCGTCAGGACTTTCTCAAGATGACCCAGGACGAGCAAATGACGCTTACGGCGAAGGGTATGGTCTTCAACACACCCGACATAGAGCCTTTCCGCGACGTGCTGGTGAAGAGCGGCTTCTATCTCGAGATCAAGAACATGGTCGGCTCGCAGCAGGCATGGGACCTACTGCAAAAGTATGTCGGCAACCTCGGTTGATTTATGCCTGCACACGAGCGGTCCGGCGAATAGGAGCTGCGCAAGATGCACCCGACGGAAACGGGCGGGGTCACGGCATTTTTGCCCGGTAAGGCGTCCGGCATGCGGCAAGCGGCCTACGTCGTGGACAATCTCATCGGCCGCCTCGCCGAGGTGATCGGCTCCGCCATCGTCGTCGCCGAAACGATCATCCTGTTTGCTGGTGTCGTCTCGCGTTACGTATTCAATAGTCCAATCATCTGGACCGACGAACTCGCCAATTTCCTGTTCCTCTGGCTATCTATGATCGGAACCGTCGTGGCGCTGCGTCGCAACGAGCACATGCGGCTAACCACGCTTGTCAATTGGGTCCGACCTGGTCTAGGCAAGTGGTTCAATTCGGTCGCTGCCCTGGTCGTGATCGCCTTCGTGGTCGAGATCCTCCTTCCGGCCTACGAGTATACACGTGATCAGCAATTTACCGAGCTCACGACGCTGGGAATCTCCGAGGGCTGGCGGGCCGCCTCGATCTTGGTTGGCATGTCGCTCGCGGCCGTCATCGCCATCCTGCGCCTCGTCGAGACGACGACGCTGCGCAATTTCCTGCTGGCGGTGCTGGTGGTCGGCGGCGTCAGTCTGCTGCTCTGGTACTTCAAGCCACAGCTGACGACAATGAAGTTCGGCAGTCTGTTCGTCTTCTTCATCCTGATCGTCGGCGCCTGCGTCGCAATCGGTGTACCGATCGCCTTCGCTTTCGGCATCGCCACCATGTCCTACCTCGCGGTCACTTCGGAGACACCAATTTCCGTCGTGGTCAACAGGATGGACGACGGTATGTCGAACCTGCTGCTGCTTTCGGTGCCGATGTTTGTATTCCTGGGGCTGCTTATGGAATCGACCGGTATCGCCCGCGCCATGGTGAATTTTCTGGTTGCGCTGGTCGGCCACGTGCGCGGCGGTCTCTCCCATGTGCTGCTCGGTGCCATGTATCTCGTCTCCGGCATTTCGGGCTCGAAGGCAGCCGATATGGCCGCGGTGGCGCCGGTGCTGTTTCCGGAGATGCGGCGCCGGGGACAGCATCCGGGCGAGCTTGCCTCGCTGCTGGCTACGTCATCGGCCATGTCAGAGACCATCCCGCCCAGTCTCGTGCTGATCACCATCGGTTCGGTCACCAACGTATCCATCTCGGCTCTGTT
>Ga0075424_100004758_pt1 | contig 12870 bp, 10 predicted proteins | sample SoiMethybrSBSTD3_FD_75301 | JGI IMG/M metagenome (GOLD analysis project Ga0075424, IMG submission 75301) | Bulk soil microbial communities from a Populus tree surrounding site in Tennessee, USA - Soil MetaG P. TD hybrid SBSTD3 | ecosystem: Environmental > Terrestrial > Soil > Tree plantation... | reverse complement strand
CCATACGTACTTTTTCATGATCTACGGGAACGGCGAGAACACCGCGACCGGCGATCGCTTTCAAGAAGTCCCCTGAAGACCACGCGGGCTTCTTCACAGTAAATATGACGATGTTGGTTTGTACTTTTGCCGGATCGATAGCGATGCCTGGCATTGCGGCTAATTGCTCGGCGAGATACTTCGCATTGTCGTGATCGATGTGCAACCGCTTGGGCCCCTTTTCTAAAGCGACCAGGCCCGCTGCCGCCAGCACACCGGCCTGGCGCATGCCGCCGCCGAGCATCTTACGAATGCTACGGCAGCGCTCAATGAACTCACGTGTCCCGACGATCATGGAGCCAACGGGCGCGCCGAGTCCCTTGCTCAAACAAAATTGGACAGAGTCGAACTTTTTCGTGATCTCTGGAATTGTTTCGTTCAAGTAGGTGGCGGCGTTGAATATTCGAGCGCCGTCCAAGTGAACACGAATTCCAGCCTCGTGTGCGTTATCGCAAATCTCCACAGCTACGCGAGTGGGATAGACTGTTCCCCCGGCCATGTTGTGAGTGTTTTCCAGGGAAATCAGGGCAGTCTGAGGGCGATAATAAATCTTTGGCCGAATCGCTTGTGAGACGGTGGTCCAATGGAGTATTCCATCTTCGCCTCGAACCACACGTGGAAGAACACCGGCGATCGCCGACATGGACGCCATCTCGTAGTTGTATATATGGCCGGCCTCTTCACAGATCACTTCCTGCCCTGGGCGAGTATGCGCAAGAATGCAGGACAGATTACCCATCGTGCCCGAAGGGACGAACAAGGCGGCTTCTCGCTTGAAAAGATCGGCGGCGCGGTCTTGTAGCCGATTGATCGTGGGGTCCTCGATAAAAACATCGTCGCCGACTTCCGCGTCGGCCATCGCGCGCCGCATTTCACCCGAAGGCTTGGTTACAGTGTCGCTTCGGAGGTCGATAACAGATTCGGCCATAACAATTCCTCAGTCACGCCGTTGGCGACGAGCCACCCGGCGGGAGTAAGCTTCAGAAACCTACCGTCGAATTGGATCACTCCAGCATCTTCCAGGTCTCCGACCGTATCAAACCATCGTGTCGGATAGGTAACCGCGAGTTCTTCGGCGATCTTCCATACATCGAACCCACACGTTCGCCGTAGCCCGATAAGAAAAGCTTCTTCGAGCTGCATCTCCCGCGTCAGAATCTCTTGACCGACTATCGGCAAACGCCCCTCATCGATCATGTCGGCATATTGTGCGAGTGAGACCGTGTTCCAAAACCGGCGGGGCTTTGAAAACGAATGTGCACTTACACCAAAGCCGCGGTAAGGCGCACCGGTCCAATATTTCAGGTTGTGCTTGCATTCGAAGCCCGGGCGCGCCCAGTTTGAAATCTCGTAATGGATATAGCCTGCTTCGGCCAGCCGCTCTGCGGCATAGATATAAAACGTGGCGAATACATCATCGCTGGGAGTTTGTGCGCGGCCTCGGCCCCAGGCGCTGCGTTCTTCCTCATCCAGCATGTAAATCGAGACGTGTTCCGGCAACAATCGAATAATGTAATTTAGATTTTCTTTCCACACGTCGAACTTCTGGTTCGGTAACCCTGCAATCAAATCCACACCAAGATTGGTGAAGCTGTGCTTCCGGAGCAACGTCAAATCCCGCAGCACATCGTCAGCAGAGTGAAGACGTCCGGCATTTTTTAAATCGTCATTGTTGAATGATTGCGCACCGACATTAATGCGATTAACGCCCGCGCACCTGTAAGTTTCGAGCTTCGCTTCTGTCAGGGTTCCGGGATTAGCTTCGAGACTGATTTCAACAGCTCCTTTTGGAAAAACCGATATGATGTTCGCGATTGAATTCGCATCAACAATGGAAGGCGTACCGCCACCGAAGAATATCGTTTCAGGCGGTTCGACGAATTCTGATAGCGTGATTTCGCGTATCAGCCGCTGCACGTAGGGCTGATACGTATCTTCCCCGGATACTACAACGGTAAAGGCGCAGTAGTAGCAGCGCTGCTCACAGAATGGAATGTGTACGTAGACGCCGGATTTCATAGCTCGCGATAAAACAAAGCGCCCAGACGGCTCCAAGACAGTCGTAGCCTACGTCGATGAGCGAGGAATTTCGGGAAGCGGTGAATCGCTGGTGTAGCTCGTCGAACATCGCTGCAAGTAGAACGACCAGGATCGTTACCACCTTCGGTTTAATCAGGTCCTGCTGTTCCTGTTGAACAATTCTGTAAGTAAGAAATGCCAGGATGAAGTATTCACTGATGTGGCTGAACTTTCGAATGAATTCGTGCCAAATGTGAAGCTGGTGTGACGAAGCGCTCGGAAAGAAGAACATCAGGATAGGGACAATGACCTTCGATGTCTGCCCCGTCGAAAATTGATCGGTGGAAAAGAAAAACATCGTGAAAAGCCAAAGAATGAGGGGAGTCCAATATTCGACGACGAGTCTTTTCACTGGGGCTCGAACTCTTTGATTTCAACGACGACATTATCCTCGAATGTGACGAACCTTGCGCGCAGCCCACGCAAATAATAGAGCCATTGTTCGTAGGTAGGCTTACTCGGGTCGCGAAATTTCTTGTCCGGGCGGCCGATCGCCATGAGGACCGTGCTCCGGTCCATGCCGATCCTGGCTTCCTTTACCTTAACGGCCTCCTGGAATTCAACCGGGAGAGAGTCGATCCCGGTTTTCATGAAAGTGCGTTTGTTGAAATCGAGAAGAGGATTGAGGATGTCTTTCAGTTGATCGGGCTTGAGATCGGGAGGCACTTTCTTCGCAAAGCGAACGACAATCTTTGAACCTTTCGCTTTCGCCGTCTTGTCTTCCTTGCCGACTGGCGCGGTTTTGTCTCCCATGCCGACCCCAACCTGGACGCGATCGAGAAAACTCTTCTTGTTTTTTCCGCCGCCGTCGAGCTCGAGGGCAATTCTGTCATCATCAAAAGCGATATCGGTTATAGTGACGACCTTCCCGGTCTCAATCGATTGGCCGTTCTTTCGCAGGTCTCTATCCAACTTCTCCTGGTTCACTTCGCCGGAATCAGACAGTTCAACACCATCTTCACCGAAGGGCAAAGCAACGCGGGCCGCCGCCTGGTCCGCAATGACCGTCCGTAGAATTTCAAATCGGGCATCTTTAGAGATCTGAGCTGAGGCGGGCAGAGCCAGGCAAAGACTGACCAAGCTGGCTAAAAGCTTCCGATGACGCATGCTCAAAGTTTACCACCGAGACAGGGAAAACCAATTGCACTTAAGGGTGCGCTCGGCTCCCCTCTTTTGGCGCGGTCTATGACCGCGCGTATTTCATAATCCCGGCAAAACCGCGCGGTCATAGGCCGCGCCTACAGGCGAAAACAGTTCCGCCCGTCGTCTAGTTCTCTACGCTGACGAGATTGGCAAACAGGCGATAAGCGCCTTTCGTCCCTGCCGGCAATTGCCGGAAAAAGGAGTACCCCGTATAAATGTAGGTTCCCTTGCCATACTTCCCAATCACGAGGCCACCTGCGCGGCCCGGCTCCCCGGGGTCGGCGCTTTCCAGGGGAGCAACGTACCGCGGATCCCACGACCTCAAGAAGAACGTGCCGCGTTCGTCTACCCAACCCTCAAAGTCTTTGTCCGTAATCTTGTTCGGAACATTCATAACGGAAGTCGCGGGCTCCAGAATTTTCACCGGCGCATCTTCGTGAGTGACTCGCTCCGTATTGTTCTGATTGACGTTCGGCATGGTGATTGGATATGGAGCAATTTGAATGTTACCGACTTCGTTGGATCGATTGTATTGCGACACAAGTGTGCCGCCATTTGAGACGTATTCCATGAGCCGCTGGTTATACGATCGCAAGTCGTCGCGAACAGCGTAGGCACGCACTCCGAGCACGATGACAGGAAACTTGGAGAGGTCCGCTGTCGCGATATCTCGAGCGGAAAGCATCGTTACGTTAATCCCCAGCTGCCGAAGTGCGTCCGGAACCGTATCACCAGTCCCTTCAATGTAGCCGACTGATGTGACGGTCGTGGCAACATCCAACACTTCCACTTTCGATTGCGCCGGCGAATAAACATACCGAGGCTCAATATGAGGATACGCAATCGTCGTGTAACCACTCCGAAACTCCTGGCCGCCCGACTTCATCACCGCGCTAATCACAAAATCACCGGCTGTGGCCGGCACGGAAACGGTGAATTGAAGGGCGGTTCGTTCCCCCTGCTGTGTCAGGCTTACCGGCCGGGTGGGCGGCGACGCCGTCCAACCTGACGGCAAAACCAAACTGACATCCCCCTTGGTGCCCGTTGGGCTCTGGTTCTCCAGGGTCACGATGAATTCCTTCATTCGCGAACCCTTTAAAGGCACGATTGCAATGTCGGGCGACAGAAGAATGGATGCGGGCGGTACAACCTTCAAGAGGTTGCGTTCTTCTCCCAGAATTCGATCGACTCGACGATATTGCGCGGGCCGTCGAATAGCCAGCGTAGTGCCTTGGTAATCCAACTCGACACGCGTTGGCAGGAGGGCGGTATCCATTGGCAATGCCCCGGGCGGTACGTTCGGCCACACGAACCGATCACCTTGCCGCGGCTGGCGCAACCAATAAGGTTGTGTAAAATCCGAACCGACAGCCGCCTTTACTTTGTACTTTTGATCCAGACGTTGGCCGGGCTCTATCGAACCGGTTGTGCCATCGGAACTCTGATTCCAGCCGGACGGCAGGTCCGTAGTCACTCGAAGATTCGAGAATTTCTCCAGTCCACCATTCGTGATGCTCACTGTCAGATTGAATTCCTGGCCGGGAACCACCGTCTCATCCGAGACAATGACGTCCACTGTTAAACCTGCAGCCAGCCGTAAAGCTTCATCGAAATCCTCTTCTTTTTGTTGGAGCAGGAACCGCACGTGTTCATTCGACGATTTCGCTTTCGTGTCCCGCAGAACCTTGAGAGATCCTGCAAGATCGGAAACCACATCGCCAGGGTGGAGTAAATTCACCTTCTGTCGAATCGATGTGATGCGTTGCTCGAGATCCGTCAGATTGGGAGAAATCGCGGGTTCCAAAGCGGCCAAGTCATGCAGTTTGTAGAGGACGCCCTCGAACATTGGAGCGTCCTCGCTGACGGAAACCGTCTTCTGCACGAGTTGCACGCGCGTTTGCCGGGGACCGGCATCCTGGGCGCTTCCCTGTGCCTGGGACCGGTGAAGGCTTCGGCCCTCGGATGCAATCTGGCTGTAAGAGCGACCTAAGGCTCCATCGTATTCGCCCACGTTGATCGCAATTCCGACAGGTGGTGCATTTTGGTCATTCGTCGCCACGTTTATATAAAGCTTCTTCGCCTGCCACGGTTTCCCGTACTCGGGAAAACGAGCGGGATCCGCAGCCGCTTTGAAAGCTTCTTGTGTAATGATGCCGGCCACCTGATGATGACCGTGGCCGTCCCTAGGGGTACCGGTGAAGCGTGAAATGATGATTTCGGGCCGGAAATAACGAATCACTCGTACAAAATCGCCGAGGACCTGCTCGCGCGGCCATTTCGTAAATGTGTCTTCGGCGCTTTTTGAAAAACCGAACTCGTAATTCGGCGTGAAAAACTGTTGCGCATGATCCAATCGACGCGCACCATAAAGTTCTTCAGTGCGAATGACACCGAGAGCTTCGAACAATTCGCTACCGATAAGATTGACGCCGCCTTCGCCTCTCGTTGCGGAGAGATACGCAGTCCGGACGCCTTGGCCTCGCGCCAGCCATGCCAGGAGAGCACTGTTTTCGTCGTCAGGATGAGCACCGGTATGAAGCACACTGCCCACGATATCGAGCCGCTTGAGCGCCTGGGACAACCCCATGCCTCCACGGTCTTCCGGAGTCTCGGTGGCAGGAGTTAAGATTGTTGGGATTGCAAACAGGATCGCGAGGAGAGCGAGAAGTTTTGAGCGTTTAATGTCGCGCATTTTGTGAAATCCCATGATTAACTTTTCGGAATTGTACTAGTATCTCCAGGAACAGGCCACGTTAAACCCATGTCAAACCCGCAACTGTATTGGTTAGGACCGGATGGACAAGAGAACATTCTCCCTCTTGTAGCAGCGGAAGTCCTGATTGGTCGGAAAGGCGATGCGGATATTGTCCTGAACAACCAACACGTATCGCGCCATCACGCAAAGCTGATTAAGACGCCGCAAGGGTACTCGATTCAAGACCTGGGTAGCACGCACGGAACTTTCGTCAATGAAGCCCGGATCGAGCAACATCTGTTAAAGCATGGGGACAAAATTTCTTTAGGCAAGGACCGCGTCGATTTGCACTACTTCCTCGGCGAAGCCAAACCGACGAAAGCAGCGGTCGCGGATACAACAGAGATTTTCGAACGATCGCTGATCGATCTCGGAGTCGTCCTTCCGTCGACGTCCTCGGACCTCGAAAAGATCTCCTGCATTCTGGATTTTCAATACCAGTGGGAACAAATGTTTACGCCGGAAACGGCATTCCAAAAAATCCTGGAGTCGGCTCTCAAAATCAGCGGCGCGGAACGCGGGTTTATTTTGGTCCGCGAACTGGAGGGATTCGGATATGCGGCTGGAATGGATGGGCAGGGCCGCACGCTATCACCATCCCATTTCAAAACGAGCCACACCGTCGTCGACGACGTTGTTCAGAAGGGCGCAGCTGTTTCGATGGTCGAGGGTCTCGATAATCGATATAAAGAACAAGCAAGCATCGTTGCCATGAACTTGCGTGCCGTCGCTTGCTTGCCGTTGACGGGAATACCCTCGCAGGCAGACAAGCCGACGATTCTCGGAATTCTTTATTTGGATAGCACAAAGAGAATGCATTCGCTATCCGGATTGGATCAGCGCATTCTGAACAAGCTTGCTGTTGAAGCCGGCAATGTTCTCGAACGCGTTGAAATGATCAAAAGCATCGAACAGCGAAAAAAGCTGGAGCAGGAACTGACGCTTGCTGAAGAGACACAGCGCTCACTGTTACCTCAAACTCTCCCACAAGTACCAAACCTAAATATCCATGCATTTTCAAAACCGACGCGGTACGTGGGCGGCGACTTTTACGATTTCGTCGAACTTGAAACTGGCGAGTTGTTCGGTGTGTTGGCAGATGTCTCGGGCAAAGGGGTTTCGGCATCTCTGCTGAGCTCTATGTTGCTGGGATGTTTACAGATGCAACTGCGAGCGGGCCTCGCTCTGGATGAGGCAGTCGCCCGGCTGAATCGGTTTCTTTGCGAAAAATCCTCCGCGAGCCGCTTTGTTACGATGTTTGTGTTTACAATGAAGTCCGATGGTAGAGGAAGGTACATCAGCGCTGGACACAATCCGACTTACGTGTATCGCGCAGCTACCCGCGAAATCGAGGAACTGGTCTCGAACAACATGATCGTTGGCGCGTTTCCTTTTGCAACCTATGATGCAGCAGCTCTCGAATTGAATCCCGGAGACGTTTTGCTGGCTTACTCCGACGGGTTGACCGAAGCCGAGAATCCGCGTGGTGAAATGCTGGGCGAAGAAGGTGTGAAGCAGGTGATCCTAGCTCAGGCTCCCTCGGGCTCCAAACAGCTGGAACAAAAATTGCTGGAAACAATACAGAATTTTACGGCTGGCAGGTCGCTCACGGATGACATCACAATAATTCTGGTTGAAAGAGTTGGAGACAGCCTAAAGCCATGATAATGAGGAGCCTATGGATAGCCACGTAAGCTGTTCTGCAAGCGCACTGCTGGATACCTGGTCGTCACATACTTGGGAGGAGGGCGTTCAGCTGGAAAATATCCAGGACATGGAAACCCTCGCCGTCCGAACCGAAAATAGCACTTATGAAATCACCATCATCTGTGGACGCACAGGCGATGTGTTGATCCGGGGGGGTCGATTTTTCCCCGAATTTACCGCCGCCAGGCTGGCAGGTAGCTCGCTCGGCGGAAGTTTTTTGAAGCTGCGCGGAATCTACGTCGGCTTCAGCCTTGAATTTCATTTCGAGAAACGTCTCATCATTACAAGCCGCGTTCGTAATATCTCAGTCGTTGTTCCCTAATAACAAATAAGCCGCGAGTTACGCTGATGCACTGCCGTAACCCGCGGCTTTTACGTCCCTGAGAGCCGTTACCCCCACTCTCCCCTCACCCCCTGTGAGAACGAGTTCTCAGGGTACCGGTCGTCCGGGAACGTTGGAACACAATTCAGCCTATGCAAAAAACAGACCAATGCTCGATTCCTATGGCTGAATGACTTAGAAGAAAGGCCGGGAGAAGGAATTCAAAAATCTGAAGGCAACTTACTGATTTTATGAAGGACGTACGTCATCAAGCGGATTGCAGCATACGTTCATACGCATCTCTGTACTTCTTCGCTGACTGTGTCCATCCCATGTCCTGTTTCATTCCGCCCAGCATCAGCGCTCGCCACGCCTCTTTGTTGGGCCACAGCATTAACGCGCGATCGACTGCAGCTTTGAAGTCTTCAGGATCATATTTTGTAAAGAGAAAGCCGGTCCCCGCGCCGTTCGCAGGATCGTACTCAGCAACGGTGTCAGCGAGACCTCCTGTCCTTCGGACTACCGGCACCGTGCCGTAACGAAGGCTGTACATTTGATTCAAGCCGCACGGTTCGTACTTTGACGGCATTAGGAAAATGTCGGCACCGGCTTCGGTAAGGTGGGCACTGCCATTGTCGAATTCGAACCGGATGCCGGCTTTCGTCCGATGCCTTTCGATAATGCTGCGCAGATACAACTCCGTCTCTTTATTGCCACTGCCGAGGAGAACAAAGTACAGATCTTTCGAGAGCAGGTAGTCCAAAATGCTCATCACTAGATCGAAGCCTTTTTGAACGTCGATTCGAGAAATCATTGCGAGTACCGGCCAGTCCAAGTGCGATGGATCGACTTCGAATTTGTTGAGGAGAGCTTTCTTGTTTTCGACCTTACCGGAAAAGTCGCGCACGCTGTAATTTGCGCGGATCAACTTATCCGTCGCCGGATTCCAAAGCTGATCATCAATGCCATTGAGAATACCGATCAAGTTCGCAGCGCGCTCCAGCAAAACTCCTTCGAGTCCATAACCGAACTCTCTGCTCTCCTGAATCTCACGCGCATACGTAGGACTGACGGTCGTTATAAGGTCTGCGTATGAGATGCCTACTTTCATAAAATTCACCATTCCATAGAATTCAAACGGACTAGTTGGATAGAACTCAGCGTCATTAAAGCCCGCGCGCGTCATCACATCGCGTGGGAACAGACCCTGGTAGCCCATATTGTGGATGGTGAACATCGTGCGCGTGCGCTCGAAAGAATGCCCAGCGCGATAGATTTTTCTTATGTACGCAGGAATCAGTCCGGTCTGATGATCATGACAGTGAATGAGATCTGGAGCAGGCGTGGCATACTTGAAGAATTCCATCACCGCGCGCTGAAAGAAAATCCATCGGTCCGCCTGGTCTGGGTAATCCTTACCGGTGCGCGGATCAACATAGATGCCATCTCGATCAAAGAATCGATCGTTGCCGAGCAGGAATACTGGTACGTTCGAGTTCGGCATGACTCCGCGATGCACGTCATAAGTAACGCTTTCGAAACCTAGAGCGACCCGGCCGCTTCCCGGCGGCACGATGGGTTCAAACCCGTGTTTGGCAAGATCGATGGCGCGATGACGAGGAATGGCAACCGTAACGCGGACGCCGAGTTTCTCGAGCGCAACGGGAAGCGCGCCAAGAACGTCGGCGAGCCCGCCAACTTTGGCAAAGGGCACGCATTCCCCAGCGACCATGGTGACGTGAATCATGACAAAAAGCCGGAACACAAAAAGCACAAGAACCACAAAAGGGAGGTTTTGTTTTTGGGGTCTATCTTTGTGCTTTTTGTGGTTTTTGTGTTCCCTTCACCCTGTTTGATCTTCAACCACTGACGAGCTCTTTCGCACGAAGCGTGGCGCGGACGACGGCCTTGATCAACGTTACCCTCAACCCCCCGTCTTCCAGTTCGAGGATTCCGTCGATCGTGCATCCGGCCGGAGTCGTCACAATGTCCTTCAACTTCGCCGGGTGTTCTCCTGTTTCGAGGACCATCGTTGCGGCTCCGAGTACCATCTGCGCTGCCAACTGGGTGGCGGCTTCGCGCGGAAGCCCGACTTTTACGCCGGCTTCAACAAAGGATTCAATGATGATGTACACAAAGGCGGGACCGCTGGCGCTTAGCCCCGTGACGGCGTCCATGTGTTTCTCATCGAGAATGACAGTTCTTCCAATCGCGTCGAAAATCTTTCGAGCTTGAACTACGTGTTCTGCGGTTGCGTACTTTCCGGGTGCGATCGCCGTCATTCCGGTCTTCACGAGGCATGGTGTATTGGGCATCGTCCGGACGACGGGCACGGGCTTGTTGATAATCCCCTCCATCAATCGCGTTGTTACACTAGCAGCAACGGAAATAACAAGGTGATTGGGGGTCAGATCCTCTTCAACTTGTCGAAGTACTTCCTCCACGGTTTGCGGCTTCACACATAGAAGGACGAGATGCGCTTTGCGAACCGCTTCTCCATTTGACAGGCTGGTCTCAATATCCAGCTTGCTTCGAAGCTGATCCACCCGTTCTTTGTGAGCAGCCGTCGCAATAAACTGCTTCTTCGAAACAATACCCGCGTCGAGCATGCCGGTGATCAGAGCTTCACCAAGTTTGCCTGCGCCCAAAACGGCAATTCTCCTGTTGTCAAACATGCAGTTCCCTTCCCAGTCAAAAGGAATCATAGTATCGTAACGCGTTACCATGTTGATAGGACTTACTGGCAGAAACGCGGCGGGCAAAGGCGAAGTTGCTCGATATCTGCAAAAGAAAAGCTTCTATTACTACTCACTCTCGGACGCGATCCGCGACGAGATTCGATCACGCGGCGAAGAACCCACCCGCGAGCGTCTCATCATCGTCGGCAATGAACTTCGACAGAGATTTGGGGCAAAGGTGCTGGCGGAACGCACGCTGGCGAAGATTGAAGATGACAAGCATTACGTCATCGACTCAATCCGGAATCCCGCAGAAGTCAATGCATTCCGCGAAGCGAAGCACTTCAAATTGCTTCGAATCGAAGCGCCCGCCGATGTGCGCTTTCATCGGATTCTCAACCGCCAGCGGGAGAGCGATCCCAAAACGATGGAAGAGTTCGTCGCGCTGGAAAACCGTGAAGCCGAAGGGGACGATACGTCACAGAACCTTGTGAAAGTCGAGTTGATGGCGGACTATGCGCTGACAAATGACGGCGCACTCGAAAAGCTGTATCCGCAAATCGATGCATTGCTGCTCAGGGTGCTAAAGGAAATTCAGAGACCGAGTTGGGACGAATACTTCATGAACATCGCGAAGGTTGTAGCCTCGCGATCGAATTGCATGAAGCGAAAAGTGGCGGCAATCATCGTGAAAGACAAGCGTGTGATCTCGACAGGCTACAATGGCACGCCGCGCGGCACTCGCAATTGCAATGAAGGCGGTTGCCCCCGCTGCAACAGTTTGGCGGCATCCGGAACAGCTTTGGATGAATGTCTTTGTTCGCACGGCGAGGAAAATGCGATCGTCCAGGCGTCATACCACGGTGTGTCGGTTAAAGATGCAATCATCTACACCACGTTCGCGCCTTGTCTTCAATGCGCAAAGATGATCATTAACGCAGGACTCCGCGAAGTCGTCTATAACCAGGAATACCCGCTCAACGACAGCGCCTTCCGGCTATTCCAGGAGGCTGGTGTGTTTATTCGAAAACTGAGAGTGGAGTAGGAATAGAATTAGCCGCAGCGAGAATGCTCAATGCCCAATTCTCAATTCCCATCCGATGAATTGGGAATTGACAATTCTTATTTCTGCGAAGTGGCTGCGGCCTTGGGCATGTAGTACCCCGCCCGCGCGCGCGCTTTGTAGCGTTTATCTGTCACATCGACACGAATCTTGCGGAAGGTTCCATCCTGCTTGGCGTTCAAGGGCCGATAGCCCATAGTGTACTGCGATCGAAGTTCGTCGTGAATGTCTAGAAAGCTGCTGGCCAGATCTTCAATTTTGAGCGGGAAGAAAGACTTGCCGCCCGTTTCTTCTGCAAACTTCTTGAGCGTCTTGTCACCGCGTTCTTGTTCCTTAGATCCGAAAAACGCAGCAGAGTTGGTGCTGATGCCATAGACGGTTACGAAGTTCCTTTGTGCAGCTTCCAAAGTTTCCGTCATCGACACACGACTTGAATTATCATCACCATCGGTGATCAGGATGACAACGCGGCGTCCGTCCTGACCGTTCAGCTTTTGATTAACGGCAAGGTAGATAGCGTCATAGAGCGAAGTTCCGCCGCCGGCCCGAATTTTGCGGACTTGGTTCGCGAGCTTCTCGGGGTCATCGGTAAAGTCCTGCAGAAGTTCGACACCGGAATCAAAACTGATTACAAGTGCCTTATCCTTGCCCCGCTGCAATGTGGAATAAAAAAATTCGATCGCGGCTTCCTCTTCAAAGCGCAACTTGTCTCTAATGCTTCCACTGGTGTCAACCAGCAAGGCAATTGTGAGGGGCAGGTTAGATTCACTGCTGAAGTTCGTTACGTTTTGAACCTTATCGTCCTCGTAAACCCTGAAGTCCTCCTTTTTGAGGTTCGTAACAAACTTGCCTTTCCGATCAGAGACCGTGACTGGGAAATTCACCAGATTGACTTCGACCGAAATCGTCTGATCATCGCTCTGTTTAACGGCAGGAGGTGCGGGCGGCGTGGATGGCTGTTGCTGGCCTCGCTGAGCGGTAACTAAACTGGACATTGCCAAAAGCAGCACCAAGCCGATTAAAGCCCTTCTCATAAGCCCTCGATTATAACATCGTGCGAAATTGCTGCTCATCCAAGATCGTT
>Ga0075424_100004755_pt1 | contig 12874 bp, 10 predicted proteins | sample SoiMethybrSBSTD3_FD_75301 | JGI IMG/M metagenome (GOLD analysis project Ga0075424, IMG submission 75301) | Bulk soil microbial communities from a Populus tree surrounding site in Tennessee, USA - Soil MetaG P. TD hybrid SBSTD3 | ecosystem: Environmental > Terrestrial > Soil > Tree plantation... | reverse complement strand
GTACTCTAACGCTGATTGATTCCTCTCCGAGACATCATTCCTTCGCGCACGACGCCGGTGGTCACGATCGCGCTGATCGTCATCAACGTCCTCGTGTTCCTCTTCGAGCTGTCACTGGGCCGCGCGGTCGATGCGTTCACGCTCTACTGGGGCCTCGTGCCCGCGGCGTTCTCGTGGGTGACAGTGCTCACGTCGATGTTCCTGCATGGCGGCATCCTGCACGTCGCAGGCAACATGCTGTACCTCTGGATCTTCGGCGACAACGTCGAGGACCGGATGGGGCACGGGCGTTTCCTGGTTTTCTACCTGCTCTGCGGCGTCGCCGCGGCGCTCGCCCAGACCATCACGGCTCCCGATTCGGTCGTGCCCATGGTCGGCGCCAGCGGAGCCATCGCCGGTGTGATGGGCGCGTACTTCGTTCTCTACCCGAAGTCGCGCATCGTCACGCTGATCCCGCTGTTCTTCTTTTTCCACGTGATTGAGGTACCAGCAATCCTCTTCCTCGGCATCTGGTTCCTGATGCAGTTCATCAGCGGGCTGGGATCAATCCTGACCGTAACCGGACAAAGCGGAGGTGGTGTCGCGTTCTGGGCGCACGTCGCAGGGTTCGTGGCGGGAATCAGCGGCGTGGTGGTCTTTCGACGACCGGAGCGCCAGCGCGTCGAATGGTGGCACGACCTGTAGGTTCGAGGTGCGAAGGTCGAAGGTCGAAGTGCAGGCGGGTCCGAGCGTGCCCGCCGAAGCCTCGGCGGAGGCGGGGACCCGGCAGATTATCCGCCTCCAACAATCTTCAACAACAAGTCCTGCGCGGGCTCGAACGACGGCGCAACCTCGAGCGCAGCGAGCGTCTCCTGCTTCGCCTGCGCGTTCTGACCGCCAAGCAAGTAGGCCTGCGCTAGGTCGTAATGCGCGATGGCTACGTCCGCAGGCTTGGCGCCCAGCGCCGCGCGGAACGCCCGGATTGCGGCAGAGGCGTCCTTCCGCTGCAATGCCGCGCGTCCGACCATTGTCTGCGCGTGCGAATCGAACGGATCCGCGTCGACGACGCGGAGGTAGGCTGCCGCCGTGCGCGCGGCATCGCCAAGCGGCTCGAGCAGCTGCGCGCGCTGTCGCGCCGCATCCACATCGTTGCCGTCAACCTTCAGGAACGCATCGAGCGCCTGAATAGCGCGTGCAGTGTTCTTCTGCTCGACAGCAATCTCCGCAATGGTGAGGTTCGGATTCGACTTTCCCTGCAGACCGGGCAGCAACTGGGCCGCCTGTTCGAACGCGCGAATGGCGCCGGCGATGTCACCGGCCTTTTGACGCGCTATCCCCAGGCGCATGTGGACGGCGAAGCTGTCGGGGTTGGCCTGCGCCATCGCCGCGAGCTGCTCCGCACTGGCGTCCGGCGGAATCTCGATCTTTTTCAGCGCCTTCCGCAGCGGACCGAAATCGCGCTCGAACGCGGCATCAAGCCCGGTCTGGACCTGATCGATCCCAACGCCGTAGGTTTCCTTGAGGGCCGCCTCGGTGTCGATCCCGCGCGCGAACGATTTGACGAACGCGTGGAGCTTCGCTTCACCGTAGGTCTTCACGAGATAGTCGACCACCTGAGACGCCTGGTAGTACGACAACACGATCAACTGCGGATCCTGGAATCCTTCGTTGAGGTTCCTCAGTTTCAGCGGTTTGCCCTGCTCGAGCGCCTGCGCGAACGGCACCGCGGTCTCACGGCCCCAGTCGGGACGGGCCTGCGCCTCCTCCCACACTGAGATGCCTTCCGTGAGCCATCGCGGGATGCGGTTGTTCGACATCTGCAGCGTGATGACGTGCGTGAGCTCGTGCCACAGCGTTTCCTGCCAGCTGAACTCGCCCGGGGGACGCGCCTTCGGCGAGTCGAACACGACGACCTGGCCGAAGCAGACGCCAAGCGCGCCGATCATCCCCGGAAGACCCATCGTGCGTACGGCGAAGTCGTCGTGCTTCGGGAACATCTCGACAATGATTGGCCCCGTCGGCTTGAAGTCCCACTGCTTCGACAGCTTCTCGAGCGACTCCTTTGCGAACGGCACCACGTACTCGCGCATCACGGGCGCTTCCTCCGCGCTCATGCGCGCGACCACGTCGCCGTCGCGAATGGTGACGAACTTGTCGAGCGAGTCCATCATCGCCAGCAAGTTGTACGTGACGACGTCGTACGGGTCGCCTTTGAAGGCGCGCTCCAGCACGACGCGGGCGCCAGGTTCGTCGCCTGTCCGCAGCAGCTGCAGCCCCAGCGCCGCATTCGCACTCGGATCGTCGGGATCGATCGCGACCGCTCGCTTCGCGAAGTCCGCAGCCTCGATGTAGTGGTAATTGTGCGAGGAGACTTCGGCCGCAAGCCGATACACCTCGGCGTAGCGCGGATTAATTTTCAGGATCTCAGCGACCTTTGCGTCGAAGTCGCTCTTGCGATCCTCGAGGAACGCGATCGCCGCGTCAATCGAACGCGCTTCGAGGCTGTTGGGATTCACCGCCAGCGCCTTCCGCAGCGATTCCTTCGCCTCGTCCCGTTTGCCGTCGTCGAGCGCAACCTGCGCGTTCAGCACGTGTGCGGGTACGTAGCTGGAATTCAGGTTGAGCGCTTCGCCGATCGTCTGGCGCGCCGCCGGCGGATTGGCATCCACCATCAGGCCCGCCATGTCCACCTTCGCCTGGACGTTGTCGGGCTCGGCCATCAGCGCGGCCTGAAACGACTTGGCGGCATCGGACCGGTTGTATTTCTCGGCGAACAGCTCGCCCCATCCGATGTTGGCTGCGACATCGTTCGGCGCCAACGAGTTCGCCTGACGGAAATCGGCATTCGCCTGCTGGAACTGTCCGAGCGCACGTTCCGCCTCTCCGAGCCTCACTAAATCGGTGGCGGAGTTCTGGGCGCTCGTGCTGATCAGGCGCTCGAGCGTCCGAGTACCTTCAGCCTTCTTTCCGAGATAGAGCTGCAGCCGTCCAAGCTCGAGGGCGGCATCGCTGCCGGGCGCCGAGGCGGCGGGTCCCGCAAGAAGTTTTTCCGCTTCAGCGTAGCGGCCGTGATCGATGTCGATTCGTGCGCGCAGCGCGATGGCCCGCGGATCGGTGGAACCGCCGAGAAGCATGGCGACGCGGTCGTATTGACCGAGGTTCAGTGCTTTGCGCGCGGCATCAAGGCCGGTGTCGGCACCAGGGCGCACTTGCGCGCCCACCAGCGTCGCGATGACGATGAACAACCCCAACGAGACAAGGGCTTTCTTCACGGGCTAAGTATATTTCAGAGGCCGAGCGCCCGCTCTTCAACGGCGATCCGTTTTCGCACGAGCAGGGCGAAGACGACGAGCGAAACGATTCCCGTTATTCGGGCACCTACCATCAGCGCGAACCCGGCAATTTCTCCGAAGACCGCGGCATAGTTGGGATGGCGAAATCTGGCATAGGGGCCGGTCGTTACCAGCGGCGCGGAAGGCAATACGAGCACCCGGTAACTCCACCTGGGTCCAAGTGATCTGATGGCCCACAGCTTCAGCAGCTTCGCGGCGGCAAAGACGATCATTCCCGCGACGATCAGCCCTTCAGGCGAGGGGCCGGCGAGTGCCCCCTCGATCGTCATCGTCACAAACAGCGACGGATACGCGATTGCCATCGCGCGATAGACGTCGCCGGATGGCTCCACAGCTCCACGCGCCCGAAGCAGGCGTTCGTTGACCCTGGACCATCGGAGCTCCGCGAGCATCATCACCGCGGTGGCCGCTAGCGCCGCCGCCGGCACTGCGACCTCAGGACGCAGCATGCTGGGCCAGGTTGATGTCGCCCGCGAGGCGGACAAGCATCCGCACAGGCGCTTTCCATCCACGCGCCATCCGGGACGCGACGTTCAACGCGCGCGGTGACGCGACCAGCGCACGGAGCCCGCGGTTCACTCGCCATTTCGTCCCGAATTCTTTCGCGCGCTCCACTCGAAGGCTGGCGCACGCCGCCACGCCGCTCGAGAGCTCCCGCAGCGCCGCGTGCGCGGCCAGCTCGCCGCCGCGGATTGCGAATCGCAGGCCATCGCCGGTCATCGGATCGATGAAGCCCGCCGCATCACCAGCAAGCAGAAGTCCGGGACAACCGGATGCCATGCAGTCCACCGCGAGGGGACCAAGTACAGTCACCCGGGACACCTGCCGTGCGCGTGTAAAACGAGCGGCAAGGACGGGATCGCTTCGCAGTGCCTGATCGATGACGCTACCGGCGTTCACGCGCTGGGCGCGGAACACGTTTTTCAACTCGCGGACCACACAGACATTGACGATGCCGCCGGGAAGGGGCGCGACGCCGACGTAGCCGTCGGAACGGATATGCATCTCACCGCGCGACGACATGCCGGCGACGTCGATGAAATACGCTCCGAACGCCCAGCGCTTCGGCGCTGGTGCATAGTTCGCGAGACCCATGCCGAAGGCCAACCTCGAGTGGCGTCCGTCGGCTGCGATCACGACGCGCGCGCGGAGATTGTGCTCGTTGCTGCGGGACACGAGGCGAACACCGGTGACGCGCGGCCAGTCGGCATGCAGGAGAGGCGCGCGAACGATGACGCCCGTTTCGAAAGCGGCGCCTGCGCCGGTTGCCGCCTCGACCAGGAGCGTGTCCAGCTCGCGGCGTGTCAGTGCGCCGCCGTGGATGCCGTCGGGATAGTCGGCGGACACCAGCGTCCCGTCGGGTCCGGTGATGTTCATGCCTGTAATCGGGAGCGCATGCTCGCGAACGGCGGCGGAAACACCCAGGCGGTCAAGGATCGAGAGCGTCCCTGGATTCAACGTGTCGCCGCACAGCTTGTCGCGCGGAAATCGCGCGCGATCGACGAGGCGCACGCGAACACCGGCGCGCGCCAGCACGAGTGCGGCGACGCTGCCCGCCGGCCCGGCGCCGACGACCAGCACGTCGGTCATGCGCGCCCGAGCACCAACGCGCTGTTCTTGGAGCCGAACCCGAGGCAGTTGCACAGCGCGGCATCGATCTCTGCGCGGCGCGGAGCATTCGGGATGAAGTCCATCTCGCAGTCGGGATCCTGTTCGTCGAGGTTGATGGTCGGAGGCAGGATGCCGTGCCGCATCGCCAGGGCGGTTGCGGCGACGCCGGCGGCGCCGCTCGCCCCCTGAGGATGGCCGATCATCGATTTGGTGGACGAGCCGGGCACACGATCGGCGTGGGCGCCAAACACCCGCCGCACGCACTTCGACTCGATGGCGTCGTTCAGCTGCGTGGACGTGCCGTGATAGTTGATGTAGCCGATCTCTTCCGGCCGCCGATGCGCGCGGGCGAGCGCCATGTCGATGCAGCGGACGATTTCCGAGCCATCGGGATCCATCTGAACCCGGTGATACGCATCGCACGTCGATGCGTACCCCTCGAGGCGCGCGTACGGCCGAACACCGCGCGCCAGCGCGCGATCTTCCCGTTCGATGACGAACATCCACGCACCTTCGCCGAGCACGAACCCGTCGCGTCCCCGATCGAACGGTCTCGACGCCGTCTCGGGTCGATCGTTGTAGTGCGTCGAGACCGCCCTCATGCGCGAGAAGCCGAAGATCATGCCGGGCAGCACGCATCCATCCGTGCCGCCGCTCAGCACGACCTCGTATTCGCCCGCGCGAATCAGCGACGCGGCGTAGCCGATTGCGTCGGTCGAGCTCGTGCATCCACAGGAGAGCACGTGGCTCATGCCGTGCAGCCCGAGCGAAATCGAAATCTCGCTCGACACCATGCCGCAAATGCCGACGGCAATCGCGTACGGTGTCACGTGGCGCCCGCCCGACGTGAAGAAGTCCTCGTACTGCTTCTCACCGATGTCGATGCCGCCCCCTCCGCTGCCAATCAGGACTCCGGCATCGGGCTCCGCGGCACGAAGCCCCGCGTCGCGCCACGCTTCGCGCGCTGCGATCACGCCGAACAGCGCCGCGCGCGAATAGCGCTTCGGATCCGCCCGTCCGTCCGATTCATCGTCGCCCTCGAGCGCCACGGCGGCTTCGACTGAAACAGGAGGCACTGAGGCTGCCACACGGCATGGATAGGTGGATGCGTCGAACTGGGTGATGGCACGCGTGCCGCTCACCCCCTGGCTGATGTTGCGCCAGAAGCAGTCGCGTCCCGCGCCGAATGGCGAGACGGCGCCGATTCCGCTGATGACAACGCGCGGCAACCCGTTGGACCGCATGGCGCTCACTATAATACCGGCCGTGCAGCCGACGGGCGTGGTACCACAGCGCCTTGCGCGACCAATCGCGCTTGGTGGCCTCGTCTTCTTCATCGATGCGCTGCTCTACTTCGCCTGGAAGTACATGGCTGTGTTCGGCCGCGAAACAGGGGGCCCGATCGACGCGCGCGCGATCGGCATCGACGTGGCGCTGTTCAGCATCTTCGCGCTGCATCACAGCGTGTTCGCGCGCGACATGTTTCGTAAGCGCATTACGCGAATGGTCGGCGCGCTCGAACGATCCACGTACGTCTGGCTTGCGAGCGCGCTGTTTGTCGCCGTATGCGCATGGTGGCGTCCTGTGGCAGGCTCGGTGTGGCGAATTGATCAGCCGGCGGCAGCATGGCTGCTGCGCGCCGCTCAGTTGGTCGGCGTCTGGCTGACGCTGCGCAGCGCCCTGATGATCGATTTTTTTGAATTAGCTGGAGTCAGACAAGTCTGGCGCATCCCAACGGATGCGCCCTATCCTCCTGACATCGACAGGGCAGGCCGGGTCCTTTCGGACCCGGCAGATCGGCCACCTGCATTCAAAGCCGCCGGCCCATACGGGTGGGTCCGCCATCCGATCTATCTCGGCTGGTTGCTGCTGGTCTTCGCCGTGCCGGACATGACAGCGACGCGGTTTGCTTTTGCCCTGACGAGCAGCGTGTATCTCGTGATCGCCATTCCATTCGAAGAGCGGTCGCTGCGGCGTTCCTCGAGCGGCGCCTACGATCGCTACATGCGAGAGGTGCGGTGGAAACTCCTCCCGCACGTCTTTTAAGTGTCACAGCCGTCCGTCGCCGCGTGGGTGATTGCCGCGATGTTCGCCGCCGGCGTTTCCGCCAGCGTCTTCCGCATCCCCATCCAGGTTTCCGACAGCCTGGAAATCATCGAGGTTGTCGATCGGACGCCGTCGATCGTCTCGGCATTCACGGAAGGTCTCTATGCATCTCGGACGATGCTCCGCCCGATGCGGCAGGCGGGAACGAAGATTCTGCTGGAGATTGCACGCGGAATCGGCGGCCGGTACAACCTCGTGTTCCGCGGGTTTCACGCCGCCGCGGCGGCGCTGCTGATCCTGCTCTTCGCCGGCGTCGCACGCCCGCGCGATTGGACCGGCGTCTCGGCGCTCTGCTTCGCGATGCTCGTCCTGACAGGACTCCACACCTTCGGCGGCATGATGCGCGAGGCCTATCCGATCAATCACTTTCTTCTGATCTCGATCTACTGCCTTGCGGCGTTCGCCATCGCTGAAACGCGCGGCGGCATCGCCGCCGACATCGCGGCATGCGTTCTTTTTGTCGTCGCGTCGTTGACGCTCGAATCCGGAGTCCTGGTGTTCGCCGTTGGCGTGGCCGCATACCTCTCAGGGCTGCGCGGCGTCTCGCGCCGAGCGCTCGTTGCGATGGCGATCCTCGCCGCCGGTTACGTGATTCTGCGCGTTCCCGTACTTCAGATGGCGGGCAACAGCGTAGGCGAACGGCAGACGGGCTTCGGGACCGAGATGCTGACCACCGGCGAGCTGCGCGCGCGGTTCGGCGCCACACCATGGCTGCTGTACGCCTACACGATCGTCTGCTCCCTCCTCACGGTCCCGTTCTCGCAACCAGTCGCGGGGCAATGGACCGCGTTCGCGCCGTGGGATCCGAACGCGCCGCCGCTCTTCTTCCTGAACGACATCGGCACCTCGGCCGCGGCTACGGCCGGCGTCATCTGGTATATGGCGAGGCGTCGAGCACCGGATGGAAGACGGCGCTGGCTCGACCCCGCGCCGCTGGTGATGCTGGCCCTCGTCGCCGGAAGCGCCCTGCTCTCGTACGCGTACGCGAAGAGCGAGATCATGAGCGCGGCAGGCGTCTTCTACGCGCTCGTCGTCTACTTCGCGGTGCGCGAACTCACGGAGGTACTAATCACCCGCGCGAGCAGGTCGATGCGCGCACCCGTCCTCCTCGCGACGATTCTCGTAGCCGGCGCCTGGGGCTGGCGGGCGATGGGACTGCAGTATCGGCTGCAACGTGGCGCGTTCGAGGCGCGCAGCGAGTGGGTGTTGCGAATGCCGCCGTACAACGAGCCGCCGGTTCCCTTGCCGAACGCTCGGCTGACGCCGCGTCTGTTGGACGAGGCTCTTCATCGCGGGCGCACCAACCCGTATCTGCTGTGGCCGCCCTACGCGCGGCTGTGGGGAGAGAACTAGGTGGACGCCGCGCGCTTTCGGACGCTCCTGCCGCGCGCCGTCGCGCTGCCCGGCGTTGTCGTTGCGCTGCTGACGGGCGTCTCAGGCGTGTCGGCACTCGTGGCCGATCGCCCGCTGATTCTCGCGCCTGTTCCGCGCAATGCGGCGGAAGCCGCGGGCAACCGTGACGCGGCCGATGTCGTGGTCATGGCGGCGTCAACGGATATGAATCAGCCGGCGCCCGCGCGCATGCCCCTCCGGCTGCGCGCGCCGGCGACGCTGACGCCGCTTGAAGCGGCCGCCATCAGCGAACGTGCCTACATGATTCGTGTGGTTCGCGATCGCGGTGCACGGCTCGATGCGCAGCAGCTACAAACGCTGCGATGCATCGCCGAGGCACGGAAGGACCGTGGGACGATCGCGTACCTCGCCGCGATTGATTCGAGTGCATTAAATTGTGAGGGAGTGCGGATTCCTTACTAACCACGAAGGTCGCTTCACTCGTCGTAGTCCTCCTGCGGCAGCCCCTCGAGCTCCTCCAGGAAGATCAGCGCGCGGTGGGACGGAATCTCGAACCGCTTTCCGCATGTCTTACAAGTAACGTCGTCATCCACGCGCACTAAATGGTCCTTCACCTTCTCGAACATCGCCCGGTCGCGCGCGTCGGCGCCGCCGGGGATCTGCGTCTTCTTGGTGCGGCGCATCCACCGGATGCTGTAGTCGTTGGTGCGGCGGCACCGCGGGCACTGCAAGCGAGCCGGGCGCTGCTCGGGCTTTTCGGTGAAGAACTGCCTTTCGTCCATGTGGCGATTGTCTATCGTCAGGGTTCACTTTGAAAGACCATGGGCACGAAACGACCCCGGCGTGACCAGATGACCAACATGACCGCGTCGATACTCAAATCGAAAATTGAAGATCGAAGATGGATTAGACTGAGGGAACTTTCGACCGGCGTGTCGAGCTCCGACTCGGCCGCAGCAGCTGCAATGGCCGAATCGATACCGCCGACGCTTCCTTCCGAGCTTCCCGTTCTGCCACTTCGACGCACGGTCGCGTTTCCGCTGACGCTCCAGCCGCTGGCGGTCAACCGCCCAGTTTCGATCGAAAGCGTCAACCGCGCGCTCGGCTCCGACCGCATGGTGCTGCTCATCCTGCAGCATTCGGAGGCCGAGGATCCGACCCCGGACGATGTGCACCGCGTCGGCACGGTCGGCATCGTCCGCCAGATGGCAAAGGTCAGCAGCGGCATCAACATCATCATCGAGGGCGTCGCCCGCGTCCGTGCCGATGTCGTGACGCGCACCGGCACGTCGATGCGCGCGCGGATTACGCCGATGCCCGAAACGGTGGACCGCTCGATCGAGGTCGAGGCGCACGTCCGCCGCGTCCAGGACCTGATCGAGAAAGCGTTGTCGCTCGCCACCGGCCTCTCCGAGGAGCTGCGCGGCGTCGTGATGAACATCGACGACCCGCTCCGGCTCGTGTACATCCTCGCGACGCTCATCGACATCAAGCCCGAGGAGAAGCAGGCGCTCCTCGAAGAGAACTCGCTCCTCAAGAAGCTTCAGTCGATTGAAGGCGCGCTGTCGCGCGAGATCTCGCTCCTCGAAATGAAGAGCAAGATCGAGTCGCAGGCGCAGCAGGAGATGACCGACGCGCAGCGCCAGTACTACCTGCGCCAGCAGATGAAGGCCATCCAGCAGGAGCTCGGTGAAGGCGAGGGCAACGAGCTCCAGGAGCTTCGCAGGCGCATTACCGACGCGAAGCTGCCCGAGCACGTGAACGAAGTAGCGATGCGCGAGGTCGATCGTCTGTCGCGCATGGGGAACGCATCGCCCGAGTACCAGATGCTGCGCACCTATGTCGACTGGCTCCTCGACGTCCCGTGGTCGGTCACCACGCCGGACCGTCTCGATCCTGTCGAGGCGCGCCGCGTGCTCGACGAAGATCACTACGACCTCGACAAGGTGAAGGAGCGCATCGTCGAGTACCTCGCGGTCCGCAAGCTCAAGGGCGACATGAAGGGGCCGATTCTCTGCTTTGTCGGCCCGCCAGGTGTCGGCAAGACGTCGCTCGGACAATCGATAGCGCGCGCCATGGAGCGGAAGTTCGTCCGCATCTCGCTTGGCGGCATCCGCGACGAGGCGGAGATTCGCGGTCACCGCCGGACCTACATTGGCTCGATACCCGGACGGATCGTCCAGGCGTTGAAGCAGGCCGGATCGATGAACCCGGTCTTCATGCTCGACGAAATCGACAAGGTGTCAGCAGGGGGGTTCCAGGGCGATCCGTCAGCCGCGCTGCTCGAAGTGCTCGACCCGGCGCAGAACCATTCGTTCCGCGACCATTACCTCGAAATTCCGGTGGACCTCTCGAAGGTGCTGTTCATCGCGACCTCGAACCAGCTCGGCACGATTCACCCGGCGCTCCTCGATCGCATGGAGATCATCTCGCTGGCCGGCTACACCGAAGAGGAGAAGGTGCACATCGCGCGCCGGTACCTCCTCCCCCGCCAGGAAAACGAGAACGGCGTGCCGGCGGGCGCGCTCGAAATCACGGACGCCGCGCTGCGAACCGCGATTTCCGAATACACACGCGAGGCGGGAGTCCGGAATCTCGAGCGGCAGCTCGGGACGCTGGCGCGGAAAGTGGCCGCGAAAATCGCGACGCGGCCGCCTGACGCCGGTCCGTCGGAGAAAGCCGTTATTGACAAGGATCAACTGGACGACTACCTGGGTCCGCCGCGGTTCAGGAAAGAGGTGGCATTCCGGACGTCGAGGCCCGGCGTGGCCACTGGCGTGGCCTGGACGGAAACCGGCGGCGACGTGTTGTTCATCGAAGCGACCTTGCTTCCAGGAGGAAACCAGAACATCATTCTCACGGGCCAGCTCGGCAACGTCATGCAGGAGTCGGCCCGCGCGGCCCTGAGCCACATCCGGTCGCGCGCCGAGGAGCTCGGGATCTCGGGCGATTTCCTGGCGAAGCACGATCTCCACATCCACGTTCCGGCGGGCGCAATTCCGAAGGATGGTCCTTCGGCGGGCGTGACGATGGCAACGGCGATTCTTTCTGCGGCGCGCAACCAGCCGGTGCGGCAGGATGTCGCCATGACGGGAGAGATCACGCTGAGCGGGCTGGTGCTGCCGGTCGGCGGCATTCGGGAGAAGGCGCTCGCCGCGCGGCGGTTCGGCATCAAGACGTTCGTCCTCCCGGCGCTCAACGAGCCAGACCTCGCCGAGCTGCCCAAGGAAGTCCGGCACGACATGACCTTCGTGCCGGCCGAGACGCTCGAGCAGGTACTGAAGGTCGCATTCGAGGGGTCGTTGGTGAACAGAGCGGCGGGCAAGTAGCTTGGCAACTGGATCTTCAGCACTCGTCTTCTACATTTCGGGGCATGGCTTCGGCCATGCCGCGCGCTGCATCGAGGTCATCAACGCCATCCTCGCGAGGCGGCCGGAAACGCGTATCGGCGTCCGCACGGCCGCGCCGCGCTGGCTGTTCGACCTCACCATCAGAGGGAAGATCACGTTCAGCACGCTCGAGACCGACACCGGCGTCGTCCAGATTGACGCCCTCACGCTCGACGAAGCCGATTCCATCCGGCGCGCCTCGTCGTTCCACAGCGATCTCGTGACACGCGCCGCCAGCGAGACGCGCGTCCTGCGCGAGCTCGGGGCCGGCATCATCGTCGGCGACATTCCGCCGCTGGCGTTTGCCGTCGGCGGCGCGGCAGGGATCCCGTCGATTGCCCTCGGCAACTTCACGTGGGACTGGATCTATGCGGACTATCCGCGCGTGCGGCTTGCGCCGTCGCTGCTGCCCGCGATCCGGGCCGCCTATGCGAAGGCGTCGATGGCGCTGCGGCTGCCGATGAACGGCGGGTTCGAGAGCTTCTCGAACGTGAAGGACATTCCGTTCGTCGCGCGGCACGCGACGCAGACGCGCGAGCAGGTCTGCAAGACGCTCAAGCTGCCGACCGACAAGCCGATCGTGCTCGCCTCGTTCGGCGGGTACGGGCTGCCTGGCCTGGAAACGGACGCGCTCGCCAAGTTCAAGAAATACACGGTCGTGACGACCGCGAACCTGCCGCTCGGCCGCGCGCGCAAAGAGATGCCGACCGCGGAGCGCAAGGGATCGTTCATCAGCGTGAACGAGGAGGCGATGTATGACGCGGGCGTCCGCTACGAGGATCTCGTCGGCGCCGCGGAAGTCGTGGTGACCAAGCCGGGCTACGGGATCATCTCGGAATGCATCGCCAACGACACGGCAATCCTCTACACGGCGCGCGGCCACTTCCCCGAGTACGAGGTGCTCGTGGCGGAGATGCCGAAGTACGTGCGCAATGCGTTCATCGGCCAGGACGATCTCTTCGCGGGCAAGTGGGAGTCGCACGTCGACAAGCTGCTGGCGCAGCCGAAGATCAAGAAGAAGGCGGAGACCAACGGCGCCGACATTGCGGCGGAGATCCTGCTGAAGGCGCTCGACAAGCCGCC
>Ga0075424_100004754_pt1 | contig 12875 bp, 12 predicted proteins | sample SoiMethybrSBSTD3_FD_75301 | JGI IMG/M metagenome (GOLD analysis project Ga0075424, IMG submission 75301) | Bulk soil microbial communities from a Populus tree surrounding site in Tennessee, USA - Soil MetaG P. TD hybrid SBSTD3 | ecosystem: Environmental > Terrestrial > Soil > Tree plantation... | reverse complement strand
GCCTGGGCGAGGCGCTCGACGACATGCTCGCAGCCGTCGGCGCGGGCGAACTCGAGGTGATCGTGGGCGAGACCTACCCGCTATCCGACGCGAAGCGCGCGCACGAGGACATCCGGGCTCGCCGCACCACGGGCAAGCTGGTGCTGGTGCCGTGAGCGGTCCCCGCTACCTGGAGCTCGCGGACCGGACCTGGCCGCTCCTTCGCCGGATGATGGACGTGCACACTCTCGTCTACCGCGCCACCAACGGCCTCGTCGGGCACCGCATCCCGGGGCTTGCACCGACGCTGCTCCTCGACCACGTCGGCGCGAAGAGCGGCGTCAAACGCACAAGCCCCCTCCTCTACATCCCTGACGGCGACGATCTGGTCATCGTGGCCTCGAAGGGCGGCTACCCGAAGCACCCCGCCTGGTTTTACAACCTGAAGGCGAACCCGGACACGACCGTCCAGGTCGGCTCGGAGCGTCGCTCGGTGCACGCGAGGGTCGCGACTCCGCAGGAGCGTGCGCGCCTCTGGCCACACGTCATCGACGCCTACTCGGGCTATGCCGACTACCAGGCCCGGGCGGGACGCGAGATCCCACTCGTGATCCTGGAGCGACGCTCGCTCTAGCCCGCGGTACTCACGGATTTCTGATCCTGCATCGCCAGCGCAGGCGCTGGCTCCAACCTCAACAGTTCGGTCCGGAGCTCCGCCGGGCGATCGGTGCAGACCGCGTCCGGCGATGCCAGCTCGGCTGTCCGGGCGAGGAGCTCGGCATCGTTGATGGTGCCGGTGTTGACGCGCAGCCCCGCGAGGCGGAAGACCGAGACGAGCGTCGGCGAGAGCAGGAAGTGCTCCACCGAAACCCCCGTCACCCCACGGCTCACGGCCCATGCTGCCAACGCCTCGGGCGTGTACTCGGCCCAGATCACGAGTGTCGAGCGGAAGCCGTAGGCCGCGGCCGTCGCGCAGGCGACCGAGTGGAAGCTGATCAGCTCGAGTCGGCGGCGCTCGCGACCTCGGCGATAGCGCTCGCATACCGCCTCCGCCGTCAGGCGAGCGAGGTCAGGGTCGGCGTGGGCCTTGACCTCGACCTGGATCGGAATGTCGGCGGGGACATCGGCGAGAAGCTGGTCCAGTGTCAAGGGAGCCTCGGCGGTGGGTTCGCCGTCACGACCCAGAATCCGTGCCTGGGCGATCTCCGCAGCCGTGCGCTCGTGCGCCCATCCCGTGAGCGTGGTGCCGAGAGGGAGGAGCGGGTCGTGGAGGAGCGCGAGCTCCCCGTCAGCGGTCAGGCAAACGTCGGTTTCGAGGCCGTCGACGCCGGCGTTGAGCGCGCCCGCCAGGGCCTTTGTCGAGGAATCGGGACCGTAGGCGCGGCCGAGGCGGTGAGCGTAGAGGGGAGGCACCTGCATGTCAACATGGCACTAAACCTCCTGCAAATCCGTGTTACGCGACTGTGACCAGCGTCACCCACCGGCGGCGAGCGTGCCCAGGATCCGCGGGTGGCCATCGATCATCGGCTCGTTCAAAACCGTGACGCGGGCGAAACCCGCCTGGCGAGCGAGGCTCCTCAGACCCTGACCGCTGAAGCCCCAGTAGACGAAGGCGTCTCGCTCATAGACCTCGCCCGCCTCGCAAGCATGGACCGCTCCTTTCTCCATGGGCTCCCCTTTGGCTACCCCATAGGTTTCGAGGAGGACATGCCCGCCGTCGTCGAGCCGACGGCGAAGGACCTTGAGCAGGCTCAGCGGGTCCTCCACTCGGTGCAGCACCCCAAAGCAGATGATCAGATCGAACTGCTCGTCAAGCTCGTCGAGGTCGAACGCATCGAGGCGTAGGTAGTGGACATCGGACTCGAGCAACGCGGCGATCGCCAGAAAGCCCTCGGCGCCTTGGAGCTCCACGCCCCATCGGTCCCGCACCCACTCGCGATACTGCTCGTTGTCGACCGCGACCACTCGTCGGGCGCCACGCGCCTCGCATAAAAAAGCGTAGAAGCCATCGAAGGTGCCGACATCGAGGACGCTGCGGCCGCGAAGATCGGCCGGAAGTGCGGGGACCCGGTAACGGTGGTCGCGAGCGACCCCGGGTGTGTACAGAGAGCCCCCGTCAAGCGAGAAGGTATGGAACCAGAGCGGCACCCGCTCGAGCGTGTCGCGAGCTGCCCGCTCGTCGGCGCCGATCGGCAGTAGGTCGGCCACCTGGCGCTCGGCCCTGGTGGGTTCAGGGAGCCGCTCTCGACCGGCACGCGCGATGTTGGCGGTGTGTCGTGAACCCATGCTGGTGCCCGGGCCCGAAGCTCGAATGGGTTGACCGGTTCGCAACGGCGGGTGCTCCCTTCCCGAGTCCTACCCCTGGGGGACGAGGTTTGCCCGGCTAGCGCCTTGGCGACCTCGTGCGAACGGTATAGCGCAGGTACCGCGAGATTCCAAATCGGGGCTTCCTATGGCGCGTCGCCGCGTCGGCCCCGCCGGCGGTCGACGGAGCGTTGGCGAGCAGGATCTGCGTCGGCGAGCGGTCGCTTCGGCTTCTTTCGTCGAGCGGTGCGAAATCCGCGCATACCGCGGGAAATGCACCGTTCGACGGAAGTATCCGGCCGACGCTCACGCGTCCACGTCAAACCCCGCGTCTAGCGCCGCTTTTCCTCGGCGAAGCGCTCCAGCCCGTCGTCGAGGATGGCCTCCCAAGGCGCCGCGTAGGCAACGAATGTGCGCCAGCTCGGCCGGACGCCCGGATCGCCATCGAACGCGCCCATGCGCACGCTCATCTGCGTGGAATCGTCGGGGTTACGGCTGAACAGGTGAGCCCCGCACTCGCGGCAGAAGCACTTCTCGAATCCGCCGTCGGGATGGCGCCAGGCCTTGACCAGCTCCTCTCCATGCAGCAAGCGCAAGGTGCGGCCGTCGATCCGGGCCTGAGCGGAAGCAGCGGTTCCGGTGCGGCGCTGGCAGCGCGTGCAGTGGCAGTAGCCCGCGGCTCGTGCCGGCTCGGTTAGCTCGAAACGGACGCCGCCGCACAGGCAGCCTCCCGTCATCGACGGATCGGCCATGCGGCAAGTGTTCCAGCTATGTGTCGCTCGAGGCGTAGCCCGGGCCGAGCCGACGCAACCGGGCCCGGCCCTCCGCGAGACTCCGATTCACCTTCGTGTAGGTCCACCCGCAGAGGCGCGCGATCTCCGCGTAGGAGTAGCCGTGGGCCTGGAGAGCGATCGCGAGGCGCTCGTCGGGCTTCAGCGCGGCCAGAGCGCGGGCCGCTTCAGCGACGCGGTCGCGCCGCTCCGCGTGCTCCACCGGCCCCGGGCGATCGCACAGCAGGCGGCTGATGACGTCCTCGGGCTCGTGGCGCCGGGACGCGAGCAGCCGCTCCCGGGCGCGCCGGACCGCGAGCGCCTCGCGGCGGGTCACGACCTGCATCCACGCGATCAGCGACGCCGGGTGTCGGTCGGGCGCCTTCGTAAGCAGGATCTCCACCGCCCGTTGGAACGCGTCCTCGGCGTCGTCCGCGCACAGCGACAGTCGCCGCGCCGTCCGCCGAAAGTCGGGCTCGGCCACCGCCAGCAACGCGAGGGCGCGCTCACGCCGGCCGCCGGTGAGAGTCGGGTGCTTCGTGGCCACGCCCGGAACAACCCCTCCGGGCCTCGAGCTGCCCCGGGCGACGAGGGCGGCCGACGGGGGTTATTCCTCCACGTGGCCGGTTCGTCGCGCGATGCGAAACAAAACGGCCACCGACCGCCCCGATCGCCTTGGGCCGCCGGCGGTCGCGTACCCTGCCGGGAGTCATGAGCACCTGCGTCGTCACCGGAGGAGCGGGATTCCTCGGGTCGCATCTCTGCGAGCGGCTGTTGAGCAGGGACAACCGCGTGATCTGCATCGACAACCTCGACACCGGATCGCTGCAGAACATCGAGCACATCCGGGACGAGCGGTTCACGTTCCGGAACCAGGACCTCACCGAGCCGGTGTTCCTGGACACCCAGGTCGACTTCGTCTACCACCTCGCCTCGCCGGCGAGCCCGATCGACTACGCGCGGCTTCCACTCCACACCCTGAAGGTCGGCTCCTACGGCACCCACCACATGCTCGGCCTCGCGAAGCTCAAGCGGGCGCGTTTTCTCCTCGCCTCGACCTCGGAGGTGTACGGCGACCCTCAGGTCCATCCCCAGCCGGAGAGTTACTGGGGCCACGTCAACCCGATCGGGCCGCGCGGCGTCTACGACGAGGCGAAACGCTACGCGGAGGCGCTGACGATGGCGTACCACCGCCAGCAGGGCGTGGACACCTGCATCGCGCGGGTCTTCAATACGTTCGGCGCGCGAATGAGGCCGCACGACGGGCGGGCCATCCCGACCTTCCTGCGCCAGGCGCTGCAGGACAAGCCCATGACCGTATTCGGCGACGGCAGCCAGACGCGCAGCTTCTGCTACGTCAACGACCTGATCCGCGGGCTCGTCTCGCTCGCGGAGTCCGACGTCCACTTCCCGGTCAACCTCGGGAATCCGAAGGAGATGACCCTGCTCGAGCTGGCCGAGACGGTCGTGGACGTCGCCGGCTCGCGATCGGAGATCGTCTTCGAGGCGTTGCCGATCGACGATCCACAGGTCCGCCAGCCCGACATCACGCGCGCCAGGCAGCTCCTGGGGTGGGAGCCCGAGGTCGAGCTCCGCGACGGCCTGCAGCGAACGATCGAGCAGGCGGGCGTCGAGCGTCTCGTCGGCGCAACCGATTGAGCGACGCTCCGAGCGAGCCCAGGGCGTCGCTGCGGATCGCACATCTGACGGCGACCTTTCCGCCGTATCCCGGCGGGGCGGGAAACACCGCCTACCGCTTCGCAAGGGGCCAGGCAGAGCGGGGACACCACGTCGAGGTCTTCACCGCGCCGGCGGATGGTGAGGAGCCGGACCCGGGGGGTGCGGTCGTCCACCGGATCCATCCCCTGCTCGCGATCGGCAACGCGCCGCTGATCCCAGGCATCGCCACGATCGACGGCTTCGACGTCGTCCATATCCACTATCCGTTCATCTTCGGCTCCGAGCTCACGCTGCTCGGGAGGCTCGCCCGCGAACGTCGCCGCCAGGCTCTGCTCGTCCACTACAAGAACCGGCTGGTGGCGAAGGGGCGGCGCCGGCTCGCATTCGAGACCTACGAGCGCACGGTCGCCCCGCTCCTGGTCCGTTCCGCCGACCGCATCTGCGTGCTCTCGCCCGACCATGCCGAATCGGTTCCGTACCTACGGCGGATCGCCGAGCGCGAACCGGACAGGCTTGTGGAGATGCCCAACGGGGTGGACACCGCCCTCTTCGCACCGGGCCGCGGCGAGGCAGGCGTTCGCGCCCGGGCGGGAATTCCGGACGGCGCGGTGGTCGCGAGCTTCGTCGCGACCCTCGATCGCGCCCATCACTTCAAGCGCCTGGACGTCGCGATCGATGCGATCGCCGCCCTGCCCGATGGCGGCGTGCATCTGCTGGTCGCCGGAGGCGGTGAGCTCCTGGACGACTTCCGCCACCGCGCGGCGCAGGCGGGGGTCGCGGATCGCATCCACTTCCTCGGGCCCGTGCCGCACCCGGAGCTACCGAACGTTCTGCGCGCCTCAGACCTCCTGCTTCTCACCACCGAGCCACCGGAGTCCTTCGGGATCGTGTTGATCGAGGGCATGGCGTGCGGCCTCCCCACGATCGCGACCCGATACCCGGGCGTTCGGGCGGTGGTCGACGAGGGCGAGACCGGGCTGCTCGTCCCTCCCGCGGACGCGCCCGCGGTGGCGCGGGCGATCCAGCGGCTGCTGGACGCCGGGCCCGAGGGGCGCGCCGCGATGGGCGCCGCCGGACGCGCCAAGGCGGAGCGCCTGTGGAGCTGGCCCCGGCTGCTCGATCGCATGGACGCCGCGTACGCCGAGGCGATCGCCGAGCGGCGCCGGAGGAGCGGTTGAACCTCCTCCTGGTCGCCTACTTCTACCCCCCGTGCCGGGACACGGGTGCCCACCGGCCCGCCGCGCTCGCGAACTGGCTGCGCCGCCTCGGCCATCGGGTCACCGTGCTCACCACCTCCGCGTACGGGACCGGCGACGCCGCGACGGAGCAGGGAGTGGTCCGGTCGGCCGACTTACAGCGGCTACGGGCACGGCTGCGCGGCCACAACCGCGTCGACGCCCTCTTCGACGCCGACACCTACTCGGGCCGCCCCCACGTCCTCAGCCGCATCGTCGTCCCGGAGCCGCTGGCGCTGGCATGGGCGCCGTTCGCGCTGCGCGACGCGCTGCGGGCGAACTCCCGGGAGCGGTTCGACTGCGTGATCACCAGCTCGCCGCCGGAGTCAGTTCACCTGATCGGCAGGGCGCTTCAGCGTCGAGGGGTGCCATGGGTGGCCGACCTGCGCGACGGGTGGACCTTCGAGCCGATTCGCCCCGAGTTCCCAACCGCCTTTCAGCGTCGCCTCGACGAGCGCCTGGAGCGGCGCTGGCTCACGGCCGCGGACGCGGTCGTGAGCGTCAGCCGACCCGCGGCCGCTGACCTGCGCGCCCGCTTGGGGCTCGAGCCGGAGCTGATCCCGAACGGCTGGGATCCGGATCTCGACGCCGAGGGGCCCGGCGGCTCGTCCGCCGATCGGCTCCTCGACCCCGAGCGCGTGTCGCTCGTCTACACGGGGCGGTTCGGCAGCTACGGCCGCGATCCGACAGCCCTCATCCGGGCGCTCGGCGTCCTTGCGCTCGAGCACCCCGAGGACGCCGTGCGGCTGGAGCTGGTCGTAGCCGGCCCGCTCACCCAGGACGAGGCGAATCTCATGCGACGGGACGTCGCGCCAGCTCGGATCGCCGTGGCGGGAACGCTCGACCGCACCGAGGCGCTCGCGCTTCAGCGAGCGGCCGACGCTCTGCTCCTCGTCGCGTCGTCGCGCCGCACGCAGCTCCTCAACTTCAAGCTCTTCGAGTACATCGCCGCCGGCCCGCCCATCCTGGCGCTCGCCGCCGGGACCGAGGCCGGGCGGGTGGCCGAGGAGGCGGGCGGCAATGCGGTGGCGGCCGACGACGTGGATGCGATCGTCCAGGCGCTGCGGCGCCTGGTGGCCGGCGAGCTCGAGCCGGCGGACCCCGCGCTGCGCGAGCGCTACTCCTATCCAGGCGTGGCCGAGCGTATGGCGGCCGTCGCGCAACGGGCCATCTCCCGCTCCATGCAACACTCGTAGGCGTGGCCTCCGTCCTGATCTGCGCCGACACGATTCGCTCGCCGGAGCTCCGGCACGAGGTTCCGGCCGAGATCATGGACCCCTTTCTCTATGCGGAGGTCGACGGCCACCGCTACGCCGTTGTGAGCCAGCTCGAGGTGCAGACGGTGAGTTCCGTCGCGCCTGACATCGAGGTCATCAGCCCGGAGCAACTCGGATGGGACGAGCTCATCGAGCGGCATCCCGATTGGGAGGACGCGGAGCAGGAGCTGATTGTGAGGGCCTGCCGGCGCATGGGGATCGCGGAGGCGACCGTTCCGTCGACCTTCCCGCTCGAGCTCGCGGACCGACTCCGCGCCGCGGGCATCGAGCTCCTCGCGAACCACCGCGCCTTCGAGCAGCGCCGGCGCGCGAAGTCCGAGTCCGAGCTCGCCGGGATCGAGCGCGCACAGCGGGCAGCCGAGGCGGCCACCGCTGCGGCGGCGGAGCTCCTGCGCAGCGCCGAGCCCGGGGCGGGCGTCCTTCAGCTCGACGGCCAGCCGCTGACCAGCGAGCGCCTGAGGGCCGCGATCTACCAGGCCCTCGCAGCGCATCCGGTCCGCTGCGAGGAGCCGATCGTCGCCCATGGCCCGCAGGGCGCGATCGGCCACGAGCGCGGCTCGGGTCCGATCGCCCCGTCGGAACCGCTCGTCATCGACCTGTGGCCCCAGGACACGGCCAGCGCCTGCTACGCGGACATGACGCGCACCTTCGTCGTCGGGGACATCCCCGACGAGGTTCAGCAGTGGCATTCGCTATGCGAGGAGGCGCTGGACAGGGCGAAGGCGGCCATCAGGCCCGGCGCAAACGGCCGCGATCCGTTCGAGTCGGTCTGCGATCTCTTCGGCGAGCGGGGTTTTCCCACCCAGCTCTCGAAGGAGGCCGGGTCGACGCTCGACGAGGGGTTCAACCACTCCCTGGGCCACGGGGTCGGGCTCGAGGTCCACGAGGCGCCGGCCCTGGGCCGAACGCGTGGGTACGAGCTCGTCCCCGGCGACGTGCTCGCCGTGGAGCCGGGCCTCTATCGACCCGACGTCGGCGGCGTGCGGCTCGAGGACCTCGTGCGAGTGACCGAGACGGGGTGCGAGACGCTCACGAACTACCGGTACGGCCTCCAGCCCTAGCGGCGCCTACGAGTTTGGGGTTTCGGCGCCGCCATAGCGCACCCCACTCCCCACAACCCTCCGGGGCCGGGACCTCCGTTCTTCCGCCGACCTATCCTCTTTGTGTGGCGACGCGCCCCACCGAGCATTCCAAGCCCGCCGCGGCCGAGGACGAAGCCTCCGAGGAGCAGGCCAAGGCCGTCGAGGAGGACCTCCACCGCTTCATCGCGCCGGTCGTGGGGCCCGACGATCCCCGCCGGTTCACCGATTCGGGGATCGAGGTCAGGCGCCTCTACGAGGCCGACGATGTCGCTCCGGATCTCGAGGACCGCCTGGGCGAGCCGGGCGAATATCCCTTCACCAGGGGCATCCATCCCGGGATGTACCGCGACCGGCTCTGGACGATGCGCCAGTACGCCGGCTACGCGACCGCGGAGGACACCAACCGCCGGTACCGCTACCTGATCGAGCACGGCTCCACCGGCCTCTCGATGGCCTTCGACCTTCCGACCCAGCTCGGCCGGGACTCGGATGACCCTCTCTGCCAGGGCGAGGTCGGCCGGACGGGCGTCGCCATCGACACGATCGAGGACGTGCGGATCTGCTTCGACCAGATCCCCCTCGAGGAGGTCTCGACGTCGATGACGATCAACGCCCCGGCCGCGATCCTCCTGCTGCTCTACGAGCTCGTGGGCGAGGAGCAGGCGGTCGAGCCCGAGAAGCTGCGGGGCACGGTCCAGAACGACGTGCTCAAGGAGTACGTGGCGCGCGGCAACTACATCTACCCGGCCGAGGCCACGATGCGACTCACCACCGACATCTTCGAGTACTGCCGCAAGCACGTGCCGAAGTGGAACACGATCTCGATCTCCGGCTACCACATCCGGGAGAAGGGATGCTCGGCGGTGCAGGAGGTGGCCTTCACGCTCGCGAATGCGATCGCCTACGTCGGCGCGGCGCTCGACCGCGGCCTCGCCGTCGACGACTTCGCGCCGCGGCTGGCGTTCTTCTTCAACTGCCACAACAACGTCTTCCAGGAGATCGCGAAATTCCGCGCCGTCCGCAGGATGTGGGCGCGGATCATGCGCGAGCGCTTCGGCGCCCGGGATCCGCGCTCACAGACGATCCGCTTCCACACCCAGACGGGCGGCGTCACCCTTCAGGCCCAGCAGCCCGAGGTCAACATCATCCGCGTGGCGCTTCAGGGCTTCGCGGCGGTGACCGGCGGCACTCAGTCCCTGCATACCAACGGCTTCGACGAGGCCCTGGCTCTGCCAACCGAGCGATCCGCGCGGATCGCGCTGCGCACCCAGCAGGTCCTCGCGCACGAGTCGGGCGCCGCCGACACCGTCGATCCGTTCGCCGGCTCCCACTACATCGAGGCCCTGACCGACGAGATCGAGTCCCGGGCCTGGGACCTGATCGACAAGGTTGAGCAGCTGGGAGGCTCGGTCGAGGCGCTCGAGTTCATTCAGCGGGAGATCGAGGAGTCGGCGGCGTCCTACCACGAGCGCTATCGCACTGGCCAGGACATCATCGTCGGCGTCAACAAGTTCGTGACCGATGACATCGACGATGTCGAGATCCTGAGGGTCGACCCCGAGTCCGAGCAGCGCCAGCTGGAGCGCCTGCGCCGCTTCAAGGAGAGCCGTGACACCGCGGCCACCGAGTCGCGGCTGTCCGACCTGCGCGAGGTCGCGGCCGGCGACGGCAACCTGCTGTATCCGATCAAGGACGCGCTCCGGGGTGGCGCCTCGATCGGCGAGGTCTGCGGCGCGATGCGCGACGTCTTCGGCGAGTACAGGGGCGGCGCCTTCTTCTGAGCCTCACCGGCGCCGGTCGAGGGGTGAGACCGGCGGAAACCGGGGGCGGCGACGGGTGTGGGCATGCAATCGACCCCGTGGGGAGGAGTCGTCCTCAGGTGGCAGAACCCCGCCCAGATGAAGTCGCAGGTGCAGCGCACCCTGGTGAAATCGCCGCCCGAGCTGTGGGAGCAGGCCGACGACGTGCCGCGGATGGAGGCGTGGATGGCCGAGCTCGTGGGCACGACGGAGCCGGTTAGCGTCGACGTCACCGATCGCCAGCCGGAGCGAGTGCTCGCATGGCGCACGGCGGGCGCCGCGAGCGAGGCCAGGATCGCGGTCGAGCTCGCCGAGAAGGGATTCGGCACGTCGGTCTCGATCACCGCGGAGCACGCGCGCCCCCATCCGAGGCTCGCAGAGGCGGCGCTGGAACAGCTCCTGGACGAGCTGGGATCCCCGGAGCGGCGCCCATTCGCGCGGCGCTGAACGGGCCGGTCCTGAAGTCCACCGCTGCCTCGGAATCCGTCCGCGGCGGTTGACGCGCCGCCGGACCAGCGGTTAGGTTCGGCCGGACAGAGGAGCCACGGGAGGCTCCTCGATAGTTAAGAGGAGTCTCCTATGGCAGGACGCTTCAGGCTGTCGCCAGCGTTGGTCATCTCGCTGATCGCGTTGTTCGTATCGATCGGCGGAGTTGGCTACGCGGCGTCGAAGATCGGTACCAACGACATCAAGAAGGGCGCCGTGACGACCAAGAAGCTGCACAAGAACGCCGTCACGGACAAGAAGATCAAGCCGCTGTCGGTGATCACGGGCAAGCTCAACAATCAGGCCGTGGTCACAAACAAGATCGCCGACGGCGCCGTGTCGAGCGCCAAGGTCGACGGCTCGATCGTGACGGCGAACACGATCGGGCTGCCGATCGCCGGCGCCAACATCGGCCCGGATGGAACCGTTCGGCAGTTCTTCAACCGAGTCGGTGGCGCACCGACCGTGAGCCACACGGCGAACTCCGGCCAGTACGACCTCACGTTCCCGGGGTTGGAGGCACATGTATTGAACAGCGGATCCGTGTCGCTTGCGAGCGTTCAGAGCTCCAACTTCGGCGACGTCGCAACCGTCAGCAGCTCCGGCAGCAACCCGCGGATCAGGACCGCCAACGGTGCCGGCAATGCAGCCGATCGCGCATTCGAGTACGTGATCTTCCAGCAGTCGCCGTAGCGAGCGTCGTTGGTTGAGTCGGATGCGAGGGGCGGCCATCGGCCGCCCCTCGCGTTTCGACGCCGGCCCCGATCCGCTGCCGCCGTAGAATCCGGCGGCCGGTGCGCCAGAAGTTCCCCGAGACTCACGAGGAGAAGCTCGCCAACCTTCGCGAGCTGCGCGATCAGGCGCACCACTCGGCTTCCGAGGAGGCCGTCGCCAAGCAGCACGACAAGGGCAAGCTGACCGCCCGTGAGCGGGTGGACAAGCTCCTCGACCCGGGGTCGTTCGAGGAGCTCGACACCTTCGTCCGGCACCGCACCTACGACTTCGACATGCAGAAGCGCCGGCCGTTGGGCGACGCCGTGGTGACCGGATGGGGAACGATCGACGGTCGCCCGGTTGCCGTGTTCTCGCAGGACTTCACGGTCTTCGGCGGCTCGCTCGGTGAGGTGATGGGCGAGAAGATGTGCAAGGTCATGGATCTGGCGGCGAAGATCGGCTGCCCGGTCATCGGCCTGAACGACTCCGGGGGCGCGCGGATCCAGGAGGGGGTCGTGTCGCTCGGCGCCTACGGCGACGTGTTCGTCCGCAACGTCCAGTGCTCGGGCGTGATCCCGCAGCTCAGCGTGATCATGGGCCCCTGCGCGGGCGGCGCCGTCTATTCCCCGGCCATGACGGATTTCATCTTCATGGTCAAGGAGACCTCGCACATGTTCATCACCGGCCCCGACGTGATCAAGACGGTCACCGGCGAGGAGGTCGGGTTCGAGGACCTGGGGGGAGCAATGGCGCACAACACCAAGTCGGGCGTCGCCCACTTTGCCGCCGATGACGAGGACCAGTGCCTCGAGGACGTTCGCTACCTGATGTCCTTCCTGCCGCTGAACAACCTGGAGTTGCCGCCGAGGGTTGAGCCCTACGACGACCCCGACCGCGCCGACGAGGCGCTCGATGCGATCGTGCCGGACGATGCGACCAAGCCGTACGACATGCGAGACGTCGTCTCCCTGATCGTCGATGACGGGGACTTCTTCGAGGTCCACCAACACTACGCGCAGAACATCGTCGTCGGCTTCGCGCGGCTGGACGGCTTTCCGGTGGGCGTTGTCGGCAATCAACCCCGTCACCTCGCGGGCGTCCTCGACATCGACTCGTCGGTGAAGGGCGCCCGCTTCGTTCGCTTCTGCGACGCCTTCAACATCCCGCTGATCACGTTCACGGACGTGCCGGGATTCCTGCCGGGGGCCTCGCAGGAATGGGGCGGGATCATCCGGCACGGGGCGAAGCTGCTCTACGCGTTCACCGAGGCGACGGTGCCAAAGCTGACCGTCGTCACGCGCAAGGCGTACGGCGGCGCGTACGACGTCATGTCGTCCAAGCACATGCTCGCCGATTTCAACTTCGCCTGGCCGACGTCCGAGGTCGCGGTGATGGGACCCGAGGGCGCGGTCAACATCATCTTCCGGCGCGACATCGAGAGCTCCCCCACCCCGGACGAGCGCCGGGAAAAGCTGATCACCGACTACAAGGCCCGCTTCGCGAACCCGTATTCGGCCGCCGAGCGTGGCTACATCGACGACGTGATCGT
>Ga0075424_100004748_pt1 | contig 12878 bp, 10 predicted proteins | sample SoiMethybrSBSTD3_FD_75301 | JGI IMG/M metagenome (GOLD analysis project Ga0075424, IMG submission 75301) | Bulk soil microbial communities from a Populus tree surrounding site in Tennessee, USA - Soil MetaG P. TD hybrid SBSTD3 | ecosystem: Environmental > Terrestrial > Soil > Tree plantation... | reverse complement strand
ATGCGCGGAGGTCTCGTCGATGCCCTTGATGCCGCCCGCCGCGTAGCCGTGGAAGATCGCGGTGTCCTCGGCGTAGGCGATGCGAGTTGCCGCGTCGATCAGGGGCTGGAGCTCGGGGTCCTTCGCTCCGCGCTCCACAGCATCCATCTCCTCGCGCGAGAGCTCGAAGTACGAGCGCAACTCGACGAGGGGCAACACCTGCCGGCGAGAAGCCTCGATGTCGGCGAGGGGTGGCTTGGCGAGCGGCTCCCGGCGGCCGGTGTTCACGGAGGCCGCGGTGGGGCCGAGCGGCCCCTCGAAGTCCACGAGCTTCCGGCCGGCGAGCTTCAGCTTGAGGACGCGGGTGGCCTCCGCGTCGATCTCCTTCCACGCCGCCGTCGAGATGGGCGCGAGCTCCCGCTTGAGATTGTTCACAGGCCCTGCCCTCCCTTGAGGCTGCCGATGCCGAGCGCGCCGCCGCCGCCCGCCTCTCCTCCTCCATCGCCGCCGCCCGCGCTCGCCTGCTCCCGCGCGATGAGCGAGCCGGTGCTGAAGAGGTACTCCTTGAGGTGCGCGTCCATTTTGGCATCGCGTCGCCGATACCACTCGAGGAGCATGGCGAAGTGCTCCTTCTCCTCGTCGCGGTTGTGGGCCAGGATGTCTTTCAGGTCCTGATCGGTCGCCGCGTCGACGCGCTGATCGTACCAGTCAGCCGCCTCCAGCTCCTCCTGCATGGAGGTGAACGCCCGGTGATTGTCCATGGTTTCGGGGCGCAGCTTGTCTTCCGACTCGTGATACCCCACCGAGTTCGCCATCGTCACTCCTCCGAGATTGTCGGCTCGCCGCTCTGTTGCGTGGAGATGCGGCCAAAAATAACGCAGGAGTGATGACACTTCAACGGTGAGATCATTCGCACGGTTCGGAGCGCGCGGCGGCGAGGCGAAGGGCGGACGCGCGTGGTGGCCGGGAAGTCTCAGCTCAGACCGGGAATCAGCTCCCGGCCCGCCCGGAACTCGATGGTCGAGTCCGCGAAGTCGCCGCCCACGGGCTCGAAGCGGCCGCCCAGGTGCGCGGCGAGAAAGGCCTCCACCACGGCGGTGAAGGAGCTCCGATTCGCCTTCCGTCCGAAGCCGTGGCCCTCGTCGGAATAGTAGATGTAGGTGACCGGAATGCGCCGAGCCTGTACCCTCGGTTGGCGAGCCACTGATGTATCGAGGAAAGCGCCCAGGTGTCACGCGCCCACGGGCCTCCGTGGACGAGCAGGACCATCGACCGATCCGCGCCCCCGAACAGGACACGCCGGGGAATCAATCCCGCGTCGGAGGGACGCAGCGGGGACGCCGCTCGCGGGCGCAGCGATTCGTCGGCACGAGCCGGGCCACGGTAGAGCAGGTGTCCCGCGCCGGCCGCGACGGAGGCGAGCAGCGCGCGCCGGCTGAGTGATGGACCCTTCATCGCCATGGCTCCTGGCGGCTCGACGAGCCAGCCCTCTCGAACCTTCTCGCGAGCCCTCGCATGGTCATCTCAGGCGGAGCGACGCGTCGAAATCTGCCGCAGCGCAGGGCAGATGGTAGCCACGGCCCGCGCGGGGGTCAAGGATCTCGCCCTCCGTGCGCGCGGCGCTGCCGTCGGCGGCGAGGCAGCTCGCCCAGTTTCTCGAGTTGAAACATCGGCGAATCCGGTTATCATGTTGGTGCTCATGGCACGCACCGGCCGAGAGTGGTCTCGAGGTGAGCGGGTGGGGGTGGCCGCATGTCTGGTCGCCCTGGTCGGGCTCTGGACGTATGCGCCGGCGGCGGCGGAAGGCGACAAGCCTGCCCCGCCTCCCACGATCTTCGAGCTGACGAAGCCCCAGGTTCCCTCCGCGATCAAGGGCATGTCCGACTCGGTCCGGGAGAGCCTCCTGACACCACCGCCGCCGCCCGTCCAGGAGTGGGTCCTCCAGCCGGACGGCAGCATGAAGAACACGCGCACGGGCATCACGATCGCCCTCCGGAACGTCTGTGCGCCCGGCGACATGGAGCACGAGGCCGCGCTCGCCGCGTTCAAGCGGTCCCAGGCCCGCAAGAACCGCTGAGCTCTCGCCGCCACCTGGCGCCTTCGACTCGATCGGCGCCGCCTCTTCCTCCCCTCCTCGATCGTCAGCGCTGCCGTTCACCCGGCCGCTTCGGTGGGAGGATCGCGCGGTGACCGCCTCGTCCGCGCGTGCCGCCGCGGCCGCGCCCCGATTCGCTGCGCTCCACGTGCCCGACTACCGCCGCTATTTCGCCTGGAGCCTGATCGCGATGACGGCGGACAACATCGAGCACGTCATCAGCTACTGGGTCATCTTCCAGGCGTTCCACTCCCCTGCCCTCGCGGGCTTCGCCGTGATCAGCCACTGGGTGCCCTTCTTGCTCTTCTCCGTCTACGCGGGCGCACTCGCGGACCGCCACGACTGCCGGAAGCTCATCCAGGCCGGGCAGATCCTCTTCATGGTGGCATCGTTGTCCTGGGGACTGCTGTTCCTCACCGGCGCCCTGCGCATGTGGCACGCCGTCGTGATCCTGCTGATCCATGGCGCGGCGGGCGTCACGGGCGCCCCGGCGACCCAGCTCATCATCCACGACATGGTCGGCGGGACGGAGCTCCAGAGCGCGATCCGCCTGAACGCCACCGCCCGCTACCTCGCCATCCTGCTCGGTCCGGCCGTGGGAGGCGGGCTCATGCTGCTTCTCGGTCCCGCGTGGGGACTGCTCACGAACGTCGTCATCTACGTGCCGTTCTCCGTGTTCCTGTGGCGGATTCGCTATACCGGACACCTCCGCGACGGGGGACATGCGCGTGCCGGGCCGCGTCCTCGACTCCGCGACATGCTCCGCGTCCTGGGAGAGGTGCGCGGGGATCGGCGGATCACCGTGATGATCCTCCTCGGCGGGATCACGTCGTTCTTCGTGGGCAACGCCTTCCAGGCCCAGATGCCCGAGTACGCCCATCACCTGGGGACCGACGAGGCGGGCGGCTGGTACAGCCTGCTCCTCGCCGCCAATGCCGCGGGAGCGGTGCTCGGTACCGTCCTGCTCGAGAGCACGAATCTGTTGCGCCCGAGCCCGCGAGCCGCCATCGTGTGCGCGGGCATCTGGGCACTGGCCATCGGTCTGTTCCCCGCCGCGCCCAGTTACACGAGCGCCCTCGCGCTCCTCGTGGTGGCCGGCATCTTCAATCTCGCCTTCTCCTCGATGGCCCAGACCCTGGTGCAGCTCCTCGCTCCCGCGCGCGTGCGCGGCAGGGTGGTGGGCCTCTTCAACACCGCCGCCCTCGGCCTCCGCGCGGGCAGCGGGCTTACGGTGGGCGTCGTGGGAGCGCTCATCGGCGTGCAGCGGTCGCTCATGCTCAGTTCGGCCGTGGTCGTCGCGAGCGCCGTCGTGCTGCTCACCTGGGAGCTCGGACCGGTGACCGGCCTCCGCAACGATGATCCGACGAAGTCGGGCGACGTCGCCCCCTCGAGCGACGGAGGGAGCGACGCCGCGGCCGAAGCGGCCCGGGTGAAGCCGGTGAGGTAGTCGAGAGCTACCCTGCCAAGCGAGAAATGCCGCGTCGCGTAAAGGTCGTGTGCCAGGCCGACGCCACGCGGGCTAGGCTGATGGTCATGTTCATGTCTGCCCATGTCCTCTGAGGGATCGTGCATGCGGCCACGTCTCTTCTCGGGTGCAGGTCTCGCGCTGCTCTCAGCCGTGCTGTTCGGTGCCAGCACTCCCCTGGCGAAGCTCCTGCTCCGAGACATCGATCCCTGGATGCTCGCCGGGATCCTTTACCTGGGCTCTGGCGTCGGCCTGAGCGGACTGAAGCTCCTGTCTGCGGTGGCCGGCGCCCGCTCCGAATCGAGACTTCAGGGAGCGGACTGGCTGTGGCTCGGCTCGGCGACTCTCTCCGGCGGGGTGATCGGGCCCGTACTGCTCATGGCGGGGCTGGCCAGTAGCCCAGCCACCACGGCGAGCCTGCTCTTGAATCTCGAAGGCGTCTTCACCGCGCTGCTCGCCTGGTTCGTCTTTCACGAGAACTTCGACCGGCGCATTGCCCTCGGCATGGTGGCGATCGTTGCGGGAGGACTGACGCTGAGCGCGGGCGGGGCGCCGACCGCCGGAGGGTTTTTCGGCCCGCTGGCCATCGCGGGCGCGTGTCTGGCCTGGGCCATCGACAACAACCTGACCCGCAGGATCTCCCAGGCCGATCCCGTGCAGATCGCGATGCTCAAGGGCTCCGTGGCGGGCGCGGTGAACGTGGCCATCGCCCTCGCGCGAGGATCGGGCGGACCGGGCACGGCCTCGCTGGCCCTCGCGGGAATCGTAGGCTTCGTCGGCTACGGCGTGAGCCTCGTGCTGTTCGTCATCGCTCTGCGCCACCTCGGCACGGCACGAACCGGCGCGTACTTCTCCCTCGCCCCCTTCTTCGGCGGTGTCCTCGCGGTCCTCGTCCTCCACGAAGCCGTCACCGCGCGGCTGCTCGTGGCCGGCGCCCTCATGGCCCTGGGGGTGTACCTGCACCTGACGGAGCGTCACGAGCACGAACACGAGCACGAGCAGCTCGCCCACGAGCACCGTCACGTTCACGATGAGCACCACCAGCATGTCCACGACGGCTCGGAGCCGCCGGGAGAGCCCCACTCGCACTGGCACGTGCACTTGCCCATGCGGCACAGCCATCCGCACTATCCCGACGTTCACCACCGGCATACCCACTGAGCATCCCGCCCACTATCACCATCGGGCTGGGTCTTCTCGAGGAAGGAAGACGAGCAGTTGCCGTTGATCCGCGGTGGGCTGGGGTGACGGCGTGGCCGGCCGAGCTATTCTGGCTCCTGCAGTCCAGCCTCCGCGCGAGCGAGCCAGAATCGCATGTCCATCTCTCGGTACAGTCTCGTCGCCGACCTCAGGTGCTCGTGGGCCTTCGCCCACCGACCCGTCCGTTGGAGGACTTCACCGAGATGAAGGTGGCAATGGGCGGCGAGTGGCCGAGCCCCGAGGCTATCGGCGAGGGCGAGCGCTTCCCGGTAGTAGCCGTCGGCTTGCTCGACATCGACGGGATCATGGTGGGAGGCGATCTGGCCGAGCAATCGGAGACACCAGGCCTCGTGATTGCGTTCCCCGTGCCGCCGTGTCAGCGACAAGGCTTCCTGAGCACGGGTCAGAGCCTCGTCGAGCCGCTCCTCGAGGAGATAGGCTTCACTGAGCCACCCGAGCTGCATCGCCCTGCTGACGCCCATTGCGCTCATCGTGGACGCGCTCTCGATCACCTCGGCGAGGAGACGGCGGGCTTCCGCCGGCCTCGCCGAGAGGACGTGCGCGTAACCGAGACGAGCGAACACGGCCCAGGGCGGGAGACGCCACTCGACGATGAGGCCGCGAGCACGCTCCAGTGCCGCGAAGGCGTGCTCGAGATCTCCCTGAGCGAGTGACACGCTGCCCGCCCCTGCCAGGGCTTCCGCAAGCGTGAATGGGTGGTCAGCGGCTTCCGCTATCTGGACGGCCTCTCGAGCATGCGCTCGTGCGTCCTCGAAACGTCCCAGATTCGACAGGGTCAGGGCGAGCCAGCTGTGGGCCCAGGAGGTGAACAGGACGGATGGTTGGGAGGACTCGTGGCTACTCCTCGCCACGCACCGCGAGAGCAGCTCGAGAGCCTTGCCGAACTCTCCGATGGCAAAGTACGCCTGTCCCGTCCGATACTGCGCCTCGAACTCGAGCTCTCGATCGTCTGTGTCCGCCGCGATGGCTATCGCCCGCTCCCCGACCTCGATGGCTTGTCGATGCTCTCCGGCAACGTTCCGGAGTCTCGCACAGATGTCGGCGAGGATCCGCCCCAGGCGAGCACGATCGCCGAGTCGGACGGCCAAGCCTTCCGCCTCCCGCATGACCCTGAGAACGTCCTGGTATCGTCCGAGCGCAGCGAGCGCGATCCGCAGCTCGAGTCGCGCGTCGATGGCATGCTCGAGAGTGTCTCGGGTCTCGGGCAGGCGTCCCAGGGCGCGCAGCGCGTCGTTCAGCAACTCGGTGGCGACCACGTATGAGGACCGAGCGATCGTCTTCCGTCCCGCCTCCCGCAGGTACTCGACCGCTCTGTCCCAGGCTTCCGCGCCAACCGCGTGTCGGGCCAGGACCTCGACCTCGCCGGCGGGCTGGTCAGCCGGCCGACGCTCCAGGGCTTCCAGGATGTTCCGATGCAGCCCACGCCGTCGCTCCTGCAAGAGGCTGGCGTGGGTCACCTCGTGGGTGAGGGCATGCTTGAACGTGTACTCGTGCTCCGGGAAGAGCCGCGCCTCGTAGAAGAGCCCGGCCGCCTCGAGCCGAGCAAGCCTTCCGCGCAACTCCTCGTCGGCAGTCCCGCTGATTTCTCCGAGCAGCGCAACCGGGACGTCCCTGCCGATCACGGACGCCGCCTGGAGCAGCCGCTTGTCCTCCGGCGGGAGCCGGTCGATCCGGGCGGCGAGCAACGCTTGCACCGTTGCCGGGACGTGAACATCACGGACGTCCGTCGTGAGGCGGTACGCACCCCGCTCGCCCACGAGAGCTCCCGTCTGCGCCAGAGCGTGGACACTCTCCTCCAGGAAAAAGGGATTACCCTCGGTGCGTTCGATCAGGAGGCGCTTCAGCGGTACCAGGCCGGGGTCCTGTCCCACCAAGCCCTCGAGCAGAGCCTCCGCACTCTCCAGCACGAGAGGAGCGATACGGAGCTCGCAAACGCCGGGCTTGCTCTGCCAACCGGGGTCATGCTCGGGCCGATAGTTCACGAGGGCGAGCACCGGCACCGTCGCCACACCGTCCACCAGGCTGTCGAGGAGGGCCTGTGTCTCAGGGTCGATCCAGTGAAGGTCTTCGACCACGAGCACGAGAGGTTGCATCCGGCTCTCGCGCCATAGGAGGCGCTCGAGGGCATCGAGCGTGACCTGGCGGCGATGAGGCGGCTCGAGGTTCCCGAGTCCGTCCCCTTCGGGAAGGACATCGAAAAGCCAGAAAATGGGCGGGAGGAGGTCTCTCAGAGACTCGTCCAGGGTGAGCACGTGTCCGGTGATCTTTGCGCGGATCGACCGCAGGTCGTCACGATCGTCGATCCGGAAGTAGGCACGTAAAAGATCGATGACCGGACGATAGCTCTTGGCCTGCCCATAGGAGAGACAGCTCGTCTGGAGGACTCTGCAGCCGCGGACGCTGTCGGAATGCGTCAGCTCATGGAAGAGACGAGACTTGCCCATCCCCGGATCACCCACCACGGCCACGACCCGGCCACGCCCCTGGCGGGCCTCTTCGAGAGCGGACTCGAGCTGCTCCATCTCCGCATTGCGCCCGACGAACTGGCTCAAGCCTCGGAGGACCGCGGCCTGAAACCGAGTCGTGACCCGCCCCGCCGCGATCACCTCGCTGACCTCGACGGGCGTCTCGAGACCTCGCACCGGCATGGTGCCCACCGGCTGGATCTGGACGAAGCTCTCCACGAGACGGCGGGTCTCGGCAGTGATCCAGATCGCTCCGGGCGGCGCGAGCTGCTCCATACGGGCCGCCAGATGAGTAGTCTGGCCGACCGCCGTGTAGTCCATGCGGAGGTCCGACCGGATGGAGCGGACCACCACCTCGCCGGAATTCAGGCCGACCCGGATTCGCACGGTGATGCCGTGGCTCCGAAACGCCTCGACGGCGTATCGCTTCACCGCTTCCTGCATCCGCAACGCGGCGTAGCAGGCTCGCACCGCATGATCCTCATGGGCGAGAGGGGCGCCGAACAGCGCCATGATCCCGTCGCCCATCACCTGGTTCACCGTCCCCTCGTAGTGGTGAACCGCCTCCATCATGCGCTCGAGCACCGAATCGAGGAGCTGGCGGGCCTCCTCGGGATCACGATCGGCGAGAAGCTCCATCGATCCTCTGAGGTCGGCGAAAAGCACGGTGACCTGTTTGCGCTCCCCTTCGAGGGCCGCCTTCGAGGTGAGAATTCGTTCGGCTATCTCCGTCGGCGTGTAGGCTCGGGGAGAACTGAACTTGCCTTCCTGGACCTCCATGAGCGCGGCTCTCGATTTCCCACAGCCCCCGCAGAACTTCTCGGTATCCTCATTGGCGAAGCCGCACGCCTCGCACACGGAGCCCAACGACAGGCCGCATTCGGCGCAAAAGCGGCGCCCCTCGCGATTCTCGGTCTGGCACCGCGGACACTGCACGTTCAGGCCTCCCCGATGCCTCTCATCGTCGAGGCGCCGTTGATCGTGGACGCTCGCGCGTTAGATCTCCTCAACGTCCATTCCCCAGTGAGCTCTGCGTCCGCGGCCATCCGGCTCAGGCGGAGATCCAGGTCGTGATCAGGCGCCCCGCCGTCTTGAATCCAGCCACCAGGGGCCAGCGGCTCCGCAGGATGCCGAGAGCCGCCCCCGCGATCATGAGCCTGAAGACCCCGAGCTTGGTCAGGGTGAGAGCGAGCAGCGTCGCGGCCAGGATGGCGATAGCGAACGGATCGGGCAGCGCGGCCGGCACGAGCCGTGCGAGGGACACGGTGAGGACACCGATGACGGCGGGGGCCATTCCCTTCATCACCGCGCGCATCCCGGCGAGCTTCCTGACACGATCGAGGACCGGGAGAATGACCAACATGATCACGAAGGAAGGCAGGAACGCCGCGGTAGCGGCGACCACGGCGCCCGCCGCGCCCGCCACCTTGTATCCGACATAGGCCGCGATCATCAGCACCGGCCCGGGCGTGAGCTGACCGAGCGCCAGGCCGTCGACGAACTCGCGCGGGGTGAGCCAGCCGAACTGCCCGACCACCTGATCCTGGATGAAGGCGATCATGGTCAGCCCGCCCCCGATCGTGAATGCGCCGACCTTGAGGAAGTACGCCCCGATGTCCACGAGACTCTGAGGATCCGGCACTCCACGCGCGACGACGGCGCCCGACGCGGGGCCGTTCACCCACCAGGCCGCCACGACCACAGCTACGAATGTTGCCGAGCAGAGAAGCACCGGCCAGGGTCGCCCGGAGTGAAAGAGGACGAAACCCGCGAGGCCGGCCAGGATCAGGATCGCCACGATCCCGACGGGCGTGGCCACCGCGGCGGCGGCCGCCAGCAAGCCGATGGCAATCTCCGGCACGGTGCTCATGGCCGACTTGCCGAGGCGATACACCGCGATGGCGAAGAGGCCGATGACGACCGGCCCCAGACCGTAGAGGGCGCTGCGGGCGACCGGCGTGACGCCCAGGCTCGCGTAGGCGATCGTCAAGCCGAGCATGATGAGGAAGGCGGGCAGGACGAAGCAGAGCCCACCGATCAGTCCGCCCCACCACCCACCGCGCGCGTATCCGAGGAAAATGCCGAGCTGGGTCGCCGTAGCGCCGGGTACCATGTTCGCGACCGACAGGCCCTCGAGGAAGCGCTCCTTCGACACCCATTTCCGCTTCTCCTGCAGCTCGGCCTGCATGATCCCCATGATGGCTGGTCCACCGTAGGACGTGGCGCCGAGCCGGACGAGCGAGGCGGCGACTTCCTTCAGGCCCTCCGAGGGCGCGGCGGCCGGCGTCTTCATTTCGTGGGAATCCCGGTCACCTCCAAGTCCGTGAACTCCGTCACCGAGTCCGCCTTGGTCCAGAGGCCCAGCCACCCGCCCGTGAACGTCCTGTCCTCGTGGTCCAGGAGCAGCGCCTCGTCCAGGTACGCCTGGATCCTCGGCCCCTTCGCGACCACGCGGATGCGGTGCCATTCGCCCAGCTTGGGCTCGGTCACCTTCGCCGAAGCGATGGTGCTCCGCTTCCCGTTCACGATGGTGTAGAGACGGAAGTTGTTTTCGAGCGCGTTGGCCCTCACGAGGAGGTAGTTCCGGCCATCCTTGGCGCGCAGGATGATGCCTCCGCTTGCATCCTCCTTCCCGGAGATGGGGCGAAAGCGTACGGCGACGTCCACATCGTCGAACTTCTTCTCCTCGAGGAGCGCGACGGCCCACGGCTGCGTCTCGACCACCTGGGCGAGCACCTGGCGGCCGCCGGAGGGGCGATGCACCCACTGGCCGGCCACGAACTTCCACTTGGGATTCTCCTTGCCGAGATCGTCTTTCATGGTGATTTTCTCCGGCGCCGTGATGGCAATCGGTTGCACGTCGAGGGCGGCATCCACTGAAAGTGGGAGGGTCACCAGGAGCGCGAGAAGAGCGGTGAGAGTACGTTTCATGGATCCTCCTTCCCCCTGAGGGTCGTCTCTCGTCGGATCATGAGGCTTGCTGGACCGGACGCCACTGAAGACTCGCTGACTTTTCTGTCAGGATCGGCCGAGGGCGCCGGCTCGGCTCAGCATCCCGGCACGGGCAGGACGATCCGGAAGAGCGCCCCGTTTCCATGCTCGCTCTCGAGCTCCACGCGCCCCCCGTTCGCCTCGACGGCCCAGCGTGCGGTGGCCAGGCCGAGCCCCACCCCTCCATGGTCGCGCGATCGCCCGTCGTCCACCCGGTAGAAGCGCTCGAAGATTCGACCCTGATGCGCCGCCGGGATGCCGGGACCACTGTCCTCGACCTCGATGGCGACCTCTCCGGAGCGCCGCTGCTGTACGGACAGCCGGATCGCGCCCGCTCGGGGCGTGTACTTGATCGCATTGTCGAGGAGATTGACCAGACCCTGTCGAAGGATCGCCGGGTCGCATCGCACGGAGACGGGCGAGCCAGCGTCGATGGTCAAGGTCTGCTCCTTCTCCTCGGCGAGGACCTTGAGATTGTCCGCGACGCTCCCCACGAGGGCGTTCAGGCTCACCATCTCGAAGGCAGGCCGGATCCGGCCCGAATCTCCCCGCGTCAGGGTGAGCAGGCTCTCCACGAGGTGCGTCAGGCGGCCCACCTCCTCGAGCATGCTCCCGATCACCTCACGATAGGCCGGCACGCTCAGGCTCCGCTGGAGCGCCACCTCGCCGACGCTGCGGAGGGCGGCGAGCGGCGTGCGCAGCTCGTGCGATGCATCCGCGGTGAATCGCCGGAGCTCCTCGAACGCCGCCTCGAGACGGGCCAGCGTGTCGTTGAAGACGCGGGCGAGCTGGCCGAACTCGTCCTGCTCGTTCTCGACATGGAGGCGCGCCGACAGGGACTCGGCGGTGATGGTGCGCGCGGTCTCGGCCATGGTCGCCACCGGCGCCAGCATGCGGCCCGCGAGAAAGTAGCCGCCCCCCATCGCCAGCGCCACCGCGCACGGGACGCCGGCGGCGAGGATGATGCCGAGTGTCCGGAGCGTCTGCCGCACCATCGCCTCGTCCCGGGCGGCCACGATGTGGTGGGACGAGTCACCGAGCGCGCTCACTCGATATGGTGCCGGCCCAGACGGGGGCCAGCCCGGCGTCCGGTACACGACGGTACTGCCCTCCGTCACCTCGAAGTGCGCAACGCCCATCCGGTGAGCCAGCTCTCCCAGGTCCCCCGTCTCCTCCCGATAGACCGTCTCGATGGTCGCCAGATCGACCTCGATCTGCCGATCGAGCGCGGCGTACAGGCGGGCCCGCACGAAGCCGAAGATCCCAGCGGCGAAGGCGCAGATCACGAGGGCGAGCACGCCGGCATGCCACAGGGTCAGCCGCCACCGGACGCTCGGCATCATCCCTCACCGCCCCGCACGACGAATCCCACCCCCCGGACGGTGTGGAGCAGCATCGTCTCGAACGGATCGTCGATCTTCCGGCGCAGCCGGGCCACCGTCACGTCGATCACGTTGTCCAGCGGCGTGGCTCGCGCCGTCACGTGCCACACGTCGCGCGCCAGCATCTCCCTCGAGACCACGTGCCCGACGTGGCGGAGCAGGTACTCGAGGAGCTCGAATTCCTTCACGGTGAGCTCGAGGGGCTGTCCCGCCCTCGTCACCCGGCGCGTCATGACATCCATGGTCAGGTCCTTCAGCTGCAGTCGCAGGGCCTGATCCGGACGACCCCGCCGCAGCAAGGCCCGGATCCGCGCCAGGAGCTCCGGGAATGCGAAGGGCTTGACGAGGTAGTCGTCGGCCCCACTGTCGAGCCCCTGCACCCGATCGTCGACGGTGTCCTTGGCCGTCAGGATCAGCACCGGCGTCTGGTGCCCTCGCTTGCGGAGCGTGGTGAGCACCTCGAGGCCGCCGCGCCCCGGCAACATGAGATCGAGCACCACGAGATCGAAGGCGTCGTGGTTCGCGAGGAAGAAGCCTTCCTCGCCCGTGGACGCGACGGTCACCTCATAGCTCTCCGCCTCGAGCCCGTCGCGGAGGGCCCTGGCAAGCTTCCTTTCATCCTCGACGACCAAGACTCGCAAGGCGCCGCGAGTATAGCCAGCCCCTGCGTGCGTGGCACCTGACATGAATGTCAGGAAGTCTTCAGGAGCAGAAGCGACTCGAGCTCGCATGATGACACCTGGGCCGCACCAGAGTCGGCCCTGACGCGATCACCGTTCACACGCAAGGAGGCACACCATGACCCGCATCGTGGCATTCGCCCTCCTCACCGGCATCAGCCTGGCTGTCTTGTCCTCCACGCTCCCCGCTCGGTCGGAGTCCACCGGCGAGCGAGCAGCCCTGGCTCGCGAGCTCCAGAGCGCCTGGCTTCCGCTCGAGAGCGCCATGGTGCTGAGCCAGAGTGAAGGCACGCCCATCTCTGCCAAGTACGAGATCGACGACGGCACCTTCCAGCTCTCCGTCTACACCATGAAGGCCGCCGGCTTCTCCGAGGTCATCGTCGACTACAGCGCCGGCACGATCACGAAGGTCGAGACGATCACGGACGCCGGTGATCTCGCCGCCGCCCGGGCCCAGAAGGATGCGTTGGCGAAGGCAACCCGCACGCTCGGAGAGGCCACGGCTGAGGTGGTGAGGCAGCATTCCGGGTACCGTGCCGTGAACGCCGTACCGAGCCTCGACGGAGAGGATCCGGTAGTGGAGGTCATCCTGTTCAATGG
>Ga0075424_100004746_pt1 | contig 12879 bp, 9 predicted proteins | sample SoiMethybrSBSTD3_FD_75301 | JGI IMG/M metagenome (GOLD analysis project Ga0075424, IMG submission 75301) | Bulk soil microbial communities from a Populus tree surrounding site in Tennessee, USA - Soil MetaG P. TD hybrid SBSTD3 | ecosystem: Environmental > Terrestrial > Soil > Tree plantation... | reverse complement strand
CTTCTTGCGCAAGTGGTTGATCACGACGTCGACGATGTTCGTACCGGGGTCAAAGTGATACCCCCAAGCATACTCGGTGATCAACGTCCGGCTCATGACGCGGCCCTGGTGGCGCATCAGGTACTCGAGGACGGCGTATTCCTTGGGTGTGAGCTCGACCAGCTCCCCAAGCCGTCGCACCTCGCGCGTATCGCGATTCAGCTCCAGGTCTCCGACGTGGAGCATGGGCGACGCCATGGCGCGGGGGCGGCGGGCGAGGGCCTCGACGCGCGCGAGCAGTTCCTCGAACGCAAACGGTTTGGTGACGTAGTCGTCGGCCCCCGCTCGCAACGCATTGACCTTCGCGTCGACGGCGTCCTGCGCCGTCAATACGAGCACGGGCCGTTCGAACCCGCGGGCCCGCAGGGAATTCAGGACGTCCATTCCCGATTTGCCCGGCAGTCGCATGTCGAGGATCACGACGTCGTAGGCGTCCGACGTTGCGAGCCTCTCGCCCTCCTCACCGTCCGCGACCAATTGAACTCCCCAGCGCTGCTCCTCCAATCCTCGCCGAACGAAATTCCCTACGGTGGGATCGTCCTCGATGACCAATACTTTCATTACGAACGACGCTGAGGGGACGGGGGGACCACATCCGAGACACGGCGCGACGCGGCGTAGCGCGGAAGTCTACGCCGCGCGTGTGGGGACCGAAATGGGTCGTCAGGCGGGAGGGCAGCGGGAACGGGGATCCGGGAACCGGGAACCGTGGCCTCTTTCGGGACGATCGCGATCCAACGCCTGACGGCTCGGGATGACAACCGGGTGTCATTCCGAGCGTAGCGAGGAATCCTCAGGGTCCCGGAGACGCCCTCTTCCCGGATCCCTGTTCCCTCTCCGAGCTAGACGCTGCGTCGTTAGGCAGGCGTCGTCGCGGTGACGCTCATTCCCCGTCGAGTTGTGCCCGCCGGGTGTCGACTGCAACCGCCAGTGGACGGAGCGAGCCGGGGCTCCAAGCACGCCAGGTTCGGCGCACGAACGAATCGAGCGCATCCCGGTCCATCCTCCGCACCGCCTGCATCCAGAGCTTGATTGACTCCACCGGTGCCGCGACGAGATCCAGTGGGTCGAGGTCGTTGCACGTCGCCATATGGCGCTCACGGTATCTTGCGCTTCCAAACTACTGCAATGGTCGCGCCTGTGCGACGCGCCGCATCATGTGATTGCTTTAATGTGCGAGAGGAGCGTCGGGCGCTTTCTCTCGTGCGACCGGCTCCAAATCCAACCTATCCCGCGCGCGGCGGCTCGCAGTGCCTAACGCGGCCTACACGTCGCCGGCGCACCGGGACGTGTCCGACGGCTTCGCCATAGAGCGGCCTCCGTCATCCGCCGTTGGCCGCGCGAGGCCGATGGAACCCGTACTCGCGAATCTTCCGGTAGAGCGTCTTGGAAGAGATCCCGAGAACGGTCGCGGCTCGACCCTGGTGCCAGTTCGTACGAGAGAGGACACTTTCGATGTGGCGCCGTTCGACCTCCGCCAGAGAAACTACGTCGCCGTTGGTCCCTGCAGTCGCCGGCACCTGGGCCTCGTGAAGCGGGAGGTCACGCGCCTGAATGGCGCCTCCGTTGGCCAGCAGCACCGCGCGCTCCATGACGTTGCGGAGCTCGCGCACGTTCCCCGGCCACCGGTACTCCTGCAGCGCGTGCATGGCTTCGTCCGACAGGCGGGGCGGATGTGCACCGCCGAACTGCGCGAGGAACGCGTTCGCGAGCAGTGGAATGTCCACGGTTCGCTCGCGCAGCGGCGGCAGCACGATGCTGATCGTGTTGATGCGATAGAAGAGGTCACTCCGGAACCGCCCATCGCTCACGGCCGCAGCGAGGTCCTTGTTGGTGGCGGTAACGATGCGCGCGTTCACCTCGACCTTCTGCGTTCCTCCGACGCGGAAGAACGCGCCCTGCTCGAGCGCGCGGAGCAGCTTTCCCTGCACCTTCGGCTCGAGCCCGCCGATTTCGTCCATGAACAGTGTGCCGCCGCCGGCCAGCTCGAACAATCCCACCTTGCGCGACTCTGCCCCGGCGAACGCACCCTTCTCGTACCCGAACAACTCGGTCTCGATGAGGCCGTCGGCGATGGCCTCGCAGTTGATGTCCACAAGCGGTCCGGCACCGCGCTCGGACAGTCGATGCAGGGCGCGGGCAACCAGCTCCTTGCCTGTCCCCGACTCGCCAGAGATGAGGACCGGCGAGTCGCTCTTGGCAACGCGACTGACGAGCTGCAGCACCGCCTGCATCGGTGCGTACTGGGTGATGATCTCGGGAACGCCGTCCACGCGGGACAGGCGGTTGTGCAGGAGGGCATTCTCCCGCGCGAGCTGGCGCCGCTCCCAGGCGCGCCTAACGAGCACATCGATCTCCGCCATGCGGTACGGCTTCGACAGGTAGTCGTACGCCCCCAACCGGATGGCCGTGATCGCCGTCTCGATCGTGCCGTTGCCGGTGATGATGATGACCTCCGGGTGCGCCGCGTCCTCGCGGATGTTGCGCAGGACCTCCAGCCCGTCCATCTCGGGCATGACAATATCCAGCAGCGCGACGTCGTACGCTTCGCTGCGAAGCGCGGCCAACGCCGCTTTTCCGTCCCGTGTCACGGTGACCTGGTAGCCGCGCCCGAGCAGGAACTGCTCGAGAATGGTGCCAAGGTGGTCCTCATCCTCGGCAATCAGGACTTTGATGCGCGGTCCGGTCGTGGGCGCAGTCATAACGAGGCCTCCTCGGCCGGCAATAGAATTCTGAAGGTGCTTCCGGCCCCCGGTGTGCTATCGACTTCGATGCGTCCACCGTGGTCGGAGATGATTCCGTAACAGATCGACAGCCCGAGACCGGTCCCGCGTCCCGGCGCCTTGGTGGTGAAGAACGGCTCGAAGATCTTCGACGTGTCCGCGCGCGGGATGCCCACGCCCTCGTCGATCACCTCCGCGACAACGGCGTCACGCGCACCGCGGCCACGGTGCGTCTTGATGGTGATCGTCCCCTGTTCGTCCATCGCGTCCACGGCGTTGATCAGCAACGCCATGAAGACCTGGACCAGCTGCTCCCGGTTCGCCGTCACGTGCTCGATCTGCTCGGCGAGCACCGTTTCGACCCGCATCTTCTTGAAGCGCGCGTGATGCTTGACGAGAAACAGCGTGTGCTCGACCACCTCGTTGATCGCGGTGCTCGATTTCGTGACCGGCTTCGGGCGGCTGAAATCGAGCAGGCCATCGATGATGCGTTTGCACCGATGGACCTCGTTGTCGATGATCTTCAGGTATTCGTCGGCGTCCCGCGGCGCCCTGGCAGCGTCGACACGCCGGTCATCGTGGCGCATGTCGTCGAGGCGCATGGTGAGGCTTTCGGCGCACGCCGCGATCGTGGCGAGTGGGTTGTTGATCTCGTGCATGACGCCCGCGGCGAGCTGGCCGATGGCCGCGAGCTTCTCGGCGTGCGCGAACCGTTCCTGCGCCTCGCGCCACTCGGTCACGTCTTCGCCGATCGCGATCACGTGCGTGATGCCCGCGTCGGTGAGGCGCATCGGAATCTTCGAGATGCGGAAGGTCCGGGCGTCTCCGCTCGCCGTCGACTCCATGTGGACGGTCTGGATCCGCCCATTCCGAAAGACCTCGTCGAATTCCTTTCGAAGGCTCTCGGCCGGTTGCCGGTGCAGGATCTCGAAGACGCTTTTCCCGATCGCTTCCTCGCGCGAGACGCCCTGCATGCCGCTCTCACGCTTGCGATTCCACGCTTGAACGCGGTACTCGCGATCCACGACATAGAGGCCGACCGGCAGCGAATCGATGATCCGCTCGATGAAGCGGCGCTGGTCATCATTCTGACGTGTCCGCAGCGCGACCTCGACCTCGAGTTGGCGCGCGCGTTCGGCGTGGGCGAGCCAGGGCACGAGCATATCGGCGATGATTCGCAGCACCAGGTGATCTTCGACATCGAGCACCGCGGACCTGTGAAAGGAGATGGCGCCGAGGCGCTGGGCCTCCTCCGCGATGAGGGGGCGAACGACCAGGCCAGCACGCTCGGTGATGTCGGCGGCCAGGAGCGCGCTCACCTCATCCGGCTTCGTCACGCTGTGCCCCGACGAGGCGAGCTTCTCGAGGCCGCCGGGACTGAACGCCCAGAGGACACATTCATCCGCATTCAGCGCGCCCCGCGCGGCGTCAACCACCGAGACCAGGTGGTCGCGCTCCGCCTCGCGCGCGGCGAGTCGGGCGGCGACGGCAGCCACCCCCGCGAGAGCGCGGGGTGTAGCAACCGCGTCCGCGCTGACCGCGGAGATCGCTGGTAAGCCCAAAAGTCCTCGAGGTTGGAGGGTTCGCGCCACGGGTCTGGACCGTGGTGCCCTCTCGGACAGGATGACCGGCGACCTCCACGGGACGTCACGCCGGGCGGTGGTGACGAAGCTCACATAAGTGGGCCACTGTCCAAGGGTTAGGTCGACAAGGCGAAGCGGGAACGGAGGTTGCGGCATTATCATCATGTGGCTGTTGAATGTCCCACCTGATGACTGGAAGGAGGTATGCCATGGTGCATCGCGGCTCGCTCACCGGGCCCGTCTTTGGGCTGCGCCGGGAGATCGACCGGCTCTTCGAGGACACGTTTGGCGGCGACTCGAGGCGGAGCGGCTGGGCGCCCGCCGTCGACATTCGCGAGGACAACAAGGAGATCGCGCTCGAGGTCGAGCTTCCCGGTATCAAGCCGAGCGACGTCGAAGTGGTGGCAGAGAATGGTGTGTTGACGATCCGCGGCGAGAAGCAGAGCGCGTCGACCGGAGGGTCTGAGGGCCGATACCACGTCGTCGAACGGAGCTACGGAAGCTTCATGCGGTCCTTCCAGCTGCCGACGGGCGTCGATGACCAGCGAATCGAAGCAGACTTCAGCGACGGCTTGCTGACTGTTCGAATTCCGAAGGCGGCGCTGGCGCAGCCGCGGCGGATCGAGATTCGAAACTCAGGGAGCCAACAAGCGATTCACGGAACGCCATCCAAATCGAGCTCGAGCCGGGGACGGCAGGGCGCCGGCGAAGCTCAGGGCGACGTCGCGGAATCCGGGGGTGCAGCCAAAAGGCGCGAGATGAACGATCGCGCCGGCGGGTGAGGTGAGCACCATCGCACGAACGCGCCCGCGACCGGAGCGTCGCGAGCGCGTGAGGCGTGTGCCTAACGTTGGCGCGGAGCGGATGGAGCGTACCGGGATCGAACCGGTGACCTCCGCATTGCAAATGCGGCGCTCTCCCAGCTGAGCTAACGCCCCGACTACCGCCGCCAACGCGCAGCGCTAAATATATGCAGGCACCAACCGGCGAGGGAGCCGATGACCAGCACAGCACGACCCGACGCAGCGCCCTCCGAAACCGCGCACCGGATCACCGTCCGATGCCAATTCTGCGAGACCTGGAACCGCGTCGTCGCCGAGCGCGCCAGCGATCGACCGAAATGCGGCAAGTGCGGCAAGCCGATGCTCATCGACCGACCGATTGCGCTCAACGACGATACGTTCACTCGCACGGTCACCGAGAGTGAGATTCCGGTACTGGTCGACTTCTACGCCGACTGGTGTGGGCCGTGTAAGATCATGGCGCCGTCGGTCGACCAGCTGGCCGCCGAGAATCAGGGCCGCCTGCTCGTCGCGAAGCTCGACACGGATCGCGCGCCGCGGACGGCGCAATCGTTCAACATCCGCGGTATCCCAACCACGATCCTGTTCAGGGGTGGCAAGGAAGCGAATCGGTTGACCGGCGCGGCGCCTCTGAAGGCGCTGCAGCAGCTGGCCGGGGTATAGCAGACGGGAAGCGGCTATTCGTGGGCCGGCAACGGCTCCATCGTCTTGGGATCGACCGGGACCTGGATCTCGTCGCGATGCTTCGACGTCAGCATGAACACGCGCATGCGCGGGAACGCGTTCATGAAGGCGAGGTAGCACAGGCCCCACAGCCCGAGGAAGCCTAACGTCACTCCCACCTCGTACAGGCCGAACGGCAGCGGGATCGCCGCAGCGGCCGCGCCCTCCGCGGCCACGGGCGCTTCAGCCGAACCGGCGTACGCCGACGGATAAATCTCGACGTACCGCTGCAGCCACAGACCGATGGTCGAGGAGAGCGCGAAGAACGTCATCGTCGGCGTGTAGATCTTCGGGAACTTCCCCATGAGCCCGAAGAATGGCAGCACGAACATCAGCACACCAACGGCGACGGTGAGCGACGCCCACGGGTGGCTCATGCGCAGGAAGAAGTAGTGCGTCTCCTCCGGCATGTTGCCGTACCAGATGACGAGGTACTGGCCGAACGTGATGTATCCCCAGAAGCACGTAAAGGCGAAGCAGAGCTTCCCGATGTCGTGGAAGTGCCGCTCCTGGATCAACTCCTCCGCTCCGAGCGCGTTGCGCCACAGCCGCACGATTATCGAGTGAATCATGAGCGCGACGACCCATCCGCCCATGAAGATCTGCCAGCCGTACATCGTGCTCTGGAAGTGGATATCCATGGACATCGACAGGTCCCACGACAGCACGACCCATCCAAACCCGAATGCCAGTACGAGGAACACGGCGAGCTTGCCGAGGGCGGAGTGCGTCGAGTGTAGCTCGCGCCGCTCTTCCCCAAAGCCGGATCGCATCCGGTCTCGAATCCCCTTCGCCCATCCCGCGCCCCATTCCGGAATCACACCGACGTCGAGCCTGACGGAGCGATAGACAAACCAGAGACTCAGAATCGTGATCAACGCGAAGACGATGATCACCCGAAGCGTGAAGAAGGTCGGGTCGAGCCACACCGCCTTCTCGTGAATCGTCGGGGGCGAAGCGACCCACGGGAAGATCGAGCGCTTCCCGACGAAGATCGTCAGCAACAGGAGCACGAAGGCCACCGGCAGCCACGCAACATAGCCTTCGATGAAGCGGACCGTGGGCCTGGACCACCGTGCGGTCGTTATGCGCTGAGAAGCCGCGATCGCAACGCCGGCCGACGAGAACGTGGTGAAGAAGAGCCAGTTCACGTGGTAGGCTTGCCACGCGCGCGGATTGCCGGTGAACGCGCCGATCAGGAAGATCGCGAAGCCGACGATCGCCAGCAGCAGGCTGAGCGTGGCCAGCCGCTTCGGGATCGGTCGCGAGATGACCTGAACGACTTCGTCGCGCGACGGAATATGGGCTTCGTGGGCGCTCATTCCCTTTCTCCCTGGCGCGGAGGCCGAGCTCCGGCGCGAGTCGTGTCAGTGCCGGTTCGACGCGCGGTATCAGCCTGCGCGGGCGCCTGCTGGCTCGCTCCGTTAATCGACTGGAACTCGGCGGCTGTGTGTGGCACGGGGCGCGTCGGGCCGAGCGTCGTGGGGCCAGGCACCGCCGGACCATTGAATCCGGGGACGGCGAGCGGTCCAGTCGCAACCGCCGCCGGCAGTTTGCCCTGCAATCCGCGGACGTAGTTCACGACGTCCCAGCGGTCCTTCTCTTCGATCCGGTTGTAGGACGGCATGTTTCCACGCCCGTTGCGGATCATCCCGAAGATGTACCCATCGGTGCGGCTCAACGCCGGACCACTCACGAGCGGAAACGGAAAGACTCCGTACTTCACGGCTGTGCCGTCGCCCTTCCCGGCCATACCGTGACAGACGGAACAGTTGATCACGAAATACTTCCTGCCATTCGCGAGCGATGCTGAATCGGGCGGCGTGGGGTTCACGAGCGCGGACATCGAATCGATCGTCTGCATCGAATTCGAGTACGACACCGCGAACCCCGGCATCGCGGTCCCGTTGATCGGCACGGAGTACTGCGGGCTGCCTCGCACTCCGGCGGAATCCAGCTGCTCCCAGGTAACCACCGACGGCTGACGCTTGAAGTCGGTGAACCACTCGCATGCCGAGAGCGACGCGAGCGACGCCCCGATGATCGCGAGACGCGCCGTCGACCGCGTTAGGCTAGTCTTCACGGCGCACCTCCTCCGCCCCGTGCTTGCGCAGCGTGTCCTCGATGACCCGCGCGCTGTCGGCCGCGGAGGGGATCCAGATCCCGAAGTGGCCGCTGGTGAAGCGCGGATCGAAGCCCACCGTCAACGTGATCTTCGGAATACGCGAGTTGATGAACATGCCGGCGACCGTCGACAGCGAGCCGACGAGCACCATGAGCTCGAAGCCGATGATCGTGTACGGGATCCACGAGGCGACGGCCTTGCCACCCACGACGAGCGGCCAATAGTCCGACGTCCATATCGCAATCCAATAGCCGAAGCACGCTCCGCAGAACCCACCGATCAGCGTGAACCGGCGCACCGGACTTGGCGGCGGATTAACTGCGTCCTCGATCTCGTGCCGAGGGGTGGGCGTGTAGACCGTGAAGTCGGTGATCTTCTGGCTCTTGAGATCCTCGATCGCATCCACCGTCGCGTCGAGCTCGTGAAACGCGGCTACGATACCCATCAGGCGAATTCCCCTGGCGTGTCAGGCTCGTATGTCTGGTGCTGTCCCGTCACGTCGATCGCGTCCTCGTGCGGGTGCGGTGCGCGAAGCCTCGGCAGGACGATCTCCTTCACCTCGGCGATCGCGATAACCGGGAGCTGTTTGATGAACAGCAGGAACCACATGAAGAACCAGCCGAACGAGCCGATGAGGATCGAGATATCGACCCAGCTCGGCACGTAGCTCGACCATTGCCACGGCTCGAACTCGTGCGAGAGCGTCGGCACGATGATCACGAACCGCTCGAACCACATGCCGAGGTTGATGAAGATGCTGAGAATGAACAGCCACGCGGGGTTCCGGCGGAGCTTCTGCGAGAACAGCGACAGCGGGAAGATCATGTTGCACGTGATCATGATCCACGCGGCCCACCACCATTGCCCGAACACGCGGTTCCAGAAGTACATCTGCTCGAACTGGTTGCCGGAGTACCAGGCGATCCAGAACTCGACGAGGTACGCGCAGCCGACGATCATGCTCGTCGTGAGACAGAGCTTCGCGGCCGCGTCGAGGTGATTGATCGTGACGTAGTGCTGGAGACGGAAGAACTTTCGGATCGGGATGATGATCGTGAACACCATCCCTAATCCCGAGAAAATGGCACCTGCGACGAAGTACGGTGGGAAGATCGTCGTGTGCCATCCGGGGTTGATCGCCATCGCGAAGTCGAACGACACGACGGAGTGCACGGACAGCACGAGGGGCGTCGAGAACGCGGCTAGAAATAAGTACATCCTCGCGAAGTGACGCCATTCCTTTTCCGAGTTCCGCCAGCCTAACGACATGACCGCGAGGATCCGCTTCTTGAGCGGATTCGTGGCGCGGTCGCGAAGCACGGCGATGTCAGGGACGAGCCCGACGTAGAGGAACGTCGCCGAGACGGTGAGGTACGTCGAGATCGCGAACACGTCCCAGATGAGCGGGCTCTTGAAGTTCGGCCAGATGAGCCGCCAGTTCGGGTACGCGATCAGCCAGAAGAACTTCCACGGCCGCCCGATGTGAATGATCGGGAACAAGCCGGCCGTCATGACGGCGAACACCGTCATGGCCTCGGCGCAGCGGTAAATCGTGGTACGGAACCCAGCGCGGAAGAGGTACAGAATGGCCGAGATCAGCGTGCCGGCGTGACCGATGCCGATCCAGAAGACGAAGCTGATGATGTAGACGCCCCACATCACCGGCGGGTTGTAGCCGGCGTTGCCGAGACCCCAGTAGATCTGGTAGGTCCACGTGCCGGCGCCCCACAGGAACAGGGCGATCGCAATGGCGAGTGCGCCGAACCAGCCGGCGGTTGGCGTGAGGATGCCGCCTATGTCGCGATCGACTTGTTCGTAGTCAATGACGCCAGGAAGCTGTTGATTGGCCGACGCGACGTTAGGTCTTGGCGAGAGCTCCGCCGCGGTACGTGGGCGAGCGACGGTCGCCATCAGCGCGCGCCTCCCGCGGGGTGATTGACCTTCTTCAAGTAGACCACCGCCGTGTAGGTGTTCAGCTCCTCGAACACGTGGTACGCTCGTCGGTCTTCGGCGAGGCGCGCCACGGTCCAGCTCTCGTCGGCAGCGTCACCGAACGTGATGGCCCGGGACGGGCAGGCCTGCGCGCACGCGGTCGTGAACTCATCGGCGGCGACTTCCCGCCCCTCGAGCTTCGCGCGGTGCTCGGCCTCGCGGATGCGCTGCACGCAGAACGTGCACTTCTCCATCACGCCCTTGCCGCGCACCGTGACGTCGGGATTCAACTGCCAGTTGAGCGGCTCGGGGAACGCATACTGGCGGCGTGCCGGCTCCCCGTAGCCGTGCCAGTTGAAATAGCGGACCTTGTACGGGCAGCCGTTCGAGCAGTAGCGCGTGCCGACGCACCGGTTGTAGACCTGGACGTTGAGCCCGTCCGGCGAGTGGTACGTGGCGTACACCGGGCAGACCGGTTCGCACGGCGCGTTGCCGCAGTGCTGGCACATCATCGGGACGAAGCGGACGTCGAAATCCGACGAGCCATCTTCGCCGCCCTCGTAGTACCGCTCGATGCGGATCCACTGCATCTCGCGACCCTTGAGGATGTTGGCACCGGGACGCGTATCCCATCCGCTGCCATCGCCCGAGTGGAACGGGCGCAGCGAGCGGCCCTGCCACGGGGCCCCGACCGTCGGGATGTTGTTCTCGGCGTAGCAGGCGGTCACGCACGCCGAGCAACCGGTGCAGCGCGCGAGGTCGACGGCCATCGCCCATCGACGCTTCGCCATGCCGCTCCAGTGCTCGGGATCGTACATCCCCTTCTCTTTCGATTTGGCGTTGCCTAACACGCCCTGTGCGTCGTTCGCGACGGGCGACCGGAGTCCTGGCAGGAAGTCGTGCTTGTTGTCCCCAGCAAAGTGCTCGACTTCCTCTTCCGCGGGGCCGTTCAATTCGGCGACGGTCACCGCCCTGCCGATGCCGCGCGCGTGCTGCCGCGCCGAGCCTTCGGTGCTGACGATCGGCGAGTGGTCCGCCGTCTTCGCGATGCGCGCCTTGACCGTCGCGAGCGCAAGACCTCCGCTCGCGTCGTGCGCGACCGGAAGCGCGTCGAACGGATTCACGCCGACGTTCTGCGCGTACCGGCCATATCCCGTGTGCCCGCGACCCGTGGCCATCGCGACCACGTCCTGCCTAACGCCGAGGTAGACGTAGGCGGGCGCGGTGACGGTGCCCGCAGCTGTGGTGACCGTGATGTGATCGCCGTTCTCGATCCCGAGGCGCGCCGCGGTGGTCGGGTGAATCTCGATCCACGACTGCCACGCGATCTTGGTGACCGGGTCGGGCAGCTCCTGGAGCCATGGCTTGTTGGTCGCCCGGCCGTCGCCCAGGACCGGTGACGGATACACCACGTAGTAGAAGTCGCCCTGTTGTCCCTCGAGCGGCGCGGGCGCCGGAGGCTGCGCGGCGGCGACGGTTCGCGGAGCACCGGTGCTCTGCGCCGGCGACCCTGGCGCCATGCCACGCGCGAGCGCTGCGCCGAATGCCTGCGCCCCGCCCGGGAAACGTCCGATCAGCCACGACCGATAGTCCGCCGCGGGAATGCGGCTCGCCGTCGCGGGATCGCCCTTGGTGACGCCAATGAGCACGTCCGCGGTCGCGCGTGTGTCGAAGACGCGATCCATCGCCGGCTGCTGCAGCGACACGCTGCCGCGTACGGACTCCGCGTCTCCCCACGACTCGAGGAAATGGTCATCCGGAAGAACGAGGTCGCAGAGCTCCGTCGTTTCGTCGGGGACCGGCGAGAAGCTCACCTTGAACGGCACCTTCGCGAGCGCCTCGGCGACGCGCAGCGATTTCGGCAGCACGTACACCGGATTGACGCCGCGGAACATCGCGATCGGGACGGCACCGGTCGCCATGCGCTGGACGGCGTCGCGCAGGTCGTTAGGCGATCCAACGCGATCGAACGCGGTGAGCGCCTCTGCCGGCTTGATCGTGACGCCGACGTTCCCGGCGGCCGTGTTGAGCGCGTTCACGGCGAGCGCGACGTCGAGCGCATTCGCGGTCGTCACGCCCGACAGCACGAGACTCGGCCTCGTGGAAGCGATCTCACCGGCGAGACGCTGGAGCGCGGCCTGGTCTACGCCACCCGCGGTGGCGGCAGCCGCAACGTCTCCCTTGCCAGCGAGCGCGTTCACGATCGCGAGCTCGCTCCCCGGCTTGCAGGCGATCCACTCGTCGGCGTTGAGGCCAGTGAGCGAGCGCCGCGGCCCGATGTAGACGAACCGCGGGGCGTCGGCGAGCTTCGCGCGCGCATCGGCGAACGAGAGCTGCTGCGCAACGGAGGCGCCCCACATTTCGAGGAAGTCCGCGCCAACCGCGACAATGAGCTTCGCCGCCGTGAAGTCGAGCGCGGGCCAGGCGGACCCGTAGGCCTGCCGGTTGGCCTGCATCACCGCGTGCGGTGCTTCGCCGTCGTAGGCGATGTGCGCCGGCATGCCGTAGCCGGCGAGCCACTGATCGAGGAACGCTGGGAAGCTGCCGGTCTCGTGCTGGTTCACGAACACCGCGTTGGCGGCGCCGGCGCCAAGCCCGGCGATTCGCTCGCGCAGCGTCCGGATGCCCTCATCCCACGTTATACGCTCGAGCTTTCCATTCCGCCGCGCCATGGGGTGACGATAGCGGTCCGGGTTGTACAGCCCCTGCAGCGACGCCTGGCCACGCGCGCATAACGCGCCATGGTTGACTGGGTGCGCCGGATTGCCTTCGAGCTTGATGGCGCGGCCGTCACGCGTCTCGGCGATGAGGCCGCACCCGGCGGCGCACTCGCGGCACGTCGTGGCGAAGTACGTGGAAACACCGGGGACGGTGTCGTCAGGCGAGACGAGATAGGGGATGAGCTTCTCGACGTCTTCCTGGAAGCATCCGACGGTGGTCGTGACGGCGCC
>Ga0075424_100004745_pt1 | contig 12880 bp, 9 predicted proteins | sample SoiMethybrSBSTD3_FD_75301 | JGI IMG/M metagenome (GOLD analysis project Ga0075424, IMG submission 75301) | Bulk soil microbial communities from a Populus tree surrounding site in Tennessee, USA - Soil MetaG P. TD hybrid SBSTD3 | ecosystem: Environmental > Terrestrial > Soil > Tree plantation... | reverse complement strand
TCAAGCGTAGGTCGGGAATGTGGTTCCGAACATGGGCCGCTTGCTTACCGACTGTTGTTCCGTCGCTTCATCCTGAATGACGTCCCAATGCTCGACAAGGATCCCGTTTTGAATGCGCAAAATGTCGGCGGCGATCCAATTCACAGGGAGCCCGAAGTTCGAAAATCGTCCGTGCATCATGACGAAATTCCCTTCAGCCAAAATCGTTCCATGCTCATATTTGAGGGTCGGCGGAAGGCTCTCGTCGTGAAAGTCTGGTGCCCGAGGCGTTTCCGATCAAGCCTAGCGACCATCCAGAATTAACACCCCAATTCTGACAATGGCTAAGCTCTTCAGTTCGACGGCGTAGATCTTAACGCAGTTACCTTAAGAGGTTGAGGACAGCACAATTGCGTTCAAGCATTTCTTGCTGATAAGAGTTGATTTTGGAAAACTCGACCCCATAAGTGAAGGCGTTTCGGTTCCTAACCACGCCCAGAAGTATCATCGGTGTGGAAGTGTATGGGAGCGCGAATTCCAGAATCAGTCGTGCTCCAATTTCCAATGCAGACGATAGAAGTAAGCGCATTCCGCCTTTGCTGAAATCGCAGCCCTCGCCGGTTATTGTGCATCGTCGGCCTTCTCGAACGATTGTGACCTTGACCAGAAGGCTGACACCGAAGCGCTCCGACCGTCGCTGCTCGTTTTTGTTTTCCAGCTTCGTATCTTGACGATCGGCTCTGTGTGGCAGCAATTTCATTGTGATGTCAATGACTCTGAGGTGTGGTGTGAGAGAAAGGCTCAAAGCGAAAAGAAACCGACTCTATCGCACGATTTATTGCGGCAGCTCCCATCCTTCCTCTTTCATCTTGCGCGCTGCCCAATGATAGATTTCTTCGTAAAGAGCGGGCTCAAGGACGATGAAACGAATGCCGGCCCGCCCACTGGCGTCCGCCCAAACTACCCGTGCCTTTGCCTGAATAAGAGTCTCGCTGTCCGGCAGAAGAAAACTACAATCCAGCACTCCCCCAAATCGTTGGGTGTCGGTAAGTCCTTCCACCCCCAAGCCACCACTGCTTAGGTTTACGGCTGTGACATTGGTCTGGTCGCCTTCACCATTTTTCAAACCAACCAGGAATTGAGCCTTTGCGCGAAAGAACTTCTGCTGATCACGCCCCAGGGTTCCGAGGGAGCGGCCTCGCTCGCCTTCAGGGCACGTGATGTTGTACTCACGGAGTTTGCGGCTCAGCGTTCGACGGGAGATGCCTAATTGCTCGGCCGCGAGCCCGCGGTGCCCCCCCGTATTTTCGAGCGCCCTAATGATCATCTGCTCTTCCATTCCTTCGAGATCGGTGGCGGGCAGCGTTGTTTCGTCCTTGTGTTGCCTTGTCACGGAAATTTCCGCAAGCAAGTCGTCAGCCGTAATCTCACCCGCAGATGCTCCCATTGCCAGCTTTGCCACCACGTTGCGCAGCTCGCGAACATTTCCCGGCCAGCTATAACACGCGAGCGCGCTTAGCGCGTCGGAGCTAAGAGTTAGTTTATTGTCCTTAAGAGCGAGAAAGTGCTGTGCGAGAACCATGACGTCTTCCGGACGCTTTCGTAATGGCGGTACTCGCAACTGAAGTTGACTCAGGCGATGAAACAGATCTTTGCGGAACCGCCCTTCCGCAACTGCAGTTTCCAAATCCTGGTTGGTTGCAGCAACGACGCGCACGTCAACAGAGATCTTGCGATGGCCGCCCAAGCGGTAATAGTTTGTGCCGTCCAGGACCCTCAACAGTTTGACTTGTAGTTTGAGATCGAGTTCTCCGATTTCATCCAGGAAGAGCGTGCCCTGATCAGCCAACTCGAAGAGGCCTGGCTTAGACGAATCCGCGCCGCTAAAAGCTCCCTTTTCGTAACCGAAAAGTTCACTTTCCACCAGGTGCTCAGGAAGCGCCGCACAATTGATGTCTACCCACGGCTGTTTGTTGCGAGGCGAGTTGTCATGGACGCTGCGGGCGATTAGTTCCTTGCCGCTCCCGGTCTCTCCAGTGATCAGGACCATTTCCCGATGGGCCGCCACGCGGTCAACCATCGCCATAAACCTGTGCATGAGCGGGCTGGCAATCAGAAATGGCACGTCGCTAATCTGACGCTCTACCAAATCCGATTGTTGTTTGGGCGTTTGTCCATTTAGAGCATTTGCTTTCGACTGTTTTCCCTGGTTCTCTTTGATCGCGACTTCCAGTAGCTTCCGTTCGGTGATGTTCGCAAGGATCGCAACTAGTCCCCTCGGAATCGAATTACTATCAACCAGCGAGGTTAATGAGAGCTGCACAAAGAGGTCAGTTCCAGACTTGTCGTGGGCGCGATGTTCCCCCTGGTAGTGACCTTTTTCCTGAACGTTGGCGCGTGCCGCGCCTTGCAGCAGTTTCCGCTCTTCTTCCGAAAACAACGCGAAAAAACTCTGGCCTATGAGCTCTTCGGGAGAGTAGCCAAGTAAACGAAGAGCAGAGCTGTTACCACCGATGATGTTGGCGTCAGAATCGGTCGCAATGACGGCCTCGTGGAGTTGGTCAAGGATTGAGGAGTCTAGATTTCCCCAGTGGTGGCTAGAGCGCTGCGCTGCACTCTCGACAGTGCTCGCCTCACCCTCTCGTATTGCGGAAGATTGCTTCCCCAGCGCAGGACTAGCCACGCTTCCCCCCGAGGCGTTCCCCTAGTTCTGTCCAGTTGCGAGAGCGCACGTACACCGCTTTTCATGGTCGAACAGAAGAGTGGTTATTAGAAATGTCTCATCAAAGTGTGCCTCTCGTTAGTAGTAACAACGCAGCCCGGTAACGAACGTAATTGAGTCCGGCGCCGGGACAATCTGTCCCACCTTCCGGGTGTTGGGCCACATTGTCATGTCCCCGATCTCTGTGCGAAAGACTGTTTACGAGTATTTCCAAACACTTAGCAGCCTTCCTCAAATGGTCTGGAGCTTGCTTTGTCTAAAGCCGGGTACAGAACCATGAGTCCTAAGAACAAGGCGACAAACCTCCAGTTCACCCGGTTTCAGGAAGAGACGCAGCCCGGAGAGGGTGAGGCGAGAGAAAGTAACGTTACGCAGGACTCAGAGTCAACTCGCGAAGGCGAAATCGCTGTCGCCGCAATTTGGGGACGGTTCAAACAGCGTGGTTCGCTGCTTTGCCAAAAGTAAAGACGAATTCTAGAACGGTTGCTCGATAGGGGATTTTTAATGACGCACAAACAGTGCTGGAGCGCAACTTGGGGCGGATATAGAAAGCCCAGCTCCGAAACCACAGAACAGGCTGTGAAGGGTGAGAGAACGGACCGCAAGGTGCGATTCCAGTTTCGGCACTCCGCCTTGCTGTGCCTGATTCTTTGCGCCAACATCGCGCTTGCCAAGTCGCCGACACTTTCAAAGGACCTTGAAGGCACTCAAGATGGACAGAATGTCGATGTCATCGTCCAATACCGAGTGCAACCGGGAAAAGCTCATTTTGATCGAGTAGCCGCCAGGGGCGGAGCCCTGAAGAAGGACTTGCGGGGCGTGATTCGCGGCGCGGCCTTCACGGTTAGGAAAAATTCACTTGAAGATTTGGCCAATGATCCGGACGTGGCTTACATCTCGCCGGATCGCCCACTCACCTCGACTTCGACCACAACCGATTATTACGATCAGGCTGTACTTGCTCCATATGCCTGGTCACTCGGATACGATGGCACCGGCGTCGGAGTAGCGGTCATTGACAGCGGCATCGGCAACAACGGCGACCTTACGCAAGACAACTTCTACGGATCGCGAATTGTTTACGCGCAAAACTTCGTGACCAATGGCGCCGGCGGCATCTACGGTCACGGTACGCACGTGGCGGGAATTCTGGCCGGAAACGGAAAGAACTCCACCGGTTGGAACTACTTTAAGACTTTTACGGGTATCGCCAATAGCGCCAACATCATTGATCTGAAGGTGCTCGACAGCAACGGTGCAGGCACCGATAGCCAGGTGATCGCTGGCATTCAGCAGGCCATCAATCTAAAGAATACATACAACATTCGAGTCATCAATCTTTCGCTGGGTCGTCCGGTTTATGAAAGCTACAAACTGGATCCACTCTGCCAGGCGGTGGAGTCGGCATGGAAGGCTGGCATCGTAGTGGTAGCAGCTGCTGGCAATGAGGGCCGCAACAATTCAGCAGGGACCAATGGCTACGGCACGATCACGGCACCGGGCAACGATCCTTATGTGATCACAGTTGGTGCCATGAAGCCGATGGGCACTGCCGATCGCGGCGACGATCTGATCGCCAGCTACAGTTCAAAAGGCCCAACGCTTTTTGATCACATCGCCAAGCCAGACATCGTTGCACCGGGGAACCAGACGATCTCAATGCTGGCTTCTACCAACGCGCTGATCGTCTCACTTTATCCACAAAATGCGGTCGCGATGAACACCTATAGCAACAACGGAGGAAACTCATCTTCATCCAATTACTTCACGCTGAGCGGAACCAGCATGGCGACTCCGGTGGTGAGCGGGGCGGCTGCCTTACTCGTACAGCAGAATCCTGGAATCACTCCCGATCAGGTGAAGGCGCGTCTCATGAAGAGCGCCTATAAGACCTTCCCGCGTTACAGCAGCACGACCGATCCTACAACCGGAATCACCTACACCAGCCAGTACGACATGTTCACTGTGGGCGCCGGTTATTTGGATATTCAGGCAGCTTTGTCGAATCTGGATATTGCGCCGTCCTCTACTGGTAGCGCATTGTCACCGGCAGTGGCTCAGGATTCGAGCGGTAACGTTTACGTCGTGAAGAACAGCTCGGTTGTTTGGGGCAACTCGGTGGTGTGGGGCACATCTGTGGTTTGGGGCAACTCAGTGATTTGGGGCACAAACGTCAGTGGCCAATCGGTGGTATGGGGTTCCTCGGTCGTGTGGGGAAACAGTTCCTGCGACGGTTACAGCGTGGTATGGGGCAACTCCGTGGTGTGGGGTAACTCCAGCACCACTCAGAGCGAGGCCATCAGCATCACTGGCGACAACTAGAAACCGTGAGTGAGACTACCAAAGAAGGGAGCCCAAAATGAGAAGCTCACGGTTAGCCACGATCTTCATATGCGCCATCGCAGCATCGGGCCTGTCTATGCTGGGCTATAGCGTAATGAAGTTCCAGAGCCTCCACCACTATCCGTTCCTTGTGCTGTTGGCAGTCTCGGCGGGCGCATCGCGCCTGAAGCTCAAGCTCCCCGGGATCAACGGCAACATGTCAGTGAACCTGCCGTTCATTCTTATCGCAGCCGCACAACTGAGCTTGTTTGAGGGGATGTCGGTTGCGCTGATTTCTTCGGCAATCCAGACATTACCAAAACGAGGCAGTAAACTCAGTACCGTCAAGGTGCTCTTCAATGTCAACACAATGGGCTTGGCATCCGGTGTCTGCGCGTTGCTATGGCACAGGAACTCACTCGCTGGGCACACCTGGTCAGGATCCCTGCCGTTGATAGCTTCATGTGCGGCATTTTTCCTGGTTAACACGTTCCCGGTTGCCACGATCATTTCACTCACAGAAGGCGGCAAGCTAGTCCGCACGTGGTCGAGCATCTTCCATCTCTCGTTCCCCTACTATCTAGGTTGCACTGGACTGCTGTCCATCGTCTCAGCGATCAGCCAGCAAGTCAGCTGGATCATGCCAATGGCGCTCGTACCAGTCATGGTCCTGATGTACGTCAGCTACCGGAAGTACTTTGCTATCGCCGCAAGCGTCAGCGCTTCGGCCAACCGGCAGTTGGCGGCCGCCGCCGCCCACTAAGCCACAGGGCAGCATAGCGCTGCCCTGTGCTATGTCCAATCAGAACTGCCCCGCGGACACGTAGGCCTAGCGTGTAAGGGCAGGACTAAACTCCCGAGAACCGACTACCGACGCTGCCAATCTGTCCTGTCCCCAATTTTGAGTGACCTAAGTAAGGTGTGAATCACCTAATCGCCTTCTAAACTTGGTATTAAGTTGGACTGCGCCTGCTTGTTCGCCGCATGGGTTGGGGTTCCTATTTGATCGGCAATGAGCAACAGGCGTCGCAAAGATCCCGTCGAGCCAACTATGCAGCTCAACAGGAAGCAACAAATGGAAGCGGCGGAAGGATCAATCTGATTGGGCTAGTCGTTTAGAGGACTGTCTGCAGCTAAATGCCAACGAGAGCAAAAATTTTCATTGGGGTAACAGCAGCCATCGGCATGCTGGTCGTGGCTCTCTCCATTCGACACTGGCATAGCGACGACCTGCTTCGCTTCTTCTGTTATCTCGCCATCGCGCTTTTCGCGTCCAGCCTAAAGGTTCGATTGCCCGGCATCGATGGCACGATGTCGGTCAATTTTTTGTTCATCCTGCTCGGCATTCTCGAACTCAGCTTGCCGGAGACGTTGCTCATCGGTTGCAGTGCGGCGCTTGTGCAGTGTTTGTGGCGGACAAACCAACCCACAAACCCCGCCAAAGTAGCGTTCAACGTTTTCAGCATGATGGCCAACGCCATCACTTTAGCTTATTTCGCCTATCACCGGTTCATCATGATTGCCGGCCAGCGTTCCGCGTTATTGATGCTGGTGCTTGCTGCCCTGATCTATTTCCTGGCTAACACGCTTCCCGTGTCAGTGATCATCGCCCTGACAGAAGGCAAATCGCCACGCAAAGTCTGGTCGGAATGCTATTTCTGGTCATTTCCTTTTTATCTGGTGGGCGCGGCTGTGATTGGTCTTGTCGGATTCGTAAATCGTCACGCCGGATGGCAAACTTCGCTGATGGTCTTACCGGTGATCTATTGGGTTTACCGCTCCTACAGGATGTATCTTGGGCGCCTGGAAGATGAGAAGAAGCACGTAGAAATCGAGAAGCGCCACGTGGAAGATATCGCTTCGCTGAACATGCGCACCATCGAAGCACTGGCTCTGGCAATTGACGCCAAGGACCACACCACGCACAAGCACCTGCATCGTGTGCGCATCTACGCTTCGGAAATCGCAAAGGAACTCGGGCTCTCGAGCAAAGAGGTGGAGGCGTTGCGCGCGGCGGCTCTCCTTCACGATATTGGCAAGCTCGCCGTTCCGGAACACATTATTAATAAGCCCGGCCGACTGACCCCCGAAGAATTCGAGAAGTTGAAGATTCATCCCATCGTGGGAGCAGAAATTCTGGAACGTGTGGCGTTCCCGTATCCGGTCGCTCCTATTGTGCGGGCTCACCATGAGAAGTGGGACGGATCTGGATATCCCGAAGGCCTCGCTGGCGAAGGGATTCCCATAGGAGCACGCATTTTGGCTGCGGTTGATTGCCTGGACGCACTCGCCACCGACCGCCAGTACCGCAAGGCCCTGCTGCTCGATGAGGCCATGGAGCGGGTTGTGCAGATGTCAGGAACCGCGTTCGATCCCAAAGTTGTGGATGTTCTCAAACGGCGGTACATCGAGTTGGAGCAGATTGCCCAGACTCAATCCATGAGCATGACCACGCCGGGACTCTCCACTCATGTCCGCATAGAACGCGGTCTCGAACCGGCTGCTGGTTTCGAACACTCGGCGGGTGCTGGAGGGGCAAGCAGTGAGAGTGACTTCCTCTCTTCTATTGCGTCTGCTCGCCAAGAAGCGCAAACCCTATTTGAAGTTAGCCAGGACCTTGGCAATTCTCTCAGTTTGGGAGAGACGTTATCGGTTTTGTCAATGCGCTTGCGGAAAGTGATCCCTTATGACTCGATCGCTGTGTTTGTGTGCCGGAATGGACGATTGGTCCCAGAGTTAGTCAGCGGAGATAACTTTCGAGTGCTCTCCTCGTTGCGCGTTCCCATCGGCGAGGGCCTGTGTGGATGGGTAGCGGAAAATCGCAAGCCGATCATCAATGGGAACCCGCAAGTCGAGTACGGGTATGCAAGTGGACCGGAGAAGGCTACTTCACTGCAATCTGCTATCGCAGTGCCTCTGGATGGGTTGAACGGAGTCGTTGGCGTGCTGGCTATGTATCACACCGAGCGCGATGCTTTCACTGCGGACCACCTTCGCATTCTGCTGGCGATCAGCTCAAAAGTTGCAGTCTCCGTCGAGAATGCCTTGAAGTACCAGCAGGCTGAAAGCTCCGCCACCACGGACTACCTGACAGGTCTGCCCAACGCGCGCTCATTGTTCGTGCACCTGGCACAAGAACTGGCACGTTGTCGTCGCACCGGAACATCCCTGGCAGTGATGGTATGCGATCTAGACGGCTTTAAGCAGATCAATGATCGCTATGGCCACCTGGAAGGCGATCGGCTGCTCAAGGCGTTCGCCAACGACTTGAAAGACGCGTGCCGTGAATACGACTACGTCGCGCGCATGGGCGGAGATGAATTCGTGGTGATTGCTACCGGCATGAAACCTGACGCAGCAACTGAGAAGGCGAACCGCTTGAACCAACTTGCCATCGCCGCGGGCAAGCGGGTATGCGGTAAGAATTTAATCTCCCTCAGCGTCGGAACAGCTTTCTGTCCCGAAGACGGGTTTGATGCTGAGCGTCTGCTCGCCGAGGCTGACCGCAAGATGTACACCATGAAACAAGTGCATCATGCCCTGGCCGAGAAGATGCACAACTTTTCCGGATCAACAGCTCATTTGAGCACCGTGAACTGAGGAAATTGCTCTAATGGTATGGCGGATCATTCGGCACTTGCTCGCGGTTGTGGCGATCGTCCTCGTGGGAGGCTTGGCGTGTGCCACGCTCGTGCGGTTCGCGCCAGGATTCGCCACTGATGAGCAGCAACTCGATCCGCGGCTAAGCGCGGAAAGCCTGCAGGCGCTTCACCAGTCGCACCAGGCTGAGCGAAACATTCTGCGTTTCTACGCCGGGTACATGAAGCGGGCAGTCCGCGGTGATCTCGGGATTTCCCACTCCCTCAATCAGCCGGTCAGTACCCTTTTTCGTGATCGCATCCCGGTCACGCTGCGTCTGGTCGCTGCAGGCTTGGCGCTGGGCTGGGCAATTGCCTTGAGCTTGGCTCTGACTACGGCACTAGCGCGAGCCAACGCTTACAGCTTGGTGGCCATTGCTCTGAGTGGAGCCCTTCTTTGCATCCCGGCGGCGGTTCTCGCGGTGTTGTCTGTATTGTTGAATACTCCCGGGTACCTTGCCATCGCCCTGATTGTTTTTCCTAAAGTCTTCACATATTCGCGAAGCCTTCTGTCGAGGGCCTATTCTTCACCTCATATCATCGCTGCGCGAGCTAAGGGACTTAGCGCCCTCCGCATTCTGTTCTGGCACGTGTTGCCCGTCACTGCTCCGTCACTGTTGGCGGTCGCGGGCATTTCAGTCAGTCTTGCGCTAGGCGCGGCAATTCCGATTGAAGCTCTATGCGGGCTTGCAGGCATCGGCGATTTAGCCTGGCAGGCGGCGCTCGGCAGAGACCTGCCTCTGCTGGTAAATATCACAATCCTCGTGGCATTAATAACGCTTATAGCGAATTCTGGCGCGGACGTGGTTGGCCATGCCTTGCGAGGTCAGGAGTCATGAGCTTCATCCGCAAGCTCGCCTGCGCCATTCTCGTGGTCGTCATTGTGGCAGCGCTGGGCGCAAATTGGTTTGCGCGCGCTGACTACGCTACGCAATTTCGCGAGGCGCCCAATGCACCGCCATCCCGAGCACATTTGCTGGGAACCGATGACATTGGTCGCGACCGTCTTTCGCGAACACTATATGGCACACGCATTTCGTTACTCCTTGCGCCAACGGCGGCGCTGCTCTCTACATTAATGGCCGCACTAATCGGCGGAGTTGCAGGATATCTAGGCGGAATTTGGGAACGCCTGGCCATGGCACTTACTGATTTGTTCCTATCGCTCCCCTGGCTCTTCTTGCTGATAACCGTCCGCGCACTCCTGCCGCTGAATGTTTCCCCTTTTGTCTCGGTGGTGGTTACATTCCTGATGCTTGGCCTTCTAGGCTGGGCCGCGTCGGCAAGAGTGCTGTGCGCTGGCGCGCGATCCTTGCGTAACTCGGGACTGCTACTACAGGCACGTGCTTTAGGACTGCATGGAATACGTCTGTTCGCGGTGCACGTGGTACCAAACCTGCGGCCAATTCTTCTTGCTCAGTTTTGGGTTTCCATCCCTGTTTTCATCTTGAGCGAGGCCAACCTTGGAATCCTCGGTCTCGGTGTAGCGGAGCCGATGCCCTCTTGGGGAAGTCTGCTGAAAGAGCTGGAAGGCCTGACTTCCTTAGGCGATCAGCCATGGAGGCTGGTGCCACTTGTATTGCTCATTCTGGTAGTCACCTCATTTCAGGTGATCCTATCCAGTGAGGAGGTAACAGCATGATTCGCCGTGTTTCTTGTCTGTCTGTGACTATTTTGGTTTTACTGGGCTTCGCTCCTGGCTCCGAGCTGCGTTTCTGTCTGCGCAACGAACCGAGAACCTTCAATCCACTCTTAGTCGAAGACGATGCTTCAGAAACTGTTCGCTATCTCACCGGCGGCGTACTAGTCCGTTCCAATCGCCAGACCCAGAAACTAGAACCGGAACTCGCGGTGTCATGGAAGCTCTCAAAAGACGGCCGACAGATCACATTCCAGCTTCGCAACGGCGTTTCATTTTCTGACGGCACTCCCTTTTCTGCGGACGACGTGGATTACACCATTAAGCAAATGATGGATCCTGCTCTCCATTCTCCGACGGGCGACGCATTTCGCTCCGGCACTGGCACAGTGAACGCACAAGTCCTTGCACCTGACCGGATCACGATCACGTTTCCCGCGCCAGTAGCCGGCCTCGATCAACTTTTTGATCAGGTAGCAATTCTATCGGCGCATTCCTCTAATAAGGAGAAAGCTGTTCTTGGCCCATTCATGGTTGCCGATTACAAGCCGGGATCATCGTTAGTGCTTAATCGCAATCCAAATTATTGGAAGACTGATGGTCAAGGTCATAAGCTGCCATATCTAAATGCAATTCGCCTCGACATTCAGCCCAACCGCGACATCGAGGTGCTGCGCTTCAAGCGCGGTGAACTCGACTTAATCAATTCGCTCGACAGCGAATATTTCGATCGCCTTGCTTCGACGTCGGCCAATCTTGTGCATGACGCCGGGCCGTCGCTTGATTCCGAGCAGATGTGGTTCAATCAGGTCGCCAAGGCTCCAATCCCCGATTACAAACGCAAGTGGTTTCGCTCCACAAATTTTCGCCGCGCCGTGTCGATGGCAATCAATCGCGAAGACCTCAGCCGGGTGGTGTTTAACGGTCATGCGCGGCCGGCCATTGGCCCCATCTCGACTGCAAACAAGTTTTGGTTCAATCAAGCTCTTAAAACGGATGCCTACAGCCCCGATGCGGCACTCGCGAAGCTTCAGCTTGATGGCTTCCACCTGCAGAATGGGACACTACGCGACGCGGTCGGCAACGCTGTAGAGTTCTCCATCATTACTAACGCAGGGAACAAGTACCGGGAGCGAATGGCGGTGCTCATCCAACAAGATCTCCAGAAGATCGGCGTGAAGATCAACGTTGTCACGCTGGATTTCCCCTCATTAATTGAACGCATCTCACAGAGCTTTAACTACGAAGCCGCGATGCTGGGTCTTACGAACGTGGACCTCGACCCCAATGGTCAAATGAACGTTTGGCTGAGTTCCTCCGAAAATCACCAGTGGAACCCACAGGAAAAGTTCCCGGAAACTGCGTGGGAAGCGGAAATCGACAAGCTCATGCGCGAACAAGCTTCAGCTTCTGATCCGAAGAAGCGGAAGAAGGCCTTTGACCGCGTGCAACAAATCGTCGCAGAGCAAGCGCCTTTCATCTATCTCGTCAACCGGAACGCGCTGTCGGCCGTCTCGATTTCTGTATCAGGCGCGACGCCTGTCATTTTGCGTCCGCAAACCTACTGGAATATCGAGCGCCTTACCATAACCACGGAGACCGCCAGGCGCTAATGACTGGACTTCAACCATTGCTGTCAACCCGCCTGTCGGTACGCTATTCGGGCAAGCCCTACGTGCTACGGGACGTGGCGCTGGAGATTGCTCCCGGAGAAATTCTTGGACTAGTTGGACAGAGTGGTTCGGGCAAGAGCACGCTGGCTCTGGCAATCCTCCGCCTGCTCGACATGAAGAACGCGCGCGCAGAAGGTACTGTCGAGTTTGCGGGCAGCGACTTGCTGCGTCTCCCCGAGCGAGAAATGCGAAGGATTCGAGGCCGTTCGCTCGGACTCGTGCTGCAGAGTCCGCTTACGTCTCTAAACCCCGCCCTGAGAATTCGAACTCAGTTGAGAGAGGCTTGGCATGCTCACGCGAATGGAGGTAAATCGGATTGCGATACCGCCATCGAACAAACTCTCGCGAATGTCAGCTTGCCGCACGACGAAGAGTTCCAGAAGCGCTATCCGTCCCAACTGAGCGTGGGCCAGGCACAGCGTGTGCTGATTGCGATGGCTGTGATCCATCGCCCGGCATTGCTCATCGCCGACGAACCTACCAGCGCACTCGATGTCATCACGCAATCGGAGATCCTGACCCTGTTTGAACGCTTGAACCGCGAAACCGGCATGAGCATTCTGTACATCTCTCACGACCTGCCTTCGGTCGCAGGAATCTGTCACCGCGTGGCAATTCTGCATGAGGGAGAAATTGTGGAATGTGGCTCTGCCGGCCGTATTTTTACTGGTCCTCAGCACTCCTATACTCAGCGGCTCATCGCTTCACTACCGTCGCTCCCGACGAGAATACCTTCTCTAGCCAAAGCAGCGAGCGTCAGCACCGTAAGTACCTGTTGATAACAGGAGTGGGTGTTGAAAAACTCGCCTTTCGCCCCAAATGACCAAATTTTGGGTGATAGAAAATGTCTCGCGATTAGAGAAGATCGCCTATAACGCATCCTGGCGCAATTTTATTTTTGCGAATT
>Ga0075424_100004744_pt1 | contig 12883 bp, 13 predicted proteins | sample SoiMethybrSBSTD3_FD_75301 | JGI IMG/M metagenome (GOLD analysis project Ga0075424, IMG submission 75301) | Bulk soil microbial communities from a Populus tree surrounding site in Tennessee, USA - Soil MetaG P. TD hybrid SBSTD3 | ecosystem: Environmental > Terrestrial > Soil > Tree plantation... | reverse complement strand
CAGCGTTCGGCTTTCGGCTCGAGGGTTGATTACACGCTGTCAAGTTTTGAGCTCTGCGCAGAGCCTCGTTCACGGGATCATCCACGATCGAATCTGCCAGTCCCATGCGCAGGGCTTGATGTGCGTGGATTTTTTCCGCGGCGATTAAGAGTTCAAGGGCCCTTCCCTTTCCGATCAATCGCGGCAGGCGCTGCGTTCCACCCCACCCGGTGATCAGCCCTAGAGCTGCGCCACGATGTCCGAAGACGGCGTGCTGCGATGCGACGCGATAATGACAGGCGAGGGCGAGATCGAGTCCTCCTCCCAAACAGTATCCCGAGATCGCGGCGATTACCGGGACACGAAAAGAGGCGATCGTGTCCATCAGCATTTGTCCCATCTTCGAGAACTGATAGGCGTCGGGACCGGTCAGCGTGGCAATCTCTGCCAAGTCTGCTCCTGCGGAGAAGAAGCGCGAGTTTCCAGTGATGACCAGTGACGCATTTTCTTGAGCCAGTTCCTTCACAGCGTCAGTCAATGCCTGCACACAAGCGCGGGTCAGACGATTGGTCCCATCCTCCGATTGCAGACGAAGCAGGGCCGCTCCTCCTGCCATTTCCACGGAAAAATGTGAGGAAGGCAAAGTCACGTCGCAGCAGCATACAGCACTCTGCCCGCGAGCCGGCATCGAAGCCGAGATTGCAGAACTGAAAGCCGGAAAGCAAGTCGAGAGGCCGGGGTTCACAGCCTTACTCTCTTTTTGGATCGCCGCACACCACTCCGTTTGCGCCCTGCGCGCCGCTGATATACCGTAGTCTGTTTCCACACTCGACCCATGGCTGACCGTCACGAAGCCTCGCAATCCACCGCCACGTCAAGCCTCTTGCCTTCCAAGGTGGATCCGACCTCGGCGCGCTTCGAAGCCAACATGCGCTTTATGGCCGACTTGGTCTCGCAGGTGCGCAATGAAGAGGAAAAAATCGGCGAGGGAGGCGGGGCGAAGGCCATCGAAAGCCAGCACGCGAAGAAGCGCCTGACCGCCCGCGAGCGGATTCAGTTGCTGGTCGATCCGAAGACGTTCTTCGAGTTGGGCATTTACGCAGCGCATGGCATGTATGAGGAATGGGGAGGCGCTCCGGCGGCAGGCGTGATCACGGGCCTGGCACGCATTCATACGCGGCTGGTGATGATCATCGTCAATGACGCCACTGTGAAGGCGGGGGCATTCTTCCCCATGACGGCGAAGAAGGTCATTCGTGCGCAGAATATCGCGATCGAGAACCGGATACCTACCATTTATCTGGTGGACTCCGCGGGCGTGTTCCTTCCTCTGCAGGAGGACGTTTTCCCTGACACCGACGATTTTGGCCGCGTTTTCCGCAACAACGCGGTGATGTCCGCACAGGGGATTCCGCAGATCGCCGCCATCATGGGGATGTGCGTAGCGGGCGGAGGTTATTTGCCGGTGATGTGCGATCACGTTCTGATGACCGACGGCAGCGGACTTTTCCTTGCCGGGCCGGCACTGGTGCAGGCTGCGATTGGACAGAAATATTCGGCCGAGGAGCTTGGCGGAGCCGAGATGCACTCCGCTATCAGCGGAACGGTGGACTACCGGGAACCCAACGACGAAGCGTGCCTGGCGCGCATCCGGTCGATTGTCGAGAAGTGGGGATACCGGCGGCAATCTCCGTGGGACCGAAAGCAACCGGCGGAGCCCGCACTGGCTGCGGAGGAAATCTACGGTATCTACGACTCGTCGCCGGCGCGTCCGTATGACATGAAGGAAGTGCTGGCGCGCATCGTCGACCTGGGCCGGTTTGATGAGTACAAAACCGAGTACGGCAAGACGCTGGTCTGCGGCTATGCGCGGATTGGTGGGTTTGCGGTGGGCATCGTCGCCAACCAGAAGCTCCATGCGCAGCAGGTCGATCATGAAGGCCACAAGCGGTTGGAGTTTGGCGGAGTGATTTACACCGAGTCGGCCGAGAAGGCTGCACGCTTCATCATGGACTGCAACCAGAATCTGATTCCCCTGGTTTTCTTTCACGACGTGAACGGCTTCATGGTCGGACGCGACGCCGAGTGGAGTGGCATCATCAAAGCAGGGGCAAAGATGGTGAATGCGGTCTCGAATTCTGTCGTGCCCAAGATTGCGGTGATTGTGGGCGGCTCGTTCGGCGCGGGGCACTATGCCATGTGCGGGAAAGCGTACGATCCGCGCTTTGTGTTCGCCTGGCCGACGGCAAGATACGCGGTGATGAGCGGAGACTCCGCCGCCGGCACACTGGTGGAAATCAAGATCAAGCAACTGGAGCGAAGTGGCAAGAAACTGACGGAGGAAGAGAAGAAAGAACTATACGAGTCGGTAAAGCAAACCTACGACGAGCAAACTGATCCGCGCTACGGGGCTGCGCGCCTGTGGATCGATAAGATTATCGATCCGGTTGAAACGCGGGAGGCGATTGTGCAGGCGCTCGAAGCCGCCGCGCTGAATCCGGATGTGCCGGAGTTCAAGGTGGGAGTGTTGCAGACGTGATTCACCATAGAAGCGTGATCCACCACGGAGACACGGAGTAAGCTTCCTCATGAAGATCTCACAGAGCACATCATCGGTGCTGCCATTGAGGTACATCGCGCGCTTGGCCCGGGGGCTTCTAGAATCTGCTTACGAAGAATGCCTGTGTCACGAACTGAACCTCCGTGGGATTCAGTTCAGGCGGCAAGTGCCGCTTCCTGTCACATACAAAGGCGTTAACTTGGACTGCGGTTATCGTATCGATCTGATTGTGAATGATCTGATCATCCTTGAATTCAAATGTGTTGAACATGTGTTGCCTGTTCATGAAGCGCAATTGCTGAGCTATATGAAGATGGCGAATAAACGAGTCGGACTGCTGCTCAACTTTCACGTCGCCGCATTGGTGCGCGGCGGCATTGTCAGAAAGGTGATTTGAATTTCTCCGTGACTCTGTGTCTCGGTGGTGAATGACGAATTCCATCAAACTCGTCGAATGCCCGCGCGATGCCTGGCAGGGACTGCAAGGGCACATCCCTGCTGACATCAAGACGGACTATCTGAAGGCGCTGATCAGCGTGGGCTTCAAGCATATCGACGCAGTGTCGTTTGTCTCGCCCAACGCCGTCCCGCAGATGGCCGATTCGGAGGAAGTGCTGAAAGAGCTTGATCCGCCTGATGACGTCGAAATTATCGGCATTGTGGTGAACGAGAAAGGCGCGGAGCGCGCGGTCGCGACGCAGGCGGTCAGTACGCTCGGCTTCCCTTACTCCATTTCGCCGACGTTCTTGCAGAAGAACCAGCGGCAGACGCTTGAAGAAGCCATCGATGAACTGGAGAAGATCGGCAAGAAAGCGGGAGACGCCGGACTCGATACGGTGGTGTACATCTCGATGGCGTTCGGCAATCCGTACGGAGACTTGTGGAGCATTGAGGAACTTGTCGAGGCGGTGGGACTGCTGGAGTCGGAAGACATCCACATGATCTCGCTGGCGGACACGGTGGGGATGGCGACGCCCACCGAGATTCGCGAGGTGGTTGGGGCGGTGCTCGCGAAATTCGACTATCTTGAGATTGGCGTGCACTTGCACAGCCATCCGGAACAGGCCGTGGAGAAAGTGCTCGCGGCGTACGACTCGGGATGTCGGCGGTTCGACTCGGCGTTAGGCGGGATGGGAGGCTGTCCGTTTGCGCAGGACGCGCTCGTGGGGAATATTCCCACGGAGAAGGTGTTGGAGGCTCTGGCGCAGCGTGGAGTGGCTCCGCCGATCACGCGGTCGCTGGATTCGTTGTTGAAAGCGACTACGGGGCTGTCGGTGAAATATAGCGCGTCTTCGGCGGCGGACTGAGACGCTCGCTTGTGAAATCAGCCGCATCCGTCGCGGCCATTTAGTAGTTTTGAGTGGTGGGGACAAAGGGGTCAGCGAACATCCGACGAGTGATCGTTAGCACAGCGTGCTCCCTCATGAATTGTCATCCTGAGCGCAGCGAAGGACCTGCTTTCCTATGCGGCGCTTCTACGTTTACATCATGGCAAGTAAGTCGAGGGTTCTCTACATCGGCGTAACCAATGACATCTGGCGCCGGGTTTGGGAGCACAAGAACGATGTCTTCCCCGGATTCACGAGTAAGTATCGGGTGCACCGGCTAGTTTATTTTGAGGAATTGAAGTACATCGGGAATGCTATCGCGCGCGAAAAACACCTTAAGGGCTGGCTTCGGGAGAAGAAAGTGGCTCTTGATTCGATCGGCTAATCCCACGTGGGAAGACTTGAGCGAGAGCTGGTTCGATGGCAACAACTTCATTTGCGTGAGCCTTGCCGATGCTGGCGAAAAGCAGGTCCTTCGCTGCGCCCAGGATGACAAGTCGTAATGGGGTTGTGCATTATGGAGGAAGCTTGCGCCCCGACATGTCCTACACCACCATCCAACTCGCCTACGACGCTGGCATTGGCACCATCACGCTGAATCGTCCTGACAAGCGCAATGCCATCAGCTATGCGCTGATTGAGGAGTTGCTGCGTGCGTTTGAGGAGGTGGCGGAGTCGAACGCGTTGGTCCTTATTCTCACCGGCGCCGACAAAGCATTTTGTTCCGGCATGGATCTTGAGAATCTCAGATCGCTGATCGGCCGTTCGCCGGAGCAGAGCCTCAAGGACACGCAGACCATGGCACGTCTGTTCCGTACGCTTTATGACTTCCCGAAGCCGACGATCGCGGCGGTGAACGGCGCGGCGATTGCGGGAGGCACGGGACTGGCGACGCTGTGCGATTTCACGCTGGCGGTTCCTGAAGCGAAGTTCGGATATACGGAAGTGCGGATCGGCTTTGTTCCAGCGATTGTCTCGACATTCCTCCGGCGCCAAGTGGGAGAGAAGGTTGCCCGTGATCTGCTTCTGACGGGACGACTCTTCGATGCGGTCGAAGCTCAACGGATCGGATTGGTCAGCGAGATTGTTCCGCCGGAAAATCTCATGACCCGGGCGCGCGAACTGGCGGGGCAACTGATGGAGAACAGTCCCGCGTCGCTGCGCTACACCAAGCGACTGCTCAGTGATGCGGCACGGGCGGAACTTGACGGACACATTGAGGCTGCGGTGCGCGAGAACGCTGCCATCCGCGAGACTCCCGACTTCCGCGAGGGTGTCTGTTCCTTTCTCGAGAAGCGCAAGCCCAAATGGAGCTCCGAGGGATGAGCGACCGCAAGGCCAAGCCATCCTCGAATCACCGCGCCATCGTGAACGAGAGCCCAGTGCGAGTGCGCTATGCCGAGACCGATCAGATGGGGGTGGTCTATCATGCCAATCACTTCGTGTGGTTTGAGATCGGGCGGGTGGAACTGCTGCGCCAGCTGGGATTTTCCTACAAAGACATGGAGCAGCAGGACAACTGCTTCATTGCGGTGGTCGATGCGCGGTGCCGCTACAAATCCCCCGCTCGATACGATGATCAGATCGTAGTGCGCACCTGGCTGAAGAATATTCGCGAATCGGTGATTCATTTCGGATATGAGCTTGTGCGCGCTGAGGATCAGACGATACTGGCGGAAGGAGAGACCACGCATATTGTCGCCGATGCACAGATGCGAAAGACGGCACTGCCTGAAAAATATATGAAGGTGTTTCGCGAGGCAGCGGCGAAGCAAACATGAGTTCAGCCGTAATGAATGATCGATTTTAGCAAAGGTGGAGATGATGATTCGCATCTCCTGGCGTGCTTCGCGGCTCTCTTTGCGATCTTTGCGGTTAAAAGCTTTTGACGACAAAGTGCGCTAAGGCGTACGCAAAGCTCGCAAAGAGGGGTCAAGCACGATATCTGGCAGAGCGCCATGAGATCTATTCTGATTACCGTAAGGTGACAACTGAGAGCTGCTCTTGAACGCGCTTCACATTACCGGAAATGATCTGACCCCCGAAGCCGTGCGGGAGGTCGCAGTCGAACGCCGGCCCGTGCTGCTCGCGCCGGATGCTCGCGAACGCGTTAACGCCGCACGCGACGTGGTGGATTCGTTGGTGGCGGAAGAAAAGGTTTCCTACGCCATCACAACCGGCGTCGGCAAGCTGAGCGATGTCCGGATTGCCGGTGACCAGATTCGCGAGTTGCAAGTCAACCTGGTGCGCTCGCATGCGGTGGGCGTCGGCGAACCTCTCTCGATTGTCGAAACACGCGCCATGATGCTGCTGCGCGCCAATTCCCTCGCAAAAGGATACTCCGGCGTGCGCGGGATCGTAATCGACACCATTTGCGAACTGCTGACGCGTGGTGTGACGCCCTGGGTACCTTCTCAGGGAAGCGTGGGAGCTTCAGGCGATCTCGCGCCACTGGCGCACCTGGCGCTGCTTCTAATCGGCGAAGGCGAGTGCCACGACGGCAAGGGTGGATGTGTTCCTGGCGCGGATGCGCTCAAAGCTGCGGGTATTAAGCCACTGGTCCTGGAAGCGAAAGAAGCTGTGTCCCTGATCAATGGCACACAGGCGATGCTGGCGGTAGGCACGCTTTCATTACTCGCTGCCGAAACGCTGGTGGATTCCGCCGACGTGATCGGGGCAATGGCCTGCGATGCCCTCAAGGGCACTGACGCCGCCTTTGATGAGCGCATTCACCGCGCGCGGCCGCATGCCGGACAGATCAGGACCGCCGCAAATCTGAGAAAGTTGCTCGAGGGCAGCGCGATTCGCGAGTCGCATCGCGAATGCGGGCGCGTGCAGGACGCCTACTCCTTGCGCTGCATGCCGCAGGTGCATGGGGCCGTGCGCGACACGCTGGCGCATTGCCGCGAGGTCTTCGAGATCGAAATCAACTCGGCGGTCGATAACCCACTTGTGTTCCGCGATCCCAAATCGCAGAACGGGGATGCCGACGTGGTCTCGGGAGGAAATTTTCATGGCGAGCCTGTGGCGTTCGCCCTCGATTTCCTGGGAATTGCCCTGAGCGCTCTGGCGGGAATCAGCGAGCGGCGTCTGGAGCGACTGGTGAACCCGGCCCTGAGCGAGGGTCTGCCGCCCTTCCTTGCCCCCGGCGCAGGCTTGAATTCCGGCTTCATGATGCCGCAGGTCACAGCCGCGGCACTGGTCAGCGAAAACAAGGTGCTGGCGCATCCGGCGTCGGTCGATTCGATCACGACTTCTGGCAACAAAGAGGACTATGTTTCGATGGGCATGGCGGCTGCGATCAAGCTGAAGAAGATCGTCGAGAACTCGCGGAACGCGCTTGCGATCGAAGCGATGGCGGCCGCCCAAGCGCTGGATCTGCTTGCGCCATTGAGGACCTCGAAGCGCCTGCAACAGGCGCACGCTGCAATTCGGTCAGTGTCGCCAGCAGTTGAGAAAGATCGGGTGATGTATCCGGACTTTGCTCGGATTGTGGAGGTCATTGCCGGTGGAAAAATCGCTGAGGTTCTTCGCTAGCTTTCAGGGGATTTCAAGTGCCAGCCTGAGATGCTTTGCCAGTTCCTCATGATCCAAGATTTCAAATAGCAGGTTTTCGTGTTGGATGAAGATGATGGGCTTCGCGCTGTCCATCGCGGTGGAAATGTGAGGTGACCCCTCGAAGGAATAAGAATAGCGGCTCTCGGGCTTTGAATCGGCAACGATCCGTAGATTCTTAAAGGTCCGATCTTTCGGCAAGAACCAGACTTCAAAGACACCTTGCCTGGTCTTAAACCAAGCCGCACCCTTCTGCCCCTCAACAAGCTGCGCCTGCTTTGAGCTCCGGACACACTCCACGACGAGTCCGTGATCCTTCAACATCCGCGTCAACTCCATAGCATCGGCATACACGGGATCAGTACCACTTTCCCATGCACGCTTTAACTCTTTATCGACACATGGGTCAGCGGATTGTGACACGAGAGTTGTTATAGTCAGCAACCCACAAGCTACAAAAACTGCGGCGATTCGGGTCAACATGTAACAGCCCTCACATAGCGAAAAATGGGATCGCGACTATCATGCCAGCCGGACCTGCAGGTACTAGCCTGCGAGGTATGAGTTCATGGACGCCGATCAACTCGCTTTCGCCGCGCTCCCATCCAGCCCTAACTCCCCCGCGATCCCCTTCATCGCCTCGATGCAGAAGGCGATGTGCTGTTCCAGGTCGACGCCCAGATCGGCAGCGCCATTTAAAATGTCGGATCGGTTCACACTGCGCGCGAAGGCTTTGTCTTTCATTTTCTTCTGCACCGACGGTGCTTCCACTTCGGCCAGCGACTTGCCCGGCTTGACCAGTGCGCAGGCAGTGATGAATCCCGCCAATTCATCGCAGGCAAACAGTGCCTTCTCCATCGCGGAGTCCCGGCTCACGCCGCTGTACTCCGCATGTGACATGATGGCGCGACGGATCTCATCCGAATATCCGCGTTCCTTCAAAATCTGATTGCCTTTGTAGGGATGATCCTCAAGTCGCGGGTAGCGGTCGTAATCGAAGTCATGCAGCAAACCGACCAATCCCCACAGTTCTTCGTCGCCATCCAGTTTGCGGGCGTAGGCGCGCATGCACGCCTCCACCGCAAGTGCATGCTTCAACAAACTTTCCGACTGGGTGAACTCAGTTAGTAAACACCATGCCGCTGCGCGATCATTCATGATTTCTTACCTGTTTTCTCCTGGTTTTCGCCGGATATCTCCGAGTTTTATGCAATGCTTTTCTGTTTTCACGCCAGAAATTCCTTGACATCCACAGGCATTGTCCCGCAGATTACGCTTCAGACAGGAGCCTGACCAACGGCTCTTTGGAGTGCCCTCGCTCTGGCACCTCCCAAAACCTGAGATGGCCACGACTCTTGCCCCGGTCGACTCAAGGGAAGTCGTTCGTTGCGATCACTGCCTGCTCGTTCAATTCCGTACAACCAATGACCTGTGCCGCCGCTGCCATGCTTCGCTCGACGAAGAGGAACCGGAGGTTATCGTCGCTGAGCCTTTGCCGCAGATCGCACCCGCGCACGGCCCTGGACGCGGACATCTGAATCTGGCGGCCTCGATCCGCTCGCTGCGTCTCCGCAATGGCCTCAGCCAACGGCAGCTTGCCACTCGGATGTCGGTACCACGGACCTACGTGTCCAAGATCGAGAACGAGAAAGCCACTCCGACGCTTTCGTCGCTGGAGCGCCTGGCGCGAGCACTGGAAGTTACCGTTCCGGACCTGCTCTCGGGCGGCGAGCGTAACCGCCAAGAGGAGATCCGCGACCTCGCCCAGGATCAGTTTATCGCAGAGATACTGCCCTTCGTGGCGCAGCTCAGCGGCATACAGATGCAAAGTATCGTAGCTCAGGTAAGAGATTTAACCCTTCGACCGAGAAGATCATCTTAAGGACCAGCGCCGGAAGGGTTGGCGCAAAAGTTTATTCCGGGCAACCAGCCAACTCACAGCCGAGGTCTTCGGACCTCGGCTTTTTTTATGCAGAGTCTGGAGCCATGGTGTTTAGGAAAGCGAGGTCCCTCGACTCGCTTCGGCGCGCGGCCGCGCCTCCATCTTCGCTCGGGATGACAGTTTTAGTTTGCATTGGCCTGAACTGGTCAAAACAGCCCTTCCGCTCGAAGGCGGAAGGGCCGCAACTGACCGATGAAGACGCTACTGCTTCTCGTAGACGGCAGTCGTGCTGATCTTCTTTCCCTCTGCATCCGTACCTTTGACTTTCACCGTTCGCGTCTTGCCGTCGGAAGAAACTACAATCCGACCGCTCATGGTCACTTTGTCACCTTTTTTGTTAGTTAACTCCAGGGTGTGGTCGTTGATCTTCTTGTAGGAGCGCATGTCCGAAACCGGATCCCCCGTCAGCGGATAGTCCTTGCCATCGAACTTGCCGGTCCACTCGTTGTGGGTTGGCTTCCCTTGACCATCAACGCCGTCCACGGTCACTCTTATGTTGTCGCCTGATGCCTCGTACACTACCGTCGAATTTTTGGGAGCCCCCGCGGCTATCTTGGATTTTGCTTCATTGAGTTTCCACGTGCCCATATTCGCGTCCTGGGCGAAACATGTCATAGGAACCATACAAGCGAAGAGCATCCATACGATCGTTCTGGCTTTCATTGCTGCCTCCAATTGGAACAGATTCAAGAGCGGACAATCGCGGGACGGATTCTAGTTCTCGGCTACCGTTTATACAACACACACAACAGGTGTTGTGCGAAGGTCTGAAGGGAATTCAGAATCGCCGCCAATTGAAGGTGAAAGGTTGGGACTAGAGAACTGGAAAGTCGGCTAACGAGAGGGTGCCTCAGCCAGCAAGACGTTCAACAATCGCGCCAGGCGCGCCTTGTCGTCGCTGCTACCGGTCGCAGTTGGGCTGGCGTCGGTCAGGGATGCCAGTTGATGAGCCATCAAATGAACGGCAACTTCCCTTGGAACATACGTTGCGTCGGAAGGTAAGACAACTGCCCAGACATCGGCGGCCTGCCGACGCAGGTTCCAGCGCTGAACCTTGGCAAATTTCTTATCACGGCTACCGTTGGTGCTGATCAAGGAAGGCTCCTTGACCTGAATTTCGGCCCAGCCTTCGTCGCCTTTTACGTGGATCTTCTTCACTTCGAAACTTTCGAACGCTACCAATGATGGATAAAGCTTGAGCACGTCCCGCGCTTCGAGCGATTCCTCAACGTCGTCAAAGTGCTGGACGAGCGCCGCGCGCACCTCATCTGGTCTGGGACGGTCCGTTTCAACACTCACGATTCCCGGCAAAGCAGGCACAAGACTTGGCTGCTCTCCCGGTGATCCTGTGAGTTCATCCGGCTCGTCGGCGTCTTCCGGAGGTTGATGGGATAGCGTCGACTCGCGAGATCCGTTCGATTTCAGACTGGCCGGTTTCAGACTCGCACTGCGGTTCGACGCGGTGAGCAGCGGAACACCCTGCTCTCGAACATAACGCAGAAAATGTGGACGTCCGCGGCGCTTCCAGTAGGGGGAGTCATACTCCTGTACCAGCAGTCCCGAGCGCAGCGCGCTGTAGAAGGTATGTTCGCGGGGATTGACGACAATTCCCGCATGTCCGAGCCAGACCACCAGATCCCCGGCCTGGGGCTCTGCCACTCGGCGAAACTCGTCAGTACCGACGAAGAGATCGCCGGAAGGAACGTACGTGTAAGGGAATCCCGCCTTTTCGTAAATTGCGTGGACCAGGTGTGAACAGTCTGCGCCGGCGCGGCCTGGGTGTTTGGTGGCCAGGGCCGCCCCCAGAATCGCCAGCCCCTGTTCAGGATTCACCAATTGCGCGGAAGGAAGCTTTGGGGGAGGGGAGCTGGCTTTCCGGCTCGGTGTTTGGGGCTTAGGATGCGGCTTGGGCGAACTGGAACGAGCTTGTGCGTTCAAAAGACACGAACTCACCGCCAATAGCAGAGTCAGGCATGCGGCATCTCGTCCCTTCGATCGCATACATCTTTCTAGCGTTCATCCCGGAAGCAGCCCAGATCACAGTGGTCCAATCCGCTTCGCGAGAGATTACCCGGGTATCCGATGCACCTTAGGACGAGAAGAGTTGGCAACCATACTCCAACTGGCCTGAATCCGTAAATAGGGTTTACTCATCCATAACGTCATGAATTCGGAGAGAAGCATCGAATTTTTGTCCTCCCCGAGCGAACCGCCTGTCGCCTCGGCAGCTTCCGGGGCCACCTCGACCGGTGACGATTCCGCCCTGCTGGACGCGTATTCCCGGGCGGTGACCGGCGCAGTGGATCAGGTAAGCCCGTCAGTTGTGAACATTGAAGTGCATCAATCCATTGCGTCCCGACGGCGTGCCGAGCCGCAAGAGCGACGGGGAGGCGGCTCGGGGTTCATCTTCACCCCCGATGGACTGATTCTCACCAATAGCCATGTCGTCCACGATGCCAGCCGCATCGAAGTGACGGTCGCGGATGGGCGGCGGCTCTCGGCGCGTATGATTGGCGACGATCCGGCCACTGATCTGGCAGTCATCCGGGTTGACGGAACTGGCCTGATTTCCGCGCGGCTGGGAGATTCCCAGGCCCTGCGAGTTGGGCAATTGGTCATTGCGATCGGCAATCCCTATGGATTTCAATCCACGGTGACCGCGGGAGTGGTAAGCGCCCTGGGACGCTCGTTGCGATCGTATTCCGGGAGGCTTATCGAAGACGTGATTCAAACGGACGCGTCATTGAACCCGGGGAACTCGGGCGGGCCGCTGGTTGCATCCGACGGACGCGTCGTCGGTGTGAACACGGCGACGATCCTGCCCGCGCAGGGACTCTGCTTCGCGATCGGCATCAATACGGCGAAGTTTGTGGCCAGCCGCCTGCTGCGGGATGGGCGAATTCGTCGGAGCTACATTGGCGTGTCGGCACAAACCGTCCCGATTCACCGTCGCCTGGTGCGGTATTACGATCTGCCGAAAGAAACTGGCGTGGTCGTGCTCTCCACCGAACCTGGCAGCCCTGCGCAAAAAACGGGACTGCGCGAGGGAGATGTAGTTGTTGCACTCGATGGTCAACCCGTCGCGGGTGTGGACGATCTGCATCGGCTACTCAGTGACGTCAGGGCTGGAGCGAAACTGGAGTTGGGCGTGATTCGCGGAACACAGAGGCTTGCCCTGAACATTGTTCCGGAGGAAGCGAGAGCTACGAACTGAAGTGTGGAGCGGGCGCCCTCGCCCGCTTGCTTTTCCCAGCTTGTCAGGCAGGATACGAGGAGGTTTCCGGAACCAGGGAGGTCTTAGCGGATTTCCACTCCACCGGCTCGATCGGTCCCACCACAAATATCCACGAAAGCGCACTGAGCCATAGGAAGGCCGAGACGATCGCGATTGGCAGCAGAAAGTGCCCGGTGCGATCCAACAGAAATCCGGTCATCGCGGGCCCCACAACTCCGGCAAGATTACCCACAAAATTCTGAATGCCGGTCCAACGTCCTGCGGCTTCTGGACCGGCGAGACGC
>Ga0075424_100004741_pt1 | contig 12888 bp, 10 predicted proteins | sample SoiMethybrSBSTD3_FD_75301 | JGI IMG/M metagenome (GOLD analysis project Ga0075424, IMG submission 75301) | Bulk soil microbial communities from a Populus tree surrounding site in Tennessee, USA - Soil MetaG P. TD hybrid SBSTD3 | ecosystem: Environmental > Terrestrial > Soil > Tree plantation... | reverse complement strand
AGGAAAACCACCCCGGCTGCGTCTGCTTTGGTGGCTTCGCGAAATTTTTTGATGACGCAGCCACCCCTCCTTGCGGTGATGCAAGGAGGGGACTATTGCTCGACTCCAATTTGTTCACACTTTCTATGACCGCCAACAACGCGGGCGGTCACAGACCGCCCCTACAGCACCCTCTTAGTTGCTCAGGATGTGACCGTCGGCGAACTGCACCTGCACGATGCTTCCGACAGGCTTGCCGCTTTTCACGGGCCTTACGGTCACGGTAACTTCATCTCCCGGCTTGAAACTCTTGATGCTCCATCCACGGTTGATCATGTCGGGAGGATTACTGGCTTCGACGACCCAGTGCACGGTCTGTCCGTCCGAGCCTTTCACATCGAATTGAAGAAAAGTGTGCGGATTGGACCATGTCCATTCCACCACGGTTCCCTTCAATACGAGCCGCTTTGCCGGATCGTTCTCGAACGCCGCGGCGCCATGGTGCGCCGCGACGGCATTGCCCGCGATGACAAGACAAATCACAACGGCAAAGATCGTTAAAAAAATATTCTTCATTTCCACGTCTCCATCGCTTTCCTCATAAGCGAACCGGCCGGCTGCTCATTGATCTCAATCCTGATCATGTTCGGATCCGTGACGTTCGCCAACCGTGAGCCGCTGTTTTCGCTGGGACGCGCGTCGGCCACGGTTGTGCCCGCCTGTCGAAACTGCATGACGCTCGCCTGCGCGTCTTCAGAATACAGTCCGATGTGCGTCAAACCTGCCGGCCTGCCGTTGGCGGGCGCCATCTCAATAAACGTATCGCGATTGACCTGAAGGAACGTGGTGCTCGGCTGGCCGTTCTGGCTGGGGAAGCGGTACGCTTCTTTGAATCCCATCACCTGCGTGTAGAACTTCAGTGACTCGTCAAAATTCGTCACGCTGATGCCGACGTGGTTGATCCTGTGGCCGAGAGACTTGTTCTGCTGGGCGCTGACGGTGTAGGTCAGTACACTTCCCAGAACAATTCCTGCCGCGAAAAGCATCACGCTGCGAATCCATTTCATAGGAGCTCCTTGAAAAAATCTCTGATTTGGTGGCGGTAGTGACGGGAATTATAGGTGAGATCCCAGTCCTGGGTATAGGAACAATTCGTCCCGCTCGAGGTTGCAAACGAGCGGGACGTTGTTGAAACGCAGCTATTCGCCGTGCTGGATCCGCATTCCGTAGAACGAACGGTGGACGAAGAACATCGAGATCAGCAGGAAGACCGCAGCAATAGTCATGGTTAGGGTCGAGCCGCGGCTGGCTGCAACTGAAACGGCGAGATCTACGGCGAGAAGCCCGAACAGCGTCGTGAACTTGATGATCGGATTCAGCGCCACGGAACTGGTGTCTTTGAACGGATCTCCGACGGTATCGCCGACGACAGTCGCCGCATGCAGTTCGGTTCCCTTCGACTTCAACTCGGTCTCAACGATCTTCTTCGCGTTATCCCAGGCGCCACCGGCGTTCGCCATGAAGATGGCCTGGTATAGGCCGAATAGAGCGATCGAGATGAGATAGCCGATAAAGAAGTACGGCTCGAGAAACGCGAAGCCGAGCGTGGCGAAGAACACCGTCAGGAAGATATTGAACATTCCTTTCTGCGCGTACTGAGTACAAATCTCGACGACGCGCTTCGAGTCCTCGACTGACGCCTTGGTTGTTCCTTCCAGCTTGATGTTTGCCTTGATGAATTCGACCGCGCGATACGCCCCCGTACTGACCGCCTGCATCGAAGCGCCCGTGAACCAGTAGATGACCGCACCCCCCGCAACTAGTCCGAGAAGGAACGGCGGATGGAGGATCGAAATATTCGTGATCAGTTCCGGTTGAAGTCCGTTGGTCAATCCCACAATGATCGAGAAGATCATCGTGGTTGCGCCGACAACCGCCGTACCAATCAACACAGGTTTGGCCGTGGCTTTAAACGTATTCCCCGCACCGTCGTTTTCTTCGAGGTGTTCCTTGGCCTTCTGAAATTGAGGCGTGAACCCAAAGTTCCTCTTGATGTCTTCCTGAATGCCCGGAAGTTGTTCGATTGTGGAAAGCTCGAAGACGGACTGCGCGTTGTCGGTCACCGGGCCATAGGAATCGACGGCGATCGTGACGGGCCCCATGCCGAGAAATCCGAACGCCACAAGACCGAACGCAAACACTGCCGGAGCGGCCATTAGTCCGGCCGGAAACGAAATGCTGACGGCATATCCAATGCTCATCAGGAGAAGGATCGCAAGACCAAGCCAGTAGGCACTGAAATTGCCCGCGACGAGCCCCGACAGGATGTTCAGCGACGCGCCGCCTTCACGCGATGCGGTCACAACCTCACGCACGTGCCGAGATTCAGTCGAGGTGAAAACCTTCACAAATTCCGGGATGATTGCGCCGGCCAGCGTTCCGCATGTAATGATCGCTGAAAGCTTCCACCACAACGATGCGTCGCCGCCGAGATTGGGAATCAGAACTCGCGAGACCACGAACGTGAGAGCGACCGAGACGATCGACGTCAGCCAGACCAGCGCGGTCAACGGCGCTTCAAAATTCATTTTGTCGGCGTTTTCATATTTCGCCTTCGAAATGACGCTGTTGACGAAATAGCTGAGTGCGGAAGCAATCACCATGATGACGCGCATGCTGAAAATCCAGACCAGCAGCTGAACCTGAACAATCGGATCTTTGACAGCGAGGATGATGAACGAGATCAGTGCGACGCCCGTCACGCCGTAGGTTTCAAAACCATCCGCCGACGGGCCCACGGAATCGCCGGCGTTGTCGCCGGTGCAGTCCGCAATGACACCCGGGTTTCGCGCATCGTCTTCTTTGATCTTGAACGCGATCTTCATGAGATCCGAGCCGATATCGGCGATCTTTGTGAAGATGCCGCCGGCAACGCGCAGGGCGGCGGCGCCGAGAGATTCGCCGATGGCGAACCCGATGAAACAAGCACCCGCAAGGTTTCCAGGAACGAACAGCAGGATGCAGAGCATCAAAAACAGCTCGACGCTGATCAGGAGCATGCCGATGCTCATTCCCGCTTCCATAGGAATGTTGTAGCAGGGGTATGGCTTGCCTCCCAGGCTCGCGAACGCGGTGCGCGAGTTCGCGAAGGTATTTACGCGGATTCCAAACCACGCTACCGAAAAGCTTCCGGCGATTCCGATCAGACTGAAAAGCAGAATAATGGCGACTCTATAGACCTCGAAGTGCTGCAGGAAACCGAAATAGAAGATGATTGCCGCCCCGATAAATACTTCGAGGAGCAGCAGGAACTTCCCCTGCGTGAGGAGGTAGGTTTTACATGTCTCGTAAATGAGCTCGGAGATTTCCTTCATCGAGGAATGGACAGGCAGATTCTTGAGTGTTCTGTAAATGAATAATCCGAAGAGCAGGCCAAGCGCTGCGACGACGAGACCTCCGCTGAGGAGACGTGCGCCGGTAATGCCACCTAGAAATGTCGCCTGATTGAGATCAGGCAGAACAAGATTGGCTTCACCGCCGCGGTGTTCCGCGACAGTCGCTTGTGCAAGCGCGAATAAGAACATGTTGGAGATCCTCCGATCCCTATTTCCCTAAATTCTTGGGGTCCAGCCAGTCCCGAAGGGCATCACCCAGAAAGTTAAATGACAAAACCGTCATGACCAGCGCCATCGAAGGGAATACGACCATGTGCGGCGCGTCGAACAAATGAGTGCGTGCGTCATTCAACATGGCTCCCCAGCTTGGCGCAGGTGGTGTTATTCCCAGACCCAGAAAACTCAACGATGCTTCGGCGAGAATGACTCCGGCCATCCCGATGCTGGTCTGTATCAGAACCGGTTGAACGATATTCGGCAAAATATGACTTATGAAAATTCTCAGGTTTGATGCGCCCAGAGCCCGCGCTGCCTCTACAAACTCAAGAGTTTTTACCTTGAGTACCTGCCCTCTCGCCATGCGCGCGAACCCAACCCAGCCTGTGATGGTCAGCGCAAAAATCACTCGATCGAGCCCGGGCCCGAGGAAAGCCACGAGCGCAATCACCAGCAAAATCCCCGGAAAGGCAAGCAAGGAATTGATCACGACTGCCGTGACAAAAACATCCAGCTTACCCCCGACGTAGCCGGCAAGTCCTCCCACCAGCACTCCCACCACACTGGAGAACAAAACGACCGTCGCCGCGACCCGCATGCTGACGCGGGCTCCCAAAAGGATTCGGGACAGAATATCACGTCCTAACTCATCGTTTCCAAATGGATGTTGCCAGGAAGGCCCATCCAGGCGGTTCATCAACTGCTGAGTCGCAGGATCATAAGGCGCCAGCCACGTGGCGAAAACGGCGACGAAGATGAGCCCGGCCACGATGACGAGACCTGCCACGGCCAGTTTGTTCCCACGGAACAGGCTAGTCATAGCGGATCCGCGGATCCACGGCGGAGTACAGAATGTCAGTGATCAGATTGATAAAGATATACGTTAATGAGATTGCGAGGATGCATCCCTGGGCCAGCGGATAATCTCTCGCAAATATTGCCTGAATGGTCAATCGCCCGACACCCGGCCAGGAAAAGATCGTTTCGATGATCATTGCTCCCGCCATCATCGCGCCCATTTGCAGGCCGATGACGGTAAGTACTGGAATGAGGCCATTCCGCAACGCGTGATGATAAAGGACAACCCTTTCCGACAGGCCCTTCGCGCGCGCCGTCCGGACGTAGTCCTGCTGGATTTCCTCGAGCATCGAGCCTCGCACCATTCGCGTGGTAAATGCCGCGAATGCACCACCGATGCTCACGGCGGGAAGTATAAGGCTGGCAAATCCGTCACGTCCCGAGACCGGAAGAATCCCCAACCCGATCGAAAACAGCAAGATCAACAGCGGCGCAAGAACGAAACTCGGTAACGACACTCCCAGCAAACTGAAGAATCCAATCGCACGATCGGCGAGGCGCCCGCGCCGAACGGAGCTAATCACACCGAATGGGATCGCAAGAACGAGGGAGAACAACGTTCCGGCAACCGCCAGTTCCATTGTGGCTGGATAGCGGGAAAGAATCGATGAAGCGACAGGTTCCTGGTTCCGAAACGATATTCCCATATCCCCTTGCAGGAGGCCGGTCATATAGGCTCGATACTGCTCCAGCATTGGCCGGTCGAGACCCAGTTCGTGCCGCAGCCGCTCGACTTCCGTGACGGACGCGCCTTCTCCCAGCATCTGGGCCACCGGATCTCCCGGAACCATATGAATCAGGCCGAAGACGAGGGTCACAACTATCCAAATGATCGGCAGAGTCAATGCGAGACGTCGCACGAGGAAGGCGACCATAAATCGAAGTATATATTTGCGAGAGGGAGGAAAGGAGCCCCTTACGGGGCTCCTGTGGGGTTTTGAAAGGGAAAATCGAGCTAAACGATTTGACCTGTATTAAGCAACGGTGATGCCAAACCAGACCAGTCTCTACATTCAACAACTTACGTTTTATTCGACCGGCTAGTGTCAATAAACTGGATAGACGCTGATCCATTTCGTAACTGTTTTTGACACGCATACACAGAGTCGGGTCAGATCTGGACCAGACGGCTGATCATGCCCTTGTTACATTCATTTCAGTCCTTCGTAAATTTATTGTGAATTCAGGACTCGCCCTCTTTCGCGGCGCTGAAAACCCGTTAATGTCTTACCCGTAATTAATTCACTCCGGGGGACAAGGATGCGATTTTGGGGCGCGATAGCAGCACTACTGCTCTGGGCAGGTACGTCTTGGGGGCAATCGAATGAAGTTGAGCGGCTAAGCCGCGTCGTTGAAGAACAGAGTCAAGAAATTGAAGAACTGAAGACCCAACTGGCAAGGATTGAACGTGCTCTCGGAATCACTACAGTGCCGGCAGTTCAACCCGTTTCCTATACACCCACCCCGCAACCACCACAGGCCGCGACGACACCACAGGCGCCGACCACAGTGCCGGCTGTCGCAGGATTCCGGTTCACCGGTGATCTTCGTTTTCGTTTCGATGCGAGTGTCCGCGGCGCATCCGCAACTGCTACGGGACTTCAGAACATCCGTCAGCGATATCGCTTCCGCTTCAACGCTGATCGCGACGTGGCTTCCGACCTGACGTTTCATGCTCAGCTCTCAACCGGAGCCGTGAACAACGGAATTACCTTCGATCAGGATTTCGCAGGCGGCGTAACGCGACATCCCTTATTCATTTCGGAAGCATGGATGGACTATCACCCGAATCCGAATGTCTCGTTCCGCGGAGGTCGGCTGGAAGAAATCTACGCCGACAATTCCCGATTTCTCTGGGACGACGACGTGCGTTTCAACGGCTTCAACGAACGTTGGAAGAGAGGCCGCGTTGAGCTTCGGGCGGGTCAATATCTCTTGATTAATCCGAATACGTTTACTGTCCCTGCCGGCTCTCCTTTCACCCTCGCGGGCATCGAACCGGGACAGATAGCGCGCGCCGGCCAGCTGTTCCACCAGGGAATCGGCTTTGATTTGTCGGGCAGCGACCGCTGGCGTCAACAGCTTATAACCGATGTAGAGATCTACAGGAACCCCAACCTGGTCGCACTCACCTCCACCGCTACCGGCGTTGGTGTAACCGTGAACTCGGCGATCGGCCTGACTGTTTCCGGTCCGGCTCCAGGTACCGGCAACGCGCTGAGATCACCGACGAGCGCTATTTTGTTTGCGCCACACTTCCAGATTATTCGGGCGGCTTATCGTCTGGACTCCAATGGACTGGGCGGCAATCCGAAACTTCCAATGACCTGGATGGTGGAAACTGCGCGTAACGTCGGCACATCCCAACTTCGCGACGCTATGCTGACATCAATCAGTGTAGGACGCACGACCCAGCCTGGTGACTTCCGCGGGCTATACGCGTTCTCGATCAAAGATGCAAATTCCCTGATTTCGCAATTCACCGATGATGATCTTGGAACGGCCGTCGGCGTGAATATCGCAACTCATCACATACGGATGGACTACACAGTCCGCCCCAATATCCTTTTGCAGAATCTGCTGTTCCTTCAGACCGAGCGGCGCAGTTCCAATCCAGCGGCATCGTTCTTCGTTCCGTTGGGACGCGACACACCGCGGACATGGCGTTATCAGAGCCAGCTGGCTATATCGTTCTAGCGAACTGTACCTGGCTCGTAGGCGCTTCCGCCGCGTGTGAAGACAATTTTTTCGAAGAGTGTTTGTTTAGTCCGGATCTGGATGGAAACCTCCGCGGAACGATATTAATGGTTGACATGCTTTTCCCGGTAAAACTACTATCACCGCGCTTTGGAACGGATTTCGATAACAGCATTCTTCCCTGCGTACAACGACGAGCACACGATCGAAGGAATCATTCGCACCGCTGCTGCTGAGATGAGCAAGGTGACCGAAGACTATGAAGTCGTGGTCGTCGACGATGGCAGCAAGGACCAGACGGGTCCGGTTTTGGACCGGCTCGCGGCGGAGCTGCCATATCTGCGCGTGATCCACCACCCACGAAATCTTGGATATGGTGCTGCACTGATAACCGGTTTCAAGAATGCGCGAAAAGATCTCATCTTTTATACCGATGGCGACGGGCAGTACGATGTGCGAGAGATCCATCGTCTGCTCGCCGAACTCCGGCCGAACATCGATCTCGTGAATGGATACAAGGTAAAGAGAGCTGATGCCTGGTATCGCATCTGGATCGGCGCACTGTATCGGAGAGCGATGAGGGTGGCATTCCGGTTAACGATCCGCGACGTCGATTGCGACTTCCGCCTGTTTCGACGGCATATTTTCGACGCCATCAGACTCGAATCGCGCAGCGGCGTAATCTGCGTGGAAATGGCCAAAAAATTTGAACGGGCCGGATTCCGAATGGTGGAAGTGCCCGTCAGCCACTATCCGCGCATGCATGGCTCGAGCGAGTTTTTCAGGGTACGGCACCTCGTTCACACCTTCCGCGGCCTTTTGAAAATCTGGTGGAGTCTGGTCATCTCGCGCAAACAGCCGGATGCGAGCCGAAGATTTCGACCTGTTATATAACCTCGAAGAAACCTACTGGTGGTTTGTCGCCATGCGGCAGATTACCGATACGATCGCTTCCAGCGCGCTTGAAAAACCAAACCTTCGCATCCTCGACGCAGGCTGCGGCACCGGATTCAATCTCGGATATTACGCCTCGGCCGCCGACCGCGATGTCTATGGCCTCGACGTAACGATGGATGCTCTCGAATGGGTGCGTAAGCGCGGGTTTCAGAAAATCACTCAGGCTTCAGTTACCGAGATTCCATTCCGCTCGGAAACGTTTGATCTGGTTTTTTCTTTTGACGTTCTGCCGCAGGTCCCGCTCAAGATGGACGAGCCGGCAATTCGCGAAATGTATCGAGTTCTAAAACCGAACGGCTATCTTTTTGTTCGAGGAGCGGCCTTCGAATGGCTGCGGTCATCACACGACGAAGAACTCCACACGATGCACCGATTCTCGCGGCCGGAGTTGGTCGAAAAGCTCACGCGCGCCGGATTCGAAGTGGAGTGGAGCTCATATGCAAATGGATTTCTCTTCCCGGTGATCCTGCTGCGCCGATTCCTGAAGCATGCCGGCATCGGAAAGGGCACCGATGTGCGGCCGCTTCCTCGCGGCCTGGGTTGGCTCGATTCAATTTTCCGGAATCTGCTCAGTCGCGAAGCTCGATGGTTCAAAGCCGGCAGGACGCTTCCGTTCGGCCTATCCGTGGTCTGTTGGGCGCGCAAGAGAAATTAGGGAATGGCGAACTAGTCGTGCGTCCCCGAATTTTTCTTGTAGAAGCTTCGCACTCCGTCGACGACACGCGCGACTTCGCCATCACTCAGGAAGGCATGGATGGGAAGGCTCAGCACGCGCGAGCACAGCACGTCTGCATTCGGACAACGCGCTGGGTTGAACTCGGCGAAGGCTTTCTGCCGGTGCAACGGCAGGGGATAGTGAACAAGCGTGGGGACACCTGCTTCAGCGAGATAGGCGCGCAGTTTGTCGCGCTCGGCAACGGTGATCGCGAAGATGTGATAGTTGCTCGTGCCCGTCTCGGCCTGCATCGTTATCGGCAGGTTCTTCAATTCCTCTCTATACACAACCGCAATGTCGCGGCGCCGGCGGTTCCAGTCATTTAGTTGCCTCAAAGCAACCCGCAGTATGGCTGCGTGTATTTCATCGAGGCGGCTATTGTGTCCGACCATTTCGCAATAGTAGTTTTCACGTTGACCGTAATTCCGAAGCAGGCGCGCCTTTTCAGCAACGGCAGAGTCCGAGGTCACGAGCATGCCCCCGTCACCATACGTCCCTAGATTTTTTGTGGGATAAAAGCTGAACGCTGCTGCACGGCCGAACGAACCGCATCGGCCCCAACTCGCATCACTGCCGTGCGCCTGAGCCGCGTCCTCCAATATCGAGACTCCGAGCCTGGATATTTCCTTTAGCGGTGCGGGCATTCCATAGAGATGTACGGGCACAATCGCCTTCACACGGGAACTCTTTCGCTCGGACGCAAGCGCCGGATCGATATTGAAATTATTCGGAGAGATGTCGACGAATACGGGCCTTGCTCCGATCAATGCAACTGCCATTGCCGTTGCCGGAGCGCTTACAGCCGGAACGAGAACTTCATCGCCAGCTTCGACCCCCACGGCTCGCAAGCCGATCGTCAAAGCATCCGTGCCGGACGCGAGTGCAATTCCGTTCGCGCACCGGCAATAACGCGCAAAATCTTCTTCGAGTGCATCGACCGATGGGCCGAGGATGTACCGTCCTCCATTCAGGACCTTCGAAAATGCCGCATCGATCTCTTCACGCAGGGACTCGCAACGGAGTCTGACGTCATTGAATTCCATTTGGAATGATCTCGACACCCTTCAGGGTGATTGAAGGACTGTCGGCCGTAATGTCGGTATAGAAGACGTAGCGGCCGCCGCTGAGCTTGTAGACCGATGCGAGCTGTTTGAACACTTCGCTGTCTGGTTCGACAAGCCACAGCACGCGCCCACCCTTGGAGATGGGAAGCTTTACGGAATTATTTTCGATGGTTTCAACTACGGCGTCGCGGCGGATCCGTTGCACGCCATTGCTGCTGCCCCTGCTGAACAAAACCCAGAAATCGCGGTTCGGCAGATAGTATCGGGCGATCCGCCAGTTCATGAACCAGTTATTCACATAGGTATCGGTGGTGATTATCATGCACGGACGATCTTTCGGAGTGAGTTCTTCGATTTCTTTCAGGCTCGTTCTGGAAACATCGTCGAGCCATCGAACCTGTCCCAGAGAACTTTCGAACGTTCCAAAAAGGAACGCATTCATGAGCGACGGCGCGCGCTGCCCCGCCGGCGCGGCGGCATCCACAGGCAATGAAAGGAAGTTCAAAAACAGCATTACGTTGAGCACGAGCGCCGAGGCTAACATCAAGTCCCTCGATCGGACACGGGACAACACATAGCCGCCCACAACGCACACGGCGGGAACCGAGAACAATGTGTGCCCTGGCGCCGCGACGTGCACGAGCGCCTGGACGATCAGGCCTGGGACAAGCCACGCGAAAAGAAACTTCGTCTGCGAACCAATCGCGGACAATCCATCTCGGTTCTTCAAACAAAACGGAACGGCCCATATCCATGTCACGAGACCCAAAATGTTCCAGATCACGAGCCGGTTGACCTGGCGAAGCCACGCCACCATGCCGGAACCGAGCACGATCGACTCCGCCTGCGATTGATCGACGGTGTACCCGATCATCGTTTCGCGGAAGGACTGAATTCCGCCCATCGCGATGACGGTTGCTGATGCCCATATCAGGACGACAGCTGCCAGGACCGCGCCGGCGGCAGCGATCGTTCGAAATGACTTGGTCCCCAGCCACGTGGAAATTAGCCAGAGTGGTAACAAAAACGCGAGGAGGTCGGGCCTGAACCCACTTCCAACGCCAAGCGCGAGAGCCCCCCACGTTGCAAATCGCTTTTCGCCGTTCCAGCAACGCCAACAGCAATACGCGGTCAACAGTGAGAACAGTGCAAGATTTGGACGCAGCGGTCCGTCGAGACCGGAAAACCAGAAGACCGGGTTTACCAGAAGCAGAAATGTTGCGGCCGCTCCCGCCCACGGGGTGAACATTCGCCGCGTCAGTAAGAACACGATGGGCAGACACAACGCACTCACGAGAATCGAGATCGCCACGAATGTGCGCTCGGGGTCACGAAATAGAAGATTCACGATTTTGCCGAACGCGACAAAAAACGGATATCCGGGAGGCTGCGGCTGATGAATGCGCGGATCGAACTTCTCGAGTGAAAACGCGAGGTTGACGTTATCCACCGACAGATAACTCGCCATCAGCGGAAGCCGCGTCAGCAAAAGCAACGCCAGCATGACCGCCCAAAACAGTTTTGAGTCCCGCTCTTCTATCATTGGCTCTTCATCGGACAATTTAACGGAAGCACCCTCGAACTATGGCTCTTACTGTAGCGGCGGTTTATGACCGCCGGCTTCGACGTTCATAGACCGTGTGAATGAATTGAACGCGGGCTAAAGCCCGCGACTACGAGGTTAGCAACTGCCTTATCGCAAGCACGTAGTCGCGGGCTTTAGCCCGCGTTCAATTCATTCACATCTTCATATACTCCCGAATTCCTTCGCCGGCGCGAGGGTAGCACAGGTATTAAATTTGCCGCCGCAACTCTTTGTATCGTTGATAACGCATTGCCAGGTGAGGATCGTCCAGAGGCGACACATGCTCGAGCTTCAGCGGCTGCAGTTGGTGGCCCAGCGCCTGAAATGCGCACACGGCGGCGCCACGCAATGACGCGGCTCCGGGATCAGCGGGCATCAATACCGGCACACCGGCAACAGAAGCAAGAATTCTGGGTGCGCTCGGAGCGAGAAATCCATTCCCGGAAAGCACGATTTCCGACACCCTGTGACCAGAGGTGTTCTGGAGAATCTCAACGAACCATGACAAATTGAAAACGACTCCTTCGAGTACCGATTGCGCCAGCTGAGCTGCACCGTGATGCGCTCTGACATCACGAAAGAACGCCGTCAGTGTTGGATCCCACTCCGGCGAACGTTCTCCGTGGAGCAACGGAATGAAAACCGGGAGATCATCGGCACTCGCGGTCTGGGGTTCTCCAAAAATCGATCGGGCCCAATCGAGAACATTCCCGCCGTTGTTGCTCGCGCATCCGATCAGAAATTCATTCTCATCTGCCTTGTAGCAAAACGTGCCCGCTGACACGCTCAAAACTGGTTTGGAAAGAGTCTGACGCGCGACACCTGATGTCCCCAGGGTTACTGCAACCCGCGACGGGTTCTCGCAATCGGATCCCAGGCTAGCGAGGAAACCGTCGCCTGACCCGGTTATGACGGTCATCCCTTCGCACAAGCAAAATTGGCCGGCAGAAGCGCGGGTGATGCGCCCGGCGACATGCGTTCGCCGTTTAACAGTGGGAAACTGTTGCGCAGTCAAACCAATCAACTGAAGGAGAGTCGTATCCCAGTTGTTCGCATGGAGATTGAATAGGCCGGACGACGATGCCATGCCGTAATCTTCGACCCACGATCCCGTGAGGCGATGAATCAGAAAAGCTTTTGCCGATACCACACGCTCTGCGCGCGTTATCAACGCACTGTCTCGCACGTATAAGGAAGCCAGCTTGAAGATCGGAAACATCGGGTGGTATCGGCAGCCGGTCCGTTCGTGAAAGGCTTCGCCTAAGTGTCTTCGCACATATGTCACGCCGTCGTCGCCGCGCTGATCGAGCCAGGTGAATACAGGGGTGAGCGGCTGATCATTGACATCAAGCAGGACACAGTTGTGCATGAAACAGCCAATGGCGATCGTTTCTACAGATGCGGGAACGACGAGATCCTGCA
>Ga0075424_100004740_pt1 | contig 12891 bp, 8 predicted proteins | sample SoiMethybrSBSTD3_FD_75301 | JGI IMG/M metagenome (GOLD analysis project Ga0075424, IMG submission 75301) | Bulk soil microbial communities from a Populus tree surrounding site in Tennessee, USA - Soil MetaG P. TD hybrid SBSTD3 | ecosystem: Environmental > Terrestrial > Soil > Tree plantation... | reverse complement strand
TGCGCACACTTTCGGGTTGCTTGCGATACTTCTCGTTGAAGGTGGTGCGATGTTCTTTAAGCAGATGAGTGCGGACGTAATCCTTCACCCAAGAGAAAAGCGAAAGCTTGAAACGGTGCGTTCTTTCGAGCAGCGACTGGCGCGCGCCATAGCCTTTCGCCAACGCGGCTTTCTCTTCCTCGCCCATCTGGTGTGGATCGTCGAGCTGCTTGAAAAACTTGTTCGGATCCTTGACGCGATAGACGCGGAAATCCAGATAGTCGACGTTCTGGTAACTCGCCCACACCCGCGCCGACTCGTTCGGCGAATACGTCTTGTTTGTCGTCAGCGAAAAGTAAGGCTTGGTGCTCGCGATGGTTGGTGTTTCCGGCTGGGCGGCCGCGGCTTCGGCGGGCTTCGCGGTTTTCGCGCGAATGACATTAAAGCCGAGGACAGAAGCGACGAGCGCTAAGTAGATGATTCCGGTCGCGACGTAGCGACGAACGCGTGGATTGGTGTCAGACATGATGGATACCCTCAAACGAGGAATGTGGTACAGAACCGCGAGCGGTAGCGAGCGGGATAAAGACGCAACTTTCGCAAAGGTATGTGCCTTTAATCATGGAATCACGCAACTCGAATCTTGGCCCCGCTCGCTACTGCTCGCGGTTCTGTAACCTCTGTGCTCTCTTTTGTCATTGCAAAATCTTCAAACGATAAAAGCCCATAAAATTCTTGTTCGTTTCGAGCGGCCGCCAACGCGGATCAGGATGCTGATCGAGAACTGACAGTTCGACCTTCTTCACCGCGCCGTCGTCTGTCGCCGTCGAACCGGTGTGATAGACGACCCAATCGCGTTGGCCGTTTGGTGCGACGCGCGGCGTCCCGAGAAAGACCATTACGTGATACGGAAACTTCTGGACCCAGGGTTGGTAATAAAACATCAAGTCCCCCGGCTCCGCTTCCCGACGATCGCGGCTGACGAAGACCACGTTGAAGTTTTTCAGCGTGCGGCCGTCCGCGAATTCTGAAAACTTCGTGCTCCGCTGGTCGCCATCGTGATACGCGCCGGATTCGGTGCGAAAAATCTTTTCACCGAGTTGATTGTCATCGAGATCGAAGCCCGAGACGTCGCGCGCGACCGGTTCATAGGCCGGACCCATGCGTTGAAACCAGGCGCGGTCGTGATGACGCAAGGCCTCGCGCATGGCAAATCTCACGAGCCCCGCACAATCACGCTGTTCGCGCTTCCACTGCTCGCTGAGTTGATAGAACTGAGTTTCGGCAATCGCTGTGAACCAGCGGCGGAAATTCTCGCGATCCTCAAACGTGCGCAGCTCAGCAAAATCTGGAATGCCGTCGTTATCTGAATCGACAGCGAGGTTCGTTGCTGTGGAATTGTCTTTGGAGCTGTCTGCTGCGAGCGGTGCCCTCCCTGACGGTCGGGCTTCTGACACGCCTTTTGATCGGCTGAAGATCCAAACGAAACTCGCAAGCGCGACGACGACGACGCTCGCCGTCAGCATCGCTCGTGTTGGAAGGTTCCGCAATTGAAAGGGGACCAACATTGTCGCCTACTATGACGCGAATGTTGATTGCGTTTGCACGCGGATGCTATCACGGATTGTGCAGGTCAACCACTGAACATTTCCGTTTTGGTACGCCCAAGGAAAATGTGGATAGCCTCAGTTCTTTGCGCCGTGATAAGCTGCGCGACACCTCACAAGTTTAGAAGGCGGGCTATCGCCGCCGAGTTCTGTCGGGCAGCGGCCCGACTCTAAACGAGTAAGAAGCTAAATGCCGAAAGTCGATACCAGCCCTGACGCCATCCTTGAGGCCGTAAAGAAGATCGACATCGTTTCGGAGCTTCTCGACGAAAAGAACAAAAACAATCTAAAGCTGATCGTCGAGGGAAAAGTCTCTGGCGGCAAACAGATTGGACCATACGCGCGGCTGCTCGCCTACGAAGCGGGCGAGACGATTATGCGAGAGGGCGAATGGGGTGGAAATACTTTCTACCTCTCCGTCACGGGCGATCTGGATGTTTATGTCAAAGACGATTCCGGTAAAGAAAAGAAAGTCGCGCGAGTCGCGCCTGGCGCGTGTCTCGGCGAGCGTTCGATTCTGGCAGGCATTCCGCGCAATGCGACGATCAAGGCCCCGGACGGCGCATCAGTGCTGGAGTTGGTGCGGCCGGCTCTGCGGCTTTTACGGTCGCTGAAGAAGTTTGCCGAAAAAGTCGATGACAGCTATCGAAATCATGGGCTGGCAAACGCGATCGCCAGTCTGCAAGAGCAAAGCGGCGGAACGCTACAGCCGCTCGATCTGGTCGCGCTCGGAAATATCAGCCAGTTCATGGCGTACGGAAAGCACCATGTGCTGGTCCAGGAAGGAATGCCGATCGATAGGATCTTCCTGATTCGCGACGGCTGGGTCCGGCGCGTTCGCGGCGTGCCGATCTACGAAGAAGTAACCGAAAGCGGAGGACCGGGTTCGCTGGTGCCGGAAGATTTTCTCGGCGCCGGGAATTGTCTTGGCTTAGAAGGTCTGAAAGGACAGGCCGAGTGGGAATACTCGGCCGCTTTAATGGCGCGAACGGAACTCCTCGAGATTCCGCTCGCAAGTCTGCAGGCTGAACCTGAGCTCTGTCAGCGATTGTCAAAGGCGTTCGCCGGCTTCTCCACGGCAGATGACGATGTCGGATTGACGAAAGAACCGGACGCGGCCGAACTCGGCGCCGCCGAAAAAGAAATTGCGACAGGGGTCGTCGATGGCATGAATCTGCTCGTCATGGACATGGACTTGTGCATTCGTTGCGGCAATTGCTCGCTCGCCTGTCACAAAGTGCATGGCCAATCGCGCTTGCTGCGACGCGGTATTCACATCGAGCGCCCGGTGAAGCTCGAATCGTCGTCGATTCAACATGTGTTGGTGCCATCGGTGTGCATGCACTGCAAAGACCCTGAGTGCCTGACGGGCTGTCCGACGGGCGCGATCTTTCGCGGGCCGAAGGGCGACGTCGACATCGATCCGGTCACTTGCATCGGCTGTTTTGATTGCGCAACTCAGTGTCCCTACAACGCGATTTCGATGGTGCCGCGCAACGCTGAGCCAATCGTCGCTGACGGTTTGTTGACGCGTTTGCGGAAGTTGTTCGGATCGAGCGCACCGCCCGTGGTCGCGAGCACGGCCACCGTCGCCGAAACGAAAGTTGATGGCGAAACGAAGAGCGAAAGCAAGACGGAACCGAAAGCTGCAGCGAAAGCGGAAGCAAAACCCGAAGATGACATGGTGGCCATTAAGTGCAACCTCTGCGAGCACACGCCACTGAATCCCGAAGGCAAAAAGCGGCCGGCGTATTCATGCGAAGAAAACTGTCCTACGGGCGCCTTGGTGCGCGTGAATCCGCAGGAGTACTTCGACGAAGTCGGGAAGACTGTCGGCCTGGTCTTTCGCGATCAGACGCATGCGATTGGCAGAAACATTCACAAGAGCGACCGAACGGCCAAGGCATGGCACATCCTCGGGACACTCGCCGTAATTGCAATCTCGGCTTGGGTCATTTGGGCCGCGCGACGTTACGGGTTTAGCGAATCACTGCGCGGCACCTGGCTGACAATGCGTTGGGTGACGGGATTGATCGGCCTGGCCGGCATCGCCGTTGTCATGACGTATCCGGTGCGCAAGCCGGTCTATCGACGCCGTGCCGGAGCGCTGCGTTACTGGTTGCTGGCGCACCTTTATTTTGGAGTGCTCGCCGGAATTGTCCTGTTGATTCACGGCGCAAGTCACGGCGGCGGCTTGCTCACATCGACGCTGATGTTCTCTTTCGACGCAGTGATTCTGACCGGCCTCTTTGGTTTGGCCGCGTACATTCTAGCGCCGCGCATTCTGACGAGCATCGAAGGCGACCCGCTGTTGATTGAAGACCTGGAAGGTCGGCGCGATGAACTGCGGCGCGAATTGAAAGAACTCAACGAGAAATCGGATGGCAGGTTGCGAGACTTGATCGATAAAAAGATGCGCCGGTATTTCTTCTCCCCGAGTTTCTTGATCAGACAGTACACGCGGCGCGAGCCGCTGACCGCGGCGCTGGCCAAAGCGCGCCTGCACTTTCGCAACGAGATCGCCAACTTTGAAGAAAAGGAAAAACGCGCTGTGGCGCTGCGCGCCGTTGAGCGGATGGCCACTCTAAGGCGTATCGATGCGCTGATTTACTTGCATCGATCGATGAAGATCTGGGTCGCACCCCACGTGCTGACGACCACGATCATGCTGGTGCTAATGATTGCTCATATTGTGCAAGTCGTGTTCTTCAAAGTGAGGTAGGAGCGCACGCATCGTGCGTGCGGTCCGCGAGCATCTTGCTCGCCGTTTCAAAATAGATTGCAGGCAGGATGCCTGCGAACTGCACGCAGGATGCGTGCGCTCCAATGGACACAACGTTCGTCATCATTCGCGAGGATCTGCAGGTCGATCCCGTCACCATTGTCGCTGACGGTATCCTCATCGGACGCCTGCCAGCGAGTGAGCTCCTGTTGAATCATCCGTCCGTGTCTCGGCTTCAGGCTGGCATCACGAACGTAGACGGCGACTATTACATCCGAAATTTTCGTTCGACCAACCCGGTCACGCTCAACGGTGAAAAGTTAGAGCAGTACCAGGGCCTGACCGACGGAGACGTGCTCGGCATTGGGCCGTTTGTGCTCAACATCGGTCTGATCGAAGGTGTCCTCGTCGTCAAAGTCTCGATTCAAATCGGCGCGACACCCGGCGAAGCTGTCGTGCGCAAGGACACTGCCGGAGTCTGGGACATTCCCGCTACCGTGCGTCTGCCGAGTGCGCCGCTGGATTTGCAGAAAGCCGCCGCGCACAAGAAACCGGCGCCGCGCAAACCACCGCCGGCCGCGGTCGGCTCGAAGGCGCTCGACGTTTTTTGGGACAAGCGAATCACCGCCGCGACGAAAACGATCAAGCCTTCGCCCCTGTTTCCCGTCACTGGGCGGCCGACCGGTAAAGCGCAATCGGTTTGGGCGTCGACAACTGATCTGAAGCGGCGCTGGCCAATTCCCGTGGTGGTACTTGTCGCGATTGCGTTGGCCGCACTGGTGATCGGTGGCGCATTTTTCTATGCGAAGGCATTTGCACCAGCCGCAATTTCTGATGCGCACACGCGTGCCACCATGGAGATCTCGCCGCCGATTGCTAATCATGCAAACGCCGGCTCGTGCACTTCGTGTCACGCCTTGCGCGCGGACATGGAAGGGAAGTGCGTTGCGTGTCACACGACCGCTGCCTTTGTTCCGACCGTAATTTCTCCACATATGAGTGCGGGCATTGGCTGTGTTGACTGCCACGCCGAGCATCGCGGTGAGCAGTTCAATGCGATCGATGGCGCGCTCCTGTCCTGCTTCGATTGTCACCGCGACGCGAACAAGAAAACGTACAACGGTAAGCGCGTCTCAACGCCACACGGTGGCACTTTCGGCTATCCGGTCGTCGACGGTCATTGGAAGTGGGCAGGACTGGATCCGCAAGAGATGACGCAACGTAAGGACAACTTGAAACTCGAACGCCTTCCGACTGATTCCGAAGATCAATGGCGCAGCAAACAGTTTCACGCAGTCCACATCTATCGTGTACGTGCTGTCGGTGGATTAGGAGGAAATAAGGAAGGCGAGTTGAGTTGCTCGAGTTGTCACGCGACGCGCGATCCGATCGACTTGGCAACGCCGCGCACGACGTGCGGCAAGTGTCACCACGGTCAGGTCGATCCGCGGGCCGGCCGGCAGGTCATTGCCTCAGACAAACCTAACTGCACGTCATGTCATATTCAGCACATGCAGGACAAGCGCCACTGGAATCCGACGTTGATGGCTCAGTGAGGGGTATGCGGTGCGCAGTGGGCAGTGTGCGGTGTGCGGTGGGCAGTGTGCGGCGTGCAGAAGACAGAAAGCAGGAGACTAGAGACCGAAGACCTTACCGGCTCACTGCTCACTGCTCACAGCCCACTATTTAGCGACATGACACTTCCCACAACCCTTCGGATCCGAGCCGGAAATCTTCTGGGCTAATTCAGGCTTTGCTTTAATCGCCGCGTCATGACATTCGAAACAGTTGATGTGGTAAGCGTTCTCGTTGTCCATCTTCACTTGCTTGCCGTCTTTCGTTACGACCGGCAGAGGCTTGCTCTCATCTCCCGATTGCAGATGGCATGAGCGGCACGTTTTGACCGGCGTCGCTGCCGCACCCTTCAAAACGTCGGCGGTTAGCACGACTTCTCTTTCCGACGTGGTCAAAGGCGCCTTCAGATTCGCTTTAGGTTGATCGGTGTGATGGCAAAAGATGCACGTCGTTACCGAGGCGCCACCCGGATTGTAATTCTTCGTCGAATGGGTTTCGTGGTCGAAAGCGACTTCGCCCCATTTGTCGTCGAGGCTGTCCTGATCGAGCTTAACCTTCTTCGGCGGCTCTTTGCTTTCTTTGGGAAGGTCTTGCGTGAACAGACGCGAGGTGCGCGCCACGCTCGTGAACGCAACCAACGACGCTGCCGTCAGGATAATTGCACCAAGTAAAAGTCGCTTCATCGTTCCCCTCCCATTCTCGTGAAACGGTTTGCATGTTAGGTAGACGCGCCGCGTCGTGTCAATTGCGAAGCGGAAATTAGCCACAGAGGACACAGAGGAAAGCAAAGCAATTAGAGATGTCGGTGTTTGCGCTGAAATCACGTGTGATGAGGTAATTGTGTGTTGCTGGCGCGACTCTTGTCGATCCCAGAGGGACCAAACGTTTATAGAACTGGAATCGGAAAGATCATCAAAGCTCCGGAGGAGCGCAATATTCTCCTTTTCCTAACCACATTGCGCTCTTCCGGAGCTTGTAACATCTGCTTGCTATGCGAGCTATAAACATTTGGCCGCGCTGCGGCCAGGAGAAATACAGCTTCGGTTTCCAGCAAAACACTATTACCCCAATCCTACTCCACGTGCTGACTGTTTGTGTGTCTCCCTCTGTGTCCTCTGTGGTTGATCATCCGATCCGAAAACTCGATCCGGTATGACATCTTCGACAGGCTTTGAAATCCAGATCGCCGCCAAACGCGCGGCGTCCGCTGTGACAGGTCGCGCACGTGTTATTTCCTGAGGGAAAGTGTTCCTGCGGACGGGTCGAGCTGACTTGCCGCTTTTGCGGGAGACCGCGCGTCGCGTTGTGGCAATCGTTGCAATCCAGACGCTGTCGCGTCGTGTGATCAGCATGGCGAAACGCATAGTTGTAGGCGACAGAAGTCGTCGGGGTGCGCGAGTAAGATTTCGCTTCGTGACAGACGCCGCAGGAAGCCAAGTCGCGCCCGTTTGCCTGCGCGTTCGGCGTGTGACAGGTGTAACAGCCGTTGTGCGCTGACATTCCCGCGGGAATCGAGAGCGCTGCGCCGCGCCGCAACGTGCCGCTGTGGCAACTAGCGCAACCGCTTTTTGGCCGGGCGGCGCCCGTCAGATGCTGCGCGTGATCGAACTTCATGTTGAAGCTCTCTTTGAATTGATCGGGAAAAGCCTTGCGTGGCGGATCGTTTCCGTTCACGTTCTCGTGACAGATCGAGCACATCGGAATATTCGGCGTCGTGAATTGCGTCAAGTGACATCCGGTGCACGCTTTGTGGCCGGGAAAGCTGGGACGCGTCGAATTGTCAGTGCGGCGATGACAATCGTTGCAGCCGAGGGAAGCGTGTTTGGAACTTGTGTGGAGAAACTTTGAGTAGTCCTGGGCGGAAACGAAAGAAAAGGCAAAAGGAAAAAGAAAAAAGGAAAAAAGAAAGACAATTCTCTTGAGCAACATCCCGCGTTTATTTCGCGTCACCGCCATTCCGCTTTGCCTCTTCACTTTTGCCTTTTTACTTTTTCCTTTTGCCTTAAGTTACTGCACGGCCGTCTCATGACTCGGCGGCGGCTGTTTCTTTCCCACATCCGGCGTGTGGCAATAAGTACACTCGCCAGTCTTTTTGAATTGATCGAGCTCGGCTTCAATCGTCACGGCTTTCGGGTAGGTCGTCTTCTTGCTGTCACGATGACATGAGGCACAGGCGTTGATTGGCACGTCCGGTGTCAGGCCACGCGTGGTGCTGGCACGCGTGATGTTGATGTGACAGGTGGTGCACTCAGCGATGTGCTCGCCCTTGCCGCCTTCGTGAGCGAACTTCGCGGAAATGCGCTTCCGTCCTGGTTCGGCAATAAAAGTCGCCGCCGGTTTGTGACAGCCCGCGCAATCGTCGGCAATCGGCTTCTGATTTTTCCAATGACAGTTGAAGCACGAATCATGACTGCGCGGCATCGACTTGTAGGGATGCAGCATCGCTGGATCCGTATTCGGCGCCGCCAAGGCAACAATCGCCAGGCTCATGTCGGTCTGATGACATATTGAACAGTTGTTGTAGTCGGGCTTTTTGTCGTCTGGTGTTAGAGATTTGAATCCGTGATGTGATTCGGTCCGCAGTGTTTGAAGTCCGCGCCAGCGCGCAATGACATTCTGATGTTGGTCGTGTGGAAACTCGATCGTGAATTGGCGCTCATCTTTAGCCTTCGCCTGTTGATTTGAACTGTTTGGTTTGCCGAACGCGAAGCGCACATCCTCACGTGGCGCGGCGCGCACGTGGCACACGGTGCAAATCGCCGGTCCGGTCCCGATGATCGACTGACGCGTGAAGAACTGCTGCCGGTGACATCGCACGCAGGCATCATGATCCGGAAAATCCGCGACGTCGGGAAAGTCTCGGCGTGCAGTCCACGTCGTGGGAGTTTTGTGACATTCGTTGCACTTGAGACTCTTGTGCTTTTCGGATGAGTGTTGAAACGCCGAGTATTTTGAGGCAGTTCCGCGTGGCGCTTGAGTTTGCGTCGCTGGTCGCGTCGTGCGGGGGCGACGACGAGTTTGTGCGGTGCTTGAGTTCCAAACGATGGCAACTCCCGCGATCATCGTGATAAGAATTACGCACACCACGACGATGACGCGAGTCGGCGCCGTAGGCGCTAAATGTTTATGGCCGCAGGTCATGCGTTATTTTTCAAAGCCCGTTTACGGGCGTGATAACCGTTTCGCTCCTAAAGGAGCTTCCGAACTCAGGTACCGCAGGCATCTACAAACATTTCGCCGCTAAACGCCGCGAGACCGGCCATTAATTACACGCGGGCAACGGCCGCTCGATCACTTCGCACTTCACCTTCGGATCTTTTTCGTTCGACAAAATCATGGGCCGTTTCATCGCGGTGCCGAGATCCGTCGCTTTCACCTCTCGTTCACATATCCAAACAATGCTGGTCTTATCAGTTTCGCTCGCAACCACGTTTGAGATTGTGTAAGTGCCCGGCGCGATATTTGTCAGGTATGCTGTGCCCTTGCGATCGGTCATGATTGACTTAACCTTTGGCCCTGTTCCGGCGTCGGCTCCAGCAAGAAGCGCCTGAATCGCCTTCTGTTTTTCATCGTAGAACGCGGAACGAATTTCTGGCGGAAGATAATTCGTCAGCCAGCGGCGCGCCACTTCGCGGTTTTTCAATTCGTTGAGCGCCTGCTCAAATGCTTTCTGAAATTCGGGCACCGCTTCCGGTCCGGATAAGTACTTGTCCTCAATCTCGCGACAGTAAAGAGTTTCACAGTCATTGTCTTTCAACCACTTGATAAGCGCAGTGCTGGCGCCGTGAGTACGGTAGTAGCATTCGCGCGAACTTCCAGCCGTCTGTTTGATCTTGTCGATGAGCAACTTGTTTTGTTCGAGCGACCCGGGAATCAGGAAGAAACGCTTGCGCGGCAAATCTTTTGCCCCTTCGGCGGATTTGTAACGGACTTTGAGACGAATGACACCGACGGCGTTTTGCGCAGTCTGCGCAAAAAGAAAAAAGGAAAAAGGAAAAAGGAAAAAAAGAAGAGCAAATACTAAACGCTTCGCCATGAGTTTTAGTCTCGGGGAATCTGCTTTGGCCTTTTTCCTTTTTCCTTGTTAAAGATTTGGACTTCTGGGAAATTTCACAAACGGCAGACGCACGCTGCGCACAAAGAACTGATCGGAACGAATACTCACCGGCGGTGCAAAGCCGGCCGCGCCGGCAGCGGCAATCAAATCATCCTGATCGATTCCGTCACCGCTGATTCCGATCGCGCCGACGAATTCGCCATTCTTATAAAGCGGAATGCTGCCCGCAAAAATCTGCAAACCGTTCGGCAGATTTGGAATCGCAGTGCACGGCGCGGCACCGCCGCTCAGAACCGTTTGCAGGTTCGTCTTGATCGAATCGAGTTGCAGGCCGACGTTGAAAACGCTCCAGTTGTTTAGCGCGGTGCTGAACGCCCCCGCCGCGGAGTTGTTAATGCCGTCGGGAAACAACGGCCGATGCAGAAATCCAATCGCGCGATCGCTGAAGGCGATTGAGCCGTTCAACGAAATGCCATCGTTTGCCGCGCGAGTCACATACGATCCGAATCCCGCAGCGTTTAGTAACGCCGCCGCGTTGGCGCGCGAGAAAAAAGCCGCAGTGCGCGCCTTCTGCACCGACACATCGAATCCAAACACCGGCGCATCCTGTTGCCGAAAAACTCCGAGGACGACGCCATTAGTATCAACTACTGCCATCGTCACGCGCGCATTGCTGCCGAGCGGTTGGCGAATCGCCGCGCGAGTGATGTTCGCCTGTTGCGCCGCGTGCGAAATGATTGTGTTTACGTCTGTGGCCGTCAGCGAATTCGCGGTGACTGTCGGGCTCGCCAGAAAAGGAAAGAATCGTGTGTCGATTTCGCCGCCAATGCCGCCGACAACTGCGGATGTGAATTGCGATGGTTGCGCGCTGCGAATCGGAAACATCGGATCGACGGCGCCAGGCAAGCTGCCGAAAGCAATTGTCGGCGGCGCCGGCGCGCTGGTCACGTTCAGGTAGGCAAGCCGAATTCCATCGACCAAAATGTTATCGCCACGCACGAGCGCCGGCGCTTCGAAGCCCCGGGTCGCGGAGACGGCGATTACTTCTTCAAACGGCTGATCGAAATCCGCAGGGTCGCGATCGACGGTGTAAACGCCATCGCCTTCGATGCCGACGCCGCCTACCGCTTCCCCATTCTTGTAAATCGGCGCGCTGCCAGGATCGCCGCTGAGTCCGAGCGGCAAGCCTGGAATCTTAATGTCGGAACAAGGCAGTGAAGAGAACTGCACGCCGTACAGCGGCCCCCCGGCGCGATTGTCGACTCCGGGCGGAAAGTGTTCCTGAATGATGAAACTTGCCGTGCGTGAAGTGAACGCGTTGCCACGCGTGCTGAACAAAGCCGCCGTGCCTGCTTTCGAAATCGCGGCGAGCCTGGCCGGGACAATTGTTCCATCCAAACCCGTTGACACAAATCCGGTGATCGCGTTTGGCACGAGCGTCGGTCCCGGTCCACCGCCGCGCAACTGCGTCGTGGCCGGCGCGCCAGTCATCGAAAAAACACCAAGCACATTGCCTTCTTTATCGGTCACGGCGACCGTGACCGCGCGGTTCAATGAAGATGCGGCTGAGACCGCCTGCGCAATGACTGTCTGCACTTCGCTCGTCGTCAGCGTTCCCGCGGTTAATGCCGTGGGCGCCGGCACGATTCTTCCCGGCGTCGGCACAGAATCTACGTCATCGGGCGGGCCATCGCCGATATGTCCGATCCCGACGCGCAGGCGATTACTCGAAACGCCCCGGTAGGTGATTCCGACGAGAACATCACCAACATCGCTCATCGTGTCGCTCAGGCGCACAACGATCGAGGTCATCCAATCCTGTCCGGGCACCGGCCCAACATATTCGACCGGCAGAGCGTAGAGATTGTGTCCGCCGTCTTCGGCTGACGCAGTGACATCAGCCGCTGGGGCTGCGCTATCGACGTCCATCGCGAACAACATCACGCGCGTACGATTGTCAGCGCCGAAGCTCACCTCGCTCGTCGGCGAAAACGGTTCGTGCTTGCGTGTGATCGAATCGACAGCGACCGCGCGTGTCGAACTCTCTTCACTGATTAGCACGGGCCGGTTTGATTGGGCTCTCGTATGAAAAGTTTTCGCGGGTGAGAAGGCAATTACCATCGCCACGCACAGCAGCAGCAGCAGCAGAGCAAAACACCAGCCTCTCCGGGATAATCTTGCTGCCGTCCGAGCCGCCATAGCTGCGTTAATCCGAGTGATGGGAAGCCTTGTGAATCTATCACCAATCGCGCGGGCTGCGAAATATTTTTTCTGCCTGGGTGACACGCGCATCCGGCGCGTGACTTCACGAGCGAGACGTCCGTGCCACTATTGTTCTGTCTGAGATTTTCATTGAAGCGATGACAGCCGTGTGTTACAAGCTGTAAACCTCCTCAAGTCGAAAACATGATGCGCGGTCATCTTCAGAGCGACAGGCGATTCGGCTTGGCCGCCGCGTGCATCTTTGTCATGTTCGTCGCCGTCTCTGCGCAAACGCGCGGCAAAATCGAAGGTAAGATTTCGCCCCCTTCTTCTGACATTACAGTGGTAGTCGTCAATCAGGTCACGAGCCGCGTCGCTCGAACGCGAGTGAACGCTGATGGCAGCTATTCGCTAAGCGTTCGTCCTGGCGCGTATCGCATCAGCGTTGCGCGTCCATACGTCGCGCACTTTGACCCGGCTAAGAACTATGGCGAGCACGCGCTGATTCGCGACGATGTGCTGGAAAACGCGATCGTCGGCGAAAGCAAGGCAACGAAGATTGATTTTGCGGTTGAGAAAATTAAAGAAGAGCCGGTGGTGAACGGGCCGCCGCGCAAGCCGCTCGGCGCCGCGGGCGAAACCAGCGTTGAGTCGGAGCCACAGACTCAATCGGAGCGACGCGAGGTGCGCGATCGCTGGCGCATTGGCTTTCCGGAATACGATCGCTATGGCGACAAAGGCGCGCGCGG
>Ga0075424_100004738_pt1 | contig 12893 bp, 9 predicted proteins | sample SoiMethybrSBSTD3_FD_75301 | JGI IMG/M metagenome (GOLD analysis project Ga0075424, IMG submission 75301) | Bulk soil microbial communities from a Populus tree surrounding site in Tennessee, USA - Soil MetaG P. TD hybrid SBSTD3 | ecosystem: Environmental > Terrestrial > Soil > Tree plantation... | reverse complement strand
GAATTGACTCCGCAACGATGGAACGGGCGCCGCCAGGTCCGAGCAAGCGAGCCAGGGCAGCGATGAAGTGGATGAAAAGAACGACCAGATCGCGCATCACAGAATCGTAGCAGGGGAAATCCCAAGAAATGATGCGCGAAACAACAATTCGCCAGCCACAGGATTACCTTGGCGGCAACAGTCGACAGATATCTGGAGATGATCAATGCCCAACGCAGCCCCAGGACCTACATCAGCTACCGCTACACGCTGAAGGAACTGCTTGTCCCCTCGTATCAAAAGAGTTCTCTAGACCAAGTAACCCGCGAGGACATCCTGGCCTTCATGGCGCGTTGTTATGCGGTCGATGGAATGGTCCTCTTAGCCGTTGCGACTCAGCCTCAGGACAGGGGCCGAAGGAGGGTGGCGCTTCAGAAACAATGTTGGAGCATTGCTAGCGATCTGAACTTCTCTCGCACACTCCTGGTCGTCGTTCTCAGCGCGGTTGACCCGCGTACTGATCGAATATTTCTTCATCAACCTGGCATCAAACGGCTTCAAACAATCCGCAACGCTGCGCCGCCTCTGTTACCCCGGAATCTAGCCACAGATCGTAGTCTTCTGTCTTAAGAATCGCTGGCATTCGATCATGCACATCGGCAACAATCGAGTTTGGTCTGGTCGTGAGAATCGTGAATGTCTCGAGGTATTCGGCGGCCGCCGGATCTCGCCAGCGTTCCCACAGGCCAGCGAAAGCGAACACCGAATCATCGATCATGCCAAAGTTGTAAGGCTGCTTTTCTTTGGAACTGATTCGCAACCACTCATAAAAACCGTCCGCTGGGATCAAGCAACGGCGGTATCTCATTGCATCTCGAAATGCAGGTTTGTCCGCCGCAGTCTCCGACATACCATTGATCGTCCTGTATGCGATGGACGCATCTTTCGCCCAATATGGAGTCAATCCCCAGCGGAGCACGCCAAAGGTACGCTTTGGTTCTTTCGCGTCTTGACGAATCACAGCGACAGGCTGAGTGGGTGCAATGTTCCACCGAGCCGTCCAGGTCGGATCCTCGTCGAGACCAAAATGGTCGCGAATGTAACGCTCTTTTGCAGTCAGCCGGTAGCGCCCGCAAATGAGTTTCACTGTAGCAAAAACGCAACGGGATCATCAGTTCGGAAGCCCTTCCTCATGGGCGCATCGCCCACTCAGACTCGCACTGCTACAGACGCGATGCTTTGAAGGCCCTCAATACGCTGCGAGTCCTTCGTCTTCATCTTCTTCACGAGCAGGCTCGACTATCTGCGAGTCCCCAGTAGCCACTGCCTCAACACACTCCACGGGCGCGGTAAGAGCATTTGAGTCAACGTTATCGACATGCTTACGATATTCGTCAGGCAATTGATCAATGTCAAGAAGCTCACCTTGCATTGCCGACTTCGTGGCAGCGCGAGCACTGCCGACGGGGTCGGGGTCGCCGTGGTTTGTGAACATGACGAACCCGGGCGATGTGACGTATACCACAGGTAGTGACCACTGCACTGTGCTCTCTGCTGTCTCAGGGCCGGTTTTCTTTTGTTCCGCCTTGTACGCGTTGATCAGTCTGTCGCGCGCCAGGGCGAGCACATCCGCCCAATCGACTTCCTGCGGCACGCTCAGTTCGGCCGCAACCTTCGCCTTATGCAAGATGGACTCATACAGACCGAGAGTGACTTCCGCCGCGTCTTTCACCTTGATCGGAGCCCGATGCGCAATGACAACAGGCGCTTCGTTGCCGAGCAATCCGCGGGCAAATGATTGCTGGCTCTCTGCTGTAGCGTTAGCGAGTTCGCAGCAGTTCAACACGATCATCCAGAGAAACCGCGTTTTTGGAATCTTGCGCAGAAGTTCACTCGGTGCAATGACGTCGAAACGTTCTTCGGATCTCGTCTCATGATCGAGGATAGTAGCGCAATGCATGACAGGATCCGTGCCCCCAGTTCCATGACACAAGAAATGGATGACATTGGGCAAGAATGTTTCGTCCCGAACCAAGTCCCAAAGTTGATCAAGGTTTGTAAATTGCGAGGCAACGTCTGTGCCGGCCTCCTGGTTTATCTTCCTGCACGCCTCGCTGTGCCCAACCAGGATTCTCAGGCGAAGATCGCAGCCCTGCTTTTCTGCATTGTCACGTAACTCACGAAACGCTTTCCATTCCCACTTCCAATCATCTCCGGCGCCAAACACGGCCAGGACGCGGATTTGTGGCCGACCCTCTGTGATCGTAAGTTCCCGAAAGGGAATCCCTTGGAGACTCGCCGAGTACAAAGATCGAGCAATCGGCCAGAACTGGGACAGGGCCAGAAATCGTTGCTTGTTACTAAACAAGTACTCCCAGGGAAAAACGTCCGCGCTTTCCGCGCCTTTCGCCATTTCAAGATAGACAGGCACAAGGGTTTCTTGTTTCAACACAAAATCGAATGCCTCACGCACATCTTGGTTATTCTTAAGTGCCGCAAACAATGTCTCACCCGAGGTCCGTGGCGGGCCCTGTACCAGTGCTTGGGTCAACGGGAACGGTTCAGCGATGGTGGGCGCGCTCTCAATGTCAGGCGTCTTTTCGAGCCGGAACGTGCACAGCGAATTTGAAGTACGCTCAAAACGGATTACAATACGGCTCATCTGGCCACCCTCGGAAGCGGCGCTGTCTGTCGCTCATTGTCCGGCGCATCGTCCCCGCCAAATATCATCTTCATTTCTTTCAGTGCCTGTAATACTCCGTCCCACGAACCGGGCAATGCCTGCCCGTTCGGGCCGCCACGTTCAACGAGAACCTCAAACGGCTCAGCCGCATACTTTTCGAACACTCTCTGGACCGGCAATGCCCACGCTGCATCGGGCGGGATCTGGCCTCTTTGCAGTTGTCCCGCCATCGTGTATTCCGCAAGATAAGCAAAACAAAATTCAATCCAGCCAACGCTGTACGGGATGCGCTCCAGCAATTGCTGAGAACCAAAAGGCGACTCATAGCGGAGGATCAGAGCGGGCTCATACTGCTCACTCTGGTCGGTGTTCTCAAACAAGCTAGCGAGGTACGCCCGGACTAAGCCAGCGGCATTTCCTTTTTTCAGGACCAGCAGGTGGACGTCAATAGGTGCTAATGCCGCAGCTCGATGCGCGAGCATCCGGCCAACCTCGGCGCACTTATGCGGGGATGTGACAAGGACCAGCCTTGCGGCTCCCATCCGAGCAACTGTCCTCATGATCTCCGGAGCTGCCACAAACTTGGCAAACTCCTGATTGCCAATACGCAGTCCAGGCTCGCCGTCCGACCACCAAGGGTCAGCGATGACGAACACTGTTTCAAATGAGCTCTGCAGCTCAGAGAGAGAGCTTTTCAAATCACTATTGAGCGTGGGGTTAGCGAAGAAGTGTGGAAACGGACGCTCGCCCCAGCTCTCGGCGGCCCTCCAGCTGGCTTGTTCCGTTGTCGTCGCAACTACGCACTTGTCACCATCGCTATGAGTTGCTGCAACGAGCTCGTTTAGAATGCCAGCGGTCTCGCTGTCGAACTCGGAGTCGGCGACGAGAGTCAACACCGAGCCGAGAGGAGATTGACGGAACGAGGGTAGCGTCCATCGTCTGATGCGGAATACCGGTTTGGCGACAGCGTTGTAGACAAACCGCTCCCAATCCAGCGCTGGCAGGAACGGAGATTTCTCATCAAACTGAAGGCACACAGGGCCAGCAATCGACTCGGCACCACGAAGCACACGTTCAAGCGCATGCTCTAGCTCCTTCGTTCCTTCCTCCTTGAGCAGATCCTTCGCGGGCCGTACGGTCTCCATTGCAACGGGATCGCCCAGCCTATGCCAAACCAACTCCAGATCCTCACCTGGCCGTGTTTCACGCACGTTAAGATAGTCGAGTTTCGAAAGCATATTGTTTATCTCAGTGACGGCAAGGTCACCGTCGGGTCCCCCAATAAAACCATCGTTCTCAGATCCTGAGCAACCAGATTGTGATACAACATACCGGCACGCGCAGCATCAGTGCCGTCGAAGTGGCTGGCGATACTGTCGTAAATCTCCCGTACAGCGCTCAAGTGTTCGTAAACGCGCTGCATGGCATATCCGACGGGGGATGGGTGCAGTAATCGACTGTAAAGTGTGTTTCGCAAGCCCTGGGTGAAGATCTGACCCGTTGAGGGATGACGCAGCGTCCAATTGAACGTCGGCTCGACGTGCCCGATGAATGCACGCGCCGGTTTTTGATCCCCTAGCAATTGCATTGGCAGCGGAGCTACTTGGGATCCAAGGCTTGAGACCGCACGCAGCACTGCGGAGATAGTGGATGTCGGCTCGACCAGGTTGACGAATAGAGAGTCCTTCATGCCCCCCGCAGAACAGCACGCATGCGCATACCAGATCGCTCCATTGGGGCGCCACTCATGAAGCAGTCTTTTTGTATCGAGAGGCCGATGGTCCTGATCCACCGGAATGCCGAGTTCAGCCGCAAGCCCGTTCATGGATTCGAGCGCTGTTTTTCCGTGACTGGTCGTGACGATCAAGGCTGGCATGGAATGAGCCAGACAATCAATCAGCTGCGATCCTGTAGCGTTTTCTGACATCCAGACGGCTTTAGGCCCAATTTGCTTATCGCCCGCGAAGTCGCCGTGGACTCGCTTTGCAATAACATTGCACATCAACTCGGTAATGTCCGGGTACCCATGGTTTACGGCCCACACGACCGGCGAATTGGGATCACATTCGCAACCCGACCAATTCGTCATCAATGCGTTGACGTAGTTGTTTAGTTCAGGTTCTTTAAGGGGAAGCCGGCCCACGAATCGTGCACCATGCTGGTTGATCTGGATTTCCCATGGAACTTCTGCGGGAGTACCCCAAATTAATAGATATTTTGGGAGGCACCCGACGTCGACGCCATTCGGGCTGTTACCGAGAGAAATGTCCGTTCCGTTCTTAAGGTTGTGGACGTGGCTGTAGGCCTGCGACCAAGTGCTGTCGAACCGAAACACGGGTGCGTTCTTCCGCTGCAAGATCAGTTGACGCAGGCACTCGGGCAAATCGGCATTGTCACGAAGTTGCTCAGGAGTGAACCCCGAGGTCATCGGTGCAACAAGTCCCCACCCCACTTTGGCGTGCTGCCAGTCCGTTAACTCTGGCTCAGCCGGAGGTCCAAAGAAGCTGTAGTGTTCTGGCGGCCTTGTTCTGAGAGGCCATTGTTTGGCCTTCGGTCCGAAATTGCCGGACGCCGCAGATACTCCGGTATAGGCGTTCATCTCGAGCGTGGTGGGGTATTCCAGCGGAGTGTTCATCAACGAGTCGCTTGGTCCAACAGGGCCCAGCAGGCATATGGACTTCTGATGTCTCCATGCCCGGTGATCTTGCCCGATCCGTCCACCCCCAGGACACGGAGTTTATCCAAACGGGGATAAGGATCGCCTACATTCTGCATACGCACTTCGTGGTAGTCAGCAGGAATCATTCCCCCAGCGCCATAGCCGCCGAGTGCGGCGTAGATGCTCGGTTCACTGGCAGCCGCTCGTAACTCTCCCAAGTCCTTCAAACGGCGAGCTGCGAACTGAAACAGATATCGAAGGGGAGCATCGTCCCGACTGAACGTGGAAAATATCGGTCGCTGTACGCGATCTAGAGCCGCTACAAATCCCCCTTTTACCCCGAGGTCAGGTATGAGTACAGCAAAGCAGTAGCGGTTGACCGCCGGCTGCAAGAGGAGAATGCTATCGACTTTACGCGGAAGTCCTTGAGGGATGCTCATCGCTGTCAACATTGCGCGGCAACCATACGAATGACCGATCAGCCGAACCGGGTTCTTTGTCGCGTCAAGAATCCTTTTCAGTAGCTCCGCGATGCCTTGTGTTCCCACGAGCCCAGCACGGTCCTTCATGATCAGGACAGTTGTAACCCGCAGCGCCGCCCTTGGATCCAGAATGTCTTTCGCCGAAACAGCGGCCTGGGGGGTATCGTGGGTCTCTGCCCCGAATTTCCCTGGCGGCGCATCATAATCCGGCGCCGTTTCCTTTGCGGCCGCCTCCAGGTCGTGCCACGAGCCCACGATCTGTTCGATTTCCGGCTGCGTCGTGCTCCCGTCAGCGACTACCGAATAAAACCGCTGAAGAATACTTGCAAGGTCGTGTGCTTCTTGGGCGGTGAGCGATCCACGTTCGGTAAGTTTGTAAAACTGATTCGCCTCGCTCTCTCCTAGCATTAGACCGATCATTATGCGCATTTCTTCATCGTCTTGTTCCGGGCGTGCCTCTTCACCGGCGATTTTTGGTCCGCGCTCCCACGGAAGCACCAGAGAGATACTCGGCCAATGCATGCCGATGAACAGAGGCCGGTAGTCTTTCCCTTGGAGGTTTCGCTTCGCTCTGAGGTCTAGGTAGCCGTTAAGGAATTGCTTATATAAAGCCAGTGCATCGGCAAATGTGTTGTTCCATCCGTGCGAGAAACAATAGGTGTCGGTAAATTTGCCTGATCGCAATTCGTCAATGACGTGATCGCTTGTGTGGGGGCTTGTGCCGCGACCGGAAGAATCGAACTGCAGAATATAAAGAGGAGCCTTGGAGCCGTCCGCGAGGGTGAAGTAATCGTATGGCCCTACGGGCATAACTACTCGCTTGTCGAGGAAAGATTTTACTCCAGGTTGGAAAGCACGGTTGTCAGTTCGCGCGCCTACATCGGAAATCCCAGTTAAAACGCGCTACAGAGAACGCTTGAATTAATAAGGAGCCGACCGTAAACCAATCCCGAATAAATAGTGATTCTGACTGCCAAATCGTTACATTCTTTTGCGAAACTATGTTCGCCAAAAGAACCTGACTCGTTATGCACCAAGGAGCCGACCATTCCAACAAAGAATATTCATAGTCCCTTCAACAGCTTAGCGCGGTCATCTGCGCCAGCGCAGTTGACACTGCCAGGATTTCCGCGCTAGCTTTAAAGGCGAAGAAAAGACGAATATAGCCGCTTTCCTTATTATATGTCCTCCGCTGCCTCAATTCGCAAAAGTCTTGGACGTTAGGGCCAGCCCTGGTTAGCTTGGGTGCCGAGGCGCGTGTCACCCATTGCGGATTTCGGGTGCTCATGAAAAGCGACGGAAAAGGATCAGATGTGGAAATGAAGGATCAGACGAACGGGATCCTCCTCACAGCCGACGAAGTGGCACAAATCCTGCGTGTTCCCAAGAGCTGGGTCTATAGCCATCTAAGTGAGCTTCACGTCATCCGACTAGGCCGTTACGTACGATTCAAGCGCTCCGAGCTAAACGACTTTCTGGAAAAAAGAGAAACTTGCCAATGATTCTCCAAGGTGCTAGTCATAGATCGCGGTTGAAGCACCACGGAAGGAGAATCGTGGTGCGTGAAAGACATCAAAGGCCCCGAGTTGGAGACTTGGGGACAAAGTGGAAAATATTCTACTGGGACTATAGTTCCGGTACACGTCGCGGTCGTACAAAGAGCTGGGCAAAAGGCCTCGTTCCCACCAGAACGGAAGCGCAGCGCCTTGCTGACCAGTTCATGGAGACCGCAAACGGACGGAACAATGAACCTCAACTGTTCCCCTCTGGGGAAGAAACCATGGCAGGTGTTGTGGCAATTTGTCGAGAAAAGATGTGGCCGCTGCTGAAGAATTCAACGCGAATCAGCTACGACTTTTATCTGGACACGTACTTGTTGCCCAAATGGGGTTCAATGAAACTCACGAAAATGAGGACCATTGAGCTTCAGGACTTCTTCAACTCTTTTTCTCCTCGGCTGGCTCCAAAGACGATCCGTAATATGCACGGCTGTATGAGAGCTGCTTTCAACCAAGGCAAAGCCTGGGGTTTGCTGATGGCGAATCCCACGCAAGGCGTCCGGCTACCTCGCAAGAAGGCCCGGAAGCCTCCTGTTGTGCTTGTAAAGCAGGACATTCGCCGTGTAATCGACAATTTGCCGGAACCGACTAAATCCATCGTCACGCTGATGATCGTTGGTTCGTTACGGATCGGAGAGGTTACCGCGTTGCGGTGGGGAAGAATTCAGCCCGACCGCATTGAAGTCGTTGAGCGCTTCTATGAAGGCGAATTCGACGACACTAAGACCGATGCTGGTCGTCGGAGCATTCCGCTGGATTCTTTCGGAATCCTGCGAGGGGTTCTCGATGGTGTTTGGCAAAGGTCGAAGTATCGCGAACCGGAAGACTTGGTCTTTGCGAATCGGAGCGGCGGGCCTGTACATCGGCGTAATCTGCTGCGGCGGCAACTCAAGCCAACAGTTGAGAAGCTGGGGTTGCCGGCGACTGTGGACTTCAGGAGTTTCCGAACCATGCACTCAAGTCTCATGAGCAGTGTGGGAGTTCGGCCTGAAGTGACGCGCGACAACATGGGACACGCGACAGTTGACGTGACTCAGAATGTCTACAACAAGACGTGGTGGGAAGAGCGAGTTGAAGCAGTGAGCATGGCTGCCGCCTGCGTATGGCGGGAGTTCATGCCCACGCCGCAAGTGCCTGCGGCAATGTAAACCCTTTTGTAAACCCTCTATTCCTCGGCAAAGTTGTAAGTGCGTGATTTGAATTGGTCGGGGAGAGAGGATTTGAACCTCCGACCCCCTGGTCCCGAAATTCTGGGAATCGGCCAAGTCTATTCTTATTAACGAACACAGAAGGTGCTCCAATCGTATAAGCCCTTCTCATTCTTGTTCGCCGCTCTCATTCTGGGACCAATTGGAGTCCCAATTGGAGCCCCTGCGGTCGCGTCAACTTCCGAGTTGCCGACCAACCGCGACCTCAGAAATAAACGCCCTGAGTCGCAACGAGTGCGATGCTTCACTCCTCGTGCAACAAAATCATGGGATCGACCGACATTGCCCGGCGCGCCGGAATCCAAGTCGCGATTACACCAAGCAGCGCCATAGCTAGAACAACTCCCGCCAGCACCACAGGATCCCACGGAGTTGCCTCATACACAATGTGAGACAGCACTTTGGTTGCGAGTAATCCCAGGACTAATCCCGCAGTAGAACCGAAGGTGAGCAAACGAAACGCGCGTTCCAAAGCTGCCTGTACAACTTGCCTGCGCTGTGCACCAAGGGCGATTCTAATTCCCAGTTCGCGTAGGCGCTTGCTTACTGAATAGGCCGCCATTCCAAAGATGCCTGTGATTGACAGCATCGCGCCCATGATGCCCAGCACGCCCAGCGAAATGGATGCCACTTGTGGAGGGAACAGCGCGCCGCCAATTTCGTCCAGCCGGGTCTCGATCACAACGGGAAGGGAAGCGTCGATTTGGTGCAACGCATTTCTGATCGCGCTGCCCAGTTGCTGGGACTCACGGCTCGAACGGATAACCATCCATGCCGATGCCGAGGGCCATTGTAGTAGCGGCAGAAACATAGCGGGCTGCGGTTCTTCGGTCAGCTTGCCATACTTCCCGTTTTGCGCGACCCCAACTACTTTTATTCGAGTTTCATCAGGCATTTTGTAGTACGCACCGATTGAGATTTCGACTGAGCCAAAGATTCTGCGCGCGAACTCCTGGTTAACGATTGCGACACGCGGCGAATTCTTATCGTCATGCCAGGTGAAAGCACGCCCGGCCAGCAATGCCGTGCCTTCGGCGTGAAGATAGTCGGGAGATATGTGATAGAGATAGACATCGCCGAGAGCGGCATTCGAGGGTCGGAGGTCGGCGGTTTTATCGTTGAACACGCTTGAAGTGTTCTGGTCGTTCAGCAGCAACGCATCCGTGAGTCCCACAGAGGCGACGCTGGGAATCGCCGCGATACTGTCAACCATCCGTATTTGCATTTGTGGGGCTCGCTCAGCGGCGTAACCAGCCATGCGCAGATCGGCGCCCACCAGGATAGAGTTCTTCGGTTCAAAGCCGAAGTTGCTGTGGGTCGCGTGGATGAGACCACGCACCGCTACGAGCGAAGACGTGACCAGCACGGCACAGAGAGCAATTTGCATAGCAAGCAAGACGTCGCGAGCGGAAATTCGCCCACCTAGTCCCTCACTCGATCCCTGCTTGATTACCTGATACGCGTCGGTACGAAGCACCTGCCGGACCGGCACCGCTCCGAAGAGCAGGCCGCTGATCACGGTCAGACCCAACGCTAGCGCATAAACGCTTGCGTCCGGGTTTACCGGCGTGTGCGTCGGGAAATTCCCGAAAGGCTGCCACTCACTGAACCAGTGCAAAAACACCACGCTGACCCAAAGCCCAATAGCTCCTCCGGCGAGAGAAAGCAGCACGGCTTCCGTAAACAAGCCGCGCAGAATGCGCTGGCGGCTTGAACCAAGCGAGAGGCGTAGAGCAATTTCGCGCGAGCGATCAGAGGCCCGCGCGGCAAACAGGCTGCCCAGATTGGCGCACGCGGCCAGCAGAATCAATCCTGCCAGTAGCATCAAACCCGCCATGAATGCCTTCACTCCGGGCGCGAACTGGTCTCCCATAAGATTTGGCTTTCCCAATGAAAAGCCTCCGGGCCGCTCCTCCTTGGGATAAGTTTTTTGAAGATATTCGGCGATGGAATTCAGGTCGGCGGTTGCAGAAGCCGATGTTGCCCCAGCCTTCAGGTGTCCTACGACCACGAAGACCCAACGCGCGCCTCGATCGTTTAGGTCAGTAGCTCCGTCTATCTGTTCGTGATTCACGAAGGGCACGAAGAAGTTTGGGGAAATAAAGACGATGGTTCCACGGAAATCCGGCGGCGCGACGCCAATCACGGTAAAAGGATGCCGATTGAGCTGCACCACCTTTCCGATGACGCTGCGGTCATCGTGAAAACGCGTGTGCCAATACGCGTAGCTGAAGACGATATATGGGGCGCTGTTGGGGCCGCGGTCATCGGAATCGTGAAAAAAGCGACCAAGATATGGCTGAATGCGTAGCGCGTCAAAAAAGTTTGAGCTGGCTTCCACTCCCCAAATCAGCGACGAACCTTCGCCAGCATTCAATGCGGCCTGAGTGATTCCGTAGCCGGTTAGACTGTCAAAGCTGTGATTACGGTCCCGCAAATCGATGTAGTCAGGATAAGACTGGGCGGTCGAGTTATCGCTATCGTGCTGGATTAGGTATAGGCTCCGCGCATCGGGCACATTCAGTGGCTTCAGAATCAAGCCATTCAGAACGCTGAATACCACTGCGTTGGCCCCGATGGCCATGGCCAGAGTGAGGACGGCGGCCGCGGTGAACCCCGGTGTTTTGCGCAATTGGCGCAACGTGTAGCGAAAATCTTGAAGTAATCCACTCATTACGCGACCTAAAGCCGCAACGTCAGACAAGTCCAACACTCTTCAGGGAGCAATTCTCCTACCATCAGCGAAGGTCTGTAAACCCCAGGTCGCTCAAGGGGATGCTCGAATCCACAAAGACGTGATGTCCGCAGATGGAAGATCGTGTCCGGAAGCGGACAACGTCAGGGATGAGTGAGGGCCTTCTCGAAGAGTTCCCAGAAGCGATTTGGCACCTGAGTGAATTCGGAACTGATGGTTTGGCAGTTGGAAACGAATCCCAATTGATTCGGGGAGCATGACGGGCAACTCTTCCCTAATCCGGTAAGGTAAGGGTTGCCGACTATCTGGGAGTTGAGCGGTTAGGTCAACAAAACGACGTGACAGTCGTCGCTTTGAGCCACCGCCAACTCCCCGGCTTTCATTGACTTGCATACGGTTGAGCCATAGCATGGTGCACTGTGATCGGCCAGACCATTTCGCACTACCGGATCGTCGAAAGACTCGGAGAGGGCGGAATGGGAGTCGTCTATAAAGCGGAAGACCTGACTCTGCACCGGTTTGTCGCTCTGAAACTGTTGCCCAGCCAACTGGTCAAAGACCCACTTGCGCTATCCCGTTTTCAGCGCGAGGCGCAAGCCGCTTCGGCTCTAAACCACCCCAACATCTGTACAATCCACGAAATCGGCCAAGAAGGTGGTCAACCGTTCCTGGTGATGGAGTTCCTGGATGGCCTAACACTGAAACATAGAATCGCAAGTTGCCCCCTCGATACCGAGACGACACTAAGGCTGGCCATTGAAATTTCGGATGCACTGGATGCGGCACACGCAGAAAGGATTATCCACCGGGACATCAAGCCGGCGAACATCTTCGTAACCAAGCGCGGTCACGCCAAGATTCTCGACTTCGGGTTGGCCAAGGTGAGATACGGCGAACATACCTATCAGACCATGGGTGGATCGCTCGAAGCCACCGCCGGAGTTACCGAAGCTAACCTGACTAGCCCAGGCACAACCGTTGGTACGGTTGCCTATATGTCGCCGGAGCAAGTGCGGGCCAAGGAATTGGATGCACGAACGGATGTGTTCTCATTTGGCGCCGTGCTTTACGAGATGGTCACCGGCGCATTGCCCTTCCGTGGTGAAAGCCCAGGGCTGATTTTTGAGGCTATCCTGAACCGTGTACCGGTTCCTCCCATCAGGCTAAACCCGGATGTTCCGAACGATCTGCAGCGCATCATTGACAAGGCGTTGGAGAAGGATAAGGATCTACGTTATCAAAGTGCGGCGGAAATGCGCGCCGATCTCCTGCGCTTGAAGCGCGACTCTGATGCAGCAGCACCGGCGCCCACTAGCGACGGGAAACCCGCCAAGCGCGATCGAGACTCGGTATCGCAGCCCGCAGTTGCGCCATCGCCGACAACCACACGATCAGGCTCGGCGGCCGTAGCCTCCCCAGAGGGCAAGGCTATTTTAGGGGCTCAGCAAGCCTCCGCCCGCGGGGGCTGGAAGATCGCAATCCTCGCCGCAGGCGTAGTGATTGTCGCGCTTGGGTCGATAGTATTCTGGCTCGGCCGTCCGCTGCCCGCTCCCAGAGTTGCAAAGATCACGCAGGTTACGCATGACGGAGTCCAAAAGACGGGGCTTCTCACCGATGGCTCTCGTCTC
>Ga0075424_100004735_pt1 | contig 12898 bp, 11 predicted proteins | sample SoiMethybrSBSTD3_FD_75301 | JGI IMG/M metagenome (GOLD analysis project Ga0075424, IMG submission 75301) | Bulk soil microbial communities from a Populus tree surrounding site in Tennessee, USA - Soil MetaG P. TD hybrid SBSTD3 | ecosystem: Environmental > Terrestrial > Soil > Tree plantation... | reverse complement strand
GCGCTCTTCGTCGTCGGCATCGTGAAGGCGCGCGTGGCCGGCGTGTCGCCGATCCGCTCGGGTCTCGAGGTCGCGGTGCTGGCGGCGGCCTCGGGCGGGCTCAGCTTCGGCCTCGGCCGGCTCGCCTCGCTCGTCCTCGGCGTCGACGTGCGCTGATGGGGCGCCTGCTGCTGGTGGCGGCCGGCGGCGCGCTCGGCTCCGCGCTCCGCTACATGGTCGCGACAGCCGCCCTGGGGTGGCTGGGTCCGACCTTCCCGTGGGGTACGCTCGCGGTGAACCTCGTCGGCTCGTTCCTGATCGGTCTCGTGCAGCAGCTCGCCACCGAGGCGTTCGTGCTGGGCGAGGAGACGCGCCTGTTCCTCACCACCGGCGTCATGGGCGGCCTGACGACCTACTCGGCGTTCAGCTACGAGACGGTGCGGCTGTTCGAGACAGGCGCTGTCTGGCCGGGCTGGCTCAACGTGGTGGTGACGACGGGGGCGTGCCTGGCGCTGTGCTTCCTCGGGCTCACGACGGGGCGCGTGCTGCTGGCCCCGCGCTGACGCTCAGGCGCGGGCGAGCGCGCGCGAGAGTGCGGCGCCCTCGCGCTGGCGCAGCGCGACCGCCACCCGGAGCTGCTCGAGGTACTGCTCGAGCGTCTTGCCGCCGAGCTCGATCTTGCGCTCCTGGAAGAAGCGATGGACGTCCGCTTCCAGCTCGGGCGTGGCGAGGCCGATGACGCCCTCCGCCATCCGTCGCAGGCCGTGCTTGGGGTAGAGGCGGTCCATCGTGTCCCACTGCTTCTTCACGAACGCCCACGCGATCTCGCGCGCGTGCACCTGCATCAGCATCGTGCGCGCCACGAACGGCGCATCCTGCGTGCGGATCTCGCCGTTGACCGTACGGCCCAGCGTCTGCTCGACGAGCGGCGGCTGGGGGAAGGCGGTCAGCGCGTAGAGGTAGCGCTGCTCCTCCTGGGGCGTGGCGGCCTTGCGGAAGCGGTCGAGGAACGCGTCATAGCGGCCGGCGTCCCCGGCGTGCGCCAGCACGGCGATGAGCGCCGGCAGGACGTTGGGATCGACGGCGGCCCCGCGCGTGTGGGCGGCGTACAGCTCGGCCGCGCGCGCCTGCACGTCGCGGTCGTTGCCGAGGGTGCCGAGGGCACGGACGAGATCGCCGCGGAGCTGGCGCGCCAGCTCGTCCTCGCCGTGGCGCGGCGTCCAGCCGAGCGCCGCCAGCGCCGGCGTGGCGCGATCGCGGACCAGCGCCTCCAGGCCCGGCCGGTCGGCCGGCGTGATCAGCCGGTTGAGCGTGCTGAAGGAGCCGATCAGCACGGCCCACACGTTCTTGTCGCGCTCGTCCCGGAAGCGCGCGGTGAGCTCCAGGTAGTCGGGCAGCGACATCAGCCCGGCCACCGTGACCGCCCAGGCGTCGTTGACGAGGTTGAAGCGCTCGATGGCGCCCAGCGACCCCAGGCGCGCGAGCAGCTTCGCGCGGAGCGTGTCGTCGTAGCGCACGCGGTAGAAGCCGTGGCCGCCCTCGTTCACCACGACGCTGTCGGCCGAGGCCGGCAGCGGCCGGCGCGCCTCGGCGTCGGTCAGGAGCACCCGCTCGACCGTGTCGCGGCCGCCGGCGCTCACGCGAAGCTGCACCGGCACCTGCCAGCGCGCGGGCGCCGGCGTCGCGGCCGCGGGCGCGGCGCCGTACCACGGCAGCGGCTGCGGCAGATAGTTGAAGCGCTGCTGGCGCAGCACCAGCTCGGCGCCCTCGACGCTGGCGCTCACCAGCGGATAGCCGGGCGCGAAGATCCAGCCGTCCATGACGGCGGGAATCGGCTGGTTGGACGCGCGGCCGAGCGCGGCCCAGAGGTCGCCGGTGTCGGCGTTGTCGAAGCGGTGCGCGTTCAGATAGTCGCGCACGCCCTGGCGGAACACCGTGGGCCCGAGGAACTGCTCGAGCATGCGCAGCACCGAGGCGCCCTTCTCGTACGTGAGCACGTCGAACATCGCGTCGGCCTCGCGCGGCGCGCGCACGGGGAACTCGATCGGCCGCGTCGAGTGCAGGCCGTCCACCGACATGGCGGCGGCGCGCGAGACGCCGAAGGCGGTCCAGCGCTGCCACTCCGGCTTCCAGGCATCCACGGCCAGCATCTCCATGAACGTGGCGAACGCCTCGTTGAGCCAGATCCCGTTCCACCAGCTCATCGTCACGAGGTCGCCGAACCACATGTGCGCGTTCTCGTGCGCCACCACGTCGGCCACCCGCTGCAGCTCGGCGTGGGACGCCGCCGTCTCGTCCACCAGCAGCGCCGTCTCGCGGAACGTGATGGCCCCGAGGTTCTCCATGGCGCCGGCCGCGAAGTCGGGGATGGCGAGCAGGTCGAGCTTGTCGCCGGGATACGGCACACCGTAGTACTCCTCGAAGAAGCGCAGCGAGTCCACCGCGATCTCCTGGCCGAAGGCGGCGAGGCGGCGCTTGCCGGGCACGCACCAGATCTTCACCGGCGTCGGGCCGACGCCCACGGCGTCGGTCGCCTCCAGCTCGCCGACCACGAGGGCGACGAGATAGGTGGACATCTTGATGGAGTCGGCGAAGCGGAGGATCTTGCGGGCGCCGTCGGGCTTCGTCTCGAGGATGCGCGTGTTGGACACCGCGGTGAGCGCGGCGTCGATCACCAGCGTCACGCTGAAGACGGCCTTGAAGGCCGGCTCGTCCCAGCACGGGAAGGCCCGGCGGGCATCGGTGGCCTCGAACTGCGTGGCCGCCATGGTGCGCGACACGCCGCTCGGATCCTTGTAGACGGAGCGGTAGAAGCCGCGCAGCTTGTCGTTGAGCGTGCCGCGGAAGACGAGGCGCAGCGTGCCCTCGCCGGTGGCCAGCGGCTGGGCCAGCGCCAGGCGGCAGCGCTCCGCCGCCTCGTCCAGCGTGACGGTCGCGCGCTGCTCGCGCCCGCGCCCGTCCGTCACCACCGCCTCGTCGACCGCCAGCTCGACCGCGTTGAAGACGATCTCGCTCACGGGCTCGGCGATGGAGACGGCGATCGTCTCGACGCCGCGGAACGTCAGCGTGGTGAGGTCGGGCTCGAGGCGGAGATCGTAACGGTTCGGAACGACGGTACGCGGCAAACGGTACGGATCCACGGGGCCTCCCAGGAAGGATTGACGGCCCAGGTACTGTACCGCCTCTCGCGCTAGGCCGCCAGCCGTCCGCTCTCCAGCGCCTGCTTGAACTCGTGCAGGTCGTGCTCGAGGATCCGGCCCGCGTCGGCGTCCACCAGGCGTGCCATGGCGTGCGTCAGCGCGCCGCCCGGCGGGTCGTACTGGAGCGACACATCGATCCGCGTGCCGCTGCCGGCCGGCGTGAAGCGCACGGAGCCGGCGTGCGTGATCATCGCGTTGTCGACCGTGCGCCAGGCGATGAGCTGCGGCGGCTGGTCGTTGATGATCTCGGCTTCCCAGGCCACGGTCATCGCGGCGGGCGTCTTCACGTGCCACCGTGAGCGCGTCTCGCTCAGCACTTCGACGCGCTCCACGTGCGACATGATGCGCGGCAGGTTGTCGAAGTTGCGCCAGAAGTGATAGAGGCGCTCGGGCGGCGCCGCCACGGTGACGCCGCGGTCGATCTTCACGCCCAGGTTGCCGACGGTCTCGCCGGTGCCCGCGCGGTCGATGCCCAGCGCGCCGTAGAGATTGCACCAGCCGCTCAGTCCGCGCCAGGCGAGCGCGCCGCCGACGGCGGCCACCAGCAGGCCGGGGAGCGAGACGCGCCGCAATCCCCAGAGCGCGAGCGCGGCGCCGCCCGCTCCGGATGCCCAGCGCTCGGTCGTGCCCACGTTCTGCTTGTCCATGCCGCGGTCCTCCCGGCCAGGGGGACAGTGCAGAACCGGTGCCGTCAGAGCAGGAGAGAGAAACCCGCACCGAGGCCGGCGAGCATGTCCCAGCCGGACGAGTGGCCGAGCCGCACCAGCGAGGCCGCCGCGCGCCGCGCACGGGGGGCTTCGCCGGCCGCCAGCGCGGTCACGAGGTCGTGCAGCGGCGCGTGACCGCTGCCCCGCGCGAGGTCGCCGAGCAGCGCCGCGCTGATCGGATGGGTCCGCGTGACGGCGGCCTCCGTGACCACGCCGGCCAGACGATCCCACGCGGGCGCGTCGGCGAGCCGCGCCACGGCCAGCAGCCGTCGCACGAACAGCGCGCCGCCGACGAAGTCATCGCCGGACGGCGTCAAGCCACCGCCGAGGCCGAGCAACGCCAGGGCCGCCGGCGTGGCCGCCGCCGCGTCGTCGCGCGCGCACGCCACGGCCAGTGCGCGCGCGGCGTCCGCGGCGCCGTCCAGTGGGAACGCGAGTGGCGCGCCGGCGAGCAGCAGGCCGAATCCGGCCGGCGGGCCCAGGGCGGCGTCATCGCTGGTGAGCGCACGCCAGGCGGTGCGCAACCGGGCCACGCCGTCCGCGTCCAGCGTCGTCGCCGGCGCCCACCCGGTCACGTTCGCGAGATCGATGTCCAGCTCGGTGCCGACGGCGACGTCGGGGACCGCGCTCACGAGGACGGCGCGCGGATGGAGCGGCGCGGTCGCCGGCCCGAGCCACACGATCTCCCCCGCCGCCGTGAGAAACGCCGCGCCGCCGGGCCGCGCCAGCACGCGGGCGCGGCCGTCCGCGGCCGCGAGCGCGCGGCACGCCGTGGCGCCCGCCGCCAGCGCGCGCGGTGCGCGCAGCGCCCCGGCCGCCGCCGGCGTCATCCCTCGCGGGCCAGCGCGTCCACGACGTGGCGCGCGATGCTCTCGTCGATCAGCTCCTCGTAGCGATGCCGGCGGCGGATGAAGCCGCCGTCGAGGAGGATCTGCTGCAGGTACTCGTAGCCCTCGCGCGTGAGCACGGGATGGGACGGCCACGTGCCCTGGGCCTGGTAGCGCGCGACCGCACGGCGGCGCAGCTCGGGGTCGACGTCCGGGAAGGCCGGCGCGATCACGTCCGCGATGGCCGGGGCGCCGGCCCGCGCCATCCAGCGCTGCGCGCGGACGAGGGCGCGCGTGAAGCGGATGAGCGTGTCGCGCCCGTCACGCAGGAACGCCGTCGTCGTCATATATGAGGAGAAGGGCAGGGGGCCGGTGGCCTCGCCCATCGAGGCGGCCAGATGGGCGGCGCCGTCGGCGAGCAGCGCCTCGGTGAACGGCTGCCCCGTCTCGAGGAAGTCGCCGTAGCCCGCGCGGAACGCCGCCACCGCCTCGGCCACCGGCCGCGTGCGCTCGATTCGCACGCCGGCCGGATCGACGCCGTGACGGCGCAGCACCGTCAGCATGCACTGCCACGGGGTTGGCGCCTCGGCGAACGCTACCACCGTGCGGCCGGTCAGATCCGACCACGCGAAGCGCGGCTGACGGCTCAGCAGGAAGAAGCCGTTGCGGCTGTTGACCTCCGCGAAGTGCGGCAGGAAGGCGCCGCCGCGATCGGCCACGTCGAGGCTGCGCATGATGCCGCCCAGCGCGATCACCGCCCCGCCGTCGAGCAGCACGCCGGTGGTCGTGACGCCGCCGCCGGCCGTCTTCACCTCGACCTCGAGGCCCTCCGCGGCGAAGTGTCCGCCGTGGATCGCCACCCACTGCGGCGCATAGAAGATCGAGCGGAACGGTTCCCAGAGGACCAGGTGTGTGTCGGCCATCAGCCTCGTACCAGCACGAGATTGCCGTCGCCCGCGTCGTCGTGGAAGGCCACGGTGAGGCCGGCCGCCGTGGCTTCCGCCTCGATCTCGGCGGAGGCGAAGCGATGCTCGTAGTGAATGCAGCGGTTGTCGTGCCGCGCGGCGAAGACGTCACCGTACTCGGGACGCCAGTCGGAGCGCGTCGCCCACGCCGCCGTTCGCGCGAGGCGCCAGAGACTGCGGCGCGGCGCCGGCTGGGCGCGGATGTAGGAGATGAGCACGCGTCCGTCCGGCGGCAGGAGCGCGCGGATGCGCTCGAGCGCGCGCACCCGGCGGGCGCGCAGCGGGATGTAGCTGTAGCAGAACCACGAGAACAGGAACACGTCGTAGCGCGGCGCGAGCGGGGCCGTCTCGATCCCGCCGGCGATGAGCTCGGCGCGCAGGCCCCGCTCGGCCAGGCGGCGCGCGGCCAGCGCGAGGCATTGCGGAACCGGCTCGAGCCCGGCCGCGTGGTAGCCGAGGTCCATCAGGGCCAGCAGGTCGCGCCCGCTGCCGCAGCCGACGACGAGGATCCGGTCGGTCGGCTTGAGAAACGGCAGGCAGAAGTCCTTCTCCCACGCGAAGAGCCCGCTGGCGATGTCGAGCTCGGTCTGGCCCACGCCGAAGTCGCGCCAGTCGCGCTGGGCGTCGCGCCGCAGCGCCTCGAGCGTGAGCGTGCCGGCCGCCGCGTACGTGGCGACCGTCGACGCCCGCGCGAGCGCCAGCGCGACGGCGGACAGCGGCGCGGTGAGCAGGCGCCGCACGCTCAGCAGCCGACCGCGGCGCCGTCGGCGCGCGGATCGGAGCCGCCGCTGAGGCCGTCGGCGTCGAGGCGGATGAGCTGCGCGTGACCCATCAGATCGCTCCAGCCCTCGACGACCTGGACGTCGTGGCCACGTGCGCGCAGCGTGTCGGCCACGCCGGCGCCGAGGCGATCCTCCAGGCGCAGCGCGCGCGTGGCGTCGCCCCACGTGCGGCCGAGGAGCCAGCGGGGGGCCTCGACGGCGGCCTGCGGTCCGAGGCCGCGATCGATCACGCGCGTGACGAGCGCGGCCTGCGTCTGGGGCTGGCCCTCACCGCCCATCGTGCCGTACGCGAGACGGGGCTGCCCGTCCACGAGATACATCGAGGGGACCAGCGTGTGCGCGGTGCGCTTGCCGGGCGCCAGGCAGTTGGGGTGGGCGGGATCGAGCGAGAAGAACGCGCCGCGGTTCTGCAGGAGCACGCCGGTGTCCCCGGCGATCACGCCGCTGCCGAACTCGTGGTACGTGCTCTGGATGACCACGGCGGCGTTGCCGTCGCCGTCGGCCGTCACGATCGCGATGGTGTCCCCCTCGGCGGTATGCCCCGCGTCGAGCGGTCGGGCGCCTCGGCGCGCGATGAGCGTCCGGCGGCGCGCCAGCCGCGCGGGATCGAGCGCGCGGGCCACGGGCACCTCGACGAAGTCCGGATCGGCCAGCCAGCGGTCGCGGTCCTCGAAGGCGAGCTTCGTCGCCTCGACGGTGAGGTGCACGTGATCGGCATCGTCGAGCGCCGCCACGTCGAAGCCCTCGAGCAGCGCCAGGATCGCCAGCGCGGCAAAGCCCTGCGTCGGCGGCGGCAGCGTGGCGGCCTCGCCGCCGCGATAGGGCGCGCGCAGCGGCTCGACCCATTCCGCGCGGTGCGCGGCCAGGTCGCGCGCGGTCAGCGGGCTGCCCGCCCGCGCGGCCCCCTCGGCGATCCGCCGCGCGAGCGTGCCGCGGTAGAACTCCTCGGCGCCCCCGTCGGCGACGGCGGCCAGCGTGGCGCCCAGCTCGGCCTGCACGAATCGCGGCGCGGCCAGGCGCTCGGGATGATAGATCGGCCACAGCGTTCGCCGGACCTCGCCGTCCGCGCTCTCGGCGAAGAGGTCGCGCGCGCCCGCGCTGACACGGCGCTGACCGGCCGAGACGGCGAACCCCTCGCGCGCGTGCACGAGCGCGTCGTCGAAGAGCGCCCGCCACTTGAGCGGCGAGCCCATCACGTCGCGGCTGTACGCGTGCATCTCCGACCACCCGGACACCACGCCGGGCGCCGTGAGCGCGGCGGCGCCGCCCCGCGCGGGAATCGCGGCGCCGAAGCGTGACGCGTACACCGGCAGCGTGGCGTTCGCGGCGGCCCGGCCGGCGGCGTTGAGCCCGCGCAGGCGCGCGCGTCCGGCGTCGTACATCAGCCACACGTTGTCGCCGCCGATCGAGTTCATGTGGGGGTACACGACGGCGATCGTGATCGCCGCCGCGATGGCGGCATCCAGCGCGTTGCCGCCGCCGCGCAGCACGGCCGCTCCGGCCTCGGAGGCCAGCGCGTGGGGTGTTGTGACCAGGCCGCGCCGCACGTGGGTCTCGGGCCAGCGGGTCTGAGAGGTCACGGCCGGTATCGTACAACGCGTCCCGGGCGCCGAGCGGCATGACCAGTCTCTGACCAGCGTGCCAGGGTGGCGAGCAGAGGCTGACCGGACCCGTCAATCGGAGCTCGGGTGCGAGACGGTCCTTGGTCAGGCGATGTGCGCGCCGTTACTCTCTTTGGTGGTCATGCGCCTCGATCTCTTCAGCCTGCTTCCGGCGTGGCATACCCCTTGCGCTAACCGTCGGTCCGACATGGGTTTCTCGAGCGTCCGGGGGATGCGGCTGTTCCTGCTCGCGCTGGTGCTGTGCCTGGCGCCAGCCGGGGCCGAGGCGGCGATCCTGAAGATCGTGACCACCGGCAGCCGAGCCCCCAGCAGCACGACGCCCGTCCAGGTTACGCTGCCCACGGGCAACGACATCACGAAGTCATTCGTGATCTGCTACACGCAGACGACGCAAGGGACGCCGGACATCTACCAGTTCGGCTGTGACCTCAATACGTCGGGCGGCGCCGGCCGGCTCACGATCACACCCGGGCCGACGGCGCCGGCCGCGAGCTCGACCACGGTCAACTACTACGTCGCGGAGTTCACGGCCGGTGTCTCCGTGCAGCGCGGCACCGCGACCTTCAGCGGCACCAGCCTCACCCCGGCGTCGGCGGTCACCCTGTCCACCGCGGTCGACTGCACGAAGAGCTTCGTGCTCGTCAACCAGACCAGCACGGACAACAGCAACGCCCGCGACGAGCTGTGGGAGGTCCGCGCGTTTCTCGCCACCGCCGGCGCCCCCTGCACGACGGGAACGACGACGAGCCTGGACCTGTCGCGCGGGCTCGGGCGGGCGGGCACGACGGTCACGGCGCGCTGGCAGGTCGTGACGATGGAAGGCGCCACCGTCCAGCGCGGCACGACGTGCATCGGCGGCTCCGGGGCAACGCCGTCCTGCCCCACCGCGAGCGGCGCGACCAACGGGACCACCAACCGCGTGACGCTTGGCACGGGCGTGGACACGACCAAGACGTTCATCCTCATGACGTCCAAGGGCGGCGCGTCCATCGGCGGCGTCGAAGGTGAGTACCGCGCCCGCGCCGAGTTCCTGTCCACCGGCGCCAGCGTCACCGGCGTTCAGTTCGTCCGCACGACGAACGCCACCGCCACCGGCCACACGGTCGACATCGCGTACGAGGTCGTCTCGCTGAGCGACGGCAGTGTCGTGCAGTCCAGCGGCACCTCACCGACCACGATCACCACCACGAACCCCAGTGCCACCGCCAACCTGGCGACGGCCGTCGACACGACGCGGACCGTGCTGTTCTTCTCGAATTCGGCGGGTGACGGGAACAGCGGGCGCTTCGACGACACCGCGCTCACCGGGGTCGTCAACGGCTCGAATGGCACCAACTCCACGCTGACGTTCACGCGAGGCTCCACGACGAGCTTCACCAACTCCATCGCCTGGTTCACCGTGTCCTTCTTCCGCTGCTCGACCTCGAGCGGCGTCAGCTATGACACGCTGTGCACGGTCGGCGCGTCGACGACCGGCACCACGGCGACGGTGAACTGGTCGAGCGTCAACACCGTGCTGCTGGTCCGATCGACGGCGACGATCGTGCTGGCGCCCGTGAACGGCAACACGTACCCGGTCGGAACGTCGTTCGGCGGGGTGACGGTCGTCTACGACGGCGCCAACGCGACGGACACCACGTTCGCGGATTCAGGACTCACGGTCAACCAGCCCTACTTCTACAAGATGTGGGCGAAGGGCGGCGCGGCCGCGGCATGCGCGGCGAGCCCCTGCTACACGGCCGGCGTGGAAGTCAGCGTGACGCCGCGCTCGGGCAGCACCGCGTGGAGCTCGGTGGTGGCCGCCGGCGGCGCGGCGCTGAATCCGGCGGTCGCCGGGACCGGCCGCGTGTCGCTGCCGTCCAACAACGGCAAGCTCATCTCGATCGACTCGACCACGGGCGCCTGGGACAGCGTTCCCAACGCGACGACCGGCGCGGTGCAGGGCTATCTCAGCGTCTTCGGCAGCACGGAGATGGTGGTCGGCGGCGACTCGAGCGGCTGGGTGTACTCGGTCGACCCGAACACCGGCAGCTACAACTGGCTGGTGCAGCTGCCCAGTACCACTGCCGTCCAGGCGGCGGTGAGCACCTACCTGCGCCAGTTCTTCTCCTCGCAGATGACGACGACGTACCCGGGCTCCTACGACATCATCTTCGTGGCGACGAACAACACGTCGCTCACGAACAACAAGGTCTTCGCGCTGCGCTCGGACACCGGCGCCACGCTGTGGACCTTCGACCCGGCGAACCTCAACGTCAGCCCGTGCGTGGGTGGCTGCCCGATGGACCAGATCGTGGGGCAGCCCTTCGTCGACTACGTCAACGACCGGCTCTACATCGCCAGCGGCCCGGGCAGCCTGAGCAACCAGAAGAGCCAGTGGTCCTTGAACCTCCGGACGAATCCCTCGACGCTGCTCGCCGTCGTGTCCAACGGCGCGGATTTCACGACCGCGCCCAGCCAGTCCTTCGACGGCACGAAGGTGTACACGGGTGACGCGGCGGGCCTCCTGCACGTCGTCACCGTCAGCACCTTCGCCGACACCACGAACACGGCGGCGAGCGGCACCGCCTTCAAGGGCTTCGTCTGGGAGGACTTCGAGCTCGCCACGGGGAAGATCTACTTCGTCACCACCGACGGCAACGTCTGGTGCCTGGTGCCGCCCTCGACCACACCGTGCTGGAAGACCAAGCCGGTATCGGGCGGGACGGTGTCGCAGATGCTGATCTCGGACCTCTACGCATGGGTCGGCGGCTCCAACGGCACGCTGTACCAGCTGAACTTGACCACCGGCGCCGTCGACAAGACGTTCGCCGTCGGTGCCGGCACCCTGACGCTGGGGCCGGTGACGACGGAGACCGGCAACGAGCTATACGTGACGACGAGCGACCAGACGCTCTACAAGATCACGCTGACGAACGGGAGCCTGCCGTGAGGCGCCGCTGGCCGGCCGCCCTCGCACTCCTGCTGGCGCTCCCGGCGATCGGCGTGCCCCGGGCCGCCGCCATCCCTGACGACGACTGCACGCAGCAGAGCCTGCGCGTCCGGCTTCCGGACGGGTTCGTGGAGGCGCGGCTGTCGTTCAGCGGCCTGCTCAAGAACGGCCGGGCGCGGGTGGGGGAGCACTTCACGCTGAGCGACCTGCGCGAGCTGCGGGTCGTCGTGACCTGGAGCCAGGCGGAGGACGGGCACGTGCAGCGCGTGGACCTCTACGCGCCCGACGGCACGCTCTACCAGCGCTTCGCGGGCAGCTTCACGGGCGACCGCCGTCCGGTGGCCCTGGTGACGCGGGTGCCGGTGGCGGGCTCGACCATCGCGGACTCCTCGCTGGTCGGCGAGTGGTGCGCGGAGGTGTTCCTCGACGACGACGACGCGCCGATCGCCCGCCGTCGCTTCGACCTGCTCGAGCCCTGAGCTCCGCCGCCTCGCTCGAAGACCTCGCCGGACGCTTCCTGCAGCGCGGCAACACGCTGCGCGTCCGGGCGCGCGGTGACAGCATGCTGCCCTTCCTGCGCCACGGCGACGTCGTGCACGTCCAGCCGCTGCCGGCCGCCGCGGTGCGCGTGGGCGATGTAATATGCTATGCGCCGTCGCCGGGGAGGCTCAACCTCCACCGCGTCGTCGCGCGCGACGAGCGAGGGTTCGTGACGAGAGGTGACGCCCTGCCGTACGTCGAGGACGTGCCGGCGGCCTCGCTGCTGGGCCGCGCGATCGCGCGCGAGCGGGCGGGGCGCCTGCGGCGGCTCGACACCGCCGCCGCCGCGTGCCGCGCCCGCGCCATCGTCGCGGCGGCCCCCCTCGTGGCGCCGCTGGTGCCGCTGGCGCGCGTGCTCCATCGCGCCTGGCGCACGGTGCGGCGTGGCTGAGCTCACCGTCGCCATCGGCGGTCTGCGCACCGCGATCGTCACCGCCGACGCCGAGATTGCCGAGGTCGTCGCGCACCGCTACGCGGGCTTCCTCACCGACGGGCCGGCGGCCTGGCGCATCGAGGCGCGGCGCCGCCCGGAAGGGGTCGTGCCGATCACCGACGTCACCGTGCACCCGGATGGCCCCAGCCGCTTCGTCCTCGAGCGCCACGACTTCCACGCCACGCTCGACCTCGGGGCCCGCACTGGCACGCTGGCGCTGGGCGCCGTGGACCACATGGCCGTCGACAGCTTCCTGCGCGTGACGTACTCGCTGGCGCTGCTGGAGCACGGGGGACTGCTGCTGCACGCCGCCAGCCTGGCGCGGGACAAGCGTGCGTGGGTGTTCAGCGGGCCGTCGGGCAGCGGCAAGACGACGCTGACGCGGGTTTCGCCGGAGGCCTCGCTGCTGAGCGACGAGATCTCCATCGTGCGGCTGCGCGACGGCCGCCTGCGCTGCCACGGCTCGCCGTTCTGGGGCGAGCTCGGCAAGCCGGGGGACAACGAGGAGATCGACGTGGCGGCCATCCATTTCCTGCGCCACGCGGAGCGCACCGCGGCCGCGCCGCTGGCCGGGCGGCGCGCCCTCGAGCGGCTGCTGCCCAACGTGCTGTTCTTCGCCGCTGACCCGCACCTGGTGCGCCGCGTGCTCGACGTGGCGGCGGCCGTGGTGGAGTCGGTCCCGTGCTTCGCGCTCGGCTTCCGGCCCGAACCCGCCGTGTGGGAGGTGATCGCCGATGCCTGAGCACTATCCCGAGCAGAACCCGAAGGCGGCCTGGCGCGTGTACGACGGCGAGGCGGTGATCGTCTCGCCGGAAGACAGCACGCTGCACACGCTCAACGCCGTGGGGACGGTGATCTGGGAGGCCGCCGACGGGCGCACCGCCATGCCGGCCATCGTCGCGCGCGTGTGC
>Ga0075424_100004733_pt1 | contig 12899 bp, 12 predicted proteins | sample SoiMethybrSBSTD3_FD_75301 | JGI IMG/M metagenome (GOLD analysis project Ga0075424, IMG submission 75301) | Bulk soil microbial communities from a Populus tree surrounding site in Tennessee, USA - Soil MetaG P. TD hybrid SBSTD3 | ecosystem: Environmental > Terrestrial > Soil > Tree plantation... | reverse complement strand
GCGGCATGCGCATAGCCGAATCCCGCCGCCGGCAATGCGCTCGCGTCGAACCCGCTGGCCAGCGCCTTGCCTTCGGCAGCCAAGCCATAAAGATCGCCACGCTTGCTGTCCAGCGCGTCCGCCAACACCACGCCAGCTGCGAAATCAGCATCGTTATAGCCGGGCAAACGGTAGGCAACGGCGGCCAACCCGTAGGGCAGGTCCGAATCGATTTCGATTGTCGATGGTTGTAATTCTCGCAGTGCAATTTTCGGCCGAGGTGGTACGCTCCGGCGCGGAATGGATTCAAATAGCTGCCGAACCATCTGCAGCGCCGATTCGGGATTCACATCGCCGACGATGACCAAAATGGCATTGTTGGGCGCATACCATTTTCGGTGAAAATCCTTGAGCATTTTGCCCGTGGTTTTTTGGAACGAAGGACGGGTACCGAGGGCGTCGTGCGCATACGGTGTGCCGGCAAACATCTGGGCGAGAAGCCGCGAGTAAAACAAATATTCCGGATTGGAGTAATCCTGAGCAACCTCTTGCTCGATTGCGCCGCGCTCCTGTTTCCAGAGCGCGTCGGTGGCGAGCACATCGCGCATCCTGATCGCCTCGATCTGAAGCGCGGTTTCCAGATCGGTGGCCGGGACGGTGAAGAAATATTGTGTGACCACCTGCTGCGTCGCAGCGTTAAAACTCCCGCCCATCGCGGCAATCAGGGTCGACATCTGAGCCGCCGAAAGTCCGGGGCTGCCGCGAAACATCATGTGCTCCAAAGCATGGGCCATGCCGTGAAACCCGTCCGGCGCCTCGTTGGATCCGACCAGATAGTTGATTTCCGTCGTCACCACGGGCGCCAACGCATTACGGACAATCATCACGCGCAGTCCGTTTTTTAGCGTCGCGCGCGTGATCGCGGTTTGTGTCGCCGCTGTTGCAACCAGTGGCGCGCTGATCATCAGGCAGAACCAAACGAGCGCCACCGTAAAAAGTCTTTTTTTGATCGAGTTACGAGCCGTCATAAACCCATCCTATGCTTCCAATAACGTTAGCAGCAGCATCAATCCCACTCCCAAGCCGATGGCGAACAGTTGTATCAGCGATTTGCCCAAGGTCGCCTCCTTGTTGAGCTCGGGCACCAAATCGGACCCCGCGATATAGATGAATCCACCGGCCGCCAAGGGCAGCATCACACCCGAGAAATCAGCGATGCTGGCACCGATCAAGAGCGAGATGATCGTCCCCAAAACCGCAAAGAGCGCGGAAATAAAATTGAAGAATAATGCCTTGCTCTTGCTAAAACCGGCATAGAGCAAGACAAAGAAGTTACCGAGCTCATGCGGAATCTCGTGAAAAACCACTGCAAGAGTCGTTGCCAAGCCGACGTGAAGATTGATGGCGTAAGACGCACCGATGATGACGCCGTCGATAAAATTGTGCGCGCCGTCGGCGACCAAATTCATGTAACCAACCGGATGCACCCCATGATCCGATCCGAGCACATGCTGGTGGCGCCAGAGGAGAAATTTCTCGAGCACGAAAAACGCAAAAATACCGGCAAGCACCAGGATCGAAGCTTGTTCCTTGCTCCCCAGCCGTTCAAAAGATTCCGGCAATAGATGGATGAAAGCATCGCCAAACAACCCGCCCACCGCCAAGCTCACCATGAAAAAGATAATGCGCTTGAGCCGCTCTTCACTGATCGAGATAAACGCAAGCCCGATCAGCGACAGCAGACTGACCACGATGACGCTGGCCAGACTGTATAACCAAGTAACTGACGTGGGGTCCTCTTATCCGGTGAATAGCTCGCGCACGATCGCCCTGACCGCATCGGCCGAGGCTTGTCCGAGATTGGTGGCGCTCGGCGTAGGAATCGCCCGTTGAACACGCCTTTGCCAGATTACGGCGCCATCATCAATGCGAATGAGTTTAAAATCGGCTAAGGCGCGCACATACTTTTGCGTTTCGCCTTCCCAGCGGAAGATTTCGCTGGCGAAAACGACGCCGGAGAGTCTTCCGTCACGCGCGATGCGCGCTGCACCGGCGCTGTCGCTCGGCAAAGGTGGAAAGCGCGCGTCTTTTTCCTCTGTCAGCGAAATCTGAAATCCTTTTTTTTCGAGCTCGCTTTGCAGACTCTGGCGCAGCAGATCCATAACGCTTTGGCGATAATCCGCAGGAGAAATCTTGCCGGCCATCTCAGCGAGTGATCGCAGAGGATTGTTCGACGGCAACAATAGCGGCAATGCTGTGCTGTTTTTCACCTTCGCCAGCCAAACGGGTTGTGAACTAACGGCTCTGGCTTCGGGAACTGGCGCTTCGGTTCTGCTCGCGCTGCAAGCGTTAACTGAGACGGCAATCAAACCTCCCGCGATGAGCGCCAGCCGCGCGCGCGCCGAGACCCGGCTCAACCCATAAGCGAGAAAAATCAAACAAGATCCAAGCGCGACATCCGTCGGGCCCAGTGGGAGGTCCAACTTCACGGAGCTGTAGAACCCAACAAACGCCATGACCAAGCCGAGCACGGAAGAGAGCACGAGAAAACTACTCATGCGGCTGACCAACGGTTTGGCCGCCAGAGCTGGCAACACCAAAAATCCGAATATCAGAAGCGGCCCTGCCATAATGACGCCTAGAGCAATAACCAGTCCGGCAAGGAGATAAAGCAAAATGTCCCAGACGATCTGGCGCCCTTTGAGGAGAAAAGCCAAATCGCGATCGAACGAAATCAGCAGAAACTCTCTGCGGTAAGCAATCATGACAATGGAGACGATGCCAAATACAACGGCCAATAACTTGAGCTCGCCTCGTGAAAGCGCAATCACTTCGCCTTTGAGCAAGTTCAAAACATCCACCTGACCGGCAGGATTGAAAACCATAAACAAGATCGTTACCGCCCCGGCAAACGCATACGCCGCCGCGAGACGGCCTTCTGCCAAACCCTTGCCGCGCTGTTCAAGATAGCCAAGCAATCCCATGCCGAGAAAAGTGAATACCAATGAGCCCAGCATTCCGATGCTGCGTTCTCCCTCGGCCAGCTTTGGTAGAATTCCAGTCTGCTGTAACCAAAACGTGAAAGAAACCCCTGCCGCGGCAATTTCCGGTAATGTCAACCCGAGGAAAATCGTTCGGCGCAAAACCAGGTACGAACCGATAAGCGGACAGACGACTCCCATGATGAGCGTGCCGACCAATGCAGGAAACAGTAAATAGGAGGGATTCAGAATCGCAAAGAAACCATCCATCAACAGCCGCTCCTTTCCTCGACCGCAACCGCGCCTTTATCGACCCGGACAATCTTGTCTGCGACCCTTTGCACCATTTCCAAGTCGTGGCTCGAAAAAAACACCGCCAAGCGCTGTTCACGGCTTAATCGGATCAAAAGGTCCGTTATGCTTTCGCGAGACTCCTCATCCACGCCGGCCAACGGCTCATCGAGAATCATAATCGCGGGGTCTACCAGTAAAGCCCGAGCGATCAGGACGCGCTGTTTTTGGCCTCCCGAAAGCGCAAAAAACGATTTGCCTCGGACATGCGCCATGCCGACTTGTTCGAGAACTTCAAATGCGCGTTTGGTCTCGCGCGCCGGGAATACCTGAAACGGTTGGACACGGCCATAAGCTCCCATCTCCACGATCTCCAGTACGCTCAACGGGAACTGCGGATCGAGAGCCGCGCTCTGCGGAACGTAGCCAAACTTAGCCAACGCACAATTGCGTACCAGCGTACCCCTGAGTGGAGGCAACAGACCGAGAAGGGTCCTGAACAGTGTGGTCTTGCCGGAACCATTAGGGCCTGCTAACCCAACGAGCTTACCGGGCTCGATTGCCAGATTGACGTCCGTCAAAACGGCACCGGAACCATAACCCACGCTGGTATTTTCCATGACGATCAAAGGACTGACTCCAGCCACAAATGCGGGTTTTCCAGCGATTGAGGCCTCGTTATTCGATAGCTTCATCTTTTAACTCACCGCCTGGACTAAGCTATGCACCGTGTAATCGATCCATTTGATATAGGTATCGGTTTCGGACCGAGCGCCGGCGCTGGTGTAGAGCCGCAGGACTTTTATGCCGGTCTCTCCTTGAAGCTGTTGCGGGATGCGCGGGTTCTGTGATCCATAAATAAGCACTTGCGCGTTCTCCTGTTTGATCTGCTGCACGAGCTGAACGAGATGGTTCGGCGTCGGCTCGATGCCAGGCTTGATCTCGATGCTGCCAACCCGCTTCAGGCCGAAGCGGTTGGCGAAATAAACCCATTCCGGATGGTATTCCACATATTTGACACCGCGCAGCGGCGCCGCAACTTTCTCCCAACGTCCAATCCAGCTATCGAGCTCGGCTAGATAAGTTTTCAAATTTTTATCGAAATCCGCCTGATACTGCGGAAAATTGCGCGTCAGTCCCGCAGCGATATTTTGCGCGGCAATCTTCCCGTGAACGGGATCCAAAAGATAGTGCGGATTTCCCTTCGGATGCAGGTCTCCCTCCGCTCGATCAAGCCGGGTTGGGGCCTCGAGAACTGGAATTCCGACCGAGCAATCGATATAGCCGGGCTGACCCGGAAGTATTTTCGGATTGCTGGCGACCTCGAGCAGTGCCGGCAGCCAGGAATGCTCGTCGTCGAGCCCGGTCACGACGAGAAGATTGGCTCGGTTGAGGCGTGGCACGAAGCTGGGTTTCATCGGCACCCCATGTGGATCTTCCACGCCGGTCGCCAAACTTTCCACACTGACCAAATTCTTGCCGATCTGCCGGGTAATATCGGCCAGATCGGGAAACGTCGCCACAACGCGTATAGGTTGGGCCAGCACCGGTCGCGAAAAAACCAAAGCGACGGCTAATATGACTGTAGAGATTTGCCATTTTTTGATTTTCAGAAAAGTTTTCATTTGCTCGTCCTTTCAGTTGCTAACGGCTAAGAAAGCCGTGCGTATGCGCCCCTATGACTGTCGTCCACTGTAAAAAAACTTGATTGCCGTTTTCGGCTTTGTCTGCGCCGCGGAAATTGTTGTTTAGATACGAATACTGAAGGCGCAGTCGGTTAAATTCGCTGAGATTCCAGGTGAGGAATGGAGAATAGCTCATGGTCCGCTGCGCCGGGGCATCAACGATCGGCGCATAATCGACTTGGAATCCCGTCGACCAATTCTTGTTGAGTTTTAGCTCAGCGTAACTGTAGCCGCCGTAGGTTTGACTGCGGTTCGCCGAGTCGTCGGTTGGGAAGCGCTGGCTGTTAAAATAAAATTCACTTCCCCAAGTGAGCCCTTGATATATCGCGCTCGCAAGCGGCTGATAACGATAAGTCAAATCGACACCATTAAGGATTCGATTGCCACCGCCGGGTGCGCCGGAGAGACGCACGACGGGTGTATAGGCCATGCTTGTACCCACTTCGATGCTATGGTTTTCGGTGAGATCAAAATAACTGTTGAGTCTGCCGAGGTAGGTGAATTGGCTCCATGAGCGCGGTTTGCTATTGCTGACCTGATCATTATCCTCGCCGATTTTGTTATACCCCCCTAACGTCGCGCGCAAAAAAAACGGTGTCGGAAACAGATAATTCACTTCGACGCCGTCAGCCTGGGTTTCGCCGCCGATCATCCGTTGCACCGACAGTGGCTCGTTCACGAAAGGCAGCTCGTGTTCGTGAACTTTGGGAAACCGCCCAAAATCGGCCAGAAAGCGACCTCCCTTGGCTGTTAAATTCCAGGGAAGAGAACTTGTGATTGCAGCAGCTTCATCCACCTCTACGCCATCTTTGGTGCCGTTGATAAAACTGTACATCCTCGCAAACGGGTCAACCGAAGCTGCAATTCCCAGCTCTGCACTGCGGAAATCGAAATTACCTCCAGCTTTGCCAAGATTTTGCACGTTGGCATCGAGCACCATGCCGATGGCTGGGTTGAGCGCCGACGGTGCGCTTTGCACGGCCTGAACTGATTTTTCCATCTGCCCGATACGGCTTGCCGTTGTGGTTTTTTCTTCTTGGATTTGATTGATTTTTTCGGAAGTCGCGGTTTTTTCCTTCTCGAGTTGATCGATTCGCTGCAGCGCTTTTTGGAGCTGCTGCTGCAAGCCTTCCACCGCCGAGCGCAACTCTTGGATCTCCGAATTCTGCGCCAGGCATAACGCCGGCGATAAAATAGCAACGGTGCCGAAAGCGTAAGCCGCCAAAATGGGCGTCCATAACTTCGGTAAAGCCATGACAGAACCCTCCCTCCAAACAGTACTTTCAGTACTTTCGACCCCAAACGCACTTGGCGAATGGAATCGAGACCGGAGCTAAAACGAGTTTAGAGTGCCGAACCTAGAGGGAGTCGGGGGGTCCGCGAACGTACTGTGACCTGGACCAATCGCCGGTCCAGGAAAACACGTAGTGAACAGGGAAAACCGTGCTGGAGAGCGGCGGTACGATGAGGGCCGAATCGGCATGCAGCACTAATTGTGTGCGCATGCCGTGCACACAACTGCACTCTTTGGCGAGCTGCGAAGTTGCTGTTACCGCATGATAATGCAGCGGCAGAAAAACCAGAAAGGCTAAAAGGATCGCGCCAATTAGCCGATGAAGCTTGCTTCGTTCGCTGGTAGAGGACGGCGACACCATGACGAAGCTATCCAAGCTGCGGTCGGTTGTCAATTAAGTAGTACAAGACGTTAAGATAAGTAGGAGTAGGCTAACTTTGTGGCGGTCCGCGACGGTAACGTCCGAAGGGACAAGGCCATCAGCAGTACCGCTGCGATTCTGTAAACCTCCCGCCGGCTGGGCCGTCTAAGCCCATAGACTGGAACGAATCTTTAGGAATTGGGAGGACTTAGATATATGCTTAATGGGACAATTGTCTTGCGTGCGGCCCTAATAACGTCCTCGATGGTTTTCGCGGCCTCCCCGTTGCTCGCGAGCGAGATCAGCCCGCACGAGAGACACGAATTGCGCCACGATCGCCGCGAGATCATCGGTGATCGAAGAGATATCGGCAGCGATATAGGGGACATCTATAATGATCATAAGGCACTCCGAGGCGACCGCCGCGAACTAATTCGCGATCGTCGGGAGCTCCACCAGGATGTCAAAAACGGCGGCGGCAAACCGGAGATTGCGCAAGACGTGAAGGAGATTCGTCAGGATCGTAGAGAGATCGCCGGTGACAGAGTGGATTTATCGATGGATCGAACGGACATCCGAGGTGATCGGCGTGACCTTCGCACCGATCGCCGAGAGTTTCGCCGGGACGTAAGAGACGCGCTGAAAGACTAACGGAATACAATGACGGTTCTCGAGCCGACGGAGACGCCCGAGAGGTCCGCCGGATTCCGTTTGTCGTCTGCGGCGCCGCAAAATCACCATAGGACAGGAGCTCATCAGTGCGTGCCGGAGACGAGGAGTTGGTGAGGTTAGCCCAGGGTGGCAATGAACAGGCCTTTGAGGAACTGGTCGAGCGTCACAAACAAAAGGCTTATCACATCGCGTTCGATTTCTGCCGCGACCGCGAGGACGCAAAAGATTTGTCTCAAGACGCTTTTTTAAAAGCCTTCGTGAATCTTAAAAATTTCGACGGCCGCTCAAGTTTTTATACCTGGTTTTACCGCATCCTGGTGAATCTGTGTCTCGATTATAAACGCCGTCTAAAACGTAGCCCGACCGATTCCTTCGACGAAACTTCGGAGCCTCAGATGGAACGATCGCATGAACCGAGCCAACCGCGCTCACCTGATCAACAAGTGCTAACCCGGCAAATGTCGCGCAGAGTGGACGCGGCGCTGCAAGCTTTGCCGGCGAAACAGCGTACCGCATTCATCCTCAAGAACCACCAAGGCCTCTCGATCAAGGAAATTGCCGAGCTCATGCAAACCGCGGAAGGTACCGTTAAGGTTCATCTGCACCGTGCTGTGACAGCGCTCCGGCACAGTCTCGCGGAATTTGTTTAAGGAGGATCCGATGCAATTGCTGTCGCCGTGCACAAACCTCGAAGAAAACCTGGTGCTTTTTCATTACGGCGAACTGCCGCCGCCTGAGCGTTTTTCGCTTGAGCAACATCTGAGCGGCTGCGCAAACTGCACCGCTTATTTGAAGGATTTGAACGCGTTGTTGCCGCTCACGGTCAAAGCCGATGAGCCGCCGGAAACTTTTTGGATGGATTACAGCCGGGAGCTCCGCCACAAAATTGCCGAAGTCCGAGAAAGAAGATTTTGGCCCGCAAGATTCGCGGCATTTTTTCAGCCGCGGCTATTGCCGGCCTTCGGCGCCGTCGTGGTTTTGGCGCTTGCGCTGACGTTTACACTCGGTAAACGAATCTGGCAGAGCGATGAGTTGCCGCGCGAGGAGGAAGCGTTGATGGAAGTGCTCCCCGTGGCCGAAGACCTAGACTTTTTCAAGACGATGGACGTGCTCGACAACTTGGACGTGTTGGAACTTATGGCCAATCCGGGCGCAGCGTAATGAGGCTCCTGTACAAAACGCCCATAGCAGCCTTCCTGGTTCTTTGGATGGGCTCTTGGGCCGTCGCATCCGGCGCCGACTCGCCTCCGCCCGACCGCGAGATGCTGCGGATGATGGATCTGTTGCGCGATATGGAGATGATCAAACAAATCGACATGCTTCAGGAGATGCCCAATCTGGAGCAGCGCGACACGACCGCCAAGAGCGCTTCGGCACAAAAGCCACTTCCTGCAAAACAAAAGGAGAGCGCAAAGTGAAGATTGGCAAGCTCACCACAAGAACCGCGGGGTTACTCGCGCTCTTGCTTATTTCTTCCACGGCATGGGGTCAATTGGGAGCGCGCGTCGGGCAGCTTGCCCAAAGCGATCAGGAAAGACTGGAGCGCTGGCAGCGTATGACCCCCGAACAGAAACAGCAAGTCCGCGAGCGCTATGAGCGCTGGAAAAATATGTCGCCCGCCGAAAAAAGTGAGCTGCAAAAAAAGTTTGATGACTGGCGGCGACTCTCGCCGGAAGAAAAGGCTACGGCGCGGCAGAATTTCGAGCGCTGGCAAAAGCTGTCGCCCGAACAGCGCCAACGGCTTCAAGAACGCTGGCGTGAGTGGCGTAACTTGCCTCCAGAGAAACGCGAAGAACTGCGCCGGCGCCTGCAAGCATTTCGTGAATTGCCGCCCGAAAAAAGACAGGAGCTCAGGCAAAAGCTGATGGAACGGCGCGAGCGGTTGTCACCGGAAGAGAAACAGCAAATGCGAGAAAAAATGCGGGAGGGCTTCCAAAGCCTGTCGCCGGAGGAAAAGCGCGAGGTGAGGCAAAAACTCAAAGAACTAAAGGAACACGGCAGCTTGGAAGAAAGAAAAGAATATCGCGAACGCCTGCGTGAGAAAATGGAGCAGAGCGACAAGGATTGAGCCATGAGCACATCACTGACGGCCGAGCAAAAATCGATTCATTTTCTGAACCGGACGAGCTTTGGCGTCACACGGGACACCGTTCAGCGGGTAAATCGCATCGGCATTAGCGCCTATCTCGACGAGCAGCTCGAACCCGAAAAAATCTCGGACCAGTCGGTCGAAGAGAAGGTCTCTGCCCTGAAGACCATCCGGCTTAACAGCGGAGAACTGTTCGAGCTCTATCCCCCGCCGAAAGTCGCTCGCGAGCGCGGGATGGCTGCCGATATGACGACGGCGCCGCGTATGATCATCTACGAGTTGCAGCAAGCGCGCTTGCTGCGCGCCGTGCAAAGCCAAAGGCAACTCAATGAGCTCATGGTCGATTTCTGGAATAACCACTTTAACATTTTTGCGGCCAAAGGAGCCGATCGCTGGCTCACGACTTCCTATGACCGCGATACCATCCGGCCGCACGCGCTCGGCAAATTTCGCGATCTGCTACTCGCCACAGCCAAGAGCCCGGCGATGCTTTTTTACCTCGATAACTGGCTGAGTGTTAGCCCGACTGCGAGAATGCCCGCCAATGCGCGCCGCCGGGGACTCAATGAAAATTACGGACGCGAGTTGATGGAGCTTCATACGATGGGTGTCGACGGTGGTTATACGCAGCGAGATGTCCGCGAAGTCGCGCGTTGCTTTACCGGCTGGACACTTTTGCGGCCACGCGGCGACGCCGAGTTTCATTTCGAGCCACGCCTGCACGATTCGGGCGAGAAAATCGTCCTGGGGCGGCGGATCACCGCTGGAGGCATGGAAGACGGTCTTCAAGTGATCGACCTCTTGGCGCGCCATCCGTCCACCGCGAAATTCATCGCTACCAAGATGGCCCGACGCTTTATCGCCGACGATCCGCCGAGAGCGATCGTCGAGCGGGCTGCCGACACATTTCGCAGCAGCGACGGAGATATGCGCACCATGCTCAGGACGATCATCGATTCTCCGGAGTTTTTCTCGCCGGAATTCTATCGGGCCAAAGTGAAAAAACCTTTGGAGTTTGCTGCCAGCGCGCTGCGCATTACCGGCGCGGATGTGAGAGTAACCCCGCAGTTGATCCGCTATCTCGGCCGTATGGGCGAGCCGCTCTTCCTGGCGCAACCGCCGACGGGCTACCCGGACTTGGCCTCGTCATGGATCAGCCCCGATATGCTGCTGACGCGCATGAATTTTGCCGCCGACCTCGTGACGAACCGTCTGGAAGGCGCGCGCGTCGCGCCTGAAGCGCTACGCGATTCTCAAGCTTTGATCCGCTTGGTGGCTCCTGATTCCCTGTCTCCCGCCAGCCGACGCGTGCTCGCCGACATCGACGAAAAAGAAGCGCCCGCCATGTTGCTGGCGGCTCCAGAATTTCAACGGAGGTAAACGTGAATCGGTCACGCCGTTCGTTTCTTAAATCCACCGGGCTCGGATTCCTGGCCTTTGGCTTACCGCCGAGTTTTCTCGTGCGTGCTGCCGGTGCCGAGCAGAGCGCTCGCGGAAAATCGCTCGTGATCGTTTTCCAGCGCGGCGGTATGGATGGTCTTAACGTCGTTATTCCGTTCAAGGATCAAGCCTACTACGCCCTGAGGCCGACGATCGCAGTAAAAGAGCCGGCCTCCGGCGAGGAGCGCGCGATTGATCTGGACGGCTATTTCGCTTTACATCCTGCGCTCGCTCCTCTCAAAGCGATTTATGACAAGCGCCAGCTGGCCATCGTGCAAGCGGCAGGTTCTCCGGATAACAGCCGGTCGCATTTCGATTCCCAGGACTATATGGAGCTCGGCACGCCCGGAGTCAAAAGCACTCCCGAGGGATGGCTCAATCGCTATCTGAGCGAAAACCACATAGCGAACTCACCCTTTCGTGGGGTCGCCGTCAGCCCGCAGATGCCGCGCACGTTAGCTGGGACTGCACCGGCTTTATCGATGTCGTCAATCGAGGAATTTCGCTTGCGTAATCCAGCCATGGCCGCTGGACTTGAGAAGCTTTATATGGATTCAGCCGATCCGTTGTTTCGTCAGGGTGGCAAGAGCTTGTTCGAAGCCATGGCGAGATTGCGCGCGATCGAATCGAAGATTCCGCCAAGCACCGCAGCCTATTCAGCCGGGCGGTTCGGCAATGGTTTGAAACAAATTGCGCGGCTCATTAAAGCAGACGTCGGGCTCGAAGTCGCATTTACCGAAATCGAAGGTTGGGATACTCACGTTGCCGAAGGCGGCGCTACGGGGCAGTTAGCCAATCGACTGAAAGAACTGGGCGAGGGCCTTGCGGCATTCTACCAGGATTTGGGCGATCGGATGAACGATGTCGTCCTCGTCACAATGTCTGAGTTCGGCCGCACCGCCCGGGAAAACGGCAATCGCGGCACCGATCACGGCCACGCCAATGTGATGTTCGTCCTGGGCGGCGGCGTGCGCGGCGGAAAAGTTTACGGCCGCTGGCCGGGACTCGCGCCCGAAGTTCTTTATGAAGGACGAGATCTCGACTTGACCACCGATTACCGCGCCGTTTGCGGCGAGGTGCTCGCGCGCCATTTGCGTCAACGCGACCTTAACAAAATTTTTCCCGGTTTCCGCGCCGCCGGATCAGTCGGTCTGATCGCCTAAAGCAGCGCTGGATTTCTCTTCCGGCTCGCCATTGGGAGCGAGACGATCTTGGGAGTGATACTGCAGCTCGTAGAGGCGCGCATAGAGTCCGCCGCGCGCGAGCAACTCGGTATGCTGTCCTTCCTCCCAGATTTCGCCGTTGTGCACGACGATAATTCTATCGGCATTTTTGACCGTAGATAGCCGGTGCGCGATGATCAGTGCCGTGCGATTCTCCAGCAGCTCGTCCAGGGCTTTTTGAATCAGCGCTTCCGTTCGAGTGTCCACCGAACTCGTCGCCTCATCGAGAATCAGAATCTTCGGATCGAACGCGAGCGCACGGGCAAACGAGAGTAACTGCCGCTGCCCTTGTGACAGCGTCGAACCGCGCTCCTGGACTTCCTGGTGATAGCCTTCTGGCAATCTTTCAATCCAAGGCGCAATTTGCGCGCGCCGTGCAGCGTCCAGGATCCGCTCCGCGGAAATGTGCGGATCGCCAAGCGTGATATTGGTCGCGAAATCCCCGGAAAAAAGAAACACGTCCTGCAGCACCAACCCGAGGTGGCGACGCAGCTCCTGCTTGTTCCAGTCACGAATGTCGATCCCGTCGACGAGTATTGCCCCCTGTTGAACATCGTAAAATCGGCAAAGCAGCGAGATGATCGACGTTTTGCCCGCGCCAGTGGGGCCGACCAGCGCGACTTTCTCACCCGATCGCACCCGAAAAGAAATATTCTTGAGAACCGGCTCGCCTGGACGGTAGGAAAACCAGACATCCCGGAACTCGACTTCGCCTGAAAAGCGCTCGGGTTGGATCGGCCGCGCGGGATTTTTGATGGTTTCCAAATTGTCGAGCAGCGCAAAGACTCTTTCCGCGGATGCCATCGCCGCCTGCATGATGTTGTATTTTTCCGCCAGATCGCGAATCGGCTGATACATGCGCTGGATGTACTGAATAAAAGCGA
>Ga0075424_100004729_pt1 | contig 12907 bp, 11 predicted proteins | sample SoiMethybrSBSTD3_FD_75301 | JGI IMG/M metagenome (GOLD analysis project Ga0075424, IMG submission 75301) | Bulk soil microbial communities from a Populus tree surrounding site in Tennessee, USA - Soil MetaG P. TD hybrid SBSTD3 | ecosystem: Environmental > Terrestrial > Soil > Tree plantation... | reverse complement strand
TGCGAGGCTGCCTGGGTTGGCTGACGACGGAATCACCGCTGGGCCGCACGCTCGTGCACCTGGCCGGCGCCGTTGCCGATTCAGATCCACGGTTCGCTCCGGTCACGTCTGAGGAGCTGCCATTGCTGCACATCGAAATCTCGCTGCTCACGTCCGAACAATCCGTTTGCGCGATCGAGGAGATCGAAGTCGGCCGGCATGGGCTGATCGTCGAGCACGGTCGGGCCCGCGGCCTGTTGCTGCCGCAGGTCGCGACCGAACATGCGTGGGATCGACAGACCTTCCTTGAACAGACCTGCATCAAGGCAGGGCTGGCGCGCGACGCCTGGAAGAACGGCGCCCGATTCCATGTCTTCGAGGCGCATGTCTTTTCCGAACACGGTTGGCCGACCTGACCGTCGTCCTCTGCGACCATCGTGGATAACCTCTGCCACACGCTCGTCGGCGCTGCGCTCGGCGAGGCCGGCCTCAAGCGGCGAACCGGATTCGGCGGCGGGACGTTGATGATTGCGTCGAATCTGCCGGACGTGGACGTCTTCGTGTTCGCTACCAGCGTGCCGTCCGTTGCCTTTCGTCGCGGATGGACGCACGGCGTTCTGGCCGATGTGCTGTTGCCGCTTCTGTTCACCGGCATTGTGATGCTCATCGCGCGGTGGCGACGCCGTCATGACATACAGCCGCGCCAGATTCTCCTGCTCGCATACGTCGGCGTCATCCTTCACGTGCTCATGGACCTGCTGAACAACTACGGTGTGCGGCTGCTGATGCCGTTCAGCCAGCATTGGTTTTATGGGGACGTCCTGTTCATCGTCGACCCCTGGCTGTGGATCATCCTCGCCGCGGGGATCTGGTTCGCGCGGCGCCGGAGGTCGGTGAGGCCCGCCCGCGGGTCGCTGCTGCTTGCGGCCGGCTACGTGCTGGCGATGCTGGTGTCGGCGCGCCTGGCACGCGCGGAAATCATCGAGAGGTGGCAGCAGGTGGAGGGGCGGCCGCCGCAGGCACTGATGGTCGGTCCGGTTCCCATCACTCCGTTGCGCCGCCAGATCATCATCGACGCCGGCGATCGTTATGAGACTGGCATGTTCACCTGGCAGCCGCGCAACGTGAGATTCGACCCGACCGATGTCCCGAAAAATGATGCAGACTCGCGCGTGGCGATCGTACGCACTGCGCCGAACATCCGCGCGTTTCTCGTGTGGTCGCGCTTTCCGTTCTGGACGCTCGAGCCGTGGGATCGCGGCACGCGCGTGACGGTCGGTGACATGCGCTTCGTGGGCGGACCGGGACTGGCGGCGCGCAACTTCACGCAGAGCGCGATCGTTCGTTGACGTGGCGGCAGGATCCGGCTTCAGCCGGACCGCAGCCGTCTCAGCGTCTCCAGGTTCCTGATATCGAGGGGGTCAGCGACGATCGTCCCTCTTTTCTCGGCGCCGTGAGTCTTCTCCGTTTCAATCAGAATCGGCAGCCCCGCGAATCGCGCGTCGTGGAGCAGTCTGCGGAACGGTTCCAACCCCAGACACCCCTGGCCGATGTGCTCGTGCCGATCGACGCGGCTGCCGCACGGCCGCTTTGAATCGTTTCCATGAAACGCCTTCAATCGATCGAGCCCGACAACGCGCTCGAACAGCTCGAACGTATCGCGGTAGCCCGCCTCCGTCGTGATGTCGTAGCCCGACGCGACGAGATGGCAGGTGTCGAGGCATACGCCGACCCGGCGAGACCCGCGCAGATGGTTGATGACGGCCGCGAGATGCTCGAACCGATGTCCGAGCGTTCGCCCCTGCCCCGCCGTGTGTTCCAGCAGGACCATCGTTCTGTACCGCGGCCGCGCCCTGAACGCGGCACGGATGCCGTCGGCAATCAGCCGCAACGCGTCGTCATCTGGTCCAGCCGTGCACGTGCCGGGATGGATGACGACACCGAGCAGGCCGAGTGCTTCCGCTCGATCGATCTCGTCGACGAATGCGGCAATCGATTGTTGGCGCAGCAGCGGAAACGTCGTCGCCAGGTTGATCAGGTAACTGGCGTGGGAAACGACGGGTTTGATACCCGTTTGCTCGACGCGCTGACGGAACAGCCGTATTTCCGAAGGGTCGAGCGGCTTCGCGCGCCACTGGTTGGCGTTCTTCGTGAAAATCTGCAGCGCCTCGCAGCCATGGACGACGGCGCGCTCGACGGCCCTCGACACGCCGCCGGCGACCGACATGTGCGCGCCGATTCGAAGCATTCAATCAATATAATGGCCGCATGCGAGCCGCCACTTTGCTCACGCTGCTGATCCTGATCGTGCCGAGACCCGCTCACGCGTGGGGCTTTGAAGCGCACAAGTTCATCATGGACCGGGCAATTGCGCTGCTTCCGCCCGATCTGCGGCCGCTGTTTGAAAAGCACCGCGCAGAGGTCGTCGAACGCGCTATCGACCCTGACATCTGGATCATCGCCGGGTGGGAAGACGAGCGTCCCCGGCATTTCGTGGACATGGACTCGCCGGGGTTCGGCCAGTATCCCTTTACCGAATTGCCGCGTGATTACACCGCGGCGCTCGCAAAGTTCGGTGCGGCAAAGATGCGCGACGCAGGTACCCTTCCGTGGGCCACCGAAGAGGTGTACGGCTCGCTGCGCCGGGCGTTCGAAGCGTATCCGCGTCGCGGCAACTTTGGCGCGAACGCCCATCTCGATGTCATTCTGTTCTCCGCATGGCTTGCACATTACACATCGGACGCGCACGTACCGCTCCACGGCGTCGCCAACTATGACGGTCAGCTTACGCAGCAGTGGGGCGTGCATGCACGGTGGGAGGCGGGGCTGTTCGAGCGGTATCGCGATCGCTTGACGATTGCGCCCAAAGCGATCGCCCCCGTCAAGGACCCGCGTTCGTTCGTCTTCGACGCGCTGCTGCAGGACACGCAGCTCGCGCCGGTCGTGCTGAAATCCGATCGCGATGCCATCGGTAACGGCGATATCTATGACGATGCCTATTACGAGGCATTTTTCGCGTCCAACCGAATGGGGATGGAACGGCGGCTGAACGACTCGATCTCGGCCGTGGCCGCAATGATTACCGGTGCGTGGGAAGCAGCCGGCAAACCCCCGATGTCCCTGAACCTCACCGCGGCGCCTCAGCGTCGGCGCCGGCAGTAGGAGCGGCACACAGCTTGCCCCCAATCAAACTGGCAGCCGGAACGGTTCGGCTGTGAGGAGGGCTCATCATGCTCTGGACGCTTATCGTCCTGCTTTTGCTGTTCTGGGTGCTCGGCTTCGCGTTCCACGTGGCGGGCGGACTGATCCATCTGTTGCTCGTCGTCGTCGTCGTTCTGTTCCTGGTGAACCTGATCTCGGGACGCCGAACGGCGATATGAAGGTTTCAGGTGTCAGCTATCAGGTATCAGGCAGGGTCCAGGTATCAGGACTATCCTGATACCTGGACCGAAGCTGAAAACCTGAAACCCGATACCTGATACCTGCTATGGACGTGTTCGTGATCCCGGTCGGGCCCGACCGGTACGAGCTCTACTGCGAGGCTGCGGTGGAAGAGCCGCCGCAACCCGCTGAGGGATCGAAGGGAATTCTCGGACGCCTCCGTTACCACTTCGCGGTGATGCTCCACCAGGCGGAGGAACGTCGCCGCGGCGGTCCGCAGCCATCGCGCGAGACCACTCGCCTTGGCCGGTTGCAGGAATGGATCATGGCCTGGGTCGCGGAGCGGATCGCCGAACAGCGGCTGCTCTGGAACCTCAGGCGCGAGACCACAGTCGTGGCCTTCCATCCGCAGGATCTCACGTTCGATCAGACACAGACGCTCATTCGCCGCACGCTGCAGCGCGACTGGGAACGTCATCGGCTGTGGCTTGCGGTCGACACCCTGTTGCTGCTGGGTTCTGTTGCTCTCATTCTGCTTCCCGGGCCGAACATCATCGGCTACTACTTCGCGTTTCGCGTCGTGGGGCATTGGCTGTCGATCCGAGGCGCCGTTCAGGGGCTGCGTGCCGTGACGTGGACGGGGCAGCCCTGCGAGCCGCTGACGAAGCTGCGCGAGGCGGCGACGCTCAACGGCGAGGCACGTAATCGCCACGTCCACGCGATAGCCGAGCAGCTGCGGCTGCAGCATCTCTCCACGTTCTTCGAACGCGTGGCTGTCCGAAGCGCGTGATATTCTCGGTCACGAACCACGGAGACACGGACGACACGGAGGTAATCAACGGATCTCCGTGTTCTTCGTACCTCCGTGGTTCGTCTTTGTTGATTCCACAATGAAGCTGCGGGAGCTGGCCGAACGGCTTGCCTGTCGTCTCGAGGGCGACGGCGAGATCGACATCGTGCGCGTCGCGGGCATTCAGGACGCCGGCCCGGGCGATCTCACCTTCGTCGCGAATCCGAAATACCTGCCCGCACTCTCAAGCACACGCGCCTCGGCGGTGCTGCTTCGTCACGATGCGTCCCTCGACGCCGCTCGGGCCAAGCCGGCACCGTCGATCGCGGTTCTGCGCACGGCGGATCCATATCTGGCGTTCGCGCGCGCTGTCGGCATCTTCGCGCCACAGTGGAAGCCGGCTCCCGGTGTCCACGCCATGGCTGCAGTCGCCGGCGACGCCACACTCGGCGCGGACGTTTCGATCGGTGCGTTTGTCGCGGTCGGGGAAGGGGCGGCGATCGGCGAGCGTACGGTGGTGTTTCCAAACGTCACCATCGGGGCGGGTGCGCGCATCGGCGCCGACTGCGTCGTGCACTCGAACGTTGCAATCCGCGAGCGCGTCACGATCGGCGATCGCGTGGTTCTGCAGAACGGCGTGGTGGTCGGCGGCGACGGCTATGGCTTCGTTCGCCGCGGTGACGGCACGCACGAGAAGATCCCCCAGGTTGCGACCGTGGTCATCGAAGACGACGTGGAGCTTGGCGCCAACACGACGGTCGATCGCCCAGCCGTCGGCGAGACACGCATCAAGGCCGGAGCCAAGATCGACAATCTGGTACAAATCGCGCACGGCGTCGTCGTCGGGCGCAACGTTCTGATGGCGGCGCAGGTCGGGATCGCGGGCAGCACCGACATCGGCGACGACGTCATGTTCGGCGGGCAGGTCGGCGTTGGCGGCCACCTGACAATCGGACGCGGCGTGGTCGCCGTCGGACAGTCGGGCATCACGAACTCCGTCGATCCGGGAGCGATGGTCGCCGGTTATCCGGCGATTGATGCGCGCCAATGGCGCCGCGCGGCGGCAGTCTTCCGGCGGCTTCCAGAGCTGAAGAAGCGCATCGAGGAGCTGGAGGCCCGTCTCGCGCAGCTCGGCGGGGTGAAGGACTCGGAGTGATCCGCCGCACGCTGCTCGCGCTCACGCTCGTGGCGTGTGCGCGCTCCGCCGCCGGTCAAGGTACGATTCAGTTTTTCCCGCGTTACGACTTCCACCTGAGCGCCGAACACCTGTCGCAGGACGATCCGCGGTTCGTGTGGGACACCAACTTCGGCGGCGAGATGGATTTGGTCGACTACGGCGCCGGACGTACGACGTTCGCCGCCAATTACGAAGCGGTGCTTGGCGAGCAGTTCCGGAGTTTCGATCCGAACCAGGGCAACTATCTGCTCGATCTCTCCTCGTCGGCACGCGTGCGCGGCTATGAGTTTGCGGCGTTGCTGCATCACACGTCGAGGCATCTCGGCGATCGATTCAAGCGAATACCCGTGGATTGGAACATGTTCGGCGCTGCGGCGGGTCGCGACATGCGCCGCGGTTTGCTGACGATCCGCGCCCATGGCAACGTCCTCGGCGTGCTGCTCAAGTCGACGGTCGATTACTCGTGGGAGGCCAACGGCGGCGCGGACGCGCGGGTACAGCTGCGGCGGCGCGTCAGCGCGATTTCCGGCGGGAACGTGCGGATAGTAGGTGTTGACGGCAGTCGGAATCGCGGCACGCAGACCGGTGGTCGCATCGAAGGCGGTGTCCGTTTCGAAGGCGAGCGGGGCGCCATCGAGCTGATTGCGGCGGCGGAACGGCGTATTGACGCCTACCCGCTCGACGAATCTTCGCTGAGCTGGTTCAGCGCCGGTTTCCGCTTCGTCAGCCGTTAGCGACCCCCTATCATTGATATGGTGAGTGGCCTTCGAGTCCCGGTGCTGCTGTCGCTGCTGGCCGTCCTTGTCGCGCCGCTGTCCGCCTTCGTTCATCCGCCGAAACTCGAGTACGAAACCGCCACGCTGCCGAACGGCCTCCGAGTCATCCTGTCGGAAGATCATTCGACGCCGATCGTCCACGTGTCGGTGTGGTATCACGTCGGTTCCAGGGATGAACGCCCCGGACGGACCGGCTTCGCGCATCTGTTCGAGCACATGATGTTCAAGGGCTCGAAGAACGTGCAGCCCGAGTCGCACACGTCGATCATCGCGAGCATCGGCGGACGCAGCAATGCGTACACGCAGGAAGACGCGACGGTGTTCTGGGAAACGCTGCCGTCGCATTACCTGCCACTGGCGCTCTGGCTCGAGGCCGATCGCATGGCGACGCTGCGCGTCGATCGCGATGCGTTCGAGAAGGAGCGCGAGGTCGTCAAGGAGGAGCGGCGGCTGCGCGTCGACAATCAGCCGTACGGCCGCCTGAACCAAATCCTCTTCGACCGCGCGTTTACGACGCATCCCTACAAACATCCGACGATTGGGAGCATGAAAGATCTCGAGGCGGCGTCGCTCCAGGATGTCCGCGATTTCCACGACACCTACTACGTTCCCGAGAACGCCGTCGTCACCGTCGTCGGGGATTTCGACTCCGCGCAGGCGATGCAGCTGGTGCGCCAGTACTTCGGCCGCGTGCCGAAGGCGGCCAAGCCGGTGCCTCGCGACATTCCGAAGGAGCCGGAGCAGACGCAGGAGCGGCGCGCCACCGTCCAGGAAGAATGGCCGCTGCCCGCCGTCGTGATCGCCTACCACGTCGCGTATGACGGGCATCCGGATTCCTATCCGCTGCATCTCGCCTCGAAGATTCTCTTCGACGGCGAGAGCGCGCGGATGACGCGCGACCTCGTCTACGACAAGCGAATTGCGGTCGCGGCGTTCGGCAGCGCGAACATTCTCGAGGATCCGAATCTGTTTTACGCGGTCGCCATCGTGCCTGCCGGCCAGTCGATGCAGATGGTCGAGCAGGAGATGCTCGCGCAGTTCGAGAGCGTGAAGAGCGATGGTGTCACCGCGCACGAGCTCGAGCGCGCCAAGAACCAGTTCATGCGCGACTACATCATCGGCCGCGAGACCGACGAGCAGAAGGCGCTGCACCTCGCGCACGCGGCGGTGATTCACAACGACATCAGGACGGCCGACGCCGAGATCGACATCTTCCTGAACCTGCAGACAGCCGACGTTCAGCGCGTGGCGAGGACGTACTTCACGGACAGGAACCGGACGGTGCTCTACATCATGCCGAAGGGTGCGAATGCTGGAGGCCGGCGATGAGGACACTGGCAAGGATTTTGGGAGTTTGCCTTGCGCTGCTGCCCGCGCCAGCGCTCGGTCAAGCGCGCGACTGGCCGTCCGAACAATCGCCGCGTCCGCTCGCGGCGCACGAGATTGCATTCCCGCCCTATGAAATCCGCACGCTCTCCAACGGGATGCGGGTCGTAGCGGTTCTGCACCACGAACAGCCGGCGGTCAGCATCCGCCTGCTGGTCGGCGCAGGCTCCGCCCAGGATCCCAGGGGGAAGGGTGGGGTTGCCAATCTGATGGCGTCGCTGCTCGATCAGGGAACGGCGACGCGCACCGCGCAGCAGATAGCGGACCAAATCGACTTCATCGGCGGCGATCTCGGCACCGGCGCGGCGACGGATCTGTCCTTCGTCAACGCCGTCGTGATGAAGGATTCGTTTCAGACCGGAATGGATCTGATTGCCGACATCGCGCGCAACCCGGCATTTGCGCCCGAGGAGATTGCGCGGCAGAAGGATCAGATTCTGTCGTCGCTGCGCGTCAACGCCGACGACACCGGCTACATTGCCGATGTCGTATTCGATCGGCTCGTCTATGGCTTTCATCCATACGGTTTGCCGGGGACCGGCACCGAGGAGTCGCTCGGCTCGCTGACGCGCGAGGATCTGCAGGCGTTCCATCAGCAGTACTTCGTGCCCAACAACATGATTCTGGCCATTGTCGGCGACGTCACGGGTGACGAGGCGTTTGCCGCCGCGCAGCGTGTCTTTGGCGGCTGGCCGCGAGGGACCCTTTCGGCGGCGACCTCCGTCGCGCCGCCGCCGGCGGGGCGCCGCATTGTCGTTGTCGACAAGCCCGACGCCGTGCAGACGAGCATCCGCGTAGGTCAGCTTGCGATTCCGCGGAAACATGCGGACTACATGACATGGGACCTGGTGGTGAAGATTCTCGGCGGCGAAGGCGCCAACCGCCTGCATCAGGTGCTACGGTCGCAGTACGGCCTCACATATGGGGCGGAAGCCAACACCGAGGCGCGCAAGGATGCCGGTGATTTCGTCGCGGAAACCGACACGCGGACGGATACGACCGGGCAGGCGCTGCGCCTGATGATCGAGGAGTTCTCGCGACTCGCGCGCGAGCGTGTCGGCGAGCGAGAGCTCTCCGACGCGCAGGCGTATCTCGCCGGCAGCTTCCCTCTGACGATTGAGACGCCGGATCAAATCGCGACGCAGGTGCTCAACGTGCTGTTCTACGACCTGCCGATTTCCGACATTGGATCCTTCCGCGAGCGCGTGCTCGCCGTCACGCCCGACGATATTCAGCGCGTTGCGCGGCAGTACGTCAGGCCCGATCGCCTCTCGATTGTGCTCGTCGGCAACGCGCGCGCGTTCGTCTCTCAGCTGATTGAGATGGGATTCGGCGGTTACGAGGTGATCTCCGCCGATCAGCTCGATTTGATGTCGCCGTCGTTGAAGCGGGAACGTGCGCAGCCTGGCCAGCGGCGCGGAGCGATCGCGGATCCACGGGGTCCGCGCCGCGCGGCGGATCCCCCGGCCCGCGCTGCGTATACGCAGAGTCAAACCAATCCTCGACCCGCATCAGATCCCGCGTCCGATGTGATTCGACGGGTCGTGCAGGCGAAAGGCGGGGTGGACTCGCTGAAATCGATCCGCACTGTTGTCGTCGACGCCGATATGTCGGTGACGACAGCTCGGGGGCCGACGATCATTCCGACAAAGACGTACGTCGTCTATCCGGACAAGTTCCGCGTGGACGCGACGTTTGGCGGACAGCAGAGCATTCAGGCCTATAACAGCGGCAACGCGTGGGTGAAAGATCCCGCAGGCGTGTCGGCGGCGCCGCCAGCGATGCGCAACGATTTCGCGGCCACGGTCAAACGCGACACATTCCCGCTGCTGATTGCCGCCGCTGAAGGGCGGCTGATGACGCGGTTGCTGGCCGAAGAAGGAAAGGACGGGGCGGTGCTGAAGGTGGTCGAGGTCAGCGGGAGCGGTCTGGAGCCGGTGCGTCTCTATATTGATCGCGATTACCGCATCGTGCGGCAGACCTATACCACGCCGGGGCCGGACGGCCGTCCATCACAGGCCGAGGAACTGTTTTCCGATTATCGCAAGGTGAACGGCATCGACGTGCCGTTCAAGGCCGCGGTTCTGCGCAACGGCCAGCAGATTCTCGAGCGCACTCTCAGGAGCGTGACGTTCAATACGGCGGTCGACCCGACGCTCTTTCAACAGCCGCTCCGATAAGTCCCCAGCAATGCGCATCATGATCTCGTGTGGCGAGCCGTCCGGTGATCTGTACGCCGGCGCGCTGACCTCCGAGATCCTGCGGCGCCAGCCATCGGCAGACGTATTCGGCTTCGGCGGCCAGCGGTTCGCCGCAGCGGGTGCACGGCTCGTCGGCGACTTCCAGGGTTTCTCGGTGACCGGTCTGACCGAGGCGATTCGTGTGCTTCCGCGATCGTTCGCCATGCTGCGGCGGCTGAGGGAGGCGGCGCGCGAGCAGCGGCCCGACGTCTTCGTCGCAATCGATTTTCCCGACTTCAACTTCCGCCTGATGGCCGCGCTCCACGAGCTTGGCATTCCGATCGTCTACTACATCAGCCCGCAGCTCTGGGCGTGGCGCGCAGGCCGCATGCAGACGATGAAGCGGTTCGTCCGTCGCGTGCTGGTGATCTTTCCGTTCGAGGAGGAGCTGTATCGGAAGGAAGGTGTGCCAGTCGAATTCGTCGGCCATCCGCTGGTCGACCTCGCGCGCGTACGACAGCCGCGCGCCGCGCTGCTGCGAGCGCATGGCCTCGATCCGACGGCACCGACAGTCGCGCTGCTGCCGGGCAGCAGACCAAACGAGCTGCGGCGCATCATCCCGGAAATGGCCGCGTCGCTGCCGCTGATTCGCGCGCGGGTGACCGGCGTTCAGTTTGTCGTGGCCGCGGCACCAAACCTTTCCGACACATTGTTCGCGCCCTTGAATGCACCGCTCGTGCGCGAGCAGACCGACGATGTACTAGCGGCATCGGACGTGGCGATCACGGCATCGGGGACAGCTACCGTGCAGGCGGCGCTGCACGAACGGCCGATGGTAGTGGTGTACAAACTGTCGCCGCTGACGTATCGCCTGGGTAAGCCCTTCGTGCGCGTGGATACGTATGCGATGGCGAATCTCGTTGCCGGGAAACGTGTCGTGCCGGAGCTGATTCAGGAAAACTTCACGGCGCCGCGCGTGGCGGAGGAGACCACCCGGTTCCTGACCGATCAGGAACTTCACATGCGAACGCGCGACGAGCTGCGTCGGGTGAAGGAAAAACTCGGCGAGCCCGGCGCCAGCGGTCGTGCTGCCGAAGCCGTACTCGCCGTGGCGCTCGAGCGCTCGTCGTAGCCCCGACCGGCCCTACCGTTCCGATTGTTCGAATGAGTCGTCGTCGCTCGAGCTGCGGTTGCGTTCCTCCTGACTGCCGGTACCACGGGTCTGTTCGCGCGAGCCTTCTGCCTGATCACGCGTCGGGGTTGACGCCGGCTTCGGCTGATCGTTCCAGCTCTGATTGCTCTGCGAACCCTGCCGCTGATCCTGGTTCGGCGGGCCTTGGGGATGCTGTCCCTCGGTGTTCTTGTTCTGGTCCATGACGGACACCTCCAACGTGTACGGTCGCAAACGCGATGCCCGACGATAGGGTTCAGCTGCCGCGCGAAGTATCATTCTGAGTTGGTATGGCCACACGAGACAGCTTCAATACCCGAACAGAAATCAACGCAGGCGGACGAACAGTCCAGATCCACAGCCTTCCCGCGCTCGAGACCGCCGGCTTCAGCGGCGTCTCGCGGCTGCCGTACTCGATGAAGATCCTTCTCGAGAACCTGTTGCGCCGCGAAGACAACGCATTCGTCAAGGCAGACGACATTCAGGCACTTGCACAGTGGAAGGCAACGGCGAACGTCGAGAAGGAAATCTCATTCATGCCGGCGCGCGTGCTGCTGCAGGATTTCACCGGCGTGCCGTGCGTCGTCGATCTGGCCGCCATGCGGGATGCGATGGTCGATCTCGGCGGTAATCCCGATCGCATCAATCCGCTGCAGCCGGTGGAGCTCGTGATCGATCACTCGGTGCAGGTCGATTACTTCGGCCGGGCTGATGCGTTCTCCCTGAACGCCGAGCTCGAGTTCAAGCGGAATCGCGAACGGTACGCGTTCCTGCGCTGGGGTCAGCGCGCGTTTCGGAACTTCAAGGTCGTCCCGCCCGATACGGGCATCGTCCATCAGGTCAACATCGAGCACCTCGCACGCGTGATCTTCGCCGAGACGATTGACGGTCGAACTGTCGCGTACCCGGATACCGTGTTCGGCACCGATTCGCACACGACGATGGTCAACGGGCTCGGTGTCGTCGGGTGGGGCGTCGGCGGCATCGAGGCGGAAGCTGCGATGCTCGGGCAGCCAAGCTCGATGCTGATTCCGCAGGTTCTTGGTGTGAGGCTGACCGGCGCGCTGCCAAAGGGAGCCACCGCGACCGATCTCGTCCTGACGATTACCGAGCTGCTTCGCAAACAGGGCGTCGTGGGAAAGTTTGTCGAGTTCTTTGGCGAGGGGTTGAAGCATCTGACGATCGCCGATCGCGCAACGCTCGGCAACATGTGCCCCGAGTACGGGGCGACGGTTGCGATCTTCCCGATCGACGAGATGACGCTCGATTATCTCCGCCTCACGGGGCGCGAGGAATCGCACGTGCAGCTCGTGGATGCGTACGCGCGCGCCCAGGGACTGTTCAGGATCGACGGCGCGCCTGAGGCGATCTATTCCGACACGGTGGAGCTGCAGCTCGGCACAGTCGAACCGAGTCTCGCCGGCCCGAAGCGTCCGCAGGACCGCGTGTCGCTGATGAATGCGAAAGCGGCCTTTCAGGTGGCGCTGCCGACAATGCAGGTGGCGCCGAAGACCGCGAAGGTGGCCGACGCCGGCGGCGCACGACAGGGAGTCGCAACCGCGACCGGCGCGGTCGCGCAGTCGGGTGTGGCCCTGGCGGATCCGGCCCTCGAGGAGCTCGATCATGGCGCCGTGGTGATTGCCGCGATCACGAGCTGCACAAATACGTCGAATCCGAGCGTGATGATTGGCGCGGGCCTTGTCGCCAAGAAAGCCGTGGAGCGTGGACTGACGCGAAAGCCATGGGTGAAGAGCAGCCTTGCCCCCGGCTCGAAGGTCGTCACCGAGTACCTCGAGTCGGCGGGGCTGACCAAATATCTCGATCAGCTCGGCTTCGATCTGGTTGGCTACGGCTGCACGACCTGCATCGGCAACAGCGGCCCATTGCCCGACGAAGTCTCCGCTGTCGTTCGTGAGAAGAATCTCGTTGTGTGCTCGGTGCTGAGCGGCAATCGCAATTTCGAAGGGCGCATCCAGCAGGAGGTGCGCGCCAACTATCTTGCGTCGCCACCGCTCGTTGTGGCCTACGCGATCGCCGGATGGATTACGAAGGATCTCACTACCGAAC
>Ga0075424_100004726_pt1 | contig 12911 bp, 12 predicted proteins | sample SoiMethybrSBSTD3_FD_75301 | JGI IMG/M metagenome (GOLD analysis project Ga0075424, IMG submission 75301) | Bulk soil microbial communities from a Populus tree surrounding site in Tennessee, USA - Soil MetaG P. TD hybrid SBSTD3 | ecosystem: Environmental > Terrestrial > Soil > Tree plantation... | reverse complement strand
CGCACAACGCCGTGCCCGAACCTTCCCGACCTTCGCGTGCTGGCATCCCTCAGATGTTGTGGTGGCCGCCGGGTCGAACCGGCGGCGCCCGGTGCGTAGCGTGGCCTCCGATGGAGGAGGCGAACGTGCGATGAGGAAGATCCTGGTAGGAACGGACACTTCGGCCTCGGCCGATCTCGCGGTCGGCGAGGCCGCCCGTCTCGCGGGACAGAGCGGAGCCGAGCTGCTGGTGCTGCACGTTCGGCCGGGGTCGTCGGTCCGCGACGCGGTCGACCCCAAGAAGTCGGCCGATCCGGGCGGCTACCTCGCCGGGCTCGAGCGGCGGTTCCCCGCGATCACCGTGCATAGCTGGGTGGAGTCGGGGGACCCGGCCGAGCGTCTGGTGGCCGTCGCCGAACAGGAGCGCGTCGAGACGATCGTCCTGGGCAACCGGGGCACCCACGGATCGTGGTGGCGCGTGCGCGACAGCGTGCCGAACCTCGTGCTGCGGCACGCGCCCTGCTCCGTGATGATCGTCGACACACGATCGGCGCAGTGAGGTCAGGCGGGGTGGTCGCTCTCGCGCAGGAAGGCGAGCACCGCCTTGACGCGGCGGTGGACGTCCGTCTCCTCGGAGAGCCCGAGCTTGTGGAACAGGGAGTTGATGTGCTTCTCGACGGCACGCTCGGTCAGGAACAGCGACTTCGCGATCGACGCGTTGTTCTTGCCCTGGGCCATGTTCTCGAGGACCTCGCGCTCTCGGTCGGTGAGCTGTGCGAGCGGGGAGTGGGCCATGCGGTCCTTGGCCGAGACGAGCGCCTCGACCACCTTGGGATCGAGGACCGACCCCCCCTTGGCGACCTCGTTGATGGCGCGGACCAGCTCCTCGAGGTTGGCCACGCGCTCCTTCAGCAGGTACCCGAGCCCCGCCGCCCCGTCCTTCAGCAGCTCGTATGCGTAGGCCTCCTCCGCGAACTGGGAGAGCACGACGACACCGATGTCGGGATGCTCCGCCCGGATGCGTCGGGCGGCGTCGATCCCCTCGGTGGTGTTGGTCGGGGGCATCCGGATATCGGTGAGCACGACCTCGGGCTTGAGCTCCTGCACGGCCGTCAGGAGCTCGTCCAGGCCGCTCGCCGTGCCGATCAGCTCGACCTCGTCAGCGGTCTGGAGCAGTGCCGCCGTTCCCTCCCGCACGAGGTAGTTATCCTCGGCGAACACGACGCGCACCATGCGCGAATCGTACAGGGGGCTCGGGGGGCTCAAGGAGCGAGCGCGAGGGCGCGAGCGATGGTCCCCCCGAGCCAGGCAGGGGGGAGACCGGCCGCGTGAGCATCAGGGTGGTGCTGGGAGAGGACAACGTGCTCGTGCGCGAGGGCGTGCGCGCGCTCTTGGACTCCTACGAGGACGTCGAGGTCGTCGGCGTGGCCGAGGACGCCCCGTCGCTCCTGGCGGCCGCGGCCGAGCACGTTCCCGAGGTCGTCGTCACCGACATCAAGATGCCCCCGAGCTTCCAGCTCGAAGGGATCGACTGTGCGCACACGATCCGCGAGAAGCATCCGGGGACGGGCGTCGTCGTGCTCTCGGCCCACGACGACGAGGCGTACGCGATCGCGCTCCTCGGCAAGGGCCAGAGCGGACTGGCCTACCTGTTGAAGGACCGGATCGCGCAGGGCGACGAGCTCGTCCGCGCGATCCGGGAGGTCGCGGCGGGCGGGAGCGCGGTCGACCCCGCGATCGCCGAACGCCTCTCGGGCCGGCGCGAGACCGCCGAGCACGATCGCGAGCTTCTCGAGCTCATGTCGCAGGGTCTGGGCTACGAACAGATGGCCGAGCGGCTGGGCACCACGCAGGAGGCCGTCGACCGGCGGGTCACGGACCTGTTCACGAAGATGGCCGCCGGCGCAGGTTCCGGCGGCGCGAGCGCGGTGGACGACATGAAGCGGCTGCACGCCGCCGTCGTCGCCAAGCAGGCCGCGGCGGCCACGTTGTCCTCCTACGTGCCGCAGCGCGTGGCCGAGAAGCTCGCCCGTGGCGAGGTCGGACGCGAGGAGCTCGAGGTGACGGTGCTCTTCAGCGACATCCGTGGCTTCTCGACGATGGCCGAGCGGCTGGCGGCGAACGAGATCGCCGAGATCGTCGGGCGCCACCTCTCGGCGATGGCCGAGATCGTCGTGGAGCATCTCGGGATGATCGACAAGTTCCAGGGCGACGCGGTGATGGCCGTGTTCGGTGCGCCGGACCCGATCGACGGCCACGCGGAACACGCGCTTCGATGCGCGATCGCCATGCAGCGTCGCCAGGCCGAGCTCAACGCCGAGGGATGGGGCACCGACGCCGTCGACGGCCTGCACATCGGCGTGGGCGTGAACACCGGTCAGGTGATCGCCGGCGCGATCGGCGGCGGCGGCCGGCTCGAGTACACGGTGATCGGCGACGCCGTGAACGTCGCGCAGCGGTTGCAGAGCGAGGCGGAGGGCGGCGAGATCGTCGCGAGCTCGACCACGATCGCCTCGGCGCCGGGCATCTCCTCCGAGCCGATCGGTTCGCGACGGGTCAAGGGCCGCGAGGAGCCGGTGGAGGTCTTCCGTGTCCCGATCATCGACCAGGAGGTCGGATCTTGAGTCAGGTTCGGCCGGCGAGGTGGCCGTGGGTCGTGCTCGGCGTGTTCTTCGCTCTCGCGATCGGGGGGCTGATCGGGGTCGCGGTCAACGGGGAATCGCTCGCGGGACAGATCCCCTACGTGATCGCCTTCACGCTCTTCGGCATCGTGGGCGCGCTCCTGCTCAGCCGCCTGCCGGGCAATCGGGTCGGTGGCCTCCTGCTGTTCGGGGCGGCGGTCACCGCGGCGAGCTTCGCCGCCGGGGAGCTCATGACCTACCTCGTGGGCGAGGGCATCACGGATGGCCCGGCCGTGGTGGCGATGGGGCTGGTCTCGTCGCTCGGGTGGCTGGTCGGCATCTTCCCGGTGATCCTCTTCCTGCCGCAGCTGTTCCCGGACGGGCACCTGCCGTCCCGCCGCTGGCTACCGTTCGCGTGGCTGTGCGTGGCGGTGCTCGCGTTCCTGGGCCTGTCGTTGCTCTTCGGTCAGGACACCCTGACCGGCTCGTCGGACAACGCCGTCATCGCCAACCCCTTCTTCGTGCAGGGCCTGGCAGATCTCGAGATCCCCGACCCGGTCTTCGCCGTGACGCTCATCGGGCTGCTCGTGGGCAGCGTCCTCTCCCTGGTGCTCCGGTTCCGTCGGTCGAGCGGCGTCGAGCGACAGCAGATCAAGTGGGTCGCGCTCGCGGTCGCCTTCCTGGCGAGCTCCTTCCTCCTTTCGACGGTCGCATCGGCGATCGGGTTGAACGGCGACCTGATCGACTCGATCGTGAGCGGGATCGCGTTCATCGCCTTGCCCGTCGCCGTGGCGGTCGCCGTCCTGCAGTACCACCTGTACGAGCTCGACGTCGTGGTGAAGAAGGCGCTCGTCGCGGGCGCGCTCGTCTTGCTCGTGATCGCGGCCTACGCGACCGTCGTCGGGCTCCTGGGCGTGATCACCTCCGGCAACGAGAGCTCCGGCTCGGTGTTCATCGTCGCCCTGCTGCTCGGTCTCGCGTTCCGGCCGGTGACGAGGTTCGCGCGGCGGATCGCCGATCGCGTCGTCTACGGGAGGCGGGCGACCCCGTACGAGGTGCTGACCGAGTTCTCCGAACGCGTCGGCGAGTCGTACGCGACGGAGGACGTCCTCGGTCGCATGGCGCAGATCCTCGGCCAGGCCACGGGCGCCGCCTCTGCCAGGGTGTGGCTCCGCCTGGGCGCGGAGCTACGGCCGGCGGCCTCGTGGCCGACGGACGCCGAGCCCGCACAGGTCGCCTTCGTCGCGAACGAGGTCCTCCCGACGATCGAGGGCGAGACCGTCGTCGAGGTCCGGGACCGGAGCGAGCTCCTCGGGGCGCTCTCGGTCGCGATGCCGCCCAGCGATCCGATGAACCCGTCGAAGGAACGCCTGGTCCGCGACCTCGCCTCCCAGGCCGGCCTGGTCCTTCGGAACGTGCGGCTCGTCGAGGAGCTGCGCTCCTCGCAGCGGCGACTCGTCAGGGCGCAGGACCGGGAGCGCCGCCGGCTCGAACGCAACATCCACGACGGCTCACAGCAGCAGCTGGTCGCGCTGTCCGTGAAGACGCGGCTCGCGCGCGACCTGACGGCACGCGATCCCGCCCAGGCGGCCGAGTTGCTCACGCAGATCGATGCCGAGATCCAGACGGCCCTGGGTGACCTCCGAGACCTGGCGCGCGGCATCTACCCGCCGCTCCTGATCGACGAGGGACTCCGCGCCGCACTGGACGCCCAGGCGCGGCGGTCGCCCGTGCCGACCACGGTCCGGGCCGACGGCCTGGGGCGCTACGCTCCCGAGGTGGAGGCGGCCGTCTACTTCTCGTGCCTCGAGGCCCTGCAGAACGTGGTCAAGTACGCGGAGGCGAGCTCGGCCACGGTGATCCTCGCGCAGTCGAACGGGCACCTGACGTTCGAGGTCGTGGACGACGGCCGCGGCTTCGACCCCGCGGCCGAACGGACCGGGACCGGTCTGCAGGGGATCGCCGACCGGCTCGGGGCGCTCCACGGTGAGGTCACGATCCGTTCCGAACCCGGAGCGGGCACGCGCGTCCGGGGGCGGATCGAGGTGGGCACATGAGGCGAGCGTTCCGGATCGTCGCGGCCGTCCTGGGCATCGTGACGATCGGCCTCAGCCTGCCGTTGGCGGTGATCGCGTTGCTGGGCGAGGCCGATCGGATCCACCGGCTCCACTTCGTCGCGGGGACGTTCGGGTCGGGCGTCCTGCTCGGCGTGTCGCTCCTCGCCTGTGCGCGCAGGCCGGAGGACCTGAGCCCGTTCTGGGTCGCCGTGGCGTCGGGGGTCGCGACCACGATCGCGGGGATCGTCGCGGGCGATTTCCTCTCTGGCGGGTACGTCATCGCCCCGATCCTGCTCATCGTGTTGTTCTGGTTGCACCCCGAGCGCCGTTCGCTGTTCGCGATCGGCGGCGTCGACGCCGGCGCCGCCGCGCTGGCAGCGGTGGCTCTGGTGCCGGCCGCGGCCTACGCGCTCACCCAATCCGAGCTCCAACGCAACGGCTCCTCGCTCGATCCCCACGTCGAGTTCCACCACTACAGCGGGATGGCGTCCTACGCGTTGTCGCTGCCGCTTGCCGCGCTCGCCGCGGCGCTGCGCCTGCCCGGTCGTCGGATCGCCGTGTGGATCGTGGGCGTGACGGGCGCCGGGCTCGGCCTCGCATCGCTGCTGCTCTCGGACTACGTGGGCGCGTTCGATCCCGTGTGGGCGTGGCTCGCGCTGGCGTGGGGGGTCGTGTTCTTGGCCGTGGGCCAGCCCCGTCGGGGGTCGGCGTGACCCTCGAACGGAGCAGGCCGAGGAGCATCTGGCGCAGGATCGAGCGGTGGGCGGTCGGCCTCGTGATGGCGGTGATCGCGTTCGTGCTGGAGAAGATGGTCCTGCGCAGCATCCGCAAGGCCGGCAAGCCCGAGGCGAGCACGGAGGAGCTGCACACCACGCTCACGTCCAAGGGCGGGGAGGTCGACCTGACCGACGCGCGCTAGCCGCGTTTGCGGATCAGGTCCACCAGGAGCGCGAGGAGCAGGCCGGCGGAGATCACGCCGAAGGCGACCGGCACCCACCTGGCGACTCGGTCCGAGGAGACGGCGGTGAGCGCGGAAGCAAGGATCGCCGCGCCGGCGGTCAGCGAGATCGCCAGGCGGCGGCCCGCCCGGCGGATCGTCGTCTCGAGCGAGGCCGCCCGGAAATTCACCTCGAGCTTCTGCCCGGGGCGGGCGCCGATCAGGCGTTCGATCGCCTCGACCACCTTCTCGAAGCGGACCTTGAACCGCTGGGCCTGATAGAAGAGCGTTTTCGGGTCGAGCTTGGCTCCCATCCCGCGCACGAGGTTGCGCATCAGGAACTTGCCCGCGACGTCGAACGGGTCGACGTCGGGATCCAGCGTCGCGGCGGCGAGCTGCATCTGCGCCAGGGCCTTCGCCGTGAGCGTGAGCGACGCGGGGAGGGCCACGTCGTGCCGGAGCGCGATCTCGGTCATCTCCTGCAGGACCGGCCCGAGCTGGATCTCCTTGAGCGAGACGCCGCGGTTCCGGGCCATGAGCGCGCCGAGCTCCTCCTGGAACGCCTCGACGTCCAGGTCCGTCCGGTTGATCGCGCCCGTGAGCATCAGCGTCACGTCGGTCAGGAACCCGACGTCCTGCTGCCAGAACGCCATCAGGAGCAGCATCATGTGCTCGCGCAGGTCGGGTCCGACCTCGCCGATCATGCCGAGGTCGAGGAAGTACAGCGTCTCCTCGTCCGGCTGCCACATCAGGTTCCCGGGGTGCGGGTCGGCGTGGAAGAAGCCGTCGACGAGGATCTGCTTGTAGAAGGACTCGAGCAGCTGCCGCGCCGCCTCCCTGCGTGCCGGCCCCTCGGGTGCCGAGGCGGCCGGGCCGCCTCCGATGTCCTGCATCACCAGGAGCCGGGAGGTCGAGTACTCCGCGTGCACCACCGGCACCCGGAGCCGCGAGTAGTCGCCGATCACCGAACCCATCCGCTCGATGTTCTCGGCCTCGCGCCGGAAGTCGAGCTCGCGGTGCAGCGACTCCGACAAGTGCTCGAACACCGCCTCCATGTCCACCACCTGCTTGAGGCCGGGGCGTTCGGCCACCTTCTCGGCGAACACCTCCAGGAGCGCGAGATCCTGCTCGATCTGCTCCTTCGCGTCGGGCCGCTGCACCTTGACGACGGCCCGGGTGTGGTCGGCGAGCGTGGCGCGGTGCACCTGCGCGATCGTCCCCGCCGCCAGGGGTCGCGGGTCGATCGTCTCGAAAACGTCCTCCCACGGGACGCCGAGCTCCTGCTCCATCACGCGGACGACCTGCTCCTCGGTCAGGGGCGGGACGTTGTCCTGCAGGGTCGCGAGCTCCTCGATGAACTCGGGCGGCATCAGGTCCGGTCGTGTCGACAGGATCTGGCCGATCTTGGCGAACGTGGGCCCGAGCTCCTCGAGCGAGCTCCGCAGCCGCTTGGCCTGCCGCCGGCGACCGACGGCACCGTCGGCGTCGGGCCGGCCGAACAGCTCCTTCAGTCCGTGCTTGGCGAAGACCGTGCCGATCTTGGTCCCGCGGGCCATCAGGTGTGGCTCGGTCGGGGTCTCGACCGCGCTCGAGCGGATCTTCGTGGACGGCCGCGTGACCGTCGTGGCCTCGCCGTCGGGAGTCGTGTTCACGATGATCACGGTGCATCGCGCGTTGTGGCTGATCCGGTTCGGGACGTTGCCGAGCAGGAACTCCTTGCGGCCCGCCATCCCCGCGTTGCCGACCACCAGGACGTCGATCTCATGTTCCTCGGTCGCGTGCACGATCGCGAGAGCCGGATCGTCGTCGATCACCACGTGGGCGAAGCCGCGCCCGCCCGCGATCGTCGTCGCGTAGGTCTGAAGCTCGTCGGCGGCGGCTCGGGCCCTCGTGACCTCGGCCGACCCGTGCTCGGTGTCCGCGGGATGCAGCGGGATCACCACCTGCACGACGTGGAGCTCGGCCGAGTAGGCGTCGGCGAACGCGGCCGCCCATCGCACGGCCCGCTCGGCGGTCTCGGAGCGGTCCGTCCCGACCATCACGCGAGCGACGCCCGGTGCTCCACGGCTCCCGTTTCCTCCCGTCATGACGCCGCATCATCCCAGACGAGGCTCGGAGCGCGGTACGACGGCGGCCGCCTCGCCCTCGGGTGCCAGCGGCAGCGGGTGCTTCGTAGACTTCCTGCCGTTCGCCGGAGTAGCTCAGTCAGGCAGAGCAACCGCCTCGTAAGTGGTAGGTCAGGGGTTCGAATCCCCTCTCCGGCTCCCAGTCGCGTCCCGGCAACGTTGGCGGGATCACGAGCCCCTCTTGCTAGAATCGCCGCCGTGCTCGGCCAGGTGAGCGTCGACCCCACCGTCACCCCCGTCCTGAACAACGGCGGTTGGGTCTTCAACGCGGCCCAGCTGCTCGCGCTGCTCGGGATCGTGCTCACGCTCGCGATCGTCTTCGGGTACATGCGTCTCGCCCCCAGGTTCCAGACCGACGAGCAGACGCGCAGGTCGGTCCGGGTGCCCAGGATGCAGCCCGACGGGGAGGTACGCCGGCCCGTGAAGGTGATCGGCACGCCGATCATCGTGCAACCGCCCGTGATCGCGCCCGCCGTCGCCGGAGGAACTGCGGCCGTCGCGGCGCCCGCTCCGGCCCCGGCGCCACCCGCCCCGGCCGCGACACCCGCCGCACCTGCCGCTCCTGCGGCTGCGCCTGCCACACCCGCGGCGCCGGCCGCACCCGCGGCACCTGCCGCTCCGGCGGCTGCACCAGCGGCCGCGCCCGCCGCCGCCCACGCGGACGTGAGCCTGGACCAGGAGACGTTCGATCGCGTCCTGGCCGAGCTGCTCGAAAAGGGGACCGACCGACGCGTCGCCGAGGGCCAAGCTCGGCGCGCGGCGATGATCGCAGCCCGCAAGAAGGCCGAGGGCTAGGCCCTCTTCGGCCATGGAGGCCACCATCGACTGGTCCATGGGTTCTCGCGCCGCCGCGCTCATCGACTGGGGAACGGTCAGCCAGACCGGGCGACGGGTCGGAGGGTCCGGTCCGCCCACCCCCTCGGTCGAACGCGCCCGGATGCGGGAGGACCTCGCGGAGGTCGTGCCGTACGCCGAGACCCTGATCGAGGAGTTCACCGGACTCTCGAGCGCCGGCGCCCCCAGGGCGCGAGCGTGGCTCATGTCCCGAGGGGAGTGGGTGAACGCGAACGCCAGGGGGCTCCAACGCCTCCTCGAACCGCTCGCCGAACGCATCCTCCCCGAAGGGGCACCCCGATCCGATCTGCGCCGCAAAGCGCTGGGCGCGCAGATCGGCGCGCTCCTGGGCTACGTCTCACGCAAGGTGCTCGGGCAGTACGACGCGTTCCTGCCGCCCGACGACGACGGGCTGCTCTACTTCGTCGGCCCGAACCTGGTCGAGGTCGAGCGTCGGTTCGAACTGCCGCGCCGCGACTTCCGTTTGTGGGTCTCGATCCACGAGGTGACCCACCGGGTGCAGTTCGGCGCGACCCCCTGGCTCCGTCCGCACCTCGAGGGGCTGATCGGTCGCTACGTGCAGACCGTGCAGGTCGATTCACGCGAGGTATTCGCCCAGCTTCGGCGAGCCGTCGACGCGGTCCGTTCCGGCGCGGACTGGCGCGGCATGAACGGGATCCTGCTCATCATGAACGACGAGCAGCGGGCGCTGTTCGCCCGCATGCAGGCCCTGATGACCCTCCTCGAAGGTCATGCCACCTTCGTGATGAACGAGGTGACCGAGGGCCGCGTGGACGATCTCGACCGGATGCAGAAGGCCCTGCGCGAACGCCGACGCTCGCGCGGGGGGGTGGAGAAGGTGTTCCAACAGGCGATCGGCTTCGAGACCAAGGCGAAGCAATACGCCTCGGGAGAACGCTTCGTCCGCGACGTGGTCACCGTGGCCGGGATGGACGGCTTCAACCGCGTCTGGCTGGACGAGGCCAACCTGCCCACCCCCGAGGAGATCGCGGATCCGGCCCGCTGGGTGGGGAGGGTCGCGAAAGGCTGATGCGCCGCCCGCCGGCCGTCGCCCGCGTGCTCGAACGGGTGACGAGGACGGCCCGCGAGCACGAGATGTTCCGGCCGGGGGATGTCGTGTTGGTCTGCGTCTCCGGTGGCCCGGATTCGGTGTGCCTGCTCTATTCCCTGTGGTACCTCCGCAGGCTGTTCCGGATCCGGCTCGAGGTCTTCCACTTCGATCATCGGCTCAGAGCGGACTCGGCGAAGGATGGCGCGTACGTCGCACGGCTCGCGGAGCGGTTGCGCGTGCCGTTCCATCTCCGGTCCGCCGACGATGCGCCGGCCAAGGGCGTTTCCGTCGAGGCGTGGGCGACCGCCGCGCGCACGAGGGCCGCGAACGACGTCCGCCGCGCGATCGGGGCACCGACGATCGCCGAGGGTCACACACTCGACGACCAGGCCGAGACCGTCCTGATGAACCTGATCCGCGGCGGCGGGCTCGAGGCGGTCGGCGGCATCTGGCCCGGTGGGACGAGGCACGGCAGGTCGGCGCCCGTGCAGCCGCTCCTCGACGTGGAGCGGGCCGAGGTCGAGGCGTTCTGCCGGGCGCTCCATCTCCGCCCTCGCTTCGACCCGACGAACCGGGACACGAGACAGTTGCGCAACGCGGTCCGCCTGCGCGTCATCCCGGCGATCGAGCGCGTCACCGGGCGAGAGGTCAAACGGCCGATCGCGCGGTCCGCCGACCTGCTGCGGGAGGATCGGTGGGAGCTGGACGCATCCGCTCTGCACGCGTTCGAGCGAATCGTGGGCGGTCCGCCCGACGAGCCGCAGTTCGACGTCACCGGCCTCCTGGCGCTGCCCGAGCCGCTCGCCACCCGGGTCGTCCGACTCGCCCTCTATCGGATCATGGGGCCGGAGGACGCGGCGCCCTGGACGCGCGAGGCGGTGCGATCGATCCTGGATCTCGCCCGGGGCCGTCCAGGCCGGCGCCGGGACCTCCCGAACGGATCGACGGCCAGACGCGAGCGGGAGTATGTTTCCCTCTCTCGCACTTCCCCCGAGGGCCGGGAGTGAAGGGGGGCGAGATGGAAGGCCGGGTCGTACTGTCGGAGCTCGAGAACGCCGTTCACGATCCGTCCGTCGATGAGGCGGGCGATGCGCGGGAGCGGGACATCGAGCGCATCCTGATCACCGAGCAACAGATCCAGGACAAGCTCCGCGAGCTCGGCGAGCAGATCACACGCGACTACGAGGGACGCGAGCTTCTGCTGCTCGGGGTTCTCAAGGGCGCCTTCGTGATGATGGCCGACCTGTCGCGCCACATCCGGATCCCGCTCGAGGTCGACTTCATGGCGGTCGCGTCGTATGGGGCCGCCACCAAGACCTCGGGCGTCGTGCGGATCCTCAAGGACCTGGACCACGATCTCGAGGGGCGTCACGTCCTGCTGATCGAGGACATCGTGGACTCGGGGCTGACGCTCAACTACCTGCTGAAGAACCTTCGAGGCCGTCGCCCCGCGAGCCTGGAGGTGTGCGCGCTCTTGAAGAAGACCGGGATCCAGCGGGTCCACCTGGACGTGAAGTATGTGGGCTTCGAGATCCCGCCGGACTTCGTCGTCGGATACGGTCTCGACTTCGCCGAACGCTTCCGCAACCTCCCGTACGTGGGGCTCCTCAGGCCCGAGGCGTATACCGACGGGTGAGCCAAGGAACGAGCCGAGGAACGAGGAGGAACGCGGGCGGCGCCGGGCGCGTCCAAGGATCGTGAAGCGTGTCCCGGTCGTCGCCGTGCTCGTGATGCTCACGCTCCTCGCCGGCTGTGCTCGGGGTTCGAGCGAGGGTTCGGACGAGCCGCTCGGCACGATCAACGGTTCGGTCGTGCTCGCGCCGACGTGTCCCGTGGAGACCGCCGAGAGCCCGTGTCCGGGCCGTCCGCTCGCCGGTGTGCCGGTGCGTCTCGTGGACGCGGACGGCAACGAGCTCGCGCGCGCGGTGAGCGGCGACGACGGTGCGTTCACGATCGACGTCGCCCCCGGGAGCTACCTGTTGACCGCGTCGATCGAGGAGGACCCCGCGCGGTTCGTGAAGCCGGTCCGCGTGGAGGTGCGAGCTGGCGAGGTCGTACATGCGGACGTGCAGGTGGACAGCGGCATCCGCTGATCGGGGTATCGGCAGAAGCCAACCCAGGTGCTACCATCGCGCAGGGCTCGGGCCGTCGGGAGACGCGCGGGCCCCGTGGCGTCTCCCGGGTCCGCAGGTTTTCGAAAGGAGCACATCCCCTGGCTACCGACCCCGGGTCGCCGTACCGGCGGCTCGTCCGTGGTCCGGCGATCTACGTCCTGGTCGCCCTCGCGGCCATCTGGCTCTTCCTGGTGTTCGCCAACCGAGGCGCGACCTCCGACCAACTCTCGTTCAGCGAGTTCCAGAGCGAGGTCGCCGCCGGCAACGTCGACACCGCGAACTTCCTGCTGGGCGAAGGCGTGATCGAGGGTGAGCTCTCCGACGGAACCGCCTACCGCGTCGCCTACGTTCAGGGAACCGAGGAGAGCCTGACGGAGGATCTCCAGAAGAACGGTGTGGACATCTCGGCCGACCCGCAGAAGGGATCGGCGCTGGTCGGGTTCCTGTTCCAGCTGATCCCCGTGATCCTGATCGTCGGCGCGTTCATCTTCATCATGAACCAGTCGCAGGGCGGCGGCGGGCGCGTGATGCAGTTCGGCAAGGCGCGCGCGAAGCTCGTCACCAAAGACCAGCCGAAGACCACGTTCGCCGACGTCGCGGGCGTCGAGGAGGCGATCGAGGAGCTGCAGGAGGTCAAGGAGTACCTGGCCAACCCGGCCAAGTTCCAGGCGATGGGCGCCAAGATCCCGCGGGGCGTCCTGCTGTTCGGGCCGCCGGGATCGGGCAAGACGCTGCTCGCGCGGGCCGTCGCAGGGGAGGCCGGCGTGCCCTTCTACTCGATCTCGGGGTCGGACTTCGTGGAGATGTTCGTCGGCGTCGGGGCCGCCCGGGTCCGGGACCTGTTCGAGCAGGCGAAGCAGAGCGCGCCCGCGATCGTGTTCATCGACGAGATCGACGCCGTCGGTCGCCACCGCGGCGCCGGCCTCGGCGGCGGGCACGACGAACGCGAGCAGACGCTCAACCAGCTCCTCGTCGAGATGGACGGGTTCGACCAGCGCACCGCGGTGATCCTGATGGCCGCGACCAACCGGCCCGACATCCTCGACCCCGCCCTGCTGCGGCCCGGTCGCTTCGACCGCCAGATCGTCGTGGACCGACCCGACCTCGAGGGGCGCAAGGGGATCCTGAAGGTCCACGCGCGGGGCAAGCCGTTCGACGAGAGCGTCGACCT
>Ga0075424_100004724_pt1 | contig 12913 bp, 10 predicted proteins | sample SoiMethybrSBSTD3_FD_75301 | JGI IMG/M metagenome (GOLD analysis project Ga0075424, IMG submission 75301) | Bulk soil microbial communities from a Populus tree surrounding site in Tennessee, USA - Soil MetaG P. TD hybrid SBSTD3 | ecosystem: Environmental > Terrestrial > Soil > Tree plantation... | reverse complement strand
CCCGGCAGAAGCCCTCCATGAGCGATACAGATTCCATTACGATGTCGGGTCCCAGCTCCGAGTAAAGCTGGTGGCGCTAATCAAACCAACAGGCTCGGGAGAAAGGACAACTTTAGAGGGACGTCATAAAACCAAAATTCGCGAATCCGAATGCATGGAGACGACTGATTTCAGCCAGTGGCGGGATTTCAGGGTTCAATGACAACAATGCCAATTCTACTTTTCCTTGTTCTTGGGGGCTATTTCGACATCTACGGCATGAACGTTGTCGGATTTTTGGGTGTCGAAAGAGACGACCGTGAAACTGCCACTGACGTCCCGAGCCTCGATGCTGGTCGTCTCACGCGTCCCGGAAGAACTGGGCTGCACGGTATCGAGGGTTTTGGTGGTCACTTGTAACCCTGCGGCGGGATCGGCGAGACTGCGCTGCTCGATGTGCTTTTCGGTTGTTTGCCCACCGTCAATGCCTTTCCGTTTCACCTCTGTGACTCGCTGGCTCAGTTGCAGTTTGCTGTCTGATGATCCCGAAAGATCTGGGGAATAAGTTTCAATCGTATTTTTCTTTTCCCCGGATGCAGACTCTGACTCTTTGCCCAGAATGCGTGAAACCGGCGCCATCTTGCCATAGATGTCTGGTCGCAAAACCTGTTCATCAGTTGTGCGCTCTTTCCCATCGTCCTTGATTGTGCTCTCCTTCCGCTCCTGCACTTGCCACTTTCCGGAGCCGTCGGGAAGCAGCGTCGATGCCTGCACCTCAACCGAGTGATCGGCGCTGCGCTTTTCGCGCTGCTGGACTTGCATGCTCGGTGCCATACCACCCTGAACGTCAGGCAAGAAAACGGTCGTGTTCTTCTCCTGCTCTTCAGGGCTTAGCTTTTTGGTGTTCGTCACTTCCCGCTGTGCAACCCGAAGATGCCCGTCCAAGTCGGCATTCGACGTAGTGCGTACTACCTTCTCGGCCCCAGCCGGGAGACTCTGCTTTTCTTCTTCCGTGACCTGGGTCAGAATTCTTTGCCCGCTAGCATCCCTGGCGAATGTGCGCTCAATCGTTCGTACGGTTGTTCCATTGACCTGAACCGACTGTGTTTCGACGTCGTAATACGGTTCGTAATGACCGTCAGGTCCGAGGCGCTCGACGGTCTGATGATCCTCCGTTCCATTCGCCGACTTTTGGTGAGATTGCGTCGTCCGAGTCGGATTCATGTTGGCCGGGTGCGATTCGGTTGTCTTGGTCCAGGATTCTGATTGATTGGCCTGGGCATCCGACGTTTGCGCAGCCAGAGTGTTAACGCATGGGGAGAAAAGTAAAATTGCTACGGTAAACCGTGCAAGCTCATGTAGGGACGGACACTGCATGGTGGACTCCAGAAAATCGCTATTCATAGATTTTCCGCCTATAAGTCGCCAGTGTCTACCAGGACGTTCACGGGAATCCTCGGCGCCCGCATGACTTCAACAGTTATCGGCTGGATGCACGAATGCCTTGAGCGTCTCTGCATGTCCTTCTGCACTCGACCGGTCGTTCCAGGTGCGTATCGGGGTTTGCTTCGGCAGAAAAGACTCTCCTTGCGTGTCATTGCTAATGAAAACAAAGGGCTTACGGTAGTTCGTTTCAGCAATTTTCACTAATTCCGCATTGTCATATCATGATTCTATAAGATATTTAACACTATTCATTTAATATCTATATGCGATATACGCAGCAACACAGCCCTGGCCGCCCCCGACTTGATTGTCGCTGATTTGGCTGTTCCGACCACCTCACAGATCCAGCGAGTGCTTTACGTACGATTAGCGCGCGACACGAAGAGATACCAATCGTATGCACGCTCCAACTCGCGCGTGGCACTTGTTACATAGCGGATTACCGAATCGATTCCGTCATTTCTTTGTGCCACCGATTGCAGGCTCGTGGCGCACGTCAGCAGCTTATGCACTTCATCCATGTGGGCGATCTTCAGATCGATGAGCTTTAGGAGCATTTCCCAGGGCTCGCGAGTATTCAGATGTTTTTTTGCACCGTCGCAGCCAACTTGCGGCAACGGCATTTTGAATATTTCAGCGTGCTCCACAAGGTGCTCGGCGGCCAGGACAGCATCCGGTTTTGGGACACGCCAATCGCAAAGAGCGGCATAGAAATCACTTCTGAATGTCGCCGTGAGCCATTGCTCATACTCCTCGAGGTGGAATCCGCGCTTTTCTCGACTTCTTCGCGCAATTCGCAAAGTTTCTTGCGAATCTGACGTTGCACATTGAGGCTATACGTATACCATGGCGCCAGCTCAGATGATGTTGAGGTTTCCATCTCATCTTCGAAATTTGCACCGGAGGTCAGCCCCAACGCCTCCATCCTTAGCGCCAATTTGTACCGCCAAATCGCGCTGAGAATTCGGTCGAGGGCAACACGTTGAATTACAGTCGAGGGTGTAAAGGATTCGCGGAGCTCTCGTTGCAACCGTTCGTATTCCGGCTTATCGGCTTCCCTAACAACGAGTTCGCAGGCATAAAGCCATGGGACAAAGCGTTCAGCCTCGTGCGACGTTTGCCGGCAGCGGTCTTCGGACCTCCGGTTTTTCTTTTAGCCGGGACAGCGATTGCAGAGCGAGAGTTTGGCGAAGCTGATGGTGTGGGCAGTGGATTCCTTCCCCTAGGTTAAAGCGATAACGTCCTTTTCAGCAAGAACCGAGGAGGCCATCCTAAGCGTCGGCTGGTCTACCAATCGGATTCGCGTCCCGATACTTTAAAACTCGTCTCTAGTTCATCTTTCGACGTGAATCCTTCCCGGGGAAGGAACCATATAAACTTTGACTCTTTTTCGAGCAGAAATCAAGCGCTATAAGGAATTTAGAATGAGTGGGCTGGAACAAACGGACACGTGCTCGGCTCAATTTGAAAGCGCCTCCAACAGTTTTCTCTCGATCGCTCGAAAGGCTGCGGGATCGCGCACGTACTCTGTCAACGATTGAATTGCCGTTTGCGAAAGCTGTTCCGCAACCGCCGGGTTCCTCTGCCGCAGCAACATCAGTAACTCGTAATCTTCGATCCCTGCCCGCATCGTTTCCAGACGAATAGAGCTATAGACCGATTTCCCGGCACGATCGGGATAAACAATGAAGGCGTCACCCGAGGGCAGCAACTGTGTGTTCGCATCGATCACGGGCTGCGTGTCTTTCACCGGCTCCGGCGTCCAGAAGTTCCAGCCCCAATGCAGAAACCCCGTGAAGCCGTACCGGAAATTGAGCCAATGGAGAAGGCGAACTTTGAGCAGAGGATAATCCATGAGTCGATTCAGATAACGTTTATTCGGAAAGAGGCAGGTGTAGAACCACACCTCGTGACCACTCTGAATGCGGTCCCGGATCAGGTCCATCTGAGAATCGAACCTGCCAAGCTGCGGCACCCAGATGTCGCAATTGTTTTTCAGTTCAGACCGCATCTCCGAGGCATCGATCGCGTCCATCGTAAGCACGCCCGGCAGATTTCGGTGGACGAGTTCAGCGACGCGAGCATATTGCGGTGGCTCCGTGCCGTGAGGCTCATCGAGAATGTGCTGAAAATAAATCGATTTCCAATTCTTTTCTATCAAGTGTTTGTTCAGCGCAGATAGCAAGCTCGTTAAGTAAGGCTCAACCCGAGGATCATCGGGTGCGAGGTCTTGCTGGCTCACCTTGCCGTTTTCGATCACGAATGCTGGGACAGTGAGAGCTGCGTCGTAACTTCCTGCGCGGCCGAGCAAGTGACCGCCTTCGATGTAACCAACCACTCCTGCTCTCCGGAAGGTTTCAACCCAGCGATCAAAATTCGAGAAGTCGTAGGTGAGAGCGCTGCCGTCTATGTGTGGGGTGATAAGGTCCGTGAGTGGAGTGATTACCATGTTCTGGCGGTGTTCAGACATCACTTTCCCAAGATTCTCGATGAGCGTCCACCACGGATCGGAAAACTGAGGTGCGCCGTAAAACTGACGCGATGCTGCGTCACCCACATTGAACCAGTTCGTAACCTTGAGCGTGTGCTGACTGGGAACCATTGCCGCAACCACGTGCAGGCGAAATTCCTTCCCCGCCACAGCTTTCCCCCCGGCCCGTACGAGAAGCGTTCCGCGATAAGAACCAGATGCGGCGTCAGACGGAACGGCTACAGTCACCCACAGGGGATGCGTTCGGTTTCCCTCCAAGTCCATTGGTAAGTTCCACAAAGGATCGGGATACCAGCCCGGAGCCTCACCGATAAGCTCGTCTGCGGGAGTATCGTCTGTGTGGGACCCGACGACAACGTATCCCACTTGGCGCACTGTGCTGCCGTCGAGGATCTCTCCTTTTGCGTTCTTCAAGTTGACTTCAGCGGACAGGTTCCTCAGCGCCTTCGTTGACCGAATCGCAAACTGGATGCTGACGTGTTGTCCCCGCGCTGCCCAAAAGTCGAGTGTCCCCAAGTGTGTTCCAGGGCTGTCATTTGGGAACACCTTAGTCAGGGAATCAACCGACCATACGCTGATCTGAGCGGGTTGGGTTGCAAAAACATTTGCACCCACGATGGAGAAAGCGAGCAGAACAGCACAACCTCGGATAGATAACATTTCGTTTGCTCCTGGTCCATGCCTGCTAAGTCAAGGAACGTTGGGATGATCCCCAACGAGCCCTGTGCAGCCCTGCGCATTTTATCTAAACCGGCGCTGCTGTTGGACATGGCGGTTTCCACCTGAATTGGGGCAAAACGGGATGTGAGCGCTATAGAGAGTGGGTGTTGAAAAACTCGCCTTTCGCCCCAAATGACCAAAATTTGGGTGATAGAAAATGTCTTGCGATCCGAGAAGATCGCTCATAACGCATCCTGGCGCAATTTTATTTTTGCGAATCTTGTGGGAAAGAGTTTTTCAACAGCCACGAGATTTATCGTCAATTGACAGGGCGACAAATCAGAAATCAGTGACTATGCGGGCTTTCCGAGTGCAATATCGTCACGCTGACCATACGCGCCGATTTGCTGCAACATTCCCAATTGATCCCAGTTGTCCCAACCAGCAACGATCTTTCCATTGACGATGCGGGCGATCGTGATTCCGGTCAGCCGAACCGGCTTCCCAGTCGCGGGAATTCCCAGTGCGTCACCTCGATGGGTCATTCGAGCCGACCAACGCAGCACAACCTTGTCGTCAGCCCCAAATGCGTCTTCCATTTTGACCTTGATGTCGGGGAATGCAGCGCGGATTTGCTCAACGAAACGAGCGAATTCCTGTGGTCCACGTAGCTCGACTTCTGAGCCAGCTTGGCCGATTGCAATGGCATCGGGCGAGAGCAATTCGTGAACGGTTTGTGTCTTACCCTCATTCCAAACTTCTTGGAACCAGCGAGTGAGCAAATCGATGTTGTGTTGAACGGACATGCGACCTCCTGTTTGGGAACTCACGTTACACCTGTCCCATCGAGCCGTGCAAGCCTTATTCTTAGCATTTTCCAGGCTCAATGCGTGATATGGGGAGTGGGTGTTTGAAAAACTCCCCTTCGCCTCAAATGACCAAAATTCGGGTGACAGAAAATGTCTTGCGATTAGAGAAGGTCGCTTATAAGGCATCCTGGCGCAATTTTAAGTTTGCGAACTTTGCAGGTAAGAGTCTTTCGACAGCCACGGGATTTATCACTGATCGGGTCTCGATGCACGTTGGTGAGTGCGATAAAATTCGGAATCAATGGCTGAACGCGCTGTTCGTCTCTTCTTCCATCTTTCCGGGTGAGCTGCCCCATTGCTCCGCAATTATCGAGTACAACACGCTTACTGAAACCCTGGCGGACGCGTAAAAGGCCTGCGCGAAATGCAGCAAGGGATTCATCATCGAGAGCACTATTGCGAAACGCCTTCCCGCGAAGAAAAGACCACAGTAGCTAGTGTTTCCACCACCCGTACGACTCGCGCGCGTCGTTTTTATCTGGATTCCAGATCCAACTCGTAAGCAGAAATAACACTAATAGAGCCGCGACAACTACTGCGCCGGGTCTCGCAACACCATGTTGCGAAGCCAGGTTGCATACGCCGTGGGGTGGCCATGAGACATACCGAACCATGAGGCTGCTGAAAAAGCAAGTAGCAGGACGCCTCCAGCCCCACAAATGCCGATTAAGATTCGCCGCCACATAAACTCACGTTCCCAGAGTACCGTGGCTCTGTCAAATCTCCGGCGCAAAAGCGCCTAGGGACGGCATGAATGAGTGATATGAAATTTATCGCCAATTACATTTTTCGCCACCCCCGTGTTCCTCACAGCAGATCCATCCACTGCGAGATGAGTGTTCGCATCTCTGGAAGTTCGACATGGCCGCAATCGAACAACTCTATATGGCAATCTGATTCCTTTCCGTGCTCACGGTAGAGTGGTAGGAGGTGGTCACGAACCTTCTCAACTCCAGCGGCTGGGGTCAGTGGATCCTTGTGTCCATTCACGCTGAGCCGAGGACGAGGCACAATCAATTCATTGATCTCCGCCGAGTGAAAGTGTTTGAGAAGGGAGGGCACGTAGTAATAGATTCCATGCTCGCTCAAACCTCGTGTTCGTATTAATTCATCGTAGTCGGTCAAGCAACACACATCCATGCAAACTCTGACTCGCGGATCAAGTGCGGCTAACCACCAAGCTTTGGTCGCACCCATGGACATGCCCGAGGCTCCGAGTCTTCGGGCATCGACTTCTGCACGGCTAGATAGATAATCAAGGGCACGGATTTCATCGAACATCATCATGCCGAACAAGACCTGCCCCTTCCAGAGCATTAGTTTGAAAGTATTTTCTTCACCTAATTTGCCGTCTGCCTCGTGTTTCCGTTCTCCAAAGCACCAGCTGTCAATGGCTAACGTCACGATGCCCTTCTGGGCACACATTGGTGCGTAGGCAGGTTGCACCTCTACTCCTTTCAACAGTTGTTCTTTTCCCAGGTCGTACATCCCACCATGCCAGTGGATGTAGAGCAGCCCGGGAGCAGGAGCCGGTCGCTTGTGCGGGATCAACATCAATGCAGGGACCGGCTCAACACCATTGAGATCGAGCACTAGTCTTTCCAGCGTGTATCCCGCGTGCTCCTCTTTAGCTACGAGTTTTGCCGGCTGGGGCATGTGTTGCCATGGAAGATCACCAAGTAAATCCGACAGTTCTCTCCGACGTCTCTCCTGATACGAATAGAACGATTTGCCCGGCTGCCCGGAGGAGCCACTGCTAGCCGAGAGATCTGTGGTCGAGACGGCCGGTGATGCCAAAAGCGCTGCGGAAGTGTGCAGGAACTCCCGTCTGGTCGAGGCACTGAGTGTTTTCATAATGGCCTCAGTAGCGTCCCTGAGTGTATGCCGTTCGGCTACAGGTTGTCGATGATCGACGCAAAAGGCGTGCCTTATTGACCATTCCCAGCCCCTCCTTGAGCATTATGGGATTTATCACCAACCATCACTCCGGCAGACTCCACGAGCCAGCCTTTGGCAGAAGCATCTAGCAGAATTCTCGCCGTCGCGCCTGACCAGCGCGCGGCCGGGTTAATGCCCAAGTAGACATCTGCTCGCCGATGCGTTCCGCAAGAGTGGCGTAATCCATACCTGTGCTATTGGTGAGCGCGGATTCCGGTTCAACTCCTGAGCCGATGCTCTCTTTTATCGCCCTGGGCCAGCCGGCGCCGATCCGACCTGCTGCAGTTACTAGATCGACTGGAATCCCAACATTGCGGAGCTAACGCAAGCGATCGCGCGAGAAGCCGAAAACTGTGCGGCCGCGCGGCGCTTGATGACACATCCCAGAGTGGCTACGTTGACCGCCTTGGCATTCGTGCTGATTATCGGCGAGCCCGAGCGGTTTCATTGCGGAAAGCAAGTGGCGAGTTACCAGGGGTTGGTGCCGCTAGCCTGACGGTCATTATCAAAAAAGCCCCACGCTCAAAGAGGTCATGGGGACGCTTATCGAGCCCTCCCCAGAGCTATGCTCACAAGCGGCTAAAGTCGTGCGGACTCGCTGCTCTACTTGTATGCGCTCCGCTTCATCCAGCACGCATTACCAGCTGTTGCGATCTCCAAGATCCAACCCGATCGTCATTGTCTGCTGCGAATTATTCCCACACTGCTCTGCCGCTGCCGGTACTAACCTTTTTCATTGCCGGTCTCCTTTATCTCTTGTGGCTCTGAGCACGTCGATAACTTGGGAGCGTACAGCATCCCGTCCGGAGACCAGCCTTCTCATCTCATCTGTTATCAATAGTTGACGGGACTCGGGCTCCACCTTGTGGCTTTTGATCAGCCACTACTGCTCAGAAATTTCCGTATACGACCAAGTGGTCACGTGTGCCGACATACACCTTGCCGTTGATGACAAGGGGTGGGGCAAACTTTATCGCTGTGCCCAACGCATCCCGCCCGGCGTTCTGATTGCTGTTGTACAGTTCGGTGGAAAGCTTCCTCGCGTCGTAGGCGTGCAGAATAGACTTGCCCCTCTCCACAGCCCACAAGACCCCACTGCCATTCCCGTTGCCGGACACAACAGGATTGCTACCGGGAAAGGAGTAGGTTGTGGACGAATGGTCAGCCGGAGTCTTGTTGAGTTTGCTGGTCAGCGTGTTCAATACGAACCGCTTTATCGGATCGGCCCTGCCAGAAAAATAGACGTTCCCGTTCCAGTACACCGGGGTGCCCAAATTGCGCGACAAGTCCTGGCCGCTCCCTGCCACTCCCACAGCATTGGCGATCGACTGGATGATTTGGCAATCGCAGCTGGAGTTGAAGTGGCCCATATTGTCGCGATTGACCACGTAAATCCGGCCCTCCTTGCCCGCACCAATCATGACATTGGGAAAGGCGCTAGAGGTTAACGGTGGCAGCAAGGTTGTGCCCGAACCGAGGTCGCGATCGAAAAAGGTCAGGGTGGAAACGTTGAAGGGCGTGAAATAGTCCGCGATGGAGAGCGTGGAACTGGTTGGTGACAGTTTGAGATAAGAATTTGCCCAGTTCGGTCCGGCATTCCAACTCCCATTGCCGGGAGCGGCATATATGAAGGTGCCGTCGGAAGCTAAGTGCGAATTCCAAATGCCGCCGCGCTGACCGTTGGGAGTGTCATTCCACAATGTCAGCTGCGTCAAGTTGCTGGCGGAATAGCCAACGATCCAGCCATGATACGGGTCGGCATCCCCATAGGAGTTGAAGGCTACATATACGACGCCGTTGAGCTCGAGCATTGCTGATCTGTCACTTGCCGTCTTGGGATTGAACTTAACGGTGCCGTTCGTCGAATCGTATCCAGTTCCGGGGACGCTTCCAGTTATCACTACGGGACTGCCGGGGTTTTCAGCCCCAGTCAGCAGATCCAACGAGTGGAGGAAATGTTTGTAAACACCCGTACTCGAATTCCACTGCCGATTTGCGACGTAGATGTTTCCGAGCTTCGTATCGATGACCGGAGTTGCCGTAATGCCGACGTTGGTAGCAACGCCACAGCCATGAATGTTGCCGCAAGGAATAGCTGAACCGAAGCTCACCTTCCACAGTTTGCCGCCACCATCGGCGTCGAAAGCATAAACGCTGTTGTTCTCCGTTGCGACGTAGACAACATTGTGCGTCGCGCCGTTGACCCTGAGCCCGGGAACAAATAAGGGTTGCCCATAGATGAACCCGTCGACCGAATAGCTAAACAGTTTTTTGAAGCTCGTGGGTCGCACGTTGGTTGGAGTCAAGGTGTACTCGGCGGTATTTACGTTGTTTCGCCGATTGCCATAGCCCCATGTGGTGACCGCCTGCGGAGCAGGCAGTGATCCCGTGACCTTGATACTGATTGAGAGTGTGGAACTGCCGCCGCATTTGTCGAGCTCCTGGACCGTGAAATTAGAGTATGAGCCGGGCTTTAGGATGAATGACTTGCTGAAACTCGTCGCGCTTGTCTTGAAGAGCAAATTTCCGGCCGTTGGATAGAGCCGCAGCGAGGCAATACCAGCGGCGCAGGACGCCGGAGCCACCGCACTCGCTGTAACCGCGACAGGCGTGGCAACGGAGCTTCCGTTGTTCGGGGCCGTAATCGTGATGATCCCATTCGAAGTAGAAGCGGACGCGAGTGAAGCCAAAAGAAAGAAAGCGAGTGCAACTGATTTCATCGAAGCTCCAAGGTAGGAAATCCTTCTTTCTCTTTTGTACTGGCAAGCTGCTCAGCCGCGCGGTCATACTGTTCAAGTCCCATGGCGACAGGGCGGAGTGATGGAAAAAAAAGGCGAACAAGAGGTACTTCAAGGGGGTACAGCCTTGTCTCCGATGCCATAAAATTTTTGGTCGCTCATGCAAACGGCGAGACCGTGAGACAGCAGCTTTTGCGCTCTCAACGATTTCGCAAAATAGATGTTCGTAGAAGCGGGAATGGTTGCCGCATTAGTTGTGGACTAGGGGAAACGGTGTACCTGGACTAAAGATGTAGCGCGGCAGGGAACGCCTGTTGGTGAAGGTTCTTCAACGGCGCGCTGGGCCGGTAATCCGCGTTGCCAAGATTCCGCTATATTGAATCAGGATGCCTCACGAAAAAACGGTTTTGATCCGTCCCGCCCGTGGGATTTCCGGTTCCGCGCGCCTCCCCGGGGACAAGTCCATTTCGCATCGGTATGCAATGCTCGGAGGCATTGCTGAGGGAACGACCAAGCTCGAGAACTTTTCGAGCGGCGCAGATTGTGCCAGTACGCTTGGCTGCCTGCGCTCGCTGGGTGTGAAGTGGGAACGGAATGGAGGATCAGTTGTAATTCAAGGCAGCGGTTCGCACCTGCGGGCCCCGGCTGCTCCTCTCGATTGCGGCAACTCCGGTTCGACCATTCGAATGCTGAGCGGCATTCTCGCCGGGCAGGCGTTTACCAGTGAGTTAATGGGAGACGAGTCGCTTTCGCGGCGTCCGATGGCCCGAATAATTACGCCGCTCGAAATGATGGGCGCGAAAATCGAGCGACGCGACGGCGGAAGGCCGCCGCTCCGTATTTCTGGGGCGAAGCTTAAGGCCATTGATTACAAATTGCCGGTCGCCAGCGCCCAGGTGAAAACGTCGCTGCTGTTCGCGGGGTTGTTTGCCGACGGAAGCACCCGGATCGAGGAACCAATCCAGGCTCGCGATCACGGCGAATTAGCGCTACAAGCATTTGGCGCACGTCTGGATTGGCGCATGCGGGAAGTCACCATTGCTGGCGGGCAGACGCTTCGCGGAATCGAGGCACGGATTCCCGGGGACATTTCAAGCGCTGCTTTCTTTCTGTGTGCTGCGGGACTGTTTCCTGACTCACAACTAGCAATTCCCGGCCTCTTGCTCAATCCAACGCGTGCGCGATTGCTGGATTTTTTAATTGGTCTAGGTCTAAGAATCAATATGACCGATCTCGAGGAGCAGCATGGAGAGCTCGTTGGAACTGTGCACGTGCGGGGAGGAACTTTGAAAGGCGCACGCATTGCCGGCGGAGACGCCGCAGCCCTGATTGACGAAATTCCCGTGCTCGCCGCGATTGCTCCATACACGAATGATGGAATTGAAATTCGGGACGCGCGAGAGCTCAGAGTCAAGGAATCAGACCGCATTGCCAGCGTCGCGAAAAACCTGCGGCTGATGGGGGCACAGGTCGAGGAGTTCGATGATGGCCTCCGAATTCCAGGTGGCCAGCGATTGCATGGAGCATCGCTCGATTCGTTTGGCGATCATCGCATTGCGATGGCGTTCGCAGTGGCGGCGATGCGCGCGCATGGCGAAACCGAAATCAACGGAGCTGACGCGGCGGTGATCTCGTATCCAGAATTCTTTGAGGCGCTAGAGAGTTTGGCGCAACGTTAAATCCCCACCCTTCGAAAACCGCGAAGTGTGGGGCAACCTCATTGGATGTTCAAGCCTGAACCGAAAGTCGGACAGAACCGTCCGACCCAGGCAAGCTTGCTTACTTGATTGTTTCGGTCTTGCCGTCGTACTTCACCGTTCCAGTCTTCTGATTCAGCTGATCAATGTCCTGATTAGTGATGGTACGGGTGGCGTGCTTGCCGCTCTTTGCGGCTGCGGAAGCCTCCGTCGCACTGGTCATCTCGGTCTCTGCGTAGAACGTCCACTGCTTTGGGGCGGCCTCATGTTCCATGTGCTCCATATGTTCCATGTGCATCATCATCGGATGCTCCATGACTGGGCCTAGCGGAAGCTGGACGGCTGGATGCGAGATTTCTGGGGCGGTTCCGCCCGAGTACCATACCGGCTGGGTGTATTCCGAACTCGTATTGCCGTTGATCATTTCGAGCGTTGAGTTTCGGGCACCGGCCTCGAGACCGCCAGTTGCGTTGGTAGCTCCGACAGTGGGGCCGATCGGGCGCGACTGCAGCGAAATCTCTGGGGTGGTGATCAGCGGAACGTAAGGGCCGTAGCCATATCCATATCCGCGAACCGGGGCATGCTGTGCCAGGGCCAAACTGGATGCGAACAAGACTGCGCAAACCGTGAACCGACGCATGCTACCTCCTGGGAACTACCTACCTGCTGCATTATTAAGCAGGTAAGATGCCAGATTCTTGACGCCCGCCCGTTTGCAAGGTTTTTCCGAGTCTCTTGGGTGGATTTTGGAAGAGAAATGATTGCGAGGATACGACGGATGCAAGTCCTTGCGCAAAAACCGCAGTCGGATTGCACGACTCTTGAGATTAACTTCCTACGAATCGTGCATAAAGGCTTCTCGCAACCGCAATTTCCGTGGTTCCTTTTATGATCGCGCGGCCGTCGGGAAACAGGGTCATCTCATACGGCTCTTTCCAGAATTTCAAGACAAATTGGTTGTGCCGGACGACGCCATGTGGCTTCAGTCTCTCGCTCATGTTCGCGAGATCGAGCGGTTTTGCGTGTTCATGAATCTGGACGGAATTACGGCCGCAGAGGGTAATGTGGGGACGTCCTTCGCCTGCCAGATGCACG
>Ga0075424_100004721_pt1 | contig 12917 bp, 6 predicted proteins | sample SoiMethybrSBSTD3_FD_75301 | JGI IMG/M metagenome (GOLD analysis project Ga0075424, IMG submission 75301) | Bulk soil microbial communities from a Populus tree surrounding site in Tennessee, USA - Soil MetaG P. TD hybrid SBSTD3 | ecosystem: Environmental > Terrestrial > Soil > Tree plantation... | reverse complement strand
TGTACTCCTGCATGCGCTGATCGAGCGTGAGCGGCTGAAGCGGCACGAACTGCTCGCCGTTGCTGTAGAACACCTGGTCGATGCGTCCGATCCGCCCGAGCATCACGTTGTACAGCGTGTTCAAGTTGTTGCGGTCGGTCGCGTTGATGCCCGAGCCCGTCAGGTTCGCCAGGCTGCCATCCGGCCGGACGACGCCGAGCGCGTCGTTGCCAGTGAACGAGGCGTCGAGCCGGCTGAACGTGATGCTCGGGTAGATGCCGAACGGGTTGCCCGCCCCGCGCGTCTGGCTGATGTAGTACAACCGTCCCGTCCCGCCGACTTTTACCGCGTGGGCGCCACGGATCCAGGTCACGCTGTCGACGAACTGCAGTTCGGCCGGGTTTCGCGACGTCCCCGGCCAGTACACGAGCGGGCTGCTGAAGATGCAGCTCGCGCGGCAGATCTCGTACGTGCGCGGGTGTTCCGGATCCGCGAACTGGAGCACGTTCTTCGTGAAGCCGCCCGTCGCCTCGTTCACGATGTGCGGAGTGATCGTCCACTTGTGCCCGAACGCGCCGCTCTGCTGGTTCGACAGGCGGACGCGCGCCGGCCAGCTGAGCGGACGCGGCGTCGTGTTGATGATGTCGTTGATCAGATCGTTGCGCCATCCGTTGGTGTAGCGGCCGAACACGTTCTGGTTCTTGTTGATCGTGAAATCGACTCTGGTCGTGATCCCGTCGACAGGCGACTTCGAAGGCGAATTCCAGCGGTAGCCTGCCGTGTTCAGCCCGTCGCCGCTCGAGAAATCGTTCGGCAGCGGCAGCAGTTTCAGCGTTTCCTGCTGCATCACCGGATCGAGTCCGAGCTGCCGGGGATCGTTCGCCGCGAAGTTGTATGACGAAACCGGCACCAGCGGGCTGCCGCTCGTGTCCACGCACGACGGACGATTGCGCGCGGTCGTTTCGCCAGCGCAGGCCTGCGTGACGAAGCGGAAGACGCCGTTCCGCAACGCCTGCGTCGGCACGGTCACGGTCTGGCTCGTTTCCTGGGTGCGCCGCATGCCGTCGTAGTTGACGAAGAAGAACGCGCGGTCGCGGCGCAGCGGTCCGCCGGCTGCGATGCCGAACTGGTTGCGCTTCAGCTCTTCCTTCGGCAGTCCCTGACGCTTGTTGAAATAGGAGTTCGAGTCGAGCGCGGTGTTGCGCGTGAACTCGTACAACGTGCCTGTCAGCTTGTTCGTCCCGCTTCGGGTCACGAGCTCCACCTGCCCGCCCGCCGAGCGCCCGTACTCCGCCTTCGCGTTGCTGGTAATGACGCGGAACTCCTGCAGCGCTTCGGGATTGACGGGCGAGTTCGTCAGCTCGCCGCGGGGAATCACCGGATCCGAGATGTCGATGCCGTCCTGCGTCGTGGTGATGCCGCGTCCGCGATCGCCGTTGATGTTGTGCGTGGCCGTGCCGCCGGACGCTGTGGCCTCCGCACTGTGACCCACGACTCCGGGAACGAGGCCGAGCAGATGGAGCGGATTGCGCCCGTTGAGCGGGAGCGTGACGATCGTCTCGCGCGAGACGAGCGTGCTCAGCGACGACTCGGTCGTCTGCACCATCGGCGTTTCGCCGGTGACGACGACCGCTTCCTCGACTCCGCCCGGCTCCATCGAGATCGTCAGATCGACGTCGCTCCCAACGGTCAGCAGCGTCTTCGGACGCGAGATGGACTTGAAGCCGGTGAGCTCGGCGTGAATCGTGTACGGTCCGACGGGCAGGCTCGGGAAAAGGAACAGGCCGGCCTGCGTGGTGACGGTCTCCTGCTTCACACCGGTCTCTTCGTGGACGGCGCTCACGGTCACGCCCGGCACGACGGCGCCCGTGGCGTCTTTCACGAGCCCCGAGATTCTTCCGGTACCGGTCTGGGCGAGCGCGAGCGATGGAATCAACAGAAGGACGGTGGCGGCACACACCATCAGACAAGCACGCATGAATCACCTCCGGTGATCGAGCGTGATTATCCCGCCGCGAAGGCAAAAATCAAGGCGCGCGTGCTAGATTTCTGCCTGTACGCCGGGCCTGCAGGCCCGGCACTGGAGATGCCATGCGCAGGCTGGTCACGACATTCGTCACTGTCGCCACGATGCTCGCCGCCGGAAGCCCGGCCGCTGCGCAATCCGCCGCGGCGCGTCGCCCCAACGTGCTGCTGATCATGTCCGACGATCTCAACAACGATCTCGGGACCTACGGGCATCCGATCGTGAAGACGCCGAACATCGATCGGCTCGCCGGGCGCGGCGTGCGCTTCGACCGCGCGTACAACCAGTTTCCGCTCTGCAATCCGAGCCGGGCGTCGCTGCTGACGGGCTTGAGGCCCGATACGGTGCGCATCTACGAGCTGGTCACGCAGTTCCGCAAGAACCGGCCGGATGCGGTCTCGCTGCCGCAGCTGTTCAAGAACAACGGCTATGTCTCGGCACGGGTCGGGAAGATTTATCACTACGGCAATCCCGGAGACATCGGCACGCCCGGCCTCGACGATCCGCCGTCGTGGAACGCGACGGTGAACCCGCGCGGCGTCGACAAGGACGAGGAGCCGCTCCTGACCAACTACACGCCGGCGCGCGGCCCTGGTCTGGGAAGCGCCCTGGCGTTCTACGCCTCGCCCGCGCGCGACGAAGACCACACCGACGGCAAAGTGGCCTCCGAGACGATCGCGCTCCTCGAAGCGAACCGGGACCGGCCGTTCTTCATCGCGGCGGGCTTCTATCGTCCGCACTGCCCCTACATCGCGCCGAAGAAGTACTTCGACATGTATCCGCTCGACAAGATCAAGGTGCCGCCGGTTTCACCCGAGGCGCTCGCGCAGTACCCGAAGCCTGCGTTCTTCACGACGCCGCCGAACTGGGGCCTCTCCGAACAGCAGGAGCGCGAAGTGATTCGCGCCTACTACGCGTCGGTCACGTTCATGGATGCGAACGTCGGCCGCCTGCTCGACGCACTGGATCGACTGAAGCTCGCCGACAACACGATCGTCGTCTTCATGAGCGATCACGGGTACAACCTCGGCGAGCACGGCCAGTGGATGAAGCAGATGCTCTTCGAGGAGTCCGCGCGCAACCCGATGATCCTCGCGGGGCCTGGCGTCCGCGCGAAGGGCAAGGGCTCCCCCCGCGTCGTCGAATACCTCGATCTCTATCCCACGATCGCCGAGCTGGCGGGACTGACGCCGCCGCGCGATCTCGAAGGGCGATCGCTTGCGCCGCTGCTGCGCGATCCGAAGGCCGCTTGGGATCATCCTGCGCTCACCCAGGTTCGCCGCGGCAACGCCAACGACGGCTTCTTCATGGGCTACAGCATCCGGACGGAACGGTGGCGGTACAGCGAGTGGGACGAAGGCAAGCGCGGGGTCGAGCTGTACGACGAGAACGCCGATCCCGGCGAGATGCGCAACCTCGGAAGCGACCCCAAGTACGCGACCACCGTCGCGCAGATGAAGGAATTGCTGCGTTCCGCCCGCGGCGGGAAGAATCAGCAGGCGGCCGGTCTAGAATTCTGAATGCCCTCCCGCCGCGCGTTTCTCCAGCTGCTCGCCGCTGGCGCGGTGCTGCCGGCGCGCGCGCGTGCGCGGCAGGAGAAGGCGGACGGCTTTCACGTCTACCCGAACGGGTCGATCCAGGACGCGCTCGAGGCGGCGGCGAAAGATCGTGCGAAAAAGACCGTCTACGTCCACGCAGGCACGTACCGTCCAGCGAGAAAAGGCCAGGCGCTGATCTGGTTCAACGCGCGGCACGACGGGATCAGGCTGCAGGCCGTCGGCGACGTGACGCTCACCGCCGCGAACCCCGCGATCGCCGATCCTGACGTCCCGAGCAACCCCGCCGTCGTCAATCACGTCGTCTACTTCGGCGACGGCATCACGCCGAAGACGGTGCTGCGCGGCTTCAAGATCACCGGTGCGAAGAACTTCACGACAGGGTCCGGCGAGAAGTCGCCGATCGAGTCCGACGAGATCCGGAAGACGCTCTTCTTCTATACCGATGGCGGCGGGATCAAAATCTACGCGCGCTCGTATCCGACGATCGAGGACGTCGACGTCTTCGGCAACTACACCAGCCCGTGCGGCGGCGGCGTCTCGATCGAGCACCTCGGACAGATTCAGCAGGCTGCGACCTTCCGCAACTGCGTCTTTCGCGGCAACCGCACGCAGACCACGGGATCGGCCGTGGACCTGCTGCACGGAAGCCACGCGGTGCTCGAGAACTGCCTGTTCGTCGGCAACATCGGGAACCTCGGCGTCGACTACGTCGGCCTGCTCACCGGCGGCGAATACCACCCGGAGAACGGCTCCGGCGCGATGACGGTGTTCGAAGGATCGAAAGCAGAAGTCAGCCGTTGCACTTTCACCGGCAACTGGAACGGCGTCGACGACAACGGCAGCGGCAGCACCTACGTCGATTCCATTTTCTGGAAGAACACCCTGGCCGGCGGAATCTCGTCCGCGCCGCGTTACGAGCTCGACATCACTGACGGCTCCGGCGTTCGCGGCACGTTCATCCACGGCGATGTCAACGATCTCCGCGGAACGATCGACAAGTCCGCCAACACGTTCGATCCGCCCGATCCTCGGTTCGATGCGCAGTTCGTGCCGCAGTCGCCGCAATACGCACGCATCGGGTATCGACCATTACCGGTCGGCCACAGGTCCGCCTGAAGGCGGACGCTACGACTCTGACACTGTCAGCACGCCGTTAATCTTTATGGGCCCGCTGGTCTTTGTCGTCTTCCCCGACGGCCAGATCACTTCGACGCTGTCGACAGACTCGGCCGAGCCGAGCCCGAAGTAGAGCGGATATACGCCGTGCGAGAGGTAGCCAGTGTTGCCGTCCAGCACTTTCGTGTAGGTCGTACCGCCGACGGTGACCGTGACAGTCGATCCGAGCGCGTCGCGATTCGACGTCGTGCCCCTCAGCTTCACCATGAGGTAGTGCAGCGGCTTCTTCTCGGACAGATTGCTGATCAGCACCATCGGCTTCGCGTTGAACTCGTTGGTGACGATGTCGAGGTCGCCGTCGCCGTCGACGTCGAAGATCGCGGCCGAGCGGCTCGCGCGCGCGCCCCAGACGGTGACCCGGCCCGTCGCGCCCTTGGCGTCCGGATGGTTCTTGTCCTTCCCCGACGCGTCGAGCTCGAAGAAGGGCGTCGCGATCCCGCCGCTGCGCGGCTCGACGCCGAGGACGAACTCCGCGTCGACGAACTTCTCGCCGCGATCGTTCAACTTGACCGAATCGATCTCGTAGCGCTCCGGATAGTTCATCCCCGATGCGATGAACACGTCGTCGAACCCATCCGCGTTGAGATCGCCCACGCTGGGACCCCATGGGCAATAGCTCTCGAGACCGACGGCGTCGGAGGCCTCGCGATACTTGTTCGGCCCTTCCTTGACGAAGAACGTGTTGCCCCAGATGCTGGTCTTTCCGGTGCCGCGAAATGCGACGGGCCACTTCATGTCCGACTTCTGATGATCGTGCTCGGGGCCGACGGCCTCGCTCATGTCGGAGTGCATGTCCGTGACGAGAATGTCCATCTTGCCGTCGTTGTTGAAGTCGAACGACTTGATGCCCATCGATCCCCACGACGTCTTCGGAAACAGGACCCGGCTCTTCTTCACGAACTGCTTGCCGCCGACGTTCTCGTAATACTGGTCGTCTCCCTCCATGTTCAGCAGGTAGAGGTCGGGCCAGCCGTCGTCGTTCGCGTCGACAATGCTGGCGTCGCCGGACCAGGAGAGGTCGACGAGGCCCATGCGCCGCGATACGTCGACGAAGCGATTGCCCCCCTCGTTGCGATAGAGGATGCTGCGCTCGGCCCGCTCCGGCTTCAGGTGCCCCGAGAACGCATCCTCGTACGCGACGTAGTGCTCGGCGCCTTCATCGCCTGCCACCTTGTTCGTCGTGTACTTGCCGACGTTCACCAGTAACAGATCGAGCCTGCCGTCGCGGTCGTAATCGAAGAAGACCGCGCCCGACGAATGGCCGACGTAGCCGACGCCGGCCGCGGCTGTGATGTCGCGGAAATGTCCCTTGCCGTCGTTCTCGAAGAGCAGGTTGCCGCCGCGGACGGTCGTCACGAAGAGATCTTCGTCGCCGTCGTTGTCGATGTCGGCGAACGACGCGGTCACGCTGATCTTTCGAGGGACGCCAACGCCGGCTGCGGCGGTGATGTTCTCGAATTTTCCGCGGCCAAGGTTCCTCCAGAGCTGGTTGCCCCCGACCTGACTCGTGAAATAGATGTCGAGACGCCCGTCGCCGTCGACATCCGCGATGGCCATCCCGTTGCCGTGATCGTAGTGCGCGGCTTTGTACGTCCGGCCCGCGTCGTCGACAATGCCGTGCTTGAAGGTGATGCCGCTTTCTGCGACGCGATTGGTGAATTGAAAATCGTGGAAGGCCGAGACGCCCGCGACCGCAGTCCGCTGCGCAGCCGCGAACCGCTGCAGCCAGCCGGACGCGTCGAGCAGATCGTCGGGCACATACCGGATGGTGCTGTCACGCTGTGCCACCTGCGCCGCCACAACCGTGACAAGAGCCGTCAGGAGCGCCGCCGCTGTTTTCATTTCGCTGGCTCCTTCACGCCAAGAATCCGATTCGCCGTCACCGCCTCCAGCACCTGCTTCCGCCCGCTCGGCCACAGGATTTCCAGGCGGCCGATCGTCGTCGCCGATCCAAGCCCGATGTGCAGGCGCGTGTCGTTGCTGCTCAAGTAGCTCGCGACGTTGTCGATCTCGCGCACGAGCGTTTTACCCTGAACCGTGGCGCGCACGGTCGCGCCGAGGCCGAACGAATTGCTTGCCGTACCCTGCGCACGAATCTCAATCCAGTTCCCTTTGCGCGCGGCCTGATTCTTCAGCAGCACCGCGCGGCGGCCCAGACTGAGAATGGCCACGTCGAGATAGCCGTCGTTGTCGTAGTCCGCCACCGCGAGTCCGCGGCCGACGCGGAGCGCCTGCAGCGCCGGGCCCGCTTCCGCCGAGATATCCCGGAAACGCCCGCCGACGTTCTCGTACAGCAGGTCCTTCTGCTCGTACGAGAGATTCGGTTGATACAGCTTCACGTTATCAACGACGTGCCCGTTCGTCACGTGGAGATCGAGATCGCCGTCGTTGTCGACGTCGTACATCTTCGTGCCGAATCCGAGCGGCAGATACCCGGACGCAAGCCCCAGCTTTTGCGTGACGTCCTCGAATGTGCCATCGCCGCGGTTCTGGTACAGCGTGTTCAGCTCCTCCGAGAAATTCGTCACGAACAGCTCCGGATAGCCGTCGCCGTCGATGTCGCCGCAGTCGACGCCCATGCCCGCCTGCGGCTTGCCGTTGATGTCAAAGCCCACCCCGGCGCCATACGCGACGTCCGTGAAGGTGCCGTCGCCGTTGTTTCGATACAGGAAGTTCCTGACGAGGTCGTTCGCGACATAGATGTCCGGATCGCCGTCGCGATCGAAGTCGCAGAAGACGACGCCGAGCCCCTTGCCGGCGGGGTTGGCGATGCCGGCCTTCGCCGATACGTCGGTGAACGTGCCGTCGCCGTTGTTCCGGAACAGCCTGTCGGGCGTGCCCTCGAAGATGGTCGGATTGCAGTACATGCGGTATCCGGGCTTGCGCTGACCGCACCAGGGGTTCTCGTCCCTGACGTCAAGGTAGTTCGCGACGTACAAGTCGAGATCGCCGTCGCGATCGTAGTCGAAGAACCCGGTGCTCGTGCTCCACTCCTTCGCGCCGCCCGCGACGCCCGCTGCGGCTGTCACGTCCGTGAACGTGCCGTCGCCGTTGTTGCGCAACAGGATGTTCGGACCGAACGCGGTGATGTAGACATCGAGATCGCCGTCGTTGTCGTAATCGCCGACCGCGACGCCGGTCTTGTACGCCGTCGTGATCGCGGCCGCGCCCGAGCGCTGCGTCACGTCCGTGAACGTGCCATCGCGGTTGTTGCGGTAGAGCACATTCGACGATCCCGGCGCGCCGCTGACGAAGTACAGATCGACGAAGCCGTCGTTGTCGAAGTCGATCCACGCGACGCCAGACCCGAAGGTCTCGATCATGTGCTTGTCCGGCGTCGCCCCGGAGGTGTGGACGAACGTGATGCCGGCCTTCGCGGTGACGTCCTGGAAGATCGGCGGCACAGGTCCACGCTGTGCGGCGCTGACCAGCGCGGCCGCCGTAACCAGACTACAAGCAGCTACGAAACCCGGTGAGCGGGTCCTGGCCGTTGACAGCCCCACTTCACTCGAGGGCCGAAAAACAACGTCGCGGGGGACGGCCCTCGAGCTGAAGCGCACTCCCGTGATCACCGCACTTGGGCGAGCACCGAGTGGGGAGACTCGCGGGCGGGACCCGCTAGCGGTTTTGAAGCGGCCTCTATCGAGTACCCGCAGATATGGTTCCCGGTTCATAGAGCCGCAGCCGCTGGATCGTCCACGGCGCGTCCGCCGCGGCTGTCTCGGTGATGCGCACGAACTTCGCGCGCACCGGCGCAAACGCGATGTTGGTCTGCGTCGCGCCACCCTTGCCCTGCGCCACCGGCTCGCTCCACGTCGTCCCGTCCATCGACACCTGTACCTGGTACTCGCGTGGGAAAGCGAGCGGCGGTGGAGGCGCCGGAGTGGAGCCCGGCGCACCGGGTGCGCCGCGCCCTCCGCCCGGGACGCTCGTCCGCGTCGGCGCACCGGGAACCGCGGGCGTCGTATCGACTCCCGCAACTGTGGACGTGAACTGCAGCTCGGTGATCGTCGAGGGCTGCGGAAGCTCGATCTGGAACCACATCCCGGGTTGCTGCGCATGGCCGGACGTCCACGGGTTGATCCCGATCGCCTGCATCGCAATCTGCGGATTGTGGCTGGCGGTGAGCCTCAGGCCGTCGGTCGGCATCATCCTCGGCAGCGACGCCTCGAGCTCCGCGGCGGTCCAATTCGCCTTTCGGTCGGCCGTTGCCGCGCGCACGCGCGCGACATCCGCCGGCCTCACGAACGACGCGCGATTGCCGAACGAGCTCCGCACGTACGACGCGATCGCCGCGACCCAGTCGTCTCCGCTCTGCCCCATCGGCACCATTACTTCCGTGTAGCTGTTGCCGCCCACCGGTCCAGTCAGGCCGTGCAGAAGGACCTTGATCACGTAGTCGTGGTGACCCGTGACGCGTGGAGACGAGGCGAGCGCCGGCGCACGCGTGGTGCCCGCCGCCGCACCCGGCATGGGCTCGCCGCGTCCGTCTTCGCCGTGGCACGTGAAGCAAACCGACGTGTAAATGTCGCGCCCCTTCTCGAGCAGCGCCTGCTCTTCCGTCGTCAACGACGCCGCACCGAACGACTCGAGCCCGCCGCGCCCGGCCGTTGCCGGCGGATTCAGGATGGTGCTGGCGACGAGCTGCACGCCCTGCGATTTGTTCGACGCCATCGCCGCCTGAATGGCCGGCTTCGCCTCGGCGACCTTCAGCGTGTTCAGCGTCATCAGCGCCTGCATGACGACGTCGGTGTCGGCGTCCTTCGTGAGGTTCTTGTAGTCGGCGACGAACGTGCGATCGCCGCCTTTGTAGAGCGTCTCGCTCACACGCGTCGCCTGAATGCGTATCTGCGGATCCTTGTCTTCCATGAGCCCGCGCACGAGCGCGCGATCCGCAGCCCCGAGCCCCTCGAGCGTCCACAGCGCATGGATGCGCGCCAGCTGGCTCGGAGATTTCCGCGCGAGATCCTGCAGCGCCGGCACCACCGACGTGTCCTGCTTCAGCACGAGCAGCTGCTGCGCCGTGTCGCGCCACCAGCCATTTGCGTCGTTCAGGTGCGCGACCAGCTGCGCGGGCGTCTCGCCCAGCATGCGCGGCGCGTCCGTGCGGCGTCCCATGCCCTCGTAGGTCAGCCGCCAGATGCGGCCGTGGCGCACGACCTTGTCGAGATCGTACTGATCGATGCGCTGCCGCAGGTACGTGCCGGGGCCGGACCACTGCGACTCCTGGATGATTCCACGGTACATATCCGTGATGTACATCGTCCCGTCGGGCGCGGTGGTCACGTCGACCGGCCGGAACAACGGATCGGTCGACCGGATGAACTCAGCGAGCGGATAGACGTTCTGAAGCTGCGTGAGACCTTCGTTCTTCACCGGGCGCAGGCGGCGGACGATCCGCGCGACGACCTCGCCGTAGAAGTAGTCGCCGATCATGTCCTTCGGAAGGCGATCGCCGCGGTAGACGTCGTTGCCTGCCGCGCCCGTTGCGCGCGCGAGCGATCCGTCGGGCATGCGGACGACGCCCATGCCGCCCTGCATGTCGGCGATGCGAACCGGCGCGCCCCACGTGATGTTCAGGTCTTCTTCGAACTGATTGGGATAGGGAAAATTGCCGTAGACGATCGGCGTCTGAAAGTAGCCCGGCATGCCGCTCGCGCCCGCCTGGAACCAGATCTTGCCGAAATTGTCCTGCGTGACCCCCCACTGGCCGCCGTTTGAACCCGTCGGCTCGCGCAGGATGCCGTTCGGCGTCCAGCGTATGCGCGCGGAGTTGATCGTGCTGTAAATCCAGTTGTCGAGCCCCCAGACGAACCCGCTCTCCTGGTGCTCGACGTTGATGCTGCGCCCGAGGCCGGTCGCGAACAGTTCCTTCTTGTCCGCGATGCCGTCGCCGTCCGTGTCGGTGAACTTGAACACTTCGTCGGCGTTCGATTCCTTGGTCAGGATCGCGTTCGCGCCGAACGGCATGACGAATCGCGGAAAGATCAGCTTGTCGACGAACACCTTGTGCGTCTCGTAGACGCCATCGCCATCACGATCCTCGTGAACCGAAATGCGGCCGACGGGATCCAGCTCGCCGGTCGCATCCGCGTCCTGCATGTAGCCGCGGAGTTCGAGGACGAACATCCGGCCGTTGCCGTCGAACGCGATCTGCGCCGGTTCCTCGATGTCGGGATCGGTCAGCACGGGCTCGAGCTTGAACCCGGGCGGCAGCCAGAACTTCCTCGCTTCCTCCGCCGGCGTCAGCGCGCGAACCGGCGCCTTCTTCGTGAAGTCCGGCTCCCACATCTGCGGGCCGCCGCGGCCGCGACCTTGAACAGGCGGATTTGCCGGAGCGCCCTGCGGTGGAGCAGGCGACTGCGGCGCGGGCGCCTGCGCCAGCAGTGAAAGTGTGGCTACGCCAAGGACGCCCGCAACGAGCGAATGAGTCGATCGCGTCATATTCGTTGGTCTTGAACTGTGGGGCGGGATCTCAAGACCCCGCCCTGGGGTCGGCGGGGTCTGAAGACCCCGCCCTACAGCTATTTGCTACACCTATTTGCCGGCCGTCGGCGCTGTCCCGCCCTTGACGCTCGGGCTGTCGTCCGCCTTCAGATCGCCGGCGGCGTACTGAATGCCCGCGAGAAGATGCTCGAGCAGCGGCGTCACCGCGTAGTTCCGCTCGTGGTGGCCGTGCGCCATGTAGAACAGGCGTCCCTTGCCTTCGCGGCGGATCCAGCTGAGCGCGTAGTCGTGATCCGAGCGCATCCCGCTTTCCTTCGCCTTGTCCTCGGCCGACATCTTGTCGTAGTCGATGCTCGTGAGCACGTGCACGTTGGTGCGCGAGAAGGAGTCCTGGTTGAACGTGTAGGTCTCGTCGCGCACGATGAAGCCGGGCTTCAACATCTGCGTGAGCGGGCTCTTCGGATCGTCGATCTTGTAGACGATCTCCTGCGGGTCGAGCCAGTGGAACTTGAAGTAGCCGCCGACGATCTTGTTCCACTCGGGCCAGAGCGGACTGCCGCCCGGCTGCGACGGGCCCGCGTTTTCCGCCGTCGCGTTGCCGCGGCCGCGCTGCGGCTGCGGCAGCACGCCGGCAAGACGTGTGGCAAAGTCGGCCTGCGCGACGGCGCCCGCCTTCTGCGGATCGAGCTTGTCGAACCAGTTGTCCGCGACCGCCACCATCTCGGCACGCGTCAGCTTCTGATCCTGGTTCGCGTCGCCGTCGGCGAAGATCGCGCCCGAGAGCGTGGCGCCAGCGCCGCCGCCCCGTCCGCCGAAGCCGCCCGCTGGAGCCGCACCGGCCGGCGGCGGACCCGCAGGACCGCACGATGACCCGTGATACGAATCGGACGCCGCGTGAATGCCCGCGATGCCTTTGCCGCCGCGAATGAAGTCGAGCAGCGCGGCGCGCCGTGCGTCGGTCGCCGCCTTGTCGCTCGGATCGTCGAGAAAGCATCCGGTCGTGCTGTCGAGGAAGAGCACGTCGTACTGCTTCAGGTTCTCGGCGTTGATGTCGGCCGGGTTGTAGGTGATCGTCGTCGTCCAGGTGCCGAGCTTCTTCCCCATCTCGTCGACGGTCGCGGCCGCGAGCGGAATCGAGGAGTGCACGAAGCCGGACGCGTGCCCGTAGACGAGCACCTTGCGCGCCTTCGCCGGCTTCGCGGGCGCCTTCGCCGGCAGCGCCGCCTTCATCTTTTCGACGTCCGCCGCACAGGGGACCTGCGGGTTGCTGCTGCGCCCGCCGCATGGCTCTCCCTGTGCCGCTGGCGCCGGAGGAGGTGGCGGCAGCGCAGCGCTTACCGCTGACGCGAGCTGCGCGGGCGTGACCGATCCGGCGTTCCCGGTATCGGCCGCGGTGTACCACTTGTCGAACGTTCCTTTGAGCTCGTCGCGGGTGAGCGAGCCATCCCTATTAGTGTCCGCCGCAGCAAAGAGCGCCGGGCCGACGCCACCGCGCCCGCCGCCCCGTCCACCCTGGCCTCCCGGCGCCGCGGGCGGCTGCTGCGCTATCCCGCTGAGGGTCGCCGCGAGCACCGCCCCGCCGCAAAGCACGAGCGTGTGCACCGCTCTCGAACCGATCACTTTCATAGAGCCTCCCTCACCGCCATCGCACGACGGCCTGCGGATCCTCGAAACAGAATGTCGGAATGTGAATACGTATGCGTCCGTGCCGACCGTTTACTTTGATCACT